>Ga0326597_10001071_pt1 | contig 45581 bp, 34 predicted proteins | sample RVTome_12_FD_203789 | JGI IMG/M metagenome (GOLD analysis project Ga0326597, IMG submission 203789) | Soil microbial communities from uranium-contaminated site in the Upper Colorado River Basin, Wyoming, United States - RVT100D185 | ecosystem: Environmental > Terrestrial > Soil > Contaminated >...
CTCACGGACCATGCGGACTGCGTCGGCCTTCTGCTCGGGCGTGTACTTCCGTCGGTTCCTTCTCGCCATGTCGGACATCCTGCGCTTCCGCGCTTCTGGGGTGTCCGAAGAACCCAGGGAAGGTCACTGGACGCGGAAGTGTGGTGGCAGGGCGCCGATGCGCCCATAGGAACCATAAGGAGATTCGAAAACTTCACAACCCACAGGGACTCCTGCATTGAACACGAGGCGATGTAGCGTGCCTTCGGATACGACAGCTAGGGGCCTTGCATTGAGCAAAACAGAATAATGCGTCCCGGTGAATTGTCTCCCGCTATGTGCAAAAAGCGAGACCCATCCGTCTTGCACTCGCGTCACGACACCTGTAGGACCGTAGTCCAGGTCCCCCCAGAGGGTCGCCGCCTGGATCAATGACCCGGGGACGCACTCATCCGCGCCGCCGTGAGCGCGTTGCCACCTACTTGTGTCCTCCGTGCTCCTTCTTGCAATATCGGCCCAGAGCCCGATGTCCGAGATTGATGCGTAACCGATCGGTCCGTCCTGCTCATACTCGTCGCTGCCCCAACACAATCCACCCACTATCTCACCATTCACTAACACGGGAGCCCCGGAACATCCGCGGTAGGCGCCGGGAGCTGACATCAGCGCGTATGCTGACGGGTGGAGTTCGGCAATACCAATCTGACGATGATTGCGATACGCGCCGGAGTTCCAAGGCAGGGCGAGATGGGCCCCGAGGGGCACATCTACGATTGCACCACCGATTGCCTCCAAACGCAGGAATGCCGGGTACCGGTGGGGAGCGGCACAAGAGCAGCCCATCACGACCGCGGACCAAAAGCAGATCGACCAAGAGCGCCAGTGCGTCAATGAACGACGTCCTTCAGGTAGGTATGGAATGCGACAAATGGAAGCCGACTGTGGTTCTCGGTGTGACAGACCATGCAGAGCTCGCGTGACGGCTTACGAATCATACCATAGCCTCTTGGATCCTGCAGGTGGAGGCCACCAGGTCCGTGGCAGGACTCGCATCCCCACAGCCGAACGACGTCTGGCACGTGGACCTGACCGCCATCCCGACGGCCGCAGGATTCTGGACGCCGTGGTTCCCGTTCGCCCGGGTCCAGCGGTGGCCGTTCTGCTGGTGGGCGGCCGTCGCCGTGGACCATGCGTCGAGGCAACTCGTTGGCTTCGCGCTCTTCAAGACGCGGCCGAGCTCCGTCGACGTCTGCGCGTTCCTCGGACGAGCCATCAGGAAGGCCGGATCGACGCCCCGCTACATCATCACCGACAAAGGCAAGGAGTTCTTCTGCTGGGCGTTCAAGAGCTGGTGCCGAAGACGCGGCATCCGGCCGCGGTTTGGAGCGATCGGAAGGCACGGGAGCATCACCGTGGTCGAGAGGTTCATCCGGTCGATGAAGTCCGAGTGTACGAGGCGGATCGTCGTGCCCTTCCGTCTGGAGCAGATGCGCCGTGAGCTCACGAGCTACACAATCTGGTACAACGAGCAGCGGCCCCACGCGAGCCTCGACGGACGAACGCCGGCGGAGGTGTACTGCCGTCTTTCCCCGGCGAGCGAGGCACCGCGATACGAGCCCCGAGCTCGGTGGCTTCGCGACGCCGGGAATCGTAGAGGCCGTCCTGGCGTTCGGCTCGAACTGGTGCTGAGTCACCTCGACGGCCGCCGACACCTGCCTGTCGTCGAACTGAAGCCGGCCGCTTGACATGTCGAGACTACAGCCGCCCGCGCGCCGCGACCAAGAACGTGCGGAACGCCCATCATCCACGCCGAGTCGAGCCGCGAAGACGGCGCTCGAAACCCTCCGGATCGGACCGGAAGCGCGCTTCAAAGTCGCTGAACCCCTACGGCAAGGTCGGCCCCGTTCAGGACGCCCGCGGACCCCAATGGGCGCGACATCACGGAAGTGCTGGAGCGTCAGGAGCTGTACGAGCGTGCGCTGGCGCGGCTCGACGAGCGTGTCCGTCAGGGTCTTCTGCTGCGCCTCGAGGTCGGCGCGAGCTACGAGGACGTCGCCCGCGAACTGGGCGTACCCTCGGCCGAAGCCGCCCGGAAAGCACTGCGTCGAGCCTTGGATGCGGTGCTCGTGCACCTCGAGCCCCCCTCCGGCCAGATCCCCTAGATCCTCCGCGGGCCATCCTGCCGTCCGAGCCTGCGACGGCTCGGTCGCGCACGCTTCGCCGGCCCCGGATGCCCGCATCGCAGGAACCAAACGAACGAGCGAGGGACAGCGGACAGGATTCTGGTGCCCTCATGATCGTCTGGTCCTTCGGCCGCGTGCGACGGATCTCCGACGCGCGGCCAGGCGACAGGCCATCGAGCGTGCAGATCCTGCTCCCGGTCTCGGTGATGCACTTCGGCACGACCATGGATCGCCGGTCGCGGGGCGGCCCGCCGGCCCGTCCGGCCGGCGGAGCACCTCGCGAGTCGAGATGGACGATCACATGCCTCGCCCGTAGATTCGCACGTCGAGTGGAAGCGCCAGCCGACCCGCCTGTCGATCCTGAGCTCCTCGGTGAAGCCACGTGGAGTGTGGCGGAGCTCGCCACACAATTCCCCCCTCGGTGGCAGCACCGCAACAAGGTCGCGGTCGCGGAGATCGCCACGCCTCCCGACGCAATCCACGAGGGAGAGATCACCGCCTCGCGCTGGCGTGGCGGCCGGATCCCGGACGCCCTCGCGCTCCCGGTCGTCGTCAAGGAGGAAGGGTTCTACCTGTACCCGGTTCCCGCCGCGAAGGATCCGACCACGCATTGGCACCTGAACTTCGCGGACCCGAACCTGTTCGGCTACGGCGAGGGCGAACTTCTCGCCCAGGACGAGCTCCAGATCACCGAGCATCCCGCTCTCGCCTCCCTCGGCAAGGCGATCCAGCACGGCCCACACGGGGTCGCCGGGCTGAAGCGACTCACCAGAGAGGATGGTGAGGCTACGCCGGTCCTCGTCGAGGGGGCTCCGCGTCGATGTGCGCTCGACACCCGCAATCTCTACGGCGACGACTTCGCGCGCGCCTCCGAGGCCAGCATCCGCGCTGCGACCGAGCCGCTTCGCCCCCCTACTCGATCGAACATCCTGGCCCTGGCCGCACTCCGCCCTTCCCACGGTGCATACACGCAAGAGCAGGTTCGCCGCCTGCTCCAAACCGCCTACACGGGCTTCCGGGCGCTCGTCCTTCGCAGCCGCCGCGTTACGCTTCACACGGGATTCTGGGGCTGCGGCGCCTTCGGTGGGAACAAGGGCCTAGTCAGCGCGGTACAGATGCTGGCAGCGGGGGCGGCCGGCGTGGAGCAGGTGCACTTCTGGTGGGGCTCCACGCCCCTCAACAGCAGCGCCTTCGATCACGCCCTGGCCGTTGCGAAGGTGCTCGAGAGCGCGGGCACCGGGGAGGCGATGCGGTCGCTCGCGTCCGCGGGGTATCGCTGGGGTAGCGCCAACGAGAACTACGTCCCGTTCGAGCCTCCGGACTTCGACCTGTCGAGCCGCTGACCCCAGTCGGTCCTGAAGACCCTCGTGGGTCCGAGAACTCGGCGGTCGGCCTCCCGGGCCGCCAGCAGACGGATCCCTGCTGCCGGCCGCGACCTCAGGCCATTGCGAGCGAGTCGGTTCTTGAACGCCGGTCAACATCTCTGGCCCCACAGGCTCAGGCGAGACCGCGCTCGCCGGGGCGCGCGTAGGCGGAGCGCGAGATGGCGCGCAGGGTGGCGTACAGGAACAGGGCCAGGGCGCCGAGGGGCGGGCCGAGCTCCCACGGGCCGACCGAGGGCTCGGCGCCCATCAAGGACGGCTCGACCTGTAGGAACAGGTCGAGCAGGCGCCCGGCCAGCATCACCAGCGCCACGCGCAACACGACCGTCTCGTTGCGGCGCGCGCTGCGCGGCATCAACACCAGGAACGGCACCAGCCAGTTGAGCACGAGGTTGACCGGCGTCAGCACCGACCACGCGCCCTGGCCGCGCGCGATGAACCAGCCCGTCTCCTCCGGCAAGTTCGTGTACCACACCAGCATGTACTGGCAGTACCAGATGTAGGCCCAGAAGAGCGACAGGCCGATCGCGATCCGGCCCAGGTCCTCGAGCTGGTCGTCGGTGATCGTCGCGCGCAGGCGGCCCCAGCGACGCAGCGCCACGGCCAGCACCATGCAGGCCGCCAGCCCGGCGCTGCCCAGGCCGGCGAGCGAGTACAGCGCGTACATCGTGCTGAACCAGTGCGGCTCCAGCGACATCGTCCAGTCGAAGCTGGCCAGCGAGAACGTGATCGCGAAGACCGGCATGAACAGCGCCGCCGTCAGCAGGAAGCGGCGCGAACCGGCGGGCCCGTCCGCGCGCTCGCCGCGGCGCGAGTGCGCCACCAGCTTGCGCGCCAGCCAGATCCAGAGCAGGAAGCACGCCACCAGCCGCAGCGCGAAGCCCGTGAAGCAGAGCCAGCCCGCCTTGCGCTGCAGGAGCTCGTCACCCGCCACCAGGGCCTCGTGCGACCACTCGTACAACGAGTGCACGCCGGAGAGCAGCACGATCCCGAACAGGAAGGCCCAGGTGAGCGAGCCGGTCATCGCCTCGGGGATCGGCCGCAGCGCGTCGGCCCAGCGCGCGTTCGTGAGCCGCAGGATCGCCAGGAACAGCGCGCCCGCCAGCCCCAGGCCGGCGAAATAGCAGAACCCGATCAGGTAGCCGCCCCACGCGCGCCGCGGGTCGAAGATCAGGCCCAGCAGGAAGACGAGCCCGCCGGCCAGGGCGACGTTGCGCAGCGCGCGCATCGGCCGGGCCGGGGGCTCGAAGGAGCTCAGTGCGGCCCTCATCTCGGCGCACCTTCCTGTTCTGCCTGTCCAGCTTGCCCGGCTTGTCCGGCCTGCACCTCATCGGCCCTGCGCTGCAGGGTCCGCACCTGGAGGATCGCCTTCCAGCGGTCCTCGGCTTCGATCTGGAACGCGTACGAGGGCATGTTGCCCTGGCCGCGCGTCACGATGTGGAACATCTCGCCGTCGGCGATCGTGCGCGCGCGGTCGGCCATGAAGGAGGGCGGCGGCAAGACGCCGCGCAGCACGGCCGGGCCGAGGCCCTGGCCGTCCGCGCCGTGGCAGACCGCGCAGTAGATGTTGAACACGACGCGCCCGCGCTCGACGGCGGCCGCGTCCTCGAGCGCGAAGGGGTTCGCGAGCTCGCGGCCCGCGCGCTGCGCCTGCTCGGGTCCCGCGCCGTAGCGGAAGGGCAACGCGCCGCGCACCACGACGCCCTCGACGGGTCGCTGCAGCGTGCGCCCGTCCGGCAGGACGGCGCTGGGCGCGAAGGCCTCCGCCGCGCGCGAGTAGGCCATCTCGGTGAAGATCTCGACGTTGCGCCGGCGCGGGTCGGTCTTCAGGGCGCTCTGCAGGAGCAGCAACGCGAGGGTCACCAGCGCGCCGGTCAGGGCGTAGCCGCGCAGGTCCTTCATCGCCCCTCCTCCAGCTCGTGGCGCACCGAGCGCGCGCCGTACCCCCTCAGGAGATCGTCGACGTCCTCGGCCTCGTGCGCGGCGTCGGAGCGCGCGACGATCAGCACGAAGCCGGCGTCGGTCGTCGCCTCCAGCTCCGGCCGCGCGCGCCGTCCGGGCCACAGGCGCCCGCGCGCGAGCATCGCCGCGGCCGTGGCCAGCCCGGCGAAGAGCACCGTCATCTCGAAGGCCACGGGCACGAAGGCCGGCAGCGAGTCGAAGGGCTTGCCGCCGACGTTCAAGGGCCAGCTCGTGGCCGAGGCCCAGTACTGGAACCACAGCCCGAGGGCCAGCCCCGTCACGCCGCCGATCAGGCACACCCACGTCAGGCGCGAGCGCGGGATCCCGAGCACCTCGTCCAGGCCGTGGATGGGATGGGGCGAGACGACGTCGAGCACGTCGATGCCCTGCGCCCGCAGGGCGCGCGCGGCGGCGACCACGGCCTGCGCGTCGTCGAACAGCGCCACGTGCAAGCGCCGCGTCACTCTACCCCCCCATCGTGGCGCCGGCGCTCGTGGGAGGGCTCGAGCACACCCTTGACCTCGAACATCGAGATCATCGGCAGGAAGCGGCAGAACAGCAGGAAGGCCGTGAAGAACAGCCCGAAGCTGCCGATCAGCGCCCCGAGCTCGACCAGCGTGGGCACGTAGCCCGACCAGCTCGAGGGCAGGAAGTCGCGCTGCAGCGACGTGACGATGATCACGAAGCGCTCGAACCACATGCCCACGTTGACCAGGATCGAGATCACGAACACGGCCGCGAGCGAGCCGCGCACCCTGCGGTTCCACAGGGTCTGCGGCACGATCACGTTGCAGCCGAACATGATCCAGTAGGCCCAGGCGAAGGGCCCGCGCATGCGGTTGGCGAAGGCGAACTGCTCGTACGCGTTGCCCGAGTACCAGGCCATGAACAGCTCGGTCATGTACGCCAGGCCGACGACGCTGCCCGTGAACACCAGCACCTTGCACATCGCCCCGACGTGCTTGTGCGTGATGTAGTCCTCGAGCCCCATCGCGCGCCGCGCCAGGATCATCAGCGTCAGCACCATCGCGAAGCCCGAGAAGATGGCGCCGATCACGAAGTAGGGCGGGAACACGGTCGTGTGCCAGCCGGGCACGATCGAGGTCGCGAAGTCGGTGCTGACCACGCTGTGCACCGACACCACCAGCGGCGTGGCCAGGGCCGCCAGCAGCACGCAGCACATCTCGTAGCGCGACCATGTGCGCGCCGAGCCCGTCCAGCCGAAGCTCAGCAGGCGGAACACCCTGCGGCGCAGCCCCTTGGCGCGGTCGCGCACCGTCGCCAGGTCGGGGATCAGCCCCACGTACCAGAACACGAGCGAGATCGTGAAGTACGTCCCGATCGCGAACACGTCCCACAAGAGCGCCGAGCGGAAGTTGACCCACAGCGGCCCGCGCAAGTTCGGGTACGGGAAGACCCAGTACGCCAGCCACGGGCGGCCCATGTGGATCAGCGGGAAGAGCGCGGCGCAGATCACGGCGAAGATCGTCATCGCCTCGGCCGAGCGGTTGATCGACGTGCGCCACTTCTGCCGGAAGAGCAGCAGCACGGCCGAGATCAGCGTGCCGGCGTGGCCGATGCCGACCCAGAACACGAAGTTCGTGATGTCGAAGCCCCAGCCGACCGTGCGGTTGAGGCCCCACGTGCCGATGCCGACCTCGATCTGGTAGGCGACCGACACGACGCCGAGCGCGAGCGCGCTGAAGGCCGCCGTGAAGGCCAGCCACCAGAGCCCGCGCGGCCCGCGCTCGATCGGCCCGCACACGTCCCGCGTCACGTCGGCGGCGGTCTTGCCGCCGGTGATCAGGGGCGCCTCGCGCGGCGCGCGCGGCGCGTGACCGGGCGCCACCGGCGGGCGCGCGACCCGCTCGTGCGCGGGCGCGGGAGCGACGACCGTGTCAACCACGCCGCTCCTCCTCCCCGCTCTCGCGGTTGCGCACCCGCGCCAGGTAGCGCACCGAGGGGCGCACGTTCAGCTCCTCGAGCACGCCGTAGGCGCGGCGGCCGGCGGCGGCCCGCGCGACCTCGCTCGCGGGGTCGGCCAGGTCGCCGAAGCGGATGGCCTTGGTCGGGCACGACTGCTGGCAGGCGACCTTGACGTCGCCATCCGCCAGCGGCACGCCGCGCCGGCGCGCCTCGGCCTTGGCCTCCGCGATGCGCTGCACGCAGAACGAGCACTTCTCCATCACGCCGCGCGTGCGCACCGTGACGTCGGGGTTGAGGGCGTTGTTCGCGAGCTCGTCGTCGCGCGCGTAGTCGAACCAGTTGAAGCGCCGCACCTTGTACGGGCAGGTGTTGGCGCAGTAGCGCGTGCCGACGCAGCGGTTGTACACCTGCTGGTTGAGCCCTTCCGCCGAGTGCACCGTCGCCAGCACCGGGCAGACCGATTCGCACGGCGCGTTGTCGCACTGCTGGCACAACATCGGCTGGTACGCCGCCCCGGCCTGCGCCTCCTCGCCCTGGTAGTAGCGGTCGATGCGCAGCCAGTGCATCTCGCGGTGGCGGCGCACCTCGTCCTTGCCGACCACCGGCACGTTGTTCTCGGCCTGGCAGCCGATCACGCAGGCCGAGCAGCCCGTGCAGCGCGCCAGGTCGATCACCATGCCCCAGTGACGGCCCTCGATGGGGTGATCGTCGCTCCACAGGCTGCCGCCGCCGCCCCCGTGTCCGCCGTGCAGGGCGTGCGCGGGATCGGCGACCCAGTCGGCCAGCGTCACGCTGCGCACGGCGTCGCGCACCTCGCCGCCCTTCGGCGCGAGGTGCGCCGGGACCTCCAAGCGGTGGTGGTCCTGGGTGCTCGCCAGGTCGACTCGCCGGCCCGTGCGCTCGAGCGTGACCCAGGTCGCCAGGCCGAGCGGCGCGACGTTGACGCCGACCGTCCCGCCCGCGGCGACCGTGTCGCGGCCCTGCAACCAGCGCGGGCCGACCTGGGCGAAGCGCTCGGTGCCGGCGCGGCCGTAGCCGAGGGCCACGCACACGACGCCGTCGTGCTGGCCGGGCTGGACGTGGGCCGGCAGCTCGATCGTCGCGTCGCCCGAGGCGACGCGCACGACGTCGCCCTCGGCCACCCCCAGCTCGCGCGCGCGCGCCGGCGACAGGCAGGCGTAGTTGTCCCAGGCGATCTTCGAGACCGGGTCGGGTAGCTCCTGCAGCCACGGGTTGTGGGCGTGGGCGCCGTCGAGCAGCGCGACCTTGGGGTAGCGCACGAGCCCGAGCTCTCCTGCCGGTGCCCGCGACGGGGGCACGGCGAGGGCCGAGCCGTCGAAGGCGCCGGTGGAGAGCGGCTCGAGCGAGAGCTCGACCACTCCGTCGTGCAGGGCGCGGTCGAAGAAGGCCTCGAAGGTCCCGCCCCCTCCAGCCAGCGGGTACAGACGCTCGCGCCAGTGCTCGCGCAGGAGCTCGCGGTCGTCGCGCTCGTCCCCCATCCAGCCCGCCAGCGTGGCGCGCAGCGTGCGCGCCGAGCGCAGCGGCGGGACCGTGGGCTGCGTCAGGCCGAAGCGCCCGCGCACGGGCTCGCTGTCGTCCCAGCGCTCCAGGAAGTGCGGCTCGGGCAGGATCCAGCGCGCGAGGGCGGCGGTCTCGTCGAGCGCCGGCGACAGCGCGACCAGCGCGCCCGCCCGGCCGAGGTCCGGGCCGCCGGCGCTCGCGGGCCAGGTGTAGGCCGGGTTCAGACCGGCGACGATCAGGAGCTCGACCTGGCCGGATCCCAGCTCGAATGCCAGGTCGGCCAGGGCGCGGTCGTCGCCGCGCCGCTGCAGGGAGGGGCGCTCGACGTCGAGCGTCGTGCCGTAGCTCCCGAGCAGCTCGTTCGCGTAGCAGACCAGGATCTGGGCATGGACGTCGTCGAGGCCGCAGACGACGACGCTCTCGCCGCGCGCCTCCCACAGCTCGCGCGACAGCCGTTGGATCGCCGCGACGGCCGGGGCGTTCATGGAATCGCCGTCGACCAGGGGGCGCTGCCCCGCGTGGAGCGCGAGCAGCTCGCACAGCTCCGCCAGGGCGGGCATCTGCTCCCATGGCGCCAGGCAGACGCGCTGGTCGGCCGCGCAGCCCGTGAGCGACAGGCGCGCCTCGAGCTGCCAGTGGCGCGACATGCGCGGCGGCGTCGCGTCCGGCGCGCGGCCCGCGGCGTAGCCGGCGGCGTGCTCGACCGGCGCGATCCAGGTGCCGAGGAAGTCGGCCTCGAAGGAGGCGATCACCCGTGCACGCTCGAAGCGCACGCGCGGCAGGACGCGCACGCCGCGCGTGCGCTCGTTGGCGTCGAGCACGGCCGAGGCTGAGAGCGGGTCGGCCATGACGTGGCGCGCGTCCGGCAGGCCGGCCAGGAAGGACTCGATCGCCGCCAGGGCGCTGGGCGAGTGGATCGTGCCCGTCAGCAGCCGCACCTTGCCGCCGCGCGCGCGGATCTGGCCCAAGAGCGCGCGCACTTCGTCGTCCGCCTCGCGCCAGGTGGTCGGCGCGCCGTCGCGCAGCGGGCCGTCGAGGCGCTGCGAGTCGTACAGGGACAGCACCGAGGACTGGCCGACGGCGCACAGGCCGCCGCGCCCGAGCGGGTCGAGCTCGTTGCCCTCGAGCTTGATCGGGCGCCCGTCGCGGCACTTCGCCAGCACGCCGCAGGCCGCCGGGCAGGCCTGGCAGGTCGAGGCGACGTGGTAGGCCCGGCCGGGCACGATCTCCTCGGGCGCCTGCAGGAACGGGATCGCGCGCCGCACCGGCCCGCGCGAGCAGCCGCTCAGGACCGCCGAGGCGATGCCGAAGCCGCTCCACTTGAGGAACGCGCGGCGCGAGGGCTCGAGGTCCTCGCCCGGAAGCAACAGCTCGCCGGCCGGGTCGGCCTTCGGTCGGAGTTCGCGGGCGGGGCTCACGGGTGGCGGCGATCTGAAGCGACTAGAAGCGGCTAGAAGTGGCAGGTCGAGCAGTCGGTGGACACGTGACCGGTGAGGAGCGGCGCGTCGGGGTCGGCGGAGTTGTCGCGGTGGCACTGGACGCACCAGCCCATCGACAGGTCGCTGAACTGGCTGACGCGCTCCATGGCCTGCACCGGGCCGTGGCAGGTCTCGCAGGCCACGCCGCGCGCGACGTGCACGCGGTGGTCGAAGTAGACGAAGTCGGGCAGGTTGTGCACGCGCAGCCACTCGATCGGACGCGGCTCGCGCTCGGGGTCGGGATTCAGCTCGTCGTCCAGCGCGAGCGCGTCGTAGAGCTTCTTCAGCTCGGCCGAGACGATCGGGCGCGGCTCGCGCCCCTCGATCGCGGCCAGCTCGCGCTCGGCCAGCACGGCGTCGAAGCCGGCGGTCACCATGCGGTGGCAGTTCATGCAGACCGAGGCCGGCGGGATGCCCGCGTGGCGGCTGCGCGTCGCGCCGGTGTGGCAGTACAGACAGTCGAGGCCGAGCTCGCCGGCGTGCAGGCGGTGGGAGTAGGCGATCGGCTGCTCGGGCTCGTAGCCGCGGTGGTCACCCGGCAGCCGCAGGTCCGCGCCGGCCAGGATCACCCACAGGCCGATCAGGAAGCCGCACAGACCGAAGACCTTCACGCTGAACGACACGCCCGCGACTCCGTTAGCAGGGGATCTCCGCGTTCTTGCGGTGGAAGAACCACCAGTTCACGGCCAGGCAGGTCAGGTAGTAGACGGAGAAGCCGTACAGCGCGACCTCGGGCGTGCCCTTCTCGATCTGCCCTCCGAACACCTTGGGGATGATGAACGCGCCGTAGGCCGCGATGGCCGAGGTCCAGCCGAGCACGGGCCCCGCCTGCGCCGGCTCGAAGATGATCGGGATCATGCGGAAGGTCGACCCGTTGCCGATGCCGGTCGTCACGAACAGGAGCAGGAACAGCAGCAGGAACGGCAGGAAGTACTCCTCGGGCGTGGCCGACGCGCCGGCCGCCTTGACGAACCAGGCCACGCCCAGGGTCGAGGCGATCATCAGCACCGTGTCCCACTGCGTGACGCGCGCGCCGCCGAGCTTGTCCGAGAGCCAGCCGCCGACGGGGCGGATGAGCGAGCCGACCAGCGGTCCGAGCCAGGCGTAGGCGAAAGGACTGGGGGCGTTCGGGTTGAGCGAGCCGTCGGGCAGCGAGCCGAAGACGTCCTGGATGAGCTTGGGGAAGGCGGCGCTGTAGCCGATGAACGAGCCGAAGGTCATCGTGTACAGCCAGGTCATCACCCAGTTGTGCTTCTGGCCGAAGATCGCGAACTGTCGCTGCAGGTTGTCCTTGATGGTCGGCGGCGTCAGGAAGCGCATCAGCACCAGCGTCAGCAGGATCGTGACCGGCAGGACGATCCACATGTTCCAGCCGGCGCCGAGCAGCAGGGTGAGCCCCGTGCCGGCCGCGGCCAGCCCCAGCACCAGCAGCCACAGCATCCTGCCGATGGCAGCCGGCGCGGCGCCGACGGCGTGCACGGGCAGGTTGTTCATGCCGAGCCAGGCCGCGACGGCCAGCACGCCCAGGATCGGCACCCACACCAGGCCGCAGTTCTGGATCCAGACGGTGCTCGCGGCCGCCCCGGCTTCCGTGGCCGCCAGCGTCTGGCCCTCTCCGCCCAAGGCGCCGAAGAGCCCGAAGGTCATCGCGAACGGCAGCAGCACCTGCATCACGCTGACACCGAGGTTGCCCAGCCCCGCGTTCAGGCCGAGGGACAGCCCCTGCATCCGCTTCGGGAAGAAGAAGCTGATGTTGGACATCGACGAGGCGAAGGCTCCGCCGCCGAAGCCGGAAAGCGCGGCCAGGATCGCGAAGGTCGCGTAGCTGGTCTGCGGTTCCTGCAGCGCGATCCCCGCGCCCAGGGCCGGCAGAATGAGCAGCGCCGTCGTGACCGCGATCACGTTGCGCCCGCCGGACAGCGCGATGAAGAACGAGTTGGGGATGCGCAGCGTCGCGCCCGACAGCCCGGCGATGGCCGACAGCGTGTAGAGCTGGGCCTTCTCGAACGGGAAGCCCAGGTTCTGCATCTGCACCGTGATGATCGACCAGTACAGCCAGACCGAGAAGGCGCACAGGAGGCAGGGGATCGAGATCCACAGGTTGCGGCTCGCGATCCGGCGACCCTCCGACTTCCAGAGAGCCGCGTCCTCGGGATCCCAGCGCTGCAGCGAGCTCATCGGATCCTCGTTTCGTGCTCGGCCGAGGTGGACGTGCGGATGCGCGTGCGGTCCCAGTTCCAGATGACGACCTGCGTCTTGCGCCACAGGTACGGGTTGGGCACGACCAGGACGTGGACCAGGCGCGTGAAGGGGAAGACGCCGATCAAGAGGAAGGCGTTGACGATGTGGACCTTGACGATCCAAGGCATGGGCGCGACGTAGGTGACGTCGGGCGAGAGCTTCACCAGCGACCACAGCCAAGGCGAGATCGAGGTCGCGAACCACGAGCTGCCCCATCCGTTGCCGACGGCGACGACGATGCCGCTTCCGACCTGCACCAAGAGCAGCGCGACCACGACCCAATCGCCCATCGTCGTGACGCGGCGGATCTTCCTGCGCGTCCAGCGCCGCACGACGATGTTCACCAGCCCGACCAGGGTCAGGATGGCGAAGGCCAGGCCGGTCACCTCGAGGACCACGAGCCGCAGCGGCGCCGCGTTCCAGCTCAGGATCGCCTTGGGCATCAGGAAGCCCATGACGTGCCCGGCCAGCACGGTCAGGATGCCGTAGTGGAAGGGCACCGAGCCCCAGAAGTGCTGCTGGTTCTCGAGGAACTGCGAGGAGAGGCTCGAGTACGAGAAGGACTGCAGGCGGTAGCGCCGGATCGTCACCAGGAAGAAGACGACCAGCGAGACGTACGGGACGATCCCGAACAGCAGGAAGTCATTGATCGTCATGGCCCTCTCGCTCGCTTTGCACCGCGCGGGCCGCGCCTTCGGACGCGTGGTGCTGCTCGAGGAACGCGCGCAGGGCGCGGATCACGCCCGCGTAGGGGTTCTGCTCGTCCTTGAAGCCGCCGGCGACCTTCGCCAGGGCCGGCACGACGACGCCGTTCGCCAGCGCGTCGGCCGTAGGCTCGGGCGCACGCGCCAGCACGGGCAGCACGTGGCTGAGGTGGTCGGGCAGCTCGCTCGACTCGACGCAGCCGCACTCGCGCAGGAGCTGGCGCATGCGCACCATGAAGGCCCCGCGCGAGTAGTTTTCGCCGTACAGGTGCCAGCCGACCTCGAGCGCGCGCTCGGCGTTGCTGTCGAAGGTGCGCGTGAACAGCTCCTCCAGCTCGCTCGCCTCGTGCTCGTGCAGGAAGTCGCGCAGCGGCCGCAGGTCAGCGACCGCCTCGGGGGCGACGCCGGCGATGCGCTCGATGCAGCCCTCGGCCTCGTCCGGCCCGACCTCGCGCGGGTAGGCCAAGAGCTTCGCCCAGGCGTCGTAGACATCGAGCGCGGGCCGCACCACCTCAGCTCCTCCTGGGGGCCTGGCGCAGCCCGAAGCCGGCGCTCGAGCGGTGCTCGTGCGGGTCGGTCATCATCTCCATCGCCATCTCGCGCTGGAAGGGCGGGATGACGAAGCGGTCTTCGAAGGTCGCCAGCGCGGTGAGGCGGAAGATTTCGTCGGCCTCCTGCGGGCCGCACTCGGCCTCGGCCAGCGCCTGGCGCGCGCGCTGCTCGGAGATGTCCCCCACCGTGCGGAAGCGCCGCCACAGCCGCACGGCGAGCTGCTTCTTCAGGGCGAAGCGCACCTTGCCGTCGTTGCCGGCCGCGAACAGCTTGCCGAGGTAGCGGATCGGCGCGCGCGCCTTCTCGATCTCGGCGAACAGTTGGTCGACGTCGTTGCGCACGACGTCGCCCTCCGAGACCGACATCACCGGCAAGAGCGGCGGCACGTAGAACAGCATCGGGAACGTGCGGTACTCGACGTGGAGCGGCAGCGCGATGCGCCACTCCTTCACGAAGCGGTACACGGGCGACTTCTGCGCCGAGTCGATCACGCCGTCCGTCACGCCGGACTCCTGCGCGGCGGCGATGACGTCCGGGTCGTGCGGGTCGAGCAGGATCTCGCGCTGCGCCTCGACCAGCTCGTGGTCCTCCTTCAGCGCCGCCGCGCGGATCTTGTCCGCGTCGTACAGGACGTTGCCGAGGTAGCGGATGCGCCCGACGCAACTGTGGAAGCAGGCCGGGGCCTGGCCCGACTCGAGCCGCGGGAAGCACAGGATGCACTTCTCCGACTTGCCCGTGGACCAGTTGAAGTACGTCTTCTTGTACGGGCAGGCCGCGATGCACGAGCGCCAGGCGCGGCAGCGGTTCTGGTTGACGAGGACGATGCCGTCCTCGCCGCGCTTGTAGAGCGCGCCCGAGGGGCAGGACGCGACGCAGCTCGGGTTGAGGCAGTGGTTGCAGATGCGCGGCAGGTAGAAGAACGCCAGGCGCTCGATCGCGAACATCTGCGCGCGCTGCTCGGGGCTGAGCACGTCGAGGTTCGGGTCGTTCTCGGCGTACACCGGCGAGCCGCCCAGGTCGTCGTCCCAGTTCGGGCCGGCCTCGATCTCCATCGGCTCGCCGGTGATCATCGAGATCGGCCGGGCGACGGGCTGGTCCTCGCCCTCGGGCGCGTTGAACAGCTCCTCGTAGCTGTAGGTCCAGGGCTCGTAGTAGTCGTCGAGGCTCGGCTGGGACGGGTTGTGGAAGATGTTCGGGACGATCTTCGCCTTGCTGGTCGAGCGCAGCTCGAGGTCCTTGCCGTCCGTCTTCCAGCCGCCCTTGTAGCTCTCCTGGTCCTCCCACTTGGATGGATAGCCGGTGCCGGGCTTGGTCTCGACGTTGTTCCACCACATGTACTCGGTGCCTTCGCGGTCGGTCCACACGTTCTTGCAGGCGATGCTGCACGTGTGGCACCCGATGCACTTGTCGAGGTGGAAGACCATCGCGATCTGTGAGCGCACGTCCATGTCGGTTCCTTCCCGCTCCTCCGGCTACCAGGTGACCTTCGCGAGCTTGCGCACGAGCACGTGCGTGTCGCGGTTGCAACCCGTCGGGCCCCAGTAGTTGAAGTGGTAGGTGAACTGGCCGTAGCCGCCGACCATCAGGTTCGGCTTGAGGCGCGTGCGGGTCAGGCTGTTGTGTCCTCCGGCCCGGCGCTGGCCGCGCAGCGGCGAGCGCGGCACGGAGTAGGTCCGCTCCGGCGAGTGGTAGATGATGCAGATGCCCTTCGGGATGCGCGCGCTGACCGCGGCGCGCGTGACGACGACGCCGTGGTCGTTGTGGACCTCGACCCAGTCGTTGTCGGCGATGCCGATCGCGGCCGCCTCGCGGTCGTTCATCCAGAACGGCTCGCAGCCGCGCGACAGGGTCGTCATGCGCTGGTTGTCGCCGTAGGTCGAGTGGATGTGCCACTTCCCGTGCGGCGTGAGGAAGTTCAGCATCAGCGTCTGGCCGACCTCCTCGCTGAAGCGCAGGTCGGCGTACTCGGCCGGCCTGGGCTTGGGCTTGTAGGTCGGCAGGTGCTCGCCGAACTGCAGGTAGCCGGGGTGGTCGAGGTAGAAGTGCTGGCGCCCGGTCAGGGTGCGCCAGGGCACCATGCGCTCGCGGTTGTAGGTGAAGGGCGCGTACGGCCGGCCGTCGGCCAGGAGGCCCGACCACATCGGGCTGTTGATCAGGCGCCGCGGCTGGGCCTGCAGGTCCTTGAAGGTCATGCGCACGGAGCGGTTGCCGTCCGCCAGGTCGGCCAGCGGCAGGCCGACCTTCTCCTCCATCTTCTTGTACGAGCGCCAGGCCAGCTCGCCGTTCGTCACGGTCGCGAGCCTCAGCACCGCGTTGGCCGCGTCCACGGCGTCCTTGACCGACGGGTAGGTCTGGCCGTCCCAACGCTCGACCGGCGCCGTGGCGAGCATCTCGTCGTAGAAGTCGGCCACCTCGTAGTGCGTCCCGTGCGCGCCGAGCCCGTTCTCGCGCGGGCCGCGGCCGAGCGAGACGAAGCGGTTGTAGAGGTTCGGGTAGTCGCGCGCGACCAGCTTGAAGGCCGGCATCGTCTTGCCGGGGATCGGCTCGCACTCGCCCTCGTACCAGTCCTCGATCCGCGGTTGCGCGATCTCGGCCGGCGTGTCGTGCGCCAGCGGCAGGGCGACGACGTCCTTGGTCGTGCCGGGCAGGTGCTTGGCGGCGAGCTCCGAGAAGCGCTTCGAGATGGCGCGGAAGATGTCCCAGTCGCTCTTCGACTCCCAGCAGGGCGGCACGGCCGGCGCGAGCGGGTGGATGAACCCGTGCATGTCGGTCGAGTTCAGGTCCGCCTTCTCGTACCAGGTCGCCGCCGGCAGGACGACGTCCGAGTACAGCGCGGAAGTGTCCATGCGGAAGTTGAGGTCGACCACCAGGTCCATCTTCCCCGACGGCGCCTTCTGCACGAACTCGACCTCGGCCGTCGAGCCCTCGGCCAGATCCTTCGACACGTTGTTGTGGTGCGTGCCGAGGTAGTGGTCGAGGAAGTACTCGTGGCCCTTGGCCGACGACATGATCGCGTTGCCGCGCCAGATGAACCACAGCCGCGGCCAGCACTCCTCGGCGTCCGGGCGCTCGATCGCGAAGCGCAGGTCGCGGCTCTTCAGCTTCGAGACGATGTAGTCCGAGACGCCCTTCTCGTCCTTGGCACCGGCCTCTTCGGCCTCGGCCACCAGCTCGATCGGGTTGCGGTCGAACTGCGGGTAGAACGGCAGCCAGCCGTTGCGCACGGCGCGCACGTTGGCGTCGATCGTGTGGCCCTCGGCCAGCGAGCGCTCGGGCTGGCCGGCGGGCACGGAGTGGTAGTCGCGGAAGCTCCGCTCGTAGCGCCACTGGTCGCTGTGGACGTAGTGCCAGCTCGGCGCGTTCTGCAGGCGCGACGGCCCGTGCCAGTCCTTGGCGAAGGCCAGGCACGACCAGGGTTCCATCGGCGCCAGCTTCTCCTGGCCGACGTAGTGCGCCAGCCCGCCGCCGTTGGTCCCGACGCAGCCGCAGAACATCAGCGCGTGGATCGCGGCGCGGTACATCAGGTTGGCGTGGTACCAGTGGTTGATGCCGGCCCCGATGATGACCGTGCACTTGCCGCCGGTGTGCTCGGCGGTCGTGGCCCACTCGCGCGCGAAGCGGATCAGCGTGACGCGGTCGATGCCGGTGTAGCGCTCGGCCCAGGCCGGCGTGTACACGGCCTGCTCGTCGTCGTAGTCGGCCGGGTAGTCACCCTCCAGGCCGCGCGGCACGCCGTACTGCGCCATCAAGACGTCGTAGACCGTCGCCACCGTGACCACGCCGCCGGCCGTCTCGATCTCGCGCACGGGGATTCCGCGGCGGATCGTGCGGCCATCGGCGAAGTCGTCCAGCTCGACGCTCAGGACGCCGTCGTTCTGGTCGAGGAAGGTCAGGGCCGCGTCGATCGGGCTGCCGTCGAGGCCGTCCTCGGCCAGCAGGTTCCACTTGCCCTTCTGCGCGCCCCAGCGGTGGCCGACGCTGCCCTTGGGCATCTTCGGCCGGCCGTCCGCGCGGTCCCAGTGCAGGAACTTCCACTCGCCGTGCTCCTCGCCGGCGTACTTCGCCAGGCGCCCGGCGCGCAGGAGCTGTCCCGCTCGCCAGGCGCCGCCCTTCTGCTCGAGCTCGACCAGGAAGGGCGCGTCGGTGAACTTGCGCGTGTAGTCGAGGAAGAACTCCGACTGCTTGTCGTGGTGGAACTCCTTCAGGATGACGTGGTTGACGGCCATCCACCACGCGCCGTCCTGGCCGGCGTTGAGCGAGATCCACTCGTCGGCGTACTTCGCGACCTGGTTGAAGTCGGGCGCGAAGACGACCATCTTGGTGCCGTTGTGGCGCGCTTCGGCCGCGAAGTGGGTGTCCGGCGTGCGCGTCATGTTCAGGTTCGAGCCCATGACCGCCAGGAACTTGGCGTTGAACCAGTCGGCCGACTCGTTGACGTCGGTCTGCTCGCCCCAGGTCTCGGGCGAGGCGCTGGGCAGGTCGCAGTACCAGTCGTAGAACGACAGGTTCACGCCGCCCATGAGCTGCAGCATGCGCGCCCCGGCCGCGTAGCTCAGCATCGACATGGCCGGGATGGGCGAGAAGCCGGCGATTCGGTCGGGGCCGTGGGCCTGGATCGTGTGCACCGCGCTGGCGGCGATGATCTCGAGCACGGTGTCCCAGTCGATGCGCCGCAGGCCGCCCTTGCCGCGCGCGCGCTGGTAGCGCTTGCGCTGCGCCGGGTTCTGCACGATCGAGCGCCAGGCGTCGACCGGGTCCTCGTGGGTCGCGCGCGCCGCCTTCCACAGGTCGAGCAGCGCCCCGCGCACGTACGGGTACTTCACGCGCAGCGGGCTGTAGACGTACCACGAGTACGAGATGCCGCGCTGGCAGCCGCGCGGCTCGTAGGGCGGGATGCCGGGCTCGAGCGCGGGATAGTCGAGCGCCTGCATCTCCCAGGTGACGATCCCGTCCTTGACGTGGATGTTCCACGAGCACGAGCCCGTGCAGTTGACGCCGTGCGTGCTGCGCACGACGTGGTCGTGCTGCCAGCGGTTGCGGTAGAAGTCCTCCCAGCCGCGCGTCGCCGGATCGACGCTGTCCTGGATGAACGGGTTCCTGCCGTTGTTCGTGGACATGACTCAAGCGCTCCCGGCGACCAGACGGCGGCGCACGGTGCGGAAGCGCCGGCGCCAGAGGAAATCCATGCTCATCAGCAGGACGGTGGCCAGGCCGATCGCCGAGAGCACGAAGGCCAACGCGCGCGGCGGGGCCTCGGTCACACCCGACTCCGCCGCCTGCTTCAGGAACGCGACCAGCGCCAGCACCTCCTCGCCGTCGAGCGGCTTGTCGCCGAAGACCGGCTGCATCACGAGCGCCGGCGGCGCGCTCAGCCAGGCCGCCAGCGCCTTGCGTCCCTCCAGCCGCGCGTAGGCGCCGGTCAGGTCGGGGCCGAGGCGGCCGCCGCCGAAGCCGCCCAGGCCGCCGAGGGTGTGGCACGAGATGCAGGCGGTCCCGCCGCCCTGCAGGCGCGCGCGCCCCAGGAACAGAGCGCGCCCGGCGGCGACGTCGACCTCGGTCAGCGGGCGGTCGCTGATCTGCAGCCCGACGAACTGCGACTTCTCGAGGGCCGACTCGACCGCGATCAGGTCGAGCAGCTTCGCCGCCCGCGCGCGCGTCATCCCGGGAGGCGCGGGCATGTACACGCCGCGCGCGGCGCGCAGGAGCTCCTGCGAGTAGGGCTCGCCCCGGTCGAGCACGGCCTTCGGGTCCTGCAGGTACTCCGTCAGCCACGCGCGCTCGCGGCGCTCCTCGACGTTCTTCAGGTCCGGGCCGGTCAGGCGGCCACCGCCGATCGTGTGGCAGCTCGTGCAGTTCAGCTTGAAGTACTGCACCGTCTCCTCGGACGGCGCGTCCTGCGCGGCGCGCGCCGGCGCGGCGGCGCACAGCAGCAGGAGCGGCAGCACGAGCGGGAGCAGGGCCGGGAGCGTGGAGGGGAGGGATCGCAGCACGGGCGCACCTTCGCTTTCGCTCGGGCGCGTACAACGCTCGTGCCGCGCGCTCCGGCTCCCGCGGCTCTCGGCCCCAAGTGGGTTCCAGCGCGCGACTTGCGCCGGTGGCGTGGCGCGCACCCGGCCACTGCGCGGGCGGTGTGCGCATACGGCGCTATGCAGGGCGCGGGCGCCCGGTATGCACACCGAAGCGGCCGCGGGACCGCGCCGACGACACCGTAGGGCGATACGGTGTCAGACACCGTATCGCTACGAGTCCTGCACGAAGGTCCCGCGCTCGATGTCGAGCTGGCGCATGATGCGCTGGAGGGCGGCGCGCGTCAGACCGCAGCGCTGCGCGGCGCGCGAGACGTTGCCCTCCGAGAGCTCGAGGGCGCGGCGCACGAACTCGCGCTGGAAGCGCTCGATCGCGCGCTGCTTGCCGGCGGCGTACCCGAGCGGGTCGGACGGCACCTCGCCGGGGCCTGGGCGCTCCCAGCCCGAGCCGGCGAGCCCGAGGTGGTGGGCCAGGATGCGCTCGCCGTAGCACACGATCACCGCGCGCTGCAGCGTGTTCTCCAGCTCGCGCACGTTGCCGGGCCACGGGTGCGCGCGCAGGGCCTCCAGCGCCTCGCGCGAGAGCTCGGGACGGGCCGCGTCCGCGCCGAGGCAGGTCGCCGCCGCGCGGCCGAGGAACTCGAGCGCCAGCGGCTCGACGTCCGCCGGGCGCTCGCGCAGCGGCGGCAGGTGCACGCGCACGACCCCGAGCCGGAAGAACAGGTCCTGGCGGAACTCGCCGCGGCCGAAGGCCGCCTCGAGGTCGCGGTTCGTGGCCGAGATCATGCGGAACTCGACCGCCACGTCGCGCGCGCCGCCCAGCGGGCGCACGGTCTTCTCCTGCAGCACGCGCAAGAGCTTGCCCTGGAACGAGGGCGACATCGACGAGATCTCGTCCAGGAACACGGTCCCGCCGGCGGCCTGCACGAAGATCCCCTCGCGGTCGGCGTCGGCGCCGGTGTAGGCGCCCTTCTTGCAGCCGAACAGCTCGGACTCGAGCAACGTGTCCGGCAGCGCGGCCGCGTTGACGGCCAGGAAGGGGCGCTCGGCCTGGGCGCTGCGGCGGTGGATGGCGCGCGCCACGAGCTCCTTGCCCGTGCCGCTCTCGCCCTCGATCAGGACCGGCACCGGGCTCGGCGCGACGCGCTCGACCAGGGCCATCACGCGCTTCATGGCCGGGTCCTGGGCGATGATCTCCGGCTCGCCGTCGCCCCGCGCGCGCGCCTGCGGGCGCGCGGCCAGGACCTGGCGGCCGAGGCGCTCGACCAGCCGCAGCACCTCGTCGTTCTCGAAGGGCTTGGTCATGAAGTGCGCCGCGCCGTCCTGCAGACACGTGACGGCGGTCTGGATCGTGCCGTAGCCGGTCAGGATCACGACCACCGTCGCCGGCGAGCGCTCCTTGATCGCCAGCAGCAGGTCCGCGCCCGACATGCGCGGCATCATCAGGTCGGCCAGCACGACGTCGGCGCCGTCGCGCTCGAACAGATCGAGCGCCTCGCGCCCGTCGGCGGCCGCGACGACCTCGGCCCCGAGCGTCGCGACGAGCTTCTTCAGGCCCTGCCGGATGTCCGGCTCGTCGTCGACCACGATCACCCGCAGCCCGTCCAGCCTCCCGTCGCTCATGCGGAAGAGGCCCTCCTCTCCTCCCAGTCGCTCCCGTCGTTCCCGTCGTTCCCGCCCGACTCGTCCGACCCGCCCGCCGCCCGCGCCGCGCCCTCCACGCGCCGGCGCAGGCGCACGCGGAAGCGCGTGCCGCCCGGCCCGGACGCGACCAGCTCCAGGCTGCCGCCGTGCATCTCGGCGATGCGGCGCGAGGTCGGCAGCCCGAGCCCCGTCCCCTCGCCGCGTGCCTTGGTCGTGTAGAACGGCCGGAAGACGAGCTCGCGCGCCTGCGGGTCGATCCCGCAGCCGCTGTCGCTGACCTCGACCAGCACGTGGTCGCCGCCGGCGCGCGCCTGCACGACGACGTGTCCGCCGCCCTCGATGGCCTGGATCGCGTTCACGATCAGGTTGACGAAGATCTGGCGGATCTGCACCTCGTCGCCCGAGACGAGCAGCGGCTCGCGCCCCAGATCGAGCTCCAGCTCGACGCCGGAGCGCTCGCGCAGAGGCCGCAGGAACGTGGCCACGTCCTCGAGCGTGTCGCGCACGTCCAGGCCGGTGATCTCGGGCGTGCTGGCCGTGGCGTAGTCGAGCAGCTCGCGGATGGCGCGCTTGCAGCTCTCGACGTTGCGCTGGATGACCTCGACGTTGGCCCGCAGGCCCGAGTCCCGCCCCAGCTCGGCGCGCAGCATCTGGTTGTACATGCTGATCGCCGCCAGCGGGTTGTTCAGCTCGTGCGCCATCACGGCCGCGACCTCGCCCAGCACCGCCAGCCGCTCCTGGTGGATCTGGCGCTCGTCCTGCGCGACGCGGTCGGAGATGTCGCGCGCCAGCAGCACGGAGCCGGAGCGGCCGCTCGAGTCCGGCGCCAGGCGCGTGACGTGCACCTCGTACACTCCGCCGCCGACGTCGATCACGCACGAGCGCGGGGGCGCGCCGACGTCGAACAGGCACTCGCGGCAGTGCTCGTCGCCGGCGCGGCCGTGCTCGCAGATGTTGTGGCTCAGGGCCGGGACGCGCTCGTCGCGCAGCATGTCGAGCAGCGGCCGCCCGGCGCGGTTGGAGACGACCGGCTGCCCGTCCGCGTCGAGCACCACCAGCCCGTCGCGCATGGACGAGATCACCGCGTTCAGCCGGTCGCGCTCGGAGCGCAGGTCGCCGGCGCTGGCCTCCAGGCGCTGGGTGCGCTCCTCGACCGCGGCCGACATCAGGTTGAACGAGCGCGCCAGATCGCCGAACTCGTCGGAGTTGTCGATCTCGACCCGCGTCGCGAAGTCGCCGTCGCGGATGCGCCGCGCGCCCTCGGACAAGAGCGCGATCGGCCGCGCGAGGAAGCGCATCGGGAAGAGCAGCAGCAGGCTCGCCGCCGCGGCGAGCACGATGCCGACCAGCAGGAAGCGGCTCTGCAGGCCGGCCACGGCCGCCAGGGCGTCCTCGGAGCGCAGCCCGACCCACAGCGACCAGCCGTTGGTCGCGAGCGGGTAGGCCTTGCCGAAGACCTTCCGGGTGGGCACGCCCGGCCGCGCCGGTGCGTTCCCCTCGGCGGCCGAGAGCTCGAGCCCGAAGCCCGAGCGCACCAGCTCCGAGTCCGCCGCCGGCCCGCCCGTGCGCGTCAGGTGCGGCGAGATCGCGAGCCGGCGGCCGGCCGTGTCGGACAGGTGCAGGATCTCGGCCGCCTCCTCGACGCCCGTCTCGCTCGAGCGCAGGCCCTTCACGGCCCAGACGCCCGGGTGCACCAGGGCGACGAGGTGGCCGACGTGCCGCTCGCCCTGCCGGCTCGTGAGCGGCGTGGCGATCGAAAGGCGCGGGAAGCCGGCCGCGCCCTCGGGCGGCAGGAGATCGGAAGTGAACGACCCCGACCGCCCGGCGCACAGGGCCGCCAGGACCCCGGCCGCCGGCTCCGGAGCGCCGCTGGCCGTCAAGCGCGGCCGGCCGTCGGCCGACACGATCAGGAGGTCGAGGAAGGCCGGCACGAGCGGCAGCTTGTTCGCGACCAGGTGGGCGCGCAGCTCGCTCTCCAGGCGCGCGCGCTCCTCGTCGCCGAGCTCCTCGGCCGGGCGGCCCAGCTCCTCGGCGTGATCGCGGATGAAGCCGTCCGAGGCGAAGTCCTCGGTGCGCCGCGTCAAGAGCTCCAGCTCGCCGTCGAGCGCCGTGGCGTAGGCGCGCGCCTGGAACTCGAGCCGCGCCAGGATCTCGCGCTCGAGCGCGCTCTTGGCCGAGCGCGACACGAGCGTCCCGCCGACCCCGAAGGCGAGCAGGCAGACGCCGGCGAAGACCAGGACCAGCTTGTACTTGACGGGCACCCAGTGCAGCGGATCGCGCAGGGCCAAGGGCGGCCCTCCTTTCTCGGGTCCCCCGCCGCGGGCGCGGCCGCGCAGGAGCGATCGATGGTACCACGCCGGGAGTGCGCGTCCTCGCGCGCGGGGGGCGGCGAAGGGGCAGTCGCCGGTGGGGGCGCCCAAGGGCGTGCGCGTCCTCGCGCGCGGGGGGCGGCGCCCGCGGTGAAAGCCGCCCGCCCGCGATCCCAAGGAGTGCTGGGGCCGCGTACGCTGGCCGGCGCCGACCTCCCCGCTCCAAGACCATGCGCATCCTGTCCCTCTCCCTCGCGGCTCTCGGCCTGTGCTTCCTCGTCTGTTGGCTCGGGGTGGGATGGATCGCGGGCGACGTGGGGACGCCTCCGGCCGAGGTCGGCGCGGGTCCGCAGGGGCGCAGTCGGGAGCTGGCCCGCGCACGCCGGGCCTGCCGCCTCGAGGCCATCGACGACTTCATCGCCGGGCAGCTCATGCTGATCGAGCACGAGCCCGACGACGGCGCGCGCTGGCGCGTGCTGGCGGAGGCCTACCTCGAGCGCGCCCTGTTCCCCGACCTGCTGCTCGGACTGCGGACCGGGGAGCCGCTGCGCACCGAGCTCGACGCGGAGCTCGAGCGCGACGTGGCGCGCGGGCTCGACGCGCTCGAGCGCGCGCTGGAGCTGGGGGACGAGACGAGCGAGACGCACCGCATCCGCATGGCGCTCGTCAGCCGGCGCCTCACCGGGCTGGCGAGCGCTCTGAGCCTCGAGGGCGAGATCACGGCGGCGCTGGAGCGCGCGCTCGAGCTCGACCAGGCCGACCCGCGCGTGCAGGTGGCGATCGGCTGCCGGCTGCTGTTCGCGCCGAGGCTCCTGGGCCACGACGCGCGGGCGGCGCTCGAGCACCTCCTGCCCGCGGCCGAGGGCCTGCCGTTGGACGAGCGGCCGCTGATCTACGCCGCGCTCGCGCGGCACGCGCTGGGCGAGGCCGGCGAGGCGCTGGGCCTGATGCGGCGCGCTGCGCGGCGCACGCCGGCCAACGCCTACGCGCGCGAGGTCGCGCGGCGCCTGGAGGCCGGCGAGGACGACCCGTTCGGCCGCGACGTGCGGCCCTGAGGTCGCTCATCTCCGGCGGTACGGTGCCGCACCAATCTGCGCCGATTTCGTCGGGCGCGCCCTGCGCGTCCGACGAAATCGGCGCAGATTGGTGCGGCACCGCACGACTACGTACCATGGCAGTCGGACTGCGAACGTACGTACCATGGCGGTCACGACTGCGAACGGGAGCCAGCGCCTACGATCCCGGCCCACCCTGCTCGCGCTCGCGGCCGCGCTCGCCTGCGCTTGCGCCTCGGCTCCCGCCGGCGACGAGGCCCGCACCCCGGCAGCGCACCCCGCAGCCGTCCCCGCCGCCCCTGCTCCGATCGCCGCGCGGCCCGCGCTCGAGGGCCTCGACGACGTGCTGGCCGCCATCGCCGGCGGCAACCCGACCGTGGCCCAGGCGCAGGCGCGCCTGGACGAGGCGCGCGCCGCGCTCGCGGGGGCGCGCGCGACCACCTGGCCGGAGCTCTCGGTCGGCGTCGACTTCGTCTCGTCGGACGCGCCGTCGCGGGCCTTCGCCCTGCTGCTCGACCAGCGCCAGGTGACCCTCGGCCCCGGCTTCGACCCCGACCCCGGGGCGACCGAGGGTTGGCGCGAGGAGGTGCGCCTCGACTGGGCCCTGTTCGCGCCCGGCCGCGCCGACGAAGAGCGCGCGGCCGAGGAGGGCGAGAGCGTGGCGCGCTTCGCTCTCCTGGCCGTCCAGCGGCGGCTGTTGAACGCCGGCGTGCAGACCTGGCTCGGCCTGGGCGCGGCGCGCGCGCTCGAGCAGGTGGCGCGCGAGAGCATCGCGCTGCTGGAGCGCCAGCTCGAGCTGACGCGCCGGCGGCAGGCCGATGGCGCGGCGCTGCGCGTCGACGTGCTGCGCCTGGAGACGCGCCTGGCGGCCGCGCGCCAGGACGCCGCGCGCGCCGCGCTCGACGTGCGGCGCACCGAGTCGGCCCTGAACCTGCTCATGGGCGTGCCGGCCGACCACCCGCTGCCGAGCGCGCATCCCGAGCAAGCGCCGTCCCTCGCCGCCGATCTGCCGGCCGGCCTGGACGCGGCCCTGGCGCGCGCGCGCGCCGAGCGCGCCGACCTGTGGGCCGCGGCGCACCGCGCGCGCATGCTCGACCACCAGCGCGAGGCCGCCGCCGCCGGGCACCGGCCCGACTTGCGCGCCTTCGCGATCTACGGCATCGACGGAGGCGACCCGACGCCCGACATCGACCTGGACTCGTACACGGCCGGGGTCGGGCTGCGCTGGTCGCTCACGCGCGCCACCGGGCCCCGGGTCCGCGCGGCCGAGGCGCGGCTGCGGCGGGCTCAGCTCGAGCTCTCGGAGCTGGCTCTGGCGGTGACGCGCGAGGTGCGCGACGCGTGGGAGGAGCTCGCCCTGGCGCGCGAGACGCTCGCGCTCGCCACGAGCGCCGAGACGACCGCGGCCGAGGCCGTGCGCGTGGTCGCCGCCGCGCACGAGGCCGGGGCCGCGACCGTGACCGACCTGCTCGAGTCCGAGGACGCGCACCGGCGCGCGCGGGTGCGCGCGGTCGCCGCGCGCGCGGGCCTGGACATCTGGGCCGCGCGGCTGATCGCGGCCATGGGAGGAGTGCGATGAAGCGCCTGGCGAGGAGGCTCTTCGTGCTGGCCCTGTTCGCGGCGCTGGTCCTGGCGCTCTTGTGGTTCCAGGGCATCCTCGGCCGCCCCGAGCAGGCCCACGTGCGCGTGCCCGACCCGCCCGCGCTGGGCCGGGAGGAGCGCACGGCGGTGGTCGAGCGCCGGATGCTGGCGAGCTTCCGCGAGTACCCCGGCTTCGTCGAGGCGGTCGACCCCGCGCCTCTCGCGCCGCGCGTGATGGCGCGCGTGCTGACGGTCGCGGCGCGCGAGGGCGACGCGGTCGAGGCCGGCGCGCTGCTGGCGACGCTCGACGACCGCGACGCGCGCGCGCGCCTGGCGCAGGCCCAGGCCGGGCTGGAGGAGGCCGAGGCCGGCGCATTGCAGGCGCGCCTGGCGTTCGAGCGCTCCCAGCGCCTGCTCGACGCCGAGGCGACGACGGCACAGGAGTGGGAGGCCGCGCGCGCGGCGGCCGACGGCGCCAAGGCCGGCGTCGAGCGCGCGCGCCAGGCGCTCGAGGAGGCGCGCGCGGCGCTGAGCTGGTTCCGCCTCGAGGCGCCCTTCGCCGGGCGCGTGCTCGAGCGCCGCGCGGACCCGGGCCTCCTGGCCGTCCCGGGAGAGCCGCTGCTCTCGATCTACGACCCGGCCCGCCTGCGGCTCGCCGTCCCGATCCCCGAGGAGCTCGCCGGCCCGCTCGCGCCCGGCGCCGAGCTCGAGGTCCTGCTCGACGGCCCGCAGGAGGCGGCTCCGCGGCGCGCGACGCTCGAGCGCGCGCTGCCCTCCGCCGACCCGCGCAGCGGCACGGTCGTGCTGCACCTCGCGCTCGGCGCGCAGAGCGGCCTGCGCCCGGGCCAGCTCGGCCGCGCGCGCCTGCCCTCGGGCGAGCGCGAGGCGCTCTTCGTGCCGGCCGCGGCGCTGCGGCGCGTGGGCCAGATCGAGCGCGTCGAGCTCGTGCAGGACGGGCGCGTCGTGCCCGTGACGGTGCGCACGGGGCGCGCGTCCGGTGACGCGCTGGAGGTGCTGAGCGGGTTGGCCGAGGGCGAGCGGGTCAAGCTGCCGTGAGCGCGCCGGCCGACGGATCGGACGGATGGGGCGGATCGGATCCCGAGAACGGCGCGGGCGAGCGGCCCTCGTTCACGGCGCGCGTCGTCGACGCCTTCCTGGGCAGCAACTTCTCGATCCTGCTGATCCTGCTCTGCCTGGGGCTGGGCGCGGTGGCGCTGGTCGTGACGCCGCGCGAGGAGGACCCGCAGATCGTCGTGCCGTTCATCGACGTCTTCATCGAGACGCCCGGCGCGACGGCCGACGAGACCAGCAAGCTCGCGGCCGAGCCGCTCGAGCGCCTGCTGTTCGAGATCCCGGGCGTCGAGCACGTCTACTCGATGTGCTCGCCCGGGCGCGCGATGGTCACCGTGCGCTTCGAGGTCGGCCAGGACCGCGAGAAGGCGCTCGTCAACGTCTACAACAAGATCCAGTCCAACCTCGACCGCGTGCCGCCGCAGGTGTCGCGTTGGATCGTCAAGCCGGTCGAGATCGACGACGTGCCGATCCTGAACCTGACGCTGTACGACCGCAGCGGCGAGGAGACGCAGCTCGTGCGCTACGCGGACGAGATCGCGGCGCGCCTGCAGACGGTGGCCGACGTCTCGCGCGTGGACGTCGCCGGCGGCCAGCGCCGGGCGCTGCGCGTGCTGCTCGACCCGCTGCGGCTGCGGGCGCGCGGCCTGTCGGCGCTGGACGTGGGGCGCGCGCTGGGCGGCAGCAACGAGAGCGCGCGCTCGGGCCTGCTGGCGGTCGAGGGCGGCGAGCGCGCGGTCGAGGTCGGCCCTTTCCTGCGCTCGGCCGACGAGGTCGCGGCGGTCGTCGTGGCCGCGCCCGGCGGGCGACCGGTCCTCGTGCGCGACGTGGCCGAGGTGCTCGACGGGCCGGCCGAGCCCTCCACCTACACGCGCGTCGCGCTCGGGCCCTCGGCACCGGCCGTCCGGCGCGGCGGCCCGGTCGCGGCCGGCGAGGTCGACGGGCGCCTGCTGCCGGCGGTGACGATCGCGCTCTCCAAGCGCAAGGGCACGAACGCGGTCGTCGTCGCGGAGCGCGCGCTCCATCGATACGAGGAGCTGGCGCGCGAGATCCTGCCGGACGGCGTGCGCACGCTCGTGACGCGCGACTACGGCGAGACCGCCAACGAGAAGGTGAACGAGCTGATCGGGCACTTGTTGATCGCGGTCGGCACGATCGCCGTGCTGGTGGGCGCCAGTCTCGGCTGGCGCGCGGCCCTGATCGTGGCGATGGCGGTCCCGCTGACCCTGGCGGTGACGCTCTTCGCCGACCTGGTGGTGGGCTACACGATCAACCGCGTGACGCTGTTCGCGTTGATCCTGAGCCTGGGCCTGCTGGTGGACGACCCGATCGTGGACGTCGAGAACATCCACCGCCACCTGTCGCGCGGCGAGCTCTCGCCGCGCAAGGCGACGCTGCACGCGGTGGACGAGGTGCGCCCGCCGGTGATCCTGGCCACGCTGGCGGTGATCGTCTCCTTCCTGCCGCTGTTCTTCGTGTCGGGCATGATGGGCCCGTACATGCGGCCGATGCCGTTCAACGTGCCGGTCGCGATGCTGCTGTCGCTCCTGGTGGCGTTCACGATCACGCCCTGGGCGACCTACCACCTGCTGCGCGACCACGTCGGGCGCGACGGGAAGGGCGGGCACGAGCGGCGCGAAGGCTGGCTGCTCTGCGCGTACCGCGGCCTGGCGGGCCTGCTGCTGCGCCGCAGATCCGCCGGGATCGGCTTCCTGGCCTGCGTGGCGCTGGCCTTCGGCGGCTCGATCTGGCTGGCGATCGGCGGCCACGTGCCGCTCAAGATGCTGCCCTTCGACAACAAGAGCGAGTTCCAGGTCGTCGTGAACGCGCCCGAGGGCTTCCCGCTCGAGCGCACCGACCGCGCCGTGACCGAGCTGATGCGCGAGCTCGTGCGCGTGCCCGAGGTGACCGACGTCACGGGCTACACGGGGCACGCCTCGCCGCACGATTTCAACGGCATGGTGCGCCACTACTTCCTGCGGCGCGGCGGCCACGTGGGCGACTTGCGCGTGAACCTCTTGGGGCGGCGCGAGCGCGGGCGGCAGGCGCACGCGATCGCGCTGGACGTGCGCCCGGCGCTGGAGGCCGCGGCGCGGCGGCACGGCGTGCGCGTGGCGCTGGTCGAGACGCCGCCCGGCCCGCCGGTGCTGGCGGGGGTGGTGGCCGAGGTGTACGGCCCGCTCGACGCGACGCCGGGCGAGCTGCGCGCGGTGGCGCTCGACGTCGAGCGGCGTTTCCGCGCGATCCCGTTCCTGCGCGACGTGGACAGCTACGTCGAGGCCGAGCGGCCGAAGCTGCGCTTCGCGGTCGATCGCCAGAAGGCGGCGCTGCGCGGCGTTCCGAGCGCGGCCGTGGTCGAGACGCTGACCGTGGCGCTCTCGGGGATCGACGTCGGCGCGCTGCACGCCCCGGGCGAGCGCCACAGCCTCCCGCTGCGGCTCGAGCTGCCGCGCGCGCAGCGCTCGAGCGAGGACGACCTGCTGGCCCTGGCGGTGACCTCGCGCTCCGGGGAGCAGGTGCCGCTGGGCGAGCTGGTGCGGCGCTCGCAGGTGGACGAGGAGGCGACGGTCTTCCGCAAGGACCTTCTCGACGTGCAGTACGTCACGGCCGAGCCGGTCGGGCGCAGCCCGGTGGACGCGGTGCTGGCCTTGCAGCGCGACCTGCGCGACGCTCCGCTGCCGGACGGCTACCGCGTGGAGCTGGCGGGCGAGGGCGAGTGGCAGGTGACGGTGGACGTGTTCCGCGACCTGGGTCTGGCCTTCGCCGCCGCGCTGGCGGGGATCTACATCCTGCTGGTGGCGCAGATCGGCTCGTTCGCGATCGCGGCGCTGATCATGCTCGCGATCCCCCTGACGATGATCGGCGTCTTCCCCGGCTTCTGGCTCCTGAACATCCTCTTCAGCCGGCCGGTGGGCGCCTTCGAGAGCCCGATCTTCTTCACGGCCACGGGCATGATCGGCGTGATCGCGCTGGCGGGCATCGTGGTGCGCAACGCGATCATCCTGATCGACTTCATCCAGCGCAGCGAGCGCTGCGGCGCGTCCACGATCGATGCCTGCATCGAGGCCGGCTGCGTGCGGCTGCGGCCGATCCTGCTCACGGCCGGGGCGGCGGTGATGGGCGCCTGGGTGATCGTGTTCGACCCGATCTTCTCAGGCCTGGCCTGGTCGTTCGTGTTCGGCATCGCCGCCAGCACGGCCTTCACGGTGCTGGTCATCCCGCTCGCGTACTCGCTGGCGCGCCGCCGGTAGGCGGCACCGCAGCGCCGGTTCCCCTACCGCAACGGCATGAGGGCGACGTCGCGGAAGTGGATCTCGGCGCCCTCGGACTGCAGGCAGATCTTGCCCGGCACCTCCTCGCAGTCCCAGGCCTGATTGAGGATCCGGCCGTTGACGCGCAGCACGACGTGGCCTTTCCAGACCGTGATCTCGTACTGGTTCCACTCGCCCAGCGGCTTCTCGTTGGTCGCCGTGCGCTGCGTGTTGCGGCCGCGCGTGCGCTCCGCGACGACCTTCATCGGGAACTCGTCGATGTTCCAGAAGTCGCCGGCCTGGCCGCTCATGAGCTGGGCCTCGATGCTCTTGGGCCAGACCTTGTCCTCGCCGACCATGCGCAGCAGCACGCCGCTGTTGCCGGGCGGCTTGGACGGGTCGAAGCGCCACGAGAGGCGCAGCACGAAGTTCGCGTAGTCCTTCTCGGTGCGCAGGTAGCCGATCGGCAGGCCCTTGCAGACGAGCTCGCCGGCAGCGGTGACGCTCCACACGTCCTCGGGCTTGCCGCCGTCGTTCAGGTGGTGGGTCCAGCCCGCCAGGCTCTTGCCGTCGAACAGCGGCACGAGCACCTTCTCGTGCAGCGTCAGGTCGCGGATCCTCAGCGCGCGGTACCACACGTCGTCGCCGTGGTCCTGCAGCGCGATGCGGCCGGCGGGCTCGTCGCCGAAGCCCTCCATGTCCTTGAACTTGCTGCCGGCGACGAGCTCCTTCCAGAGATCGCCGTGCAGCTCGCAGGCGACGACCTTCACGCCATTGAGCCAGTGCTCGAGGTGGTCGCCGACGAGCAGGATGCGGCCGCTGTTCCACTCGCCCAGGGCTTTCAGCGTCTTCGGCTCGGCCGCGATCAGCGCGTAGAGCGAGGCGGCGGCCGTCTTGGGGTTGCGGCCGTCGCCGTGGCCGGCGTCGTCGAGGATCTGGTACTCGGGGCCGGTCAGCCAGGTGCTGTCCTTCTCCTCCGAGACCCTGTACATGATCCCGCTGTTCGCGCCCGGCGCGACCTTCCACTCGAAGGCGAACTCGAAGTCCTTGTAGGCCGCGCGGGTGACGAGGTCGCCGCCGCCCGCGCCGGCGATCTTGTGCAGCGCGCCGCCCGCGACCTCCCAGCCCTGCGCGGGAAGCGCGTCGCCGCGAAAGGCGCGCCAGTGCGTGGCCTGCTCGCCGTCGAAGAGCGACTCCCAGCCGGCCTCGCGCTCGGCGTCGGAGAGGGCGTTGGGATCCTGGATCCGGGTCATGGGGAGTGCGACGGCCGCGAGGGCGGCGACGGCGGTCAGGGCGGTCAGGGTGGTGAGCGCGTGCATGCCGACAAGGTACCCGAAGCGCCGGCCCGCGCGCCGCCCCGGCCCTTCCTCGGGCGCGGATCGCCGGTGGATCGCCGGCGAGGCGGGGCGGCCCGGGGCGCGGGCGGCTCGCGGCCACCGGCCGCCGGACCGGCGCGGAATCCGTTTCCCCCGCGGGCCGCGCGCGGCCAGAGTGGTCAGCGCGCGAGAGACGGGAATGTCGGCCGAGGCGCTGTACACACTGCTCATCCTGGCGGGCACGCTCGTGCTGCTGGTCACCGATCGCGTGCCCGGTGGCGTGGCGGGGTTGCTGGCGATCGCGGCGCTGGCGGTGACGGGCGTGCTGCCGGCCTCCGGCGCGCTCTCCGGCCTGACGAACAGCGCCGTCGTCACGGTCGCGTGCATGTACGTCCTGTCGGCCGCGGTCGATCGCACCGGCGCGGCGGCGATGGTCGCGAACCTCGTCGCCGGGCGCGGCGCGGGCAGCCCGCTGCGCGCGTACTACGGCCTGCTCGCTCTGACGATGCTGCTGTCGGGCTTCGTGAACAACACGCCGCTGGTCCTGATCTTCATGCCGCTGGTGCTGGGTCTGGCGAGCCGCGTCGGAGAGCCGCCGAGCCGCATGCTGATCCCGCTCTCGTTCGTGTCGATCCTCGGCGGGTCGTGCACGCTGATCGGCACCTCGACCAACCTGATCGTGGCCTCGAGCCTGAAGGAGGTCTCGGGCGGAGAGCTGGAGATCGGCATGTTCACGTTCGCGCCGTTGGGCGTGGTGCTGGCCCTTGCGGGCGGCGCGATCGTGGTCGGATTGCGCCGCCGGCTGCTGCCGGAGCGCGCGTCGCTCGGGCTGCTGACGCGCAAGGGGGTGGCGGTCGAGTACATGACGGAGCTGGAGCTCGGGCAGGGCTCGGCCCTGGTCGGTCGTACGCTGCGGGAGGTGGAGCGGGCCAGCCTGCTGGGCGCGGACCTGCGCGTGCTGGAGGTCGTGCGCGGCGAGGTGATCCGGGTGCCGAGGCCGGAGGTCGTGCTGGAGCGCGGTGATCTGCTGCTGGTCAAGGGCGGTCCGGAGGCGGTGTTGCGTCTGCGCGTCGAGGAGGGCCGGCGCGCGGCCGGGGGCGGGGCTCCCGCGGCGGTGCGCGACGTGGCGCTGACGTTGTTCGAGGTGGTGGTGGCGCCGGATTCGCCCTGGATCGGCCGGCCGGTCGAGGTGCTCGGGCTGCGCGACCGTTTCGACGTGCGGGTCTTCGCGATCCAGCGCCACGGGGCGCACCTGCGCGAGCAGATCGAGCGCCTGCGGCTGCACGCGGGGGACGTGCTGCTGGTGCAGGGCAGCGAGGACTCGTTGCGCAAGCTGCGCGGCTACGGCGGCGCGCTGGTGGTCGAGGGGGTCGATCAGATCGTGCGCCACACGCGGCTCGCGCCCCTGGCAGCCCTCGCGCTGGCGTTGTTCGTCGCTCTGGCGGTGTCGGGCCTGGTGGCGGTCGAGATCGCGGCGCTCTTGGCGGCGCTGCTGGTCGTCCTGGGGGGCTGCATCTCGGTCCGCAGGGCGTACGAGTCGATCGGTTGGGACGTGTTGTTCCTGGTGGCGGGCACGTTGGCGATCGGTCGCGCCTTCGAGCAGACGGGGCTGGCGGAGCAGGCGGCGCGGGCGGTTGTCGACTTCGCGGCGCCGTTCGGGACGCGCGGAATGTTGGCGGCGGTGCTGCTGACGGCCGCGCTCTTGACGCAGGTCTTGTCGAACAACGCGACGGCGGCGATGATGACGCCGCTGGCGTGGGAGCTGGGGCGGGCGGTCGAGGGCGCGAGCCCGCTGGCCTTCGTGGTGGCGGTCGCCTTCGGCGCGAACTGCTCGTTCCTGACGCCGGTGTCGTACAAGACGAACCTGATCGTCTACGGTCCGGGCGGCTACCTCTTCCGCGACTTCCTGCGCCCCGGCCTGCCGCTGGCGATCGTCTACCTGGGCCTCGCGATCCTGCTCCTGCCGATCCTCTACTGATCGCCGAGCCGGTCCGGCCGTGGAAAGCGACGATCTGCCCCCGCCCCTTGCGCGCCCCGCCCCGCGCAGTATCCTGCCCCCTCCGGCCCCTGGCCCCCCGCCAGCGGGCCCCAGGCGGGCGTAACTCAGTTGGTAGAGTGTCAGCTTCCCAAGCTGAATGTCGAGGGTTCGATTCCCTTCGCCCGCTCCACCTAACCAGCTAGGACAGAGCTAGTTACGACAGCGATAGTCAATGCGGCATCCATGGCGGGCGGGAGCAGTGCCAGATTGGTGCCAGCTTGTCGAGGGCACAGCGGCAAAGATCTCGAGGATCTCAGCGCCACGCGAGTCCGAATGACCATGACCCCCGACGAAGAAACCTTCCTCGACACGCTCGACGACCTGCGAGACCGCGTTCAGAGATCCACGCGCTACGACCTGCTTCGAGCCGCCGCCCTTCTGCGCCAACTCCTGATCGATGGCCAGACTCTCGTGGACCGCGTCAACCGGCAGCACAGGATCCGGCTGCAGTTCGAGATCATGGACCCCACGCCACTGCCGTTTCCCCGGGACCGGATCCACGCAAACTGGTCCGACATCAATCCGAACCTGGTGCCAGGATTGCAGCCACGCACGGTTACCGTGGACCGAGAGGGGCTCCTTCGCACCGTCATGTTCATGAGCGGTCCCGACGACTTCACCGTCCACGATGTCGTCAAGACTGCTGCCAACGTCAAGGGCGGAGTGCACACCGGCTCGCCGAAGGGCGCCGCCCAGGAGGCACTGCTCGAAGTCGATGACCACGTCCAGATGTTCGGCGTTGAGCAATCACTCCACTCTCTTCGTGGGCTCATCGCTGTCGTTCTCGCGGGCATGGAGCCCCTTGCACAGGCCATTCGCGCCTGAATGCGAAGTGGTTCCGAGTTCGAGTGCTAGTCTTCGGCGTTCTGCCCTCCGGCTCCCGGAGCAGTGAGATACCGCAGGTTGACGAGCACGTAGGTGTAGAGCGGTCCCAAGATAGCTACAACAGTCGCGCCATCCAAGGTCTTCGTCAACCCGAGCCACAGCACGGCACTCGTACCAACGACGAGTACGGCCAGGTGAGTCCACAGTGATGTCCGGGTGAGTTTCGTTCTCTCACCAAAGTGTCTGGTGTAGACATCAATGCACTTCTCAATGATCTCCGGCGCTTTGTCGAAGAGCCGCTCAAGTTGCCCGGCGCCGGTTGTCGCGTCCCTTGATCGCAGGATCGCAATGAACTGAACCTTCTCGTGCGGTGAGAGATCCTCGTACTCCTTTAGCGATAGTAGAGGGTAGTCGGGGACTTCCCGCTTCTTCTTTCTTGTGGCCATTGGCGTGTGTCCTCATTGCCAAGCGGGTTCATCGGAGCCAACCATCGCAAAGCACCTCAGCCTGTTCCAGCACCGTCTGTGTGGCTTTCTCCTGCTTGTCCGGCGGGTAGCCGTGCTTGCGAAGAATGCGCTTCACGATCACCCGGAGCTGGGCGCGGACGTTTTCCCGCACCGTCCAGTCGATGGTGACGTTGGCCCGAACCGCCGCCACCAGTTCCCGCGCGATGCCGCGTAGCGTCTCGTCGCCCAGCACGGCCACTGCGCTGTCGTTGGTCTCCAGGGCGTCGTAGAAGGCGAGCTCGTCCTCGCCGAGGTCCAGAGCCTCCCCGCGCCGGTCCGCCTCTCGCAGGTCCTTCGCCAGCGCGATCAGCTCCTCGATCACCTGCGCCGCCTCGATGGCGCGGTTCTGGTAGCGGAGCAGCGTCTGCTCCAGCATCTCGGCGAACGAACGCGCCTGTACAACGTTCTTGCGCCGGCGGGTGCGCAGTTCGCCCCTCAGGAGCTTCTGCAACAGCTCCACGGCCAGGTTGCGCTGCGGCATGTCGCGCACCTCGGCCAGGAACTCATCCGAGAGGATCGAGATGTCGGGTTTGTCGAGCCCCGCTGCCGCGAAGATGTCCACGACACCCTCGGATGACACCGCGCGGGAGATGATCTGCCGAACCGCGTGATCCAGCTCCTCCTCCGGACGGGCGTCCCCCACTGCTCGCTTCGCCAGCACCGCCCGCACGGCCTGGAAGAAGGAAACGTCGTCCCGGATGCGAATGGCCGCCTCGTGGGGCACGGCCAGCGCGAATGCCTGGGACAGCTCGCGCACGGCGCGCAGCGTCCGATCCTTTCCGTCCTTCTGGGCCAGGATGTGTTCCTGGGCCGGGGGCAAGAGGCCCAACCGTTCCTGCGGCGTGCCGGTCACCCACCCCGACCAATCGAAGCCGTGGAAGAGGCCGCAGCAGACCTCGTACTTCTCGAGCATCACGGCCACGGCCTCGTCTTGATCGAGGGCCGTCCGGCCGCTGCCACCGCTCTCCGTGTAGGTGGCTAGCGCCTGCCTCAGTTCATGCGCAAGCCCCAGGTAGTCCACCACCAGGCCCCCGGGCTTGTCCCGGAAGACGCGGTTGACGCGCGCGATGGCCTGCATCAGGCCGTGGCCGCGCATCGGCTTGTCCACGTACATCGTGTGCAGCGACGGCGCGTCGAAGCCGGTGAGCCACATGTCCCGGACCAGCACGAGCTGGAACGGATCGTCTGGATTGCGGAAACGCTTGGCGAGGGCCTCCCTGCGGGGCTTGTTCCTGATGTGCGGCTGCCAGTCGAGGGCATCGGAGGCCGAGCCGGTCATCACCACCTTGGCGACGCCCTTGCCGTCCTCGTCGTGATGCCAGGCGGGACGGAGCGCGGTGATCTCGCGGTAGAGCTCCACGCAGATGCGTCGGCTCATGCACACGACCATCGCCTTGCCATCGAGCGCCTCGAGGCGCTTCTCGAAGTGATCGACGAGGTCCTGGGCGACGAGCTTCAGGCGTTGCTCGCTACCCACGACCGCTTCGAGCTGCGCCCACTTGGTCTTCAGCTTCTCCTTGCGCTCGATCTCTTCGCCTTCGGTCGCCTCCTCGAAGTCAGGATCGATCCTGGGCCGTTCGCCCTCGTCGAGCGCGAGCTTTGCGAGGCGGCTCTCGTAGTAGATCGGGACGGTCGCCCCGTCCTCCACGGCCCGCTGGATGTCGTAGACGCTGATGTAGTCGCCGAAGACCGCGCGCGTGTTGGCGTCCTGAAGCTCGATCGGCGTGCCAGTGAAACCGATGAACGAGGCGTGGGGTAGCGCGTCACGCATGTGCCGGGCGAAGCCGTCGATGAAGTCGTACTGGCTGCGGTGGGCCTCGTCGGCGATGACGACGATGTTCCTTCGCTCGGAGAGGGTCGGGTGCCGGTCCCCCTTCTCCTCCGGGAAGAACTTGTGGACCGTCGTGAAGACCACCCCGCCCGCCTCGACCTTGAGCAGTTCCCGCAGGTGGGCGCGGCTCTCGGCCTGGACCGGCGGCTGGCGCAAGAGCTCGCTGCAACGAGAAAAGGTGCCGAAGAGCTGGTCGTCGAGGTCGTTGCGGTCGGTGAGCACCACGAGCGTCGGATTCTCCATCGCCGGCTCTCGGACGATCCGCCCGGCGTAGAAAGCCATCGTCAGGCTCTTGCCCGAGCCCTGGGTGTGCCACACGACGCCGACGCGCCGGTCGCCCGGCTCCCCGCCAGGGCAGATGCCGGTCTCGTAGCCGTCTTGGGCCTCCGCGACCCTCCCCACTTCGCGCACGAGTTCGGTCGCCCGGAGAGTCTCTCCCACCGCCACCTGAACGGCGTGGAACTGGTGGTAGCCCGCCATCTTCTTGGCGAGCTTGCCGCCCCCCTCGTCCTCGAAGACGATGAAGTCGTGCACGAGGTCGAGGAACCGACGCCGCGCGCAGATGCCCTCGATCACGACCTGAAGCTCCGGCATGTGAGGGTCGGCCAGGCGCTCTCCTGATACGGTGCGCCAGGGCTTGAACCACTCGCGCCCGGCGGTGAGCGTCCCGACTCGCGCCTCCACGCCGTCCGAGACGACGAGCAGCTCGTTGAACGCGAAGAGCGAGGGCACCTCCGCCTTGTAGGTCTGGAGCTGCTGGAAGGCCGTCCAGATCGTGGCGTTCTCGACGGCGGCGTTCTTCAGCTCGATCACCGCGAGCGGTAGGCCGTTGACGAACAGAACCACGTCCGGGCGGCGGTTGTGCTTGTTCTCCACCACAGTGAACTGGTTCACCGCCAGCCAGTCGTTGGCGTCGGGATTGTCGAAGTCGATCACCCGCGCCTGTGCACCTCGGATCTCGCCCTCGGCGGTGCGGTACTCGACCGTGACGCCGTCCACAACCACGCGATGCACGAAGCGGTTGCGCGCGACCAGCTCCGCGCCTTCGGGCCGTGTCAGCTTGCGGAAGGCATCCTCCAGCGCCTCGGCGGGCAGATCGGGATTGAGCCGGGCGAGCGCGTCGCGCAGGCGTCGCTCCAGCACGACCTCGCCGTAGTGGACGCGCTCGGCCGCAGGCGTGTCCGGCGCGATGTCCGGTCCGTGCGCGACCTGCCAGCGGGTGCTCTCCAACCAGGCCAGGGCGGCCTGCTCGACGACGGACTCGCTGACGCCGCGCTCGCTCATGAGGCCTCGTCTCCGAGCAGGTTGAGCACCAGCCGGATCATCAGCTCCTTCTGCGCGGGATCGCTCTCGGCGACGAGAAGCGCCAGGGCCACCATCGCGTTGTCCGCCAGCCGCGGCGTGCCGTCGGCGCGGTAGGCGAGCCCGTTGCGCCGCAGGTAATCGAGGAACAGCAGCGTGCCGATGCGCTTGTTGCCGTCGCCGAAGGGATGGTCCTTGATGACGAAGTAGAGCAGGTGCGCCGCCCGCGCCTGGGCGCTCGGGTAGAGCGGCTGTCCATCGAAGGTCTGGTCGAGGGCCCCGAGGATGCCCGCCAGGCCGTCGCCGCGCTCCTGGCCGAAGAGCGACCCGGCCTCGCCGCGCCCGAGCAGCTCCTGGCGCAGCGTGGCGGCGGTGGTTCGCGCCTCGTCGAGCGCGAGCGGCGCGGCCGGCGCGACGGGCCGCGCGGGTGCATCCGTCAGCCGCTCTTCGTCGTACTCCAGCAGCAGCCGCCACGCCCGGGTGTACTGCTGCACGACTTGGAGCACCGCGCGGCCTTCGTCCGTGACCAGCGCATGGGCGGTGAGCGTCCGCGCCAGCAGCCCGACCGCCTGCTCGATCTCGCCCAGACCCCGCTCGGCCAGCCGCCGCTCGTGCAGCGTGTAGCCGCGCAGCAGGTGCTCGCGCAGCGTGCGCGTGGCCCAGATCCGGAACTGGGTGCCACGTGGGGACCTCACGCGGTACCCGACCGAGATGATGACGTCCAGGCTGTAGAAGCCGACCGGCTTGTCGGAGCCGGCAATGTGCAAAGAATGCACATTGCTCTCCTCGTCGAGCTCCCCCTCCTTGAACACATTCCGGACGTGCTTGCTGACGACCGACCGCTCCCGGCCGAACAGCTCGGCCATCTGCTGCTGGGTCAGCCAGACCGTCTCCCGCTCCAGCCGCACGTCCACCCGCACCTCCCCGTCCGGAGCCTCGTAGACGACGACCTCGCCGCCGGGCGTGCCGGGTGTGCCGGGTGTGCCGCCGTTCATCGGGCGTTCACCTCTTCGCCATCGAACTCCGTCAGATACACCCGATAGGTTTCCGGCTCCATCTGGAACAACACCTCGCTGGGGCGAAACTCGGCCTCGAAGATGCGGATCGTGCCGTGGGCTCCATCCACGGACTCGTTGAACGCGGGGCTGGCCTCGTACGCGGCCCCGCGCGAACGCGATGGCCTACGGTCCTGTCGGTGGACGCGGTGAAGGAAGCCGACGACCGTGTCGGCGGCCTGGGCGGCGAGCAGCGCTTGCACCGACTCCATCGCCGGGCGTGGCGCGCCCACCCCGTGCGACGCGAACCCGCACTGGTTGCGGAGCTCGCAAATGCCCTGAATCGCGGTGCTCAGACCATTCAGCGTCTGCGCCAGGCTCTTACGGGTCTCGGCGGCGCCACTGGCGGAGGTCGGAAGAAAGGGCAGGTGCTTCGAGGCTGCCTTGAACAGCTTGGGCAGGTCATCCGCTTCGTGGAACGCGATCGACCGCTCGCCCAGTACCGCCCGACAGACGCTCTCGACCAGCGTCTTGGCGAGGTCGAAGGCGAGGCCGGGGTTCTCCGCCACCGCCAGCTCGAGCGCATGGACCTGCTGCTCGATATGCACCAGCCCGCAGGCCACTGCATCACGGGCGCCGTGCATGACGAAGGGCGAGATGCCGGCCTCGGCCATCAGGGTTCCTTTCGCGCTCGCGCTAGCCATCGATCTTCTTTCGGCTCGCGGCGCGATATCGCTCGGGCTTCTCCTTCACGAGGCTTACCTCGTACCGGCGGCGGTCGAGAACCTCAAGGAAGCCCATCTCGTGGCCATCCGTGACGATGACCTTGCCCTTCGACTCTGCGATGTCGACACCGGTCTGCTTGCAGAGCTTCTTGAGCAAGGACTTTTCGATGTTTTTGGCCTCCTCCTGACCCCGGATCGAAGCGAGGTACCGCGCCGCCCGCGGGTGTTTGCCGGCGTACGCCGCAATGCCGTCGAACTCGACGAACGCGAGATCCTTTCGGATCGCCTTGATGTTCTCGGGGACCGCCTCCAGGATCGCCTGCTGAAGCTTGCCCGCGAACTCGAAGCCACTGGGTCGCAGGATGTGGACGTTGGCCGAGTCGACGAGGAGGTCGAAGTCGCTGTCCAGCTTGAAAACGTGGTCGTCGATCAGCTTCAGCGAGTCCGAGACGAAGCGGATCAGGCGCTTCTTGAGAACCCCCTTGAACTGCGTCGCCCGGCGCAGCGCGGTCAGTCTTCGCTTCTTCTTGTCGGTCAGCCGCACGAAGTAGCAGAACACGTCGGCCGGTTCGTCGAGCGCACCGCCCTCGATGTCCAGATTCGTCGCCTCGTGCAGCTCCCGCACGGAGGAAGCCATTTCGTCCTTCAGCGGCAGGTAGAGGTACTCGGTGCTCCCGTGCTTCTCGGAGGGCTGGTACTTCGCCGGACCGTCCTCGTCGTTCTGCATGGCGTCCCAGGTTGCCTGCACCATCTCGCGCAGCGCGCCCTGCACGTCCGCATCCACCGGGACCGCGACGAACGTCTGCCCATCGCCGTCGTCCCGGCCCACGCCGAACTCCGTGACCGTCACGCTCCCGAGGTCGAACTCCAGCTTCATGCCTCGGCCTCCAGATACACCGTGTCGCTCAGCCGATAGGCGACGACCCGATCGCCGGGGGCGAGGCTCACGCGGCGGGTGATGAGGGCCTGGCGGGTCTTGCCGGTGAGCGGGTTGCCGTCGGCCGGCGGATAGACCGTGAAGACCCGGAAGCCGACCGCCGCGAACAGCAGGTTCATGTAGTGCAGGTTGAGGTGCCAGAACAGGAATACGATGAACGCCAGCGCGGCGAACGAGGCGCCCAGGTACCGCCAGCTCCCGAGGTCTTCCGAGTAGAACGGCAGCAGCATCGCGAACAGGTAGACGAGGATGTGGTCGCGGTGGTCGTCGGCCGTGCCGACGGTGAGATCGCGCTTGTCGGCCTGCTTCTTCGCCGTCCGGATGCGCAGCCACAGGAAGGCGTTCGGGACGACGACCATCAGGGCGCAGAACCCGATGAACCAGCGATCGGGTACGAGGCTGTTCCCGCGGATCGCCCACAGGATGAAGAGCGGCGAGATGCTACTGAGCACCATCAGCGGCCGAGCCGCCTTGAGCCCCTCGCGGTGCGTGCTGGCAGGGCGCCTAGTCATGGGGCCACCCTCTCCATGAACTTCTCCGCGCTCTCCACCCGCAGCTCGCCGGAGATGAGCCCGGGCAACAGCGCGTCGCGCAGCGCCGCGAGGATCCGGGACTCGCGCCTGCATGCGAGAGTCCGCTTCAGTTGCGGCTCTGCCGCTCGCTCGAAATGCTGCACAAGCAGATCGGCCGGCTTCACTACCGTCAGGCCAAGGATCGCGTCGACCTGGGCGCGCTGATGGCTCTTTGAAGTTCCGGTGACCAGCCCCTCGATCTCTTGCCGGAAAACCGGTGACCGCGCCAGGCAGTACGCGTACGACCGACCATGCGGTTGACGAGGTTGAAGGACCAAGAACTCCGTGGAGCAAACCGCTCGATCCGTCGGCTGGACATCTACGAGCCACACTCGCTCGATCTCAGGGTTCAGCTTGGATAGTAGGACGGCACCAGGTAGCACCCGGGACTTCTGGCTTTTGATGCTCTCGCCGAGCTCCTGCTTTGGCCATTGCCCGTCGTCGAAAGCTGGGATACTAAAGTGACGAAACGTGACTTCTGGAGACGCGAGCGGGTTCTCGTTGTCGCGAAGCTGTTCGACCACGTCGCCGAAGCATCCCACCTCCCACCCCTCCGGAATCTCGCCGAGTTGAGAGTCGACGAGGCGGGCGGGGAAGAGGCCGGCGAGGGGCTGGGGGAGGCCGGGGTCGCGGCCTTCGGCCTTGGCGTGGACGGGGTCGAAGTCCACGAACCACGACTTGAAGAGCGCCCGAGCCATTGCCTCCAGCGTCTCGTTCATCCGCCGGTTCAGCTCGATCTTGTCGTCCAGCGTGCCGAGGATGTGGGCGATGGCGCGTTGCTCGGCTGAAGGCGGCAGGATTACCTGCGCCGTGTGGAGGTCGTTTCGGTTGAGACCCGGGACGGCTGCCTTGTCCGAATAGGCGGTGAAATCAAGGGTTCGGAGGAAGTAGCTGATGAATCGCGCATCGTTGCCCTTGAAGTCGCGAACGTAGAGCGCCGTGTTCAGCGGCCAGTAGTCTTCGGTGATGTAGTGGACCTCGCCGAGCGTGCCGTATCGCCCGATCACGACACCAGGCGCCTTCGCTTTGGCTTCAGCGTGACGGCCGCTCATGCCCGATGACGATACGATCGGAAACGGGCCGTCCCGCCGTTCGCGGCTCGGAAGGTCATAGCCACGCTTCAACTCGATCGCCTGGCCGAGGTTCATCTCCCGCCACTCACCCGCCATACCCAAGCTCCTTCAGGTTGGCGGCGATGGCGGCGTCCAGCTTCGCGGCCTCGGCCTGCTGCTCGCGCAACGTCGCCGTGAGCCGCTTCATCTTCTCGTCGAACGGCTCGCCGTCGTCCTCCTGCGCCTCGGCACCGACGTAGCGGCCGGGCGTGAGCACGTGGCCGTGCTTGCGCACCTCGTCCAGCGGCGCGCTCTTGCAGAAGCCGGGCACGTCGACGTACTCGCCCGCTTCCTTCTCTCCGCGCCAGGCGTGGTAGGTGTCGGCGATGCGGGCGATGTCCTCGTCCGTCAGCTCGCGGTGGGTGCGGTCCACGAGCGGGCCGAGCTTGCGGGCGTCGATGAATAGCACGTGGCCGCAGCGGTCGCGGAACTTGCCCTTCTTCCGGTCGCGCTCGAGGAACCACAGGCACGCGGGGATCTGCGTCGAGTAGAAGAGCTGGCCCGGCAGCGCGACCATGCAGTCCACGAGCTCGGCCTCGATCAGGTTCTTGCGGATCTCGCCCTCGCCCGACTGGTTGGACGACATCGAGCCATTGGCGAGCACGAACCCGGCCACGCCCGCTGGCGCGAGGTGGTGGACGATGTGCTGCACCCAGGCGTAGTTGGCGTTTCTCGCCGGGGGCGCGCCGAACTGCCAGCGCTTGTCTTCGCGCAGTCGCTCGCCACCCCAGTCGGAGATGTTGAAGGGCGGGTTGGCGAGGATGAAGTCGGCCTTCAGATCGGGGTGGCGGTCGTCGTGGAAGGTGTCACCGTGGGCGATCTGACCCTCGATGCCTCGGATGGCGAGGTTCATTCGAGCCAGTCGCCACGTGGTGTAGTTCGACTCCTGGCCGTAGATGCTGATGTCGGCCTTTGCCTTGCCACCATTGCCATTGCCGCTCTGGTGCGCGCGGATGAACTCGACCGACTGCACGAACATGCCCGAGGATCCGCAGCAGGGGTCGTACACCCGGCCCTGGTACGGCTCGATCATCTCGACCAGGAGCTTGACCACACAGCGTGGGGTGTAGAACTCGCCGCCCTTCTTCCCCTCGGCGCTCGCGAACTGCGAGAGGAAGTACTCGTAGACCCGGCCGATCACGTCCTTCGAGCGGCTCTCTTCGTCGCCGACCTTGAAGTTGCTGACGAGGTCGATGAGCTGGCCGAGGCGCTCCTTGTCGAGCGCAGGGCGGGCGTAGTCCTTCGGCAGCACGCCCTTGAGCTGTGGGTTGTCGCGCTCGATGCCGGCCATCGCGTCGTCCACGAGCTTGCCGATCGTGGGCTGCTTCGCCTGGTGCTTCAGATGCGCCCAGCGCGCCTCCGGCGGCACCCAGAAGATGTTGAGTGCGCGGTACTCGTCAGGGTCCTCGGGGTCAGCTCCCTGCGCCTTCTCGGCGTTGAGGCTGGCGTGCAGCTCCTCGAAGGCGTCAGAGATGTACTTGAGGAAGATCAGGCCGAGGACGACGTGCTTGTACTCGGCCGCGTCCATGCTGCCCCGTAGCGCGTCGGCCATCTGCCAGAGCTTCGCCTCGTAGCCAACGTTGGCTCCAGAAGAGTTGTCCGTGCGCGCTGACTTCCTCCGGGTGGCTTTCGCCATGCAACCTCTCCTGGTAATCGGGGCCGTTCGAGCGATCAGGGTTTCTGCGAGCCTGGACTCACGCGTGCAGCCTGCTGACGGGCACTCCGCGTGTTGGCCGCCGCGGCCTGGCCGAGGATACCACGGGCGAAGGCGACCGGCACTCCTGGATGCTGGTGGGTTGGCTAGCGAGGCTCTCACGGTCTCCCCACGCTCCACCGCCCCGGAGAGGCCAAGGGCCTGTCGCAGGAGGGGCTCGGCTTCGAGGCCGAGATCGACCGCACCTACATCTCCGGGGTCGAGCGGGGCGTGCGCAACCCGACGATCAAGATGGTCCTGCGGATCGCGGTGGCCCTCGAGGTCCGGCCGAGCGTCCTGGTGCGCCGGGCGGAGTAGATCGCGCGCATCCGCTGAACGCCCCCCGCCCAGATCATCCAGAATCGGCTCGCCCCTCGGTCACCGTAGCACCACCGTCCGGCGTCGTACGGGAGGTGACCATGGCGACCGAGATCCAGTTCGAGCTCGCGGGCTGCGTGAACAACGTGCCCGTCCAGGCCCAGGGCAGGCCCAACCACGACTCATCGACCGGCCGGTTCGAGGCCGAGCTGGAAACAGCCAGCCCACCGCTGCACTGGGACCCGGCGCTCGCCCTTCTCGGCCTGCTGGACTTCACTCTGGTCACGCTGGCGACCAACGGCGCTGGCTTCGACAAGGCGCTCCTCCGCCGTCGCGTCGATCGTAAGCGTCCGGAGCCCCGCGCAACCCCGCTCAGGAGGCGCTGAGGCGGGGTGCTGGGTCGGCTATTCCGCTACTTTCGCGGCGCGGAGTTCCGCCCAACGGGCGGGCAGGAGGTCGGCGACCTGGCTGGCGGGGTGGGTGGCGACGCGCACGAGGACGTCGCACAGGTAGTCCCAGCGGTCGACCTCCGCGGCCAGGCAGCTC
>Ga0326597_10001072_pt1 | contig 45534 bp, 61 predicted proteins | sample RVTome_12_FD_203789 | JGI IMG/M metagenome (GOLD analysis project Ga0326597, IMG submission 203789) | Soil microbial communities from uranium-contaminated site in the Upper Colorado River Basin, Wyoming, United States - RVT100D185 | ecosystem: Environmental > Terrestrial > Soil > Contaminated >...
TCTTCGAACTTGTGCACCAGGTAGCCGACCGAGAGGCTCGTGATGATCTTGTCGAGAACGTCTCTCCAGATCGGTTCGACGGCCTCGCGGCGCGAGAAGCGCACCGTTGCGCGCCCCTCCTTCTTCGTCAACGTCACGGACTCCGGCACCACGGCGCCAAGGATGTCGCCCACGGAATAGCTGCTGTGGCTGTCGAGCAGGGGCGCGCCGGAGTTGAGGCGCTCGAGCCGAACGTGGGCGGGATCGAGAGACAGAACCTCGAGGTAACGCTGACCCGAATACCAGTCGTACCGCTGAATGGCGGCGCCGGTCGTCCAGACCACCTCGACGGTGCGCTCCTCCTCGTTGACCGTCTGCGGGGCCACGGCCGCCCGGAAGGCGAGGCCAGGCATCTCGACAACGCGAGGGGTACCGGGGGGCGGCGTCACGGCGGGGCGCGGCTTCACGGGACGAGGGTGCACGACCGGGCAGTCGTCGGTGAAGATGTCGATTTGACAGGATCCCGTTCAACCCGCTGGAGAGATGAACCCGGCCGGGCTGGGACTCGAGAGGTGGCCCTTTCGGTGGAGGGCTGACAGGTAGCCTTGCACCGTCGGAAGCGTCACGCCAAGTCGACGGGCAATGGCGCGCATCGACGGCGCCTCTCCCATGACCGTGAGCGACGCACTGATGAGGTTCAGCGCTTCCTGCTGTCGAGGCGTCAGTCCCGCTCGATCGCCTCCAGGCACGCCGCCCACCCCGCCTTCCACCCCTTGTCGTGCCAGTCTCGGCTGTAGGCGTCCACCTTCGGCGATGGCGGCGCCGGGGCGGCGCGCATGGCGGCGAGTCGCTCCCGCAGCGCGCGCAGCTCGCCCGCGGCCCCCTTCCCGCTCGTCTCGGCCGCGGGCGCGGCCTCCCTGTTCTCCAGGCTCATCCCGCGCTCCGGTGTGCTGAGGTCTGTCGGTCGCACTGCCATTTGGTTCCTCCAATACCTCGATGTCGTCGAGACGGACGATTTGCTCGTCTTCGGCTTCCCGTGGCCACGCGCTACCGGGCACGGTTTCCCTTTTTCTTGATCACGCGCGCAGCCGGCTCGGAGACGAGCGCGGTGATCCTTCCCTCCGAATCGCGCTCCACCACGCGCCGCCTGGCGGGAACGTGCACCGTGTCCGCGATGGTCAGTGGGAGCTGCACTTCGGTCCGCACGGCTCCATCCGCGATCGTCGTGCGAGCGTCCACGCGAACCGCGTCCTTCGCGATCGTCACGCTCGGAGGAGTGATATGGAGTGCGCCCTCTTCGATCGTCGTTCGTGCATCTACCTGAAGCGCCCCCTTTTCGACGCGCAGGACCACGGGTGCAGCCGCGCGGGCGTGAGCCGCGGCAACGAGCGCCATGCGCTCCTCGTGCGCTCTCTCCGCGGCCTCCTCCTCCCTGTCGTCTTCGTCCCCATCATCGCCGGCCGTGGGCTTCGCTAGAGGTGGCTCGGACGGTTCTGGCGGCTCCGTGAATGTGTCGCCGCCCGTGCCCTGCGTGGGGTGCCGAGGGTTGCCCTGCTGCGTCGTGTTGCGGGGATCGCTGTCGAGGATGATCTTCATTTCGTCCAGCCTCTTGTTGTCCGTGGCGATTTCGGCGAACACCTCCTCGGGGTCGTAGCCGCGTGCGCGTAGCGATCCCGAGAGCGTATCGATCCCCATGCGGATGTTGCGCCCGATCGCCAGGCCCTCTTTGTCGGGCTCGATCATCGGCATTGGCGGCGCTGTCCACAGTGCGCCAGGAGCGTCTCCGAGCCCCATGACACCGGCCGCCTCCATCGCCCACGCCCAGGCGGGATCGCAGAACTGGGGGATCAGCATTTGCCATCGCCAGTCCTCCACGCGGTCCCAATGAGCGATGCGGGACATCCGAGCGGCCGAGAACGGCAGTCCGGTGTTGTGCGAACAGAGCCCCTCTGTAATCACGGTCTGCGTGGTCGTGGAGAGGGTGACCACTAAACCGACGCCCTCCGCGATCGCAGACTCAACTACCGCGTGCGTCTGCATGCCCTGCTTGCCCTTCCCGCCGGACATGGCCTTCCCGTCGTAGATGGCGGGCGCCTTCGGGAGCAGCCGCGTCGGACGCACCTCGCCCAGGAATCGCAGGCATTCCGCCGTGCCGAATACCTCCCACGACTGGCAATCACCACGGCCGTTCGCTCGGCACAGCCTTGGAGAAAAGCCGAGAGCCCGGAGAGCGGTACCGATTTCATCGAGTACGGCCCCGGGGTTCTGTGCGATGCCGATATGGGCAGAGTCGCTGTCGACCCACCCCTCACCGTCGGCGATGCCTTTCAGATATCCGTGAAGGTGTGTTTGTCCCTCCTCCCAGGGCTTGGACAGGAAAGCGATTCGATCACCGGCCTTCAATTCGTCCGCGCGCACCCAGACGTGCCCGTATCCAGCCTTGGGAGACCAGCGCACGCCCTGCTTCCCGGTACAGAGAAACTTGTGTTCGCTGCTGACTGTGACCGTCGCTTTGTCCGTGACCACACGCACCCTCGGCAGATCGCGTCGTCCGGCGCGCACTACCGAGGCTTGCCGCCACTTGCGACGCTGCCCCCTGCCCTCGGGCCGCTCCTCGTCAAACGCGACGATAGGGTCGCCTCCTCTCAGCTCGTCCGCGCGCACCCATCGCAGGTCGGCACGGAGCACGCGCGTTTCAGGTGCAATGCAGTAGTCGCCGGTCAGGTCTTCGTACGTCACGCCGAGGCCAGCGGCGATCGTGCGCAGCGAGGCCTTCGTGTAGTCGGCGTAATCCCGCACGCTCGGCGGCGCAATCGTCTCGACCGTCGTACCTTGCGGGACGTGGCCGATCCAGCCGGGCTCGAGACTGTCGATCTGCGGGCTCTGCGAGGTGTCTGCGGTACCCAGCGGCGTGGCCGCTCCGTCCAGGTCGCTCACGATCACGGCCAGGCATGCCGCGATCTTCTGCTTCATCAGCGTCGCGTCTTCAAACTCGTCGTGATCTTTGAATCTAAGCACGACCGGCGCGAACCAAGACGGGCCGCGCACCTGGCCTGGACGCTCCTTGTAGTAGACGTGCTGAATGCCATCGCTCGGGATACGTACGGAAGCATCTGCGGTAGACGTGTCCGAGCCTGGATGCTCGCGGAAGAGCCAGTAGGCGACACGCCGGCCCAGCGCGTTGAACTCGACGCCGTGGATGATCCTGCCGTAGCTCGTGCCGTCCCTGTTTCGGAGGATCTCGTGCTTCAGGGTGTCGATGTAGTCGGGGTCGAGCACCTGGAGCTGAAGCGGGATCGGCAACCCGTCCTCGGGTCGGCGAAAGCGCCGACGCACCAGAACCTCGCCCGACTCGATGACAGTGCGCATGACGAGCTTCTGCAGGCCGCTGAAGTCGTGCTGACCGTCCGAGTCGCACGCGGTTGTGCCGGCCCACGCGTTCCAGAGGTCCGCGGCCCGCTGGTTTTTCGGTTTGGGCTTCGCCACGATCCCCCACCCCACGACGTGATTCGTGATAGTCCTGCTCGCGCTCTTTGCGTTGCCGTTGTTCCGCACCAGGTCGCGCGCTCCCGCGCGCAACTGCGAGAGCGCGGGAGCGACTACCGCATTGGCATCGCCACCACCGCGGTACCAGCCCTGTGTGCGCCGGCCCGTGGCTGCACCCTCGTAGTGCCTCTGGAGCAGCTCCAGCGCGATCCGGGCACGCTCACGCCGTAGCGCCACTCGGGGCGCCAAAAAGCTGATCATCCGGTTCAGCCACGTGGGGCCGTCCAAGGTCACACCCCCTTACTGGTTGCCGCGAGCCGATAGTTTTTGGGATCGCTGCTGCTGACGGAGAGTGACTGCGCCATCAGCGCTCGAAGCTTCAGCATGTCGTCGATCGAGCGGAATTCGAACTCTTGATCCCGAAATTTCAGGCGCTGGATGGCGCCCCCGGCCGCGAGTGCGGCGTCGAGCTTGTCGAGGTCGGCCTGTTCCCACGCCATCTATTTTTCCTCCTCAGCCCTACGTACCCGAAACCGGATCAGGATCCTGAACCGGTGCGGCGGGTTCGGGAGCGGCGGTGAAACGCGCGAGCCCGGGGCCGCGCGCCTGCGCGATGTAGTGCGCGATCTCCTCGTCGTCCTTCACAACGTGGACGTGGAGCGTCTGCTCTGGGGTGATGTTCACGTGTACGTGCTCCGCCGCCACGGGTACCGCAGCACGCGCTGTGGTCGGTTCCTTTTTTGCCATCAGTCCTTCTCCTTCTCGTTTTGGTCGAGACGTCATCGGAGCCACTTCCGCCGGCGTGGGCCGAGCCAGCGATCGCGCCCATCGAGGGCAACGCTGCGCGCGTCCTCGTAGTTCCAGCGATCGCGCGTGGGCGCCGGCCGCGTGACGGCCTTCACGACCGCGGAGGCCGCCTTCTTCAGTGCCTTTCCCGTCGTGTCGAGGATCTTCACGAGCGCCTCCGGCGCAACCACGGCTCGCGCGCGGGTGGCTGCGGTGCCGACGGCGGTGTCTCCGGAGAGAGCGCGCGCTCGAGCGCGACCCAGTCGGTTTCCTTCCAGCGGTCCAGCCCGACCAGGGCCGCCGCAGCCCTGGCATACGCGCGGCAGTCCAGGACGTGGTTCTCTCGGCCTGGGATCAGCTCCCACTCGAGGTTGACGAAGCCCCGCCGGTTCTTGTGCGAGACCAGGTGCTCGGCGGTCAGTTGCTTGAAATAGTCGTCGTCGTATTCTGGGAAATGGCAGTAGCCTGGAGGAAAAGGCTCCTCATCGGTGGGCGTGGCCAGCCTCAGCCACCCGTAGAGCTCGCTTTTCGCGACGCTGCCGCAGACCGGCCAGACCTTGTAGCCGAACACCGGACGCTTGCCGCGCGCGGTCACCTCGACCGACGACGGCGTCCCGATCAGCACGCCCCCGCTCGCCTGTCCCTTGATCGCGATGACGCGGTTTAGCGGGTATTTCTTGCACCAGGTGTAGACCGTCTGCGTGTTGTAGCCGCTGTCGACGGCCAGCATGCGGACGGGCATCTCGGCCCCGTCCTCGTGCGGGTAGACACGCGCGAGCAGCTCGTCGAGCTGCTGCCATGGCCCGCCCTCGAGGTCGGCCGTGTCGCCGGGCAGGACCCCGTAGTCGATCGACCACGAGGACTTGCCGCGGCCCCAGGCCACGATCTCGACGATGATCCGGTCCTTCTGCACGTCGGCTCCCGCGGTGAGGACCAGGCCGCCGCGCGGTACCGTCCCCATCTCGTAACCCGCGCGCCGCTCATACAGCCGCTCCCACTCCGGGGCCTCGCCGCGCTCGCGCCACGTCTCCCCGAGCACGGTGTTCGTGAACACGCGCAGCTTCGTCGGGTTCTTGTGGACCTTCACAAACTGCTCGGCGATCTCACCCCAGGACATCCAGCCCACGGGCGAGTAGAGCGCCGAGATGTGATAGCCGCGGTAGCGCTGGTCGGCGTCGGGATCCTGCGCGCGCCACTCGCCGCGCTCGAGCATCTCCGTCTTGGCCCCTTCCTCGATCGGCTCCTCGCACGCGCGGCACACGTAGACGGCCTGGGCCGCCGGCCGCCCGAGCTTCGTCCACGTCAGGCGCCCGAACTCGAGCGGTTGCATCGCCCCGCAGTGCGGGCACGGCACGTAGTAGAGCCGCTGGTCGGTCGCCTCGTAGGCGCGCTCGATCGCCGAGGAGTCCGCGATCGTGGGCGTGCTCACCTTCAGGCGCTTGCGCCGCGGGAACGTGCGCTGCCGGGCCTCGGCCAGCTCGATCGGCGAGCCCTCCTCGTCGACGTCCATCGGATAGCCGTCGATCTCGTCGAGCAGCAGCCAGCGCGCCGGCATCGAGCGCAGGCCGACGGCGCTGTTCGCGCCGGTGATCACGAGCAGCCCGCCCATGAACTCCTTCGACAACATGCTGCTGTGGGCGTCGCGGCTCCTCGTGTCGCGGCTGCGCGCGTCGGCGACCTTCCCGGTGAGCCGCGGCGTGGCGTCGACGAGCGGCTCGATGCGCTGCCGGCTGAACCGCTTCGCGAGGTCGACCGTCGGCTGCACCAATAGCGCCGGCCCCGGAGCGTGGTCGATGACGTAGCCGAGCACGTTCAGCAGGACCTCGGACCCGCCGAGCTGCGCGCCCTTCATCAGCACGACCTCTTCGATCTCCGAGGTCGAGGAAAGGGCGTCCATGATCTCGCGCAGGTAGGGCGTCCGCATGGTGCGCCACTGGCCGGGCTCGGCCGAGGACTTCTGCGGCAGCACGCGGTGCGCGTCGGCCCACGCGCTGACCGAGATGTCGGGCTCCGGTCGCAGTCCGGATGCCATGCCAGACCACACCTGGTTACTCATGCTCGAGCTCGTCAGCGATCTCGCCGAGGGCCTGCCGGAGCTCGGCGCGGATTCGGTTGCGCAGCGCAGGGTCCAGCTCGGCGAGGCGGTCGGGGACGTTGAGGATCCGCTCGCGAATGATTCGGGCGGCCTCGAAGTAGTGGCGCTTGACGGTCTCGCGGTCGAGGAGCTCGCCGCTCCGCTGACGGTTGGCCAGCTCGAGAGCAACAGCGCGAGCGACAGCGACGCGATACTGCGCCTGGACCAGGGTGCCGCCGGGCTGGGTCGCTTCTCGACGGGGCGTGACGACCGCGCGGGCCTGGCGGCCACCCCGGCGGCCATCGTTTGCCGGCTGGCCGGCCCCGGCGGCCCACTCGCGCCGTGCGAGGGCCAAGTCGGTGACGTGCGGACCACGGGCGTCACGAGCGATGCTCCCGCTCAACCGGCCGGAGCGGACACCCTTGATGACCGCGGGATGCGAGACCTTGAGCTTCTTCGCCAGGGCGCGGAGGGACAGCCGAGCCGGCGCACCGCCGTGCTTCGCCTTGGACACAGGCATTCAAGCGGCCCGCCTCGGGCGTCTGGTCTCGCCCGGCAGCTTGTCGTTCTTCTTGAGGTTGCAGCTCAGGTGCGCAAGTTGGACGTTGTCGGAACCGTCCTTTCCGCCACGGCTGACCGGGACCTTGCCGCAAAGCGTGCACGTTGCCGGTCGTTGACCGACCTTGCTTCGCGATGGTCGGCACTCCGGCGAACAGAACTGCCTGCCAGGCTTGCGCTCGTACGAACGGCCGCAGGTGGAACAGTTGCGCAAGCGTGGTAACCCGACTCGGAAGGTCGGGCTCCGTGAAAATTCGCGCGGGGGGGACCCCGAACCTCTTGTCTCAAACGGAGAACCTATGTCGGCGGGGAGCCCCCCGTCTGGTGGTGTCGAGCGATAAAGACGAGACTTGGCTGTCGCCCTGCGCGCCGCCAGTGAATCTCCGATCGTGTGCGCAGTGGGAACGCGCATGCTCATGAGTCCTTGCTTTCGCTCTGCACTCGACACGTGCATCAGCCCTGCCCCAGATCGGCCAGCACGCGCAAGATGTCGTAGGCGTTGTTCGGGAAGGTGAGCCTCGATGTGCCGCTGATCACCTCGTACTCCATGCGGTGCTCGAGGGTACCCTTGGGCGGCGGTAGGCTGGGTGACGCGACCAATGCCGGCGATCCGCTCCAGTCCGCGGCCACCCACGAATAGCCGACCTCCCCCAGGAGGGGGGACCCCTCGATCGTCATCTCCCGGGAGAACAGGACGCCCGACGTGAGCAGGACGTGCAGGTGTACTGCGTCCACGCCGGTCAGGTCGTGCGGCGTCCCGTCGGGGTTGAGGAGGTTCACGCGCAGGACGGGCCGCGTGTCCCGGAGTTTCAAATGGAAGACGGCCATTTGCTTAGACCTCGAGGATCATGCGTTGCCGTCCGTGAGCTCGAATGCCGTGATCGTGACCACCTGATCGACGGCGATCACCACGTTGTCGAGCGAGAGGTCGCCGCTTCCCTGGCCCACTGAGCCCTGCAGGAAGCACGTCACGCCATCCGACTTGTAGAGTCGAAAGTGGGCTGCGGTGCCGGCGGCATCTGCGGCAGTCTCCTGCCACGTGCCGCTCTTGGCCTTCGCGCCCGCGGCGGCGGCGGCCATGTAGTCGGCCGGGAGATTCATCGTGGCGAGGACCGTTCCGGTGTCGGCCGCCGCGCAGTCTGCGGGCTGCGCGCCTGTACGGATCTTCAAGATCGCGGAGGCTCCACCCTCCGTCTCGATCGCGTCCAAGCGGCCGTTGCGGGCGGCAACGCTGAGCTGTAGGGCCATGACCTTTAAACCTCTCTGAGGACCGTCGTGAAACTGGAGCCGACGAGGACTGTCGTATGACCGGAGCTGACGAGCAGCGTGCTGAAGACGTCTCCCGGGCGCGCGGTGGGCTGATAGGACGATTCAGTGATCGTCGAGAGCGTGTCGAGGGTCTGGGCCAGGGCGCCACGCACCTCCACGGCCCCCAGGGCGCCAGAGGTCACGAGTGGAGCCAGGAGGCCGGCTGAGCTGCCGGCGACCGCGACCGTACCGGCGCCCGAGACTGAGACGGTGCCTAGGGTGGCGGATGTGGTGCCGCGGACCTCGGCGGTGGCAGACCCGGACCCGGTCAATGCCGCGAGCATCGCACTGGCCTGGCCGCGGACCTCGGCGGTGGCTGTCGCTCCGACGGTGACGGCCCCAAGCGTCTGCGCGAGAGATCCTTCGATCGGCGCTTCGCCTACAACGCCCTGCGCGTCGATCGTGATGGAGCCGAGGGTCGCGGTGGTAGACCCGTCGATCGGGATGCTCCCCGCTGCGGATGAGGTGAGGACACCGAGCGTGGGCGTAGCCGTGCCGGAGATCGCGACAGTCCCGGCAGCTCCGGGGGCCGTCAGTGCTCCCAGGGTCGGGGCGGCAACACCCGCGATGTCCACCACCCCGGCCGCAGTGGGGGCCAGGGCCGCGAGCGTGACGGCGGTCGTGCCCTGGACATGGGCCGTGCCCACAGCAGAGATCGTGACGGCGTCGAGCGTCTGGTCGAGGGTACCCTCGATCGGGGCATCGCCCACGATCCCGGCCGCTGAGAGAGCGAGGGCCGCGAGCGTGGGAGCAGAGGATCCCTGGACTTCGACCGTCGCTGTGGCCGAGGACGTGAGCGCGCCGAGGGTGGGCGTCGCGCTGCCAGCGATGGCCACGGTGGCGGTCGCGGCGAGCACGAGGGCGGCGAGGGTCTGCGCGAGCGTGCCCGTCACCTCGCCGCCGCCTACATCCTCGTCGGCTCCGATGTCCCACGTTCCGCTGCGCGTGTCGTAGTCGATATCATCGGTGAACTCGCCGCTGAGATCAGCGCCCGCGTCCTTCGCGTTCGTGTCTCCGCCGTCGAGGTGGAAGTCCTTTCCGGTCTCGTCCACGAACGTGACGGCCTTGTTCCGATACGCGGTGTCCGGAGACGTGGCGTCCTCGGAGATGTTGTTGGACGAGATCAGCTCTTCAGCGTTGACGTTGTAGTCGGTCGTGTTCCCGTTGCAGAGGTTGTTCTTGAGGTTGCACTGCTCATTCGCGTGGAAGTTTCCGACGTAGATTCCGGTCGTGTTCCCGTGCACCGTGTTGTTGTAGACGTGGCTGAGGACCGGCCCGTAGTCGTCGAAGTACGCGTGGGCATCGGCCCCGTTAAACCCGTAGATGATGTTGTTGTAGATGCGAGCGACTGCCGTAGTCGCCGAGGAGTCCGAGACGTCGACGCCCTTCTTGTCCGTTCCAGCACCGACGTTTCGAATGATATTTTTCTCGACGTAGAGATCACCGGCCCCGGACCACGACACACCCTCACTGAAGCTGTCGGTTGAAGTGTTCTCGATCTGGAGACCTTGCACACGCACGTGATCTTCGGTGAGGATCAGTGCCGCGGTGAAGCCTGCGGACGGTGTCAGCCGGTACGCGGACGTGTTCCACTTGCCATCATGACGGCCAGCGGGATCGGTCCTGATCAGGATGTAGTTGGCCGCGCTCGTGGTCGTCCCGGACACCGTGACCATGGTGGTGTCCGCCGCGCTGCCCTCGCAGATTACCTCCTCGACGTCCGCGAGCGTGCCGACGATGCGCGCGGCCTCCCACTCGTTCAGACTCGCGTACGCGCGGTTCGCCCCCGTGGTGGCGTTCGTCGTGCCATTGCCACCTGCGGACGAAGCCGTGTTCACGTACCGCGTGATCATCGTCTCAGCTCATTCCGTTCGTCAGTGTGACCTTGTCGTAGCAGTAGTCGCTGATCTGCGCGCGCGTCATCTCCACGTAGCGGTTGTCGGTCAGGGCCTTTTTGAATCGCTGCGGCAGATCGTCGATGCGGATGGAGTATCTGCGCCTGCGCTCGACGAAGCGCCGACCGTTGGCCAGCAGCCAGACCGGGGACATGTACTTGTCCGCTGCGGCCTTCGTCACGTCGGCGACTCTGATCAAAACGAACGGACTTGCAATCGGATTCGTGACGAAGTCGTGAGCTGCGCCACCGTCTTCGCGGACCTCAACTACGTCCCCACGCTTGTACGCGCGCGCGGCGTCGTCCCCCGCGAGTGTCCGCGTATCCGTCATGATGAGTAGGAGCATTGCTCAGCGCTCGGAAAAGACCTCGACTCTGCATCGCCCGGCGGTTGTGAGGGTTTCCACCACGCGCTTGACCCTTCCGTCCGGCAGGACGCTAGTCGAGATGACTTGACTGCTCCGCTTGCCTCCTGTGCATGCGGGAAACGAGAAACTCGGCGCGAGGGGCTCCGACGTAGCGCACTCCGGGCAGGCTGCGCACTCCGGGCATGGCGTCGGGCTCGGGCTCAGCTCGGGACTCGGCGATGGACTAGGCGACGGACTCGGCGATGCAGGCGGACTCGGCGATGGACTCGGCGAGGGTACCGCGCCGATCGCGCCAGCAGGCAGCACCGCGTGGTACACGTCCACGTCCGTGTTGCCCGCGTCCCAATTCGAATTCCACGCCAAGCGCGTGAAGTCGCGGTTCGCCGTCGCGTGGGGCTCGTCCCAATAGTTGCCTGAGTACTGACTCACGTGATGATGAGCGAGGTTTAGAATGCGCGGGTTCGCGGTCAGTTCCACCGCGAATACCTTGCGATGCAGCCACTGCACCGCACCACCGTAGTCGGCGTACGTCGAGATCAGCACCCAGCCGGGACTGTCATACGCCTTGCCTGAGAAATGTAGCGCGGTAGCGGTGCCGGCGATGTAGGACTCGAACAGCTTGGTCTTCGCGAGCGTTCGAAGGTTCGTGAAGTACACGTCACCCTTGTCCGCGGTGTAGTCCACTGACACGTAGGCGTCGTCCCCATTCGGCAGCAACGCAATGTCCGAGTGCTCGCTCCGCGTGCTGATCTGACGCCGGTTGCCTAGGGTACGATCGAACACGGACACGTCGTCGTCCCACGACACCACGACGTAGTTCCCCGACGGGCTCATGCTCAAATGGTCCGGGCGCTCAGAGCCGGAAAGCGTCGATACGATGGTGTCTGAGACGAGGTCCCAGACGAAGATCCCGCGCGTCTCGAAGCTCCCGGTCTCGGCCATGAACGCCCAGTAGCGACCGTCGCGCGACGGTGAGCCCTCGGACCTCGTCCAGCAGTGCTCGATGGCCAACCACGGAAGCCTGCCGGTGAAATTGCCCACCACGCGGTTGACACGCGTGGCGACGTTCAGCTCGTTGACCACCAGGCCCCCGTTGATCGGAAGCCAATAGAGCAGGTCCGGATTCGTCGGGTGCCACTGTGGCTCCGCATCCCCGCCGAGCCCGGGCAGCTCCGACTGCGTGAGCGCGGCCGTGCTGTGCACCCACCACGCGCCGTTGAGCGAGTAGCTCAAGAAGCGCGTGCTGTCGGCGTTGAACGCCTGACGCCGCGAGTAGTCGTTGCGCTGAAATCCGCTGATCCCGCTCGCGGTGTGATCGGTGACGCGCACCACGCTCGTCCCGTAGACGGGATCAGCGTACGTGACTCCCTTCGCGGGCTTCGCCGTGCCTGCCGGAGGCTGGGTGTTGTCCTTGCCCTCGATCAGGGCATAGCCGGCGACGGCCGAGAGCACGACAGCAGCGACAATCGCCGGACGGAGTGGGCGCTGCATCACGCCGCGCACGAGGGGCGGGAACCACACGTGACTCACATCAGCCCTCTTTCCTTGAGCAGGAGGTTCTTGATCTGCTCGTACTCGTCGCTCTTGACGCCTGCGCTCCCCCCGGCCAGCAACGCGCCCGAAATCGCGGCACAGACCGCGGCCGCGGCGTTGATCCACTGCACGGGATAAAACGCTGCGAGCGTGATGAGCACTCCGGCGAGCCCGCCGAAGAATCCGCCAATCGGTTTCTTCTGCGCCGCGAGACGGCGGACGAAGCGCTCGATCCGTGTCAACTCTTCGTCCGCCTGCACCCGCCCCCGCACGTCTGCATCGTTGAGGGGGTCGATGCGCCGCCGCTGAAGGACAACCGGGGGCGGCACGATCTCGATCTCTTCCATCAGCGGCCTCCGATCAGCGAGTGCGCGCGTAGCGGCGGGGCCTGGCATGTCGGCAGGCGCGACGTTGCCCATGTCGTCGCATCGAGGGCGACGACCGATTCTCCCGGCGGGTACGGCTTGCCCTGATCAACCAGGACCGCGGAGCACCGCGCACAACGCTGCCGCGGGCGGTGCTGGCCCACGTGCCCCGCAAGGTGGACGACCTCTTGACTCACCGCCTCTTGGGCGTGCGGTGTCATCTCGACTGCCACGGACGCCCGCGACGGCGAAGCTCGACAAGCGCGCGCTCCGCAACGTGATCGAGCGCAGGCACGCGATACAGCCAATCAGACAAAAGCCGCAGGGCCCACAGGGGAAGAAGTCTCATGTCATCACCACCGTCATCTGACAAACTTCGAGGCGCGATTGACCCACCCGCGCAGGAACTTCAGTTGCGTGTTCGGGTGCGCCTGGCGGAATTCCCGCACATCTGAGTCGTTCAGTACGACCGAAACGAAGTGGTCGAAGTACTGACGTAGCACGCTCGCATAGACCGTGTCGACGTTGCTGCCGGCCAGTCGCTCGTGTGTCTCTGGTCCCATGATTCCGTCCGCTACCGCACCTACGGCGAGCTGCAGCGCCCGGGTCGCCCTTCGCGGTCCAGAGGTCACACCGAAGTCCACCACGAGCGTCCGGAGCGGCTCATAGATGCGAGCGAACCCAGGCTCGGCAACGAAGCGCTGGATGTAGATCGTCCGCGCCTCCTCCTCAGTCAGGTTGCGGACGTCGTCCGCTGTCGCGCCAGGGCGGACTTCGCGCAGGGTCGCCAGCGTGACCCCGTATTTCGTTGGTCCGCCGCGGTCTGCCGCGTCGTCGGTGTAGGTCGAGCCCTCGCTCTGGATGACGCTACTGATCACGTCGTAGAGGGTAGGGTCGCTCACCGACGCCGCTCCAGAAGTTTGACCGCGCGCGTCAGCTCGCGGACCTCGGAGCGTTGTTCCGCGAGCTGCGAGGCGAGAGCGTCGATCTTGAGATTGGTTAAGGCCCCCTGGCCAACCACCTCGGCCTGAAACCTGCTGAGGTCGGACGCCGTCTGCTGAGCGCGCTCCCGCGTCGAGTCGATGGTGGTCAAGTAGGTGCCGGCGCCGCCGACGACGAGCGCGGCGAACACAACCCCGATCAGACCGGTCCGGCCTGTACCGTCCTCGCGTTCGCTGTCGTTCATTCGCGTCCTCCGGGCTTCCATTCCTTGATCTCGTCCTTGATGCGGAGGCGGCCAACGTCGTCTTCGACAGTTCCGAGGCGCTCGTGGTCCTTGCCCTGCCTGACAATTTGCTCGTCCTGACGCTCGTTCAGCCGCGCCACCGCGGACCGAAGCGAGGACACAGAACGCTTGAGTCGCTCCAGCCGCCTAGTCACGATCCCGTACCAGCGCTTGGACGGAAGGTTCTCTGTGGCCTCCAACCTCTGAACGAACCAGCGCTTGAAGAGCATGCCTCCGAATCCGACGACGGCAAGAACCAGAGCCCAGGCAAGCGCCAAGCGCGCGTCCGGGGCGAGGTCGGTCACGGAAACACCTCGCCCTGGGTCCTGCCACATCGGTCGCAGCAGCGATAGGTAGCGTGACCGCCGCACCACAAATGGCCGGCGATCAGGCACAGCACAAGCTTCCAGTTCCCGCGGCTGTCCACACCACGACGGTAGCGGTAGCTGATGTAGCTGTACGTCTCCGTCGCGCGGCCCTGATGCCGCTTCACCGGACGGTGATCCGATCTTGTCGCTCCGAGCAGCGCGGAGACGTAACGGGATCGTCGTCGCGCAAGCGAGCCATCCGTGCCCTCTGGCGTGCGGCATGGGCGGCCTTGGCCATCAGCCGTACGACCTGCTCATCCCTCGGCTTTTGCCACATCGCTTTCACGGTACGTACCACTCGATGATCGTGCAGGTGTCGCCGACGACCCTCACCGGTTGCCCGAGGCCGTCCTGCACGTCTGGCCGTGGGCACACCCGATAGGCGTGATGCCCGGACCCTAGGAGTCCCACGCGCAGGAGGTAGCCGCCATCGCCCTGCGGCTTTGCCGGCTTCGTGCTGCGCCCCTGGACGTGCGTCCACTCGGGACCTCGGGGGTCTTCGCACTCGCGCCAGAGGGGGCCGTGGTCGTCCCCGTTGGTCTCGCAGACAGCGTGATGGTCGGAGTTGCAGGGTAGACCGCGACCAGAGCCGAATCGCGGCGTGCTGTCAAGCGTGACGTACCCGCCGGCGCGGATATCTGTCTTGGCGAGCGGTTGGAATGAACCCGTCATAGACGAGTGGACACCGCCCCCCCAACGCACGAGAGGTGGGCACGTCCCGGGTATAGAGCCGGGCCGCGGGCTAGACTGCGGCGGAGCCGGAGGCGGAGACGATGGGCTCCCCGGCGTCTCCTCCGGACACGTACTCGCGACCACCTCTGCGAGAGCGATCGGGCACGTTGGCCCCGTGTACCCGTCGAGGTCCGCCGGGTTGAGGATCGTCCCATCGGCGCTCACTCGATTCGCGCGCGCATCCAGGCACCAGGGATGATCATCGTTGCCCTGGCAGTAGGCGCCACAGGCTCCCCAGTGGGGAAAATCTTGCCCCCCCGCATACCGCGGCTGCACTGGGCAACTCCAGTTTCTCGTCCGCCGCGCCCATTCGATTTTTTCGGAGGGCGTGTCGCACTCGTGTTTTTCACCGAGGACCACTCGATACATGCGCTCGTATGTCGCACCTCCTGCCATGCGGTCTTTGACCGTGCGTGCAGGCGAGTAGCTGTGCCACGGGCCGTTTCGACGCTCGATAACGCCATGGCCAGGTTGCGTCGTCGTGGTAACGCACACGGGAGGAAACGGCGGTGGAGGCGCAGTCGGGGTCGCTGGAGGCGCGGTTGGTGCGGGAGACGGCACGGGGGATGGCGTAGTCGGCGATGGTGTCGGAATCGGCACGCTCGGAGGCGGACTCGCCGAAGGCAATGGAGAAGTGGGCGGCGATGGCACCGCTGGCACAACGCACAGCGGCCACGTCCCCGTGCTGCCAGGGGGACAGGATGGCAGCTCGATTGAGCCGCCGCACGATACGCCAAGCAGAACCCCGCCAAGCGCGAGTACGCCGATTCTCGATCTCATCGCGACCACCCCGCCTTGACACCTGCGACTGCTCCGCGGCGGTTGCCGGCCTCGAGGAAACCGCCGAAGCTCCAGCCGGCCGGAAGCCGAACCATCACCGACGTGCGTCCGACGATCTCTCCGTCCTCCAGTGTTCCGGTGAGGAGGAAGCACACGCGGTCTCCTGCGGGCACCTGCGCCAGCTCGGCATCGATCCTCGCGAGGATCGACGCATCGCTGAACGGGTGCGGTCGGACTTCGTCGGTGGTGTCCGGAGGTAGGTTCGTAGGCAAGGAGCGGCTCCCTTTTCGGAAACCGCTCACCGTGGGGGGCCCGGCTCAGGACTGCCCACGCCTACAGCCCCAAGCATTCGTTGCCATCCCGGGGCGGGAGCGAACTAGGCTAAGTGTGCGCGTTTCATGACCGAAGTCAAACTGATTCGCGCGTACGGTGACGCCCGACAGGACGGAAGAAGCCCTCCCACTGCCGCATGGTCCGCGTCTCCTTCCGGCCCGTCACCTGGGCCTTCACTTCCAGTGTCCCCTCGTCCTCGTCGTCCATCGCCTGATCGAGCACGCGGACCAGGCGCAACCGGAACGCGCGTGGAACTCGGGCCAGGGCCTTGCGGATCTGCTCGAGCTCGGCGTCAGTGATGGGCTCCATCAGGCCGCGGCAGCTGGCGGCTTCCTCGAGCCCGTGCAGTCGGCGATCAGGCCGCCGCGCGGCCGGGGCCGGTGGATCCGCATGAGACCGTCGGCGCGGAGCACGAGCCGTCGCCCGCACTCCGCGCACGTACCGATGCCGTGGTACTTCATGGCGCCGGGTCACCCTTGTGGACGCGCGCCGGGTCACCCTTGTGGACGCGCTGCCCGTAGGCAGCGAGCAGAAGCGCCTCGGCCATGCCGTCGTGGTGCACCCGGCACCGTGGGCTCGCGAGTAGAGACACGAGCGGGAAAAATCGCTGGGCGGCCATGATGCTCCGTTGCTTGGTGTCGCTCTCGGGAGTACCGGCGTGCATCGCCTTCTGCCATGTGCGCGGCGCGACGAGGTAATACGGGACCCCGAGGGCCACCAGCATCCATTCCCAGCCGCGACCCACGCCGCGCGCGAAGTTGGCCGAGCCGCCGGGGAACGATGGCGGCATCGGCTGGGTTTTCTCGACCGTGACGAAGAGGCGGTGCGGACCACCGGCGAGCGCAGCCGCGTGGAGAAACACGTCGCGGATCGCGGGAAGATCGAACTCCTCCCGCGATCCGCTGGCCGGAATCATCGGCGTGACTTGCGCGACCGCCACTCCCGTCTCGTTGTCGAGGAACGCGATGGCGCCGGATTTCCCAGGGTCGACCCCGACATAGACCGCGGCGGCCATGGCTCAGTGCGTCGCCGGGCTGGTCGGCTTGGTGGGTGGCGCCGGCGCCTTCGGAGGCTGGTCGAGGAGGCTGAATTGCCTCGAGCGCTTCAGTCGCTTCGCGAACTCGATCAGGTCTTTCTTCCAGATCCCGTGCCGGCTGATGATCTCAGAGAACTCCTCGACGTCGTGCTTGCGAGTGCGGAAGACGTTGCGGCCGCGCTCGTCGACCATCGGCTCGTCATTCTTGTCGAGCCTGATGGTCGCGTGCGTGAGCTCGTGATCGATGAGCGCGGCACGCTGCTCGTCGCTGACTTCGGCGTCCTCGTAGAACGCCTGGCTGAGCAGGATCACGAAGTCGTAGGGCATCAGCTCGCGGTCGAGGTCAGATGCCTTCTTGCACTGTCCGAGCTTCTTGACGCCGTCGACGTCGGGCTTCCACGAGCGCGCCCAGGCGAGCGCGATGCGCGCCTTCGCGTTGTCGAGTTCCTCGTGGTGTTTCTCGACCAGGTGGTCGAGCACCTCGTACATTTTCTCTCCGACCTTCGAGTCGCGCTTGATGAGCTGGTACGCGATGCGCTTCTCGAGACTCTTCGGCTTTCGTGCTCGTCCCACTTCAAACCTCCCTACCGGCATCAGCCGGCTCTTGCGTCGTGATCTGCTGGGCCTGGCGCCGGAGCTCGGTTAGGCGTTCGTCGGTCGCTACGATCTCGGCTGGCTTCCGCGCCACGGGCTCGACGCCCAGCCGCTCGCGGATCTCGCGCATCGCCTGCGCGGCGGCGCCGGCATCGACGGGCGGCTCCGTCTCGACATCGCCCGTGATAGCCTTGACCGGGCCGGCCGGGAGAAGGCGCGTCCTCGGGTCCTGGCTGGCGGCCACCTGATAGGCGGCGAGAAAGCGCTCGCGCCGTTTCGGCTCGTCCCATGTCGTCGCGAAGGCGCTGTGCCCGCCCGCCGCGAGGAACGCCTCAGCCGCCGCGATGCCGCACGTCGCGAGCACGCCGCGGAATGTCCACACGCGCCCCGCCCCTGGGGTGTACTCACCGGCGGCGAGCACCTGGTCATATGCGCGCGAGGACTCGGGCGCGAGCGACGGGAAGCCGCGGAACTCTCGCAGCGCGTCGAAGAGCGCCGGAACGGTAGGCACGAAGCCCTGCCACCCCTTGCCCCAGCGAACCGCGGCGCCCGCGGTGAAAGCCTCCCACTCGGCCTGCGTGGTCTCGTTGCGGAATGCGAGCCAGTACGCGCGCAGGGTCTCGCCGGTCACGGGCTTGTTGAGCTGCAGCGCGATCACGCCGAGGCCTGCGCCGAACGGCTTGAGCTCGATCACGATTCCTCCGCGTCGGGAAGGGAGCGCACGGCGGCGAGGGTAGTCTCGGCGGCCGTCGGTCGGCGGCCCGACGAGGGCGCGCCTCGGCTCGCGGCGTCGGCGTCACCCATGGCGAGCAGCCGCGCGCCGCGGAGCTTGCTTGTCGCAGTGTCTAGCCAAGGCACGCTGGAGCAGCCGGAGATGTTCGTGATGACCTGCCCGCCGGGCGTGCGGCTGTGGCGGGCGAGGAGGACATCTCGCGCCATGCCGGTCGCCTGGGCTGCCTCCTCGAGCTCACGCTGACACTCGACCTGGGCCGCCTTCAGGTTCGCTCGGTCAGCACCCTTCTCCGGAGGCTTCTCGGTCGCGAGCTCGCTCTCGCGCGCGCGCGCTACCTCCCTACCTACCTCTACCTCCCTACCTACTTCCGCTGGCGGCCGTGCGGGCGGCGGCGCGGTAGCTGTTGGAACAGCCCGCCCGCGATCCGCCTGCGTCTGGATGGGACTATCGCCTGACGCCTTAACGCCTTGACGCCTGACGCCTGACGCCTCAGACGGAGAGATACGGTTTTGTGACGGCTCCGTTACCGCAGGCGTTACGGTCAGCGTTACGGCACCGTTACGCTTGCGCTCACGCAATAGGCGCATCCGCTCGCCTACGTTGATGTCGCCCTCCTGCCACAGTGACCAGTGCTGGACAGCCCACGAACCATCTTGCTGCTCAACGAGATGGCCGCCCTTTCGCGCCGCTGCGGCCACACCGCGACCGAGCGCTGTGACAACGTGAGCCCAGGCACGGAACCTCCCCCGAGGGTCCTGGCGGTTCGCCGCGCAGAACAACTTAATAAGGATGGGCATGTCGGGGTGCTGGTCGATGTTGGGGTCGACCCGGAGGTAGGCCTTCGGAAGCTGGCCTCGGACACGGGCTGTCATCGGATGGAGGCCTCCTGGGTCAGGGTCTGGGGGGTGGCGAGGGCGGCCTTGACGGCGCGCTGGTCGGGCCCGCGCACCACCGTGAAGCCCTCCTCCTCAAAGGCGCGGTCGAGCAGGCCGATTCCCGGAAACAGGGAGAGCACCAGTCCGCTCACGCGCCCGCCTCAGCGAACAAGGGGCCCACAATCCGCCGGCGGGCCATCCGCGCATAGTCCGGATTCAGCTCGAGCCCCAGGAACCGGCGGCCGTGGCGCAGGGCCACCACGCCCACGGTGCCGGAGCCGGCGAACGGGTCGAGCACCAGGTCGCCCGGGCGCGAGCCCGCCAGGATGCAGGGTTCCACGAGCGCCTCGGGGAACGTGGCGAAGTGGGCCTCGGGGAAAGGTTGCGTGCCGATCGTCCACACCGATCGCTTTGTGCGCGTCTCACGCGGGCCGATCTCGTGCAGCCGCCCGCGCGTGTTGCCGTCCGGTCCATCGTTCTGCTCTGGAGGCCTCCGCACCGGACGCACGTTCCCGGGGCCATCGGGCCAACCCGCGGGCTCCGCAATCGCCTTCGTGTCGTAGAAGTACCGCTCGCTCTTAGCGAGCAGGAACAGGTATTCGTGCGCCTTCGTCGGCCGGTCGGAGACGCTCTCTGGCATCGGGTTCGGCTTCGCCCACACGATGTCAGAGCGGAGCCACCAGCCCGATTCCTGCAGCGCGAACGCCGCGCGCCACGGGATACCGATGAGGTCTTTGTGCTTCAGCACGGGGTCGGCCGGTCGGTTCTTTCGGAGCGCGTTTGTCTGGCGGTACGCCGCCGCGGTGGCGCTCGACCCGTCGATGGTGGTGGCTCCGACTGACCCGTTGGGCCTACTCCAGTAGCAGTCCCCGAGGTTCAGCCACAGCGTGCCGTCCGGCCGTAGGACCCGGCGGACCTCTGCGAGGATCTCAACCAGGCGAGCGACGTAGACACCGGGCGCCTCCTCGAGGCCTAGCTGCAGATCTACGCGCAGAGCGCCGCAGCGACAGACCGCCCGCACGGGGACGCCGGATATATCCCGCTGCGGCTTCGGGCGCCCCTTGTGCTCACATTCGGGGTCGCCTCCTTCCCACGTGGCCGTGCCGTAGTCCCGCAGGCCCCAGTAGGGCGGAGAGGTGACGCACGTCTGCACGGTCGAGGCCTCGAGGTGGCGCAGAAGCGATAGCGCGTCGCCCTGGCGGACCTCCCAGGTCATGCGGCCACCGCGCGCCGGCGCGCCCGGGACGCCAGCGCACGACGCACCTGCGCGGCGCGGTAGGCGCGATTCGCCGCTCGCTTCTTCCAGCCACGACGCTGCCGGAAGCGCTCGCACATGGGGCATGGGCCAGAGATGCCGCGGGGGCCTCGACGGTAGGCCTCGATGGGCAGCTCGCGGCCACAGGGTCCGGTGCACCACTTCATGCCCTGGGCGGCCTTCATGAGCGGGCTCCCGATGCCCTCTTACGGCGTCGCCAAGCGTTGCGCCTCTCAACGCAGAGGCAGCACGGTCCTTCGTGCGGGCGGGGCCGGGTGTTGTTGGCCTGTTCTATCCGAGTGGCCCAACGCACATTCCCCGGCTCGTAGCCACCATCGTTGTCGGGGTATCGATCGATCGAGTGCTCACGCGACGGCGCAGGTCCAACATCCAGGTAGAACTGCTCGAAACTCTCGCGCCACGCCTCGCCTGGTCGAATCGGCTCATGGGTCATCAGGTCTCCGAAAATAAATAGCCGGACGCATGTCGATTCTTATTGACAACGCTCCGGCGATTGCCTATATTGGGTGCATGGTCGGCGATGGGGCCGGCGAGGAGGGTAGAGAGATGAGGATGACGGAGCAGGAGGCGTATGCGGCACAGCGCGCGCTGCGCGCGGCCGGTGCGAGCGACGTGACCGTGCGGACGCACGATCGCGCCGTGGACGACTCCGGCAGGCCGTGGACATCCGAGAGCGTGGGCAGGGGCTCGGTCGTCACCGACTACAGCGTCCGCGTGGTACGCCAGGACGCGCGGCACGGCAATATGGTCTTGCGTACCGTCGAGGCCGTGCCCACCCCGGCCGAGGCGCAGGCTATCGTCCGATCCATGGTCGCAGAGGCGCGCGCGAAGGCGAAGTTGGTTCGGGCGCGCTATCGGGTCGAAGCCGATCTGGACCGGAGCTAGGCCATGCGCGATCACATCGACGTGTGCGACCGATGCGGGGAGACTACGACCGACATCGACGCTGGCTTTTGCCCGGCGCTCCAGAACATGGGCCACGGGCAAACGATGAGCGGTGTCCCCTGCGGCGGCACCTGGTGCAAGCGAGAGGCTACCGACCGCGCTGAGGGCGACGAGTGACTCGCTCCGCTCCTCGCACAACACCCCTTGCTCCCGGCGAGTGCCGCCCCATGACCATGCACTGCCTCGGCTGTCGCTGCGCTCGGTGCGGCCACGAGTGGATGGTGACCGTGAGGGAGATCGGGGCGCATCCGATCCCGCCGCGTCAGTGCCCAAGCTGCGACTCGCGCACGTGGGCCCAGACGATCCCGCGCAAGGCTGGGCGGCCGAGGAAAATCCAGGCCCCCGTGGCTCTTCGGCGTGGCCGTCCCAAGATTGGAGATGGCGAAGCGAAAGGGCGTTAGCGCAAACGAAGATCCCGCGGCCGCCGTACCACTTGTAGGCAGGGTCGCTGGGATCGTGGCAGCGGCGCAGCATGCCACGCCAAGTACCGCGCTCCTTCGTCACATCAGGCAGCGCATGAGCAGGGCGCGGCACCTCGGGCGGAGCGACTTCGGCCCGGCAACCCGTCGCCGCGAGATGAGCCTCGGCGGCGGCCGCCAAGACGTCCGCCACGTGCACGCTCGGAGCCACCTCGAGATCAGCTACCGCGAGGCATTGCGGGCACTTCCATGAAATTGTCAGAAAAGTGCTTACCTGCACCGAAGGCGAATAACTGTTAAATGTCAATCCGCTAGAAACACCGAAGCCCGCCGACGACGCACCAGGAGCGCCGCGATCTTCTGCCACTGGTCCTCCATGAAACGAGAGACGGGGTGGTTGGGGTTGCCGGGCTTCATGCGCGCCCTCCTGGGTCGTCGATAGGAAGGGATGGACTCTCTGCCTGCCGCTCAGGCTCCTCCGGGAGAGTCATCCGACGTTCGGCCTCGGCCACCGGTACGGCCGCCACATCCTCGCGACGCCTGTGGAGCCAGAGGGGGCCACCACTGAGCGACGATCCAACGTCCAGGCGGGAGCTCCGGGAGAACGCCCATCGCTTCCTGCGACCGAGCTTCAACGGCCTGAGCGCCGTACCGGTGCGCGAGGTACCAGACGTGTAGCCTCGCTTGTGCCGGTTTCTAGCCTCTCGCTCGCGTTTTCCTGTTCGGTTCGACATGGCTTTTAGCGGGTTACCTCGTAGGCCTACTAGCTTCGGCATCCCTTCCTGTCGACGACCCGTCACGTAACAGCAGCACCGCCGCCAGCTCACCCTCGACCATCCGCACCACCGAGAGCGCGAGGTCTGGCTTCCTCCAGTCCAGGAGCATCGCGGCCAGGCGGAGGCGGTCCGGTGGAGAGAGGGAGCGCACCTGCCGGGCCAGGGCTTCAGGGGTCACGCCTGCGCCCCGTAGCCGCGCGGGGTCACGCGCGCGTTGCTGCGGCCGTTGCAGAGCCTCATCGTGCAGGTCGGGCACGCCACCTTGAACTGCAGCGTGCAGTTGGGCCCGCTCGCGCACTCGACGAGCTCGCCGTGTTCGCGTAGAGCGCAAAGGTGCCAGTGAACGGTCCCATAGAGAACGGTGAAGGGCCTCAATTCACCCTCCCGCCCGGCCGCGCGTGCAGACGATGCCGGTGAAGCCGTCTCGGTTGAAGGGCTCACAGGGCATCAGGCCGCCTCCGCCGCGGCCGTGCCGCCTTCGGTGGTGATCCGGCCCCCGGCCACCACGAGCCGGGCGTCCGCGCGTTCCCAGACGTGCTCGCTGTGGCTCACGAAGAGGACCTGGTCGAACCCGCCGAGCGCGCGCGCTCGCCGCAGGAGGTCGACGTAGGCGCTCGCGTTCTGGGCATCGAGCGCGCCCGCCGTCTCGTCCCGGAACAGCGTCGACCACCGAACGTTGTTCTTGCGGGCGTTGTAGATCGCGATCGCGAGGCTCACGGCCTCTCCGACGATGACCCGCTCGCCCCCGGAGAGTGCCTCGACCGCGCGCTCCTGGCCGGTGTCGTAGACCTTCACGTCGAAGGCCTCGGCGTACTCCCCCCGCGCGCTCTTCTTCTCGCGCAGCGTCTCGAAGCTGATCGAGAACCGGGCGCCGTAGCAGGATTCGAGCAGCTCGTTCGTGAGTCTGGCCACCTCGGGCCCCGCCGCGTCGATCTCGAGAGCCTGGATCCCGTCGCGTCCCAGGGCCTGCTCGAGCAGCTTCCAGTCCCCCACCTCCTTCTCGGCGGCCGCCAGCGCGTGCTGCAAGGCGGGCACCTCGTTCAGGCGGGCCTCCAGGCGGGCGAGGCCCTCGCTCTCGCGGTTGAACTGGGCGTCGGTGTTGCGCAGGGCCGTCTCGGCGCGCTCGCGTGAGCCCTTGGCCTGGTCGAGGTTGAGGCGAGCTGTCGCCTCGTCCTGGGCCAGCGCGCGGGCAGCGTTATCGGCGGCCTCGGCTTGGGCCAGGGTGTGCTGCGCCACTTCGGAGCGGTCCTTCAGGGTGTCGAGGCGCTCCTTCCTGTCGAGGACGGCGCTGATTGCCCAGGCGTCGACCTGGTCGCGTTCGCCCTGCAGCCGCACGCGCGTCTCATCAATCGCGCGCTGCTCGTTGCCCAGCGCCTCCGTGGCCTGCGCGAGCTCCGCCGCGAGGCCCTGCAGGTCCGTGGCGGCCTGCTCGAGTTGAAGCAGCCGGTCCGCCTTGCGCTGGAAGTCCGGGATCAGGCGCACGAGCTCGGCCAAGCGCAGGGCGTCGCAGCGGAGGGCGGCCTCCTGTACCTGGGTGGTCAGGTCGCCCACGTGCGCCGCGGCATCCTTCACGGCCTGCTCGTGGGATGGGTCGATAGCGACCTTGCCCACGGCCAGATTCGCCTTCATGGCCACGGCCAGGAGCGGGCACGTGCCGGCCAGGTCGACGTCTTCGGTGGCGTGCGGCCCAGCGGAGGCCGCGGTCCATAGGTCGGCGTCGGTGCACGGCACCCGCTCCAGCAGGCTTGCCTGCTCGGCCAGGCGCTTGCGCTCCCGTTCGCACTCGGCCTCGGCCTGGCTCAGGAGGTTCTTCGCGAGGACGTGATCCGACTCGGCATCCTGCAGCCGGCGCTGCAGCGCGACGAGGCTCTTCTCGAAGCCGTCGAGCGTCTGCCGCTCCTCCTGCATGTCCGGCAGCGCGGCGGCCGCCTGCTCCAGCGTCTCGCGCTCGGCCAGGAGGGTTTCTAGCTGCACCCGCCGTCCGTCCAGCCGGGCCGTGACCCGGGCGTAGGTTTCCCGTGCGCGCGTCTCCGCGGCCGTGGGGTCTTGCGCCTTGATAGCCGCGAGCCGCCGCTTGGCCTCAGGGTTCACCTCGTCGAGCGCCTTATGCGCGTCCCGCACGGCCTGCTGCGCCGTCTCCATCTCGCGCCGTGCCGCGGCGGCGGCCTGCGCCAGGGCGGCCAGGCGCGCGGCGGTACCGCGGGCGCGCTCGAGCAGGGACGTGGCCGAGGCCTCCTCCTCGCGGGCGTTGGCCAGGTTGTGCGCGGCCAGCTCTACGCTGCCCTCCAGGGCGTGCACGTGGGCGCGCGCCGTCTCGATCCCTGCCGTCTCGTAGGTGGCCTGGCCCACGGCGTTGCGCGCCAGAGCGAGCGCCGTCTCGGCCTGGACGCGCTGCAGCTTCGCGTCCTCGTGGAGGGCTTCCAGCCGGGACAACCCCAGGAGCTCCGCGAAGAGCGCCTTTCGATCGCCCTTCGTCATCCGCAGGAAGTCGCCGCTCTTCGACTGACTCGCGTACACCGAAGAGAGGAACAGGTCGATCGTCCCGAAGCGCTGGTTGATGAGCCCGGCGGCCTCGGACGCCCGCCCAGTGGTCAGGCTTGCCCCGTTCTCGAAGACGTACTGCTCGGCCTTCCGACCCTCGGCGTCGAGCTGCAGCCGCACGGTGATCTCGCGCCCGTCGTCGTCGAAGACCGTCTCGACGAAGGCGTCACGGCCAGTGGCGTAGTCGTACATGCTGCCCGGTCGGTCGGGCATGCTCCGGTAGAGGGAGCCAGGGACGGCACTCAGGAACGATGTCTTTCCCGCTCCGTTTCGACCTACGAGAGCCACGAGGCCAGGCCCGATCGCGTCGAGGTCGATGGTCGACGGATGCAGGAAGGTAGTGATACCGCGCAGTGAAATCCGTTTGAGCCTCATGCGTACCTCCCCTCAGTGACCACGCCGTAGATGGCGTTCAGGCTAATGTTGTGTTTCTTGGCCAGGGCAGGGGCGCCGTGCTCCTTCGAGTAGCGGCGATATTCCTGGCGGATCTCGATCGCCTTCGCCTGGGTCAGCACCGCCCGCAGGGCGTCTCGGTTGAGCAACTCGACGCGAAGCGCGCGGATGTCGGGCGGCTGGTTCTCGTGCCCGCATTGCGAGCACACCCAAAGGCGGCCAGCGACAGTCACGAGCGCACCTCCTCGGCCACGGGCTCGAAGGCGCCCGTCTCCAGGCCACCCAGCTTCTCCACGAGCCGATCGAACTGAACCGGCTCCACGGGGATGTTCTTGGCCTGCAGGTAGGCCTGCACCTTCTCTGTCACGCTGGTGGCGGTCGCGATCTCCTCGGAGCGGACGCGGGTGTCCGACACCACGACGGCTTCCACCTTCACCTCGTGCGCGCCGTCCGCGAGCAGGATCTTCTCGATGACGTCTCGGTCCACCAGGTGCAGGTGCTGGGCGCGCACCCGGTAGCGGAAGCGCACGAGCGCGCCGGCCACCTCCCGCTTGTGGTCGAGGAGGAAGCAATTCGGGTCGATGCCGCCGGAGAGGGCAACCGCGCCCTCTCCGCTAGCCCAGTCGCACTCGATGAGGACCATCGAGCGCGTGGGCAGCTCGATGAATTCGCTGCTGACGAACTCGCCTTCGTCGGTTAGCGTGACGATCCGGTAGCCTTTGGGCTCATTGGCCTCGCCGTAATCGTGTCGGGTCGGGTTGCCGCTGTAGGCGACGCGGCCACCGAAGAATTCCTGCGAAACATGGATGTGGCCGCAGGCTACGTATACGGCGCCAACGTCGAGTAGATCGCTGGGCGACAGGTCAATGCCTTGACCGATGAGGATTTGTCCGCTGGAGACGACCGAGCCACCCAACATGACGTGCGTCACCAGGATGGGCACAGCCCCCTGATTGCGGGCGCGCGTCGCTTCGGCGCGGAGCGTGGCCAATAGGTCGCGTACGGCGGTGACGGCGAGATCCCGCGACGCCTCCGCGTCTACCGTGGGGTCCAGGCCGGCGGCCAGGTGAGCCTTGTCGATCCATGCCATGCCGAGGCATGCGATCTGACGCCCCCCGGATACATGGACCATCCAGGAGGAGCCAGGCTCGGCCGTCACGCGATCCTCGATATGGATCGGGTTGACCGTCTCCAGCCGGTTGAAGACTTCCAGATCGCCGGGCTGATCGTGGTTCCCCCGCACGCCGTACACCGGCGCGATAGCAGCCGCGGCCTGGAGCCAGCTCGCCAGGTAGGTTCGTTCGGTAGGGCACGAACGGCGCTCGAAGAAATCGCCAGCGTGAACGATGAGGTCCACCGCGTGCTCTCTGGCGCCCTGTAGCATGAGGCGCATCATCTCGGCCGAGTCTCCGATTCGGCTGCGCTCATTCCAGTGGGTGTCGGAGGTGTGAAGGATTTTCAGCATGGCTACTTCACCCCCTGCCACGTGCGGCCGTTCACGAGGTTGCAGACCGTCGGCATCAGAGCACCCCCACCTTGAGGGCGTCCAGGGCGGCCGGGTCGAGCTTGTGCTCGTCGCACATGAGGTTGGGCAGCATCTCCCAGAGGTTCCGCGCCGTGCGCTCCCACATCTCGGCGCGCGCCTGCAGCTCTTCGTAGCCGACCGCCTTGAGGACGTCCTCCCCATCCTCGCGCACCTCGGCCTTCAGCTTCGGCGGGAGCACATCCAGCACGTTCGTGATGGTGGGCATCCCGCGCCGCATGCCGCGGGCGTTGGCGATCGCGGCTGCGGCCTTGTCGACCGTCTCCCGCGTGAGGCCCTTCACTTCTTTTCTCCCAGCTTGGCCAGGGCCGCACGAACGTCGTCCGCCGACTTCAGGTTGGGGAACGCCGGCCACGACAGGACCCGGACGTCCTTGTGCAGCGCGTAGTCGAAGCGCGCGTTTGGCAGGCACTTCCCGCAGCGCTGGCTGCCGCACCGCTCCACGGTGATGCGAGCCGTGTCGGCGTCGAGAGCCTGCTGATGGCCGCAGGCGCACTCGCAAACGACGATGGGCGCCTCGTCCTCGACGCCGCCGGGGATATCGAGGTCATCCTCGTCTTCGTCCGCCACAACGGTGGCCTCGACGCTGGTGGCCGCCCTTTCCGGCAGCGGAGGCGCCGGCGTGCCGGCCGGCTGCTCACGTACGGCCTCGAGCATCTTGGTGTCGGCCTGCGGAGGCGCCCCGAAGAGCGCGCGCGAGCCAGTGGTGGCCATCTGGATGAGGGCCGCCTTCTGGTCCGGGTCCGAAGGGTCGAGCGCCGGCACCAGCTTCGGGATCACAAAGGGCTTCTCGAGATCCGTCAGCCTGTACTTGTTCTTCAGGCTCAGGAGCGAGCGCAGCGCGCGAAGGCGCGCCTTCGTCTCCGCGAGCATCTGCCCGTTGGCGCGCGCTGCCGCGAGCTGGCCTTCCTTCATGGCCGCGGCCTCGGCCGAGCCATGGCGCAGGTCGATCGCGCGCGTGGCCGTAGCCTGCCGCCAGGTACCGTCGAGGTCCTGGATACCGAGGGTGACCCGGTACTCCCAGAACAGCGGGGCTTGCCGGTCGTCGGTGCGTATGCTCTCGATGACCTGGACGCCCGCCGCGGCCTGGATCTTGTCGAGGCCAACCTTTCCCAGGGCGCGCTCGTCCTTCTCGCAGAACTTGCCCTTGTAGACCTCGGCCCCGCCACCGTAGCTGTCCACGGTGTGGTCGATCGTCACCATGCGGAGCGACACCTTGTGCATGGCCATGATCGAATCCACGGACGCGACGGGGGACACGATATTGGCGACGTCCCGTAGCTGGTCCCACCTGTTGCGCAGGTCGATTATCCGAGCAACGGGCTCCGCCGCGATCTTCTCGATGCGTGCGATAGCCGTAGTTGATGCCATTCCGCTTCGCTCCTCTTCTATCGGCCGCGAGGCCGTGTTGAACGACAAACACTGCAGACCCGGGTGGTGCGCCAGGCGCGACACCGCAGGCACTTCCAGCGTGCGCTCACGCCACTTCCCACGCCGTACGGATCCACGGCGAACCCGCCTTCTTCCAGCAGCTCGCGCAGACCAAGCCGCGGTCCAGACGGACGAAAAGCATCCGGACGGAATCGCAGCCGTCGCAGCGGAACAACGCGCCGACCGGACCGTCCGCCGGGGCTCGCATCAGTGCGGCCCACGTGACGTCCGATCCCAGTGCGACGAGACCGTGAGCGTCCCGCCGTTCGCTCGGTCGTAGAGCCGTCGCTGAGGGCTCACCCATCCCGACCCCGGGACCATCTCCCCCAAGTGCGCAGCGGCAATCCCGCAGTCATCGCAGCGCCAGGCACCGGGCACGTACTGCGCCCGCACGGGCTCATGCCGGCCGCGGATCAGGCAGCGCCCGGCGCGCACCGCACCGATGAGTAGGCCGACGCCAGTGATGGTGAGCAGGAAACGCTTCACGGTCCCGCCTTGGTCGCCGCGTCCGGAACCCCCACGTCACCGGCAGCCCGGGCCGCAACCCCTGAGCACGCCTGCGCTGCGCGCCCAGCACCGGGCGCCGGTGACGTCGAGGTTCCCGAGTTCTCATCCGCGAGATAGACGATGCCGGTGGCAAGGACCGACGCGCAGGCCGCCAGAGCGAGGAGGATGGTCGCCATCAGCAGGCCCCAGCGGTCCGAGAGGGCGTCGAGGAGGACCCCGAGCAGCACGATGGTGGATAGCCCGGCCGTGATGCGGGCGCGGGTCGTCACTGGGCACGCTCCGGCGCCGGGTGCGTTGGCAGTGGTGCGCGGCCTTCTGTCTTCGCGATCGCGTCGCGCAGTAAGCGTGCGCTCAACATGACAGAGGGCGCCTCTGACCACGGCCGCCCGTTGGGAGCTATCCACGCGGCCAGGGCAACTAGAGTCGCGAGCGCGTCACCTGCCGCGGCCTGCAGATCCGGCAGAGCGACGAACGCGAGGGCGTCCTCTCGCGTCGCGAAGGACGCCAGCAACCGGCCGCCGCGGAAGTCGCCTTCATCTTCGGCCTCGAAGACGCTCCACAGGATGTCTCCGCGCGTGCCCTGTTCGCTGCGGCCGAAGCGTTTCACCGCCGCCTCCGGTTCGCCCGGCGGCCGGCCTTCTGCATCCGGACGAACCACAGCGGGATCACCGGTCGCCCCCCGTCTTCTTCCCGTTCTTCGCGAGCGCGGCCGTAGGCTTCGCCGCCTCGCGCAGAAGCTGGGGCAGGTAGCGCTCAATGAGCAGCACGACCACATCCGAGAGCGACTGCTTCTGTCGCGTGTAGAACGCGAGGTCGATGCCCGCGTCGATCAGGGCCTGGTTCTCCTCGTCTGTCATATAGACGGTGCGAGGCGCCCGGCCCTTCGTCCCGGTCATCGGTCGCGTTGCCGCTTGGGTTGCCACGCCCGCTACTCTGGCGGCGTTTCCGCGCCGTTGTCCATTGGATTCAAACGAGTTAGAAGAATCGTTTCCGCCGGAAACAGTTACTGCTGTTTCCGCGTGTGGAAGCATGTTTCCTCCGGCGTTGCGGGCGGAAATATGGTGCCGCCGCATCCACTTGTAGAGGGTGGGGTGCGTGACCCCGAGGCGGCGCGCGGCTTCCCGGACGTTGTTGCCCGTAGCCTGAAGCGCTTGGCGGATGCTCTCGGGGTTCATGCTGCACACGTTACACGCGCAGCATGCGCAACGTCAAGCACAAAGATATCTCTTGCATCGCGCGTGGCGTCTGTGGCACAGTTGGCGACGTGGGCGAAAAGAGCGGGAGCGCCAAACCGAAAGCGAAGGAAGAGGGCGTGATGGTGCGGGTCTCCCCCGCGCTCCGAGACCGCGCGTGGATCGTCGCGAAGCGGAAGAAGGTCGACCTGCGCGACGTCATCGACGCGGCGGTCGAGGACTACGTGAAGAGAAATGGCGAGTAGCAGTCCGACGGGTCCGGGACGGGCAGGAGCCAGCCGGCGGCGGACGGAGCGGACGCAACCCCTGTATATCCACGTTCACGCGCGCGCGCGAACGCCGATAACACGGAGTCCCGTCCGCTGCGTCCGCCTACCGGAGTCACTGCTCCCCTCGTAGGCCGATACCGACCCACGTCCGGGTCCGAGCCTTGCCGGTCCGGGCCTCATCGACGCCGGGTGGGCGCTCCAGGCGCTCGGCCAGACGACGCTCAGTCCCGACGTGCTCCCCGCCCGCCTCCGCCCACGACTTCCAGTGGGCGAACGCGGCCCCCTTGGCCATCGTGGCGTCGGGGCGGATCTCGCACCGCTCCTCGATCCAGCGGCCGATGGAGTCCGACGCCGTGAAGTAGTCCTCGGTGGCGGCCAGGACTCGGGCAGGTGGCCGGAGCCCTCCGGTCTGCCACGCCAGGCAGCCCTCAATCATCCAGCGGAGGATCTGCGGATACTTCCGCTCCTGCGCCCACCGCGTGCTGTCCCACCGCAGCCACCGGCCCCACTCATGCACATACCGGAGGTCGTCTCGATGCCTGCGGGTGAACTCCAGGGCGAGAGCATCGTCCGTGAGGTCGACGGGCAGCACGTCTCCCACGACATCGTGGACGTACTCCGCGACGTGCACGGGTCGCGTGGTCACCGCGCGCCCCCCGCCGATCGCGACGTGGCGCCCCATACCCGATGGCGGACCACGGCCACCGCGAGCGCACGGGCCTCGGCCGCCGGCAGGCGCAGGTCCTCGACGGGCCTGGCGCCAGTCGTCGCGCCAGGCCAGCTCGCGGGCCAGGTCCTGCGCGGTACACTGGGGTGTCCCGCCTGCAGTGCCTCTGCGCCCCTGGCAGGGCCGGAGGTCTGTCCCGCGGGGCGCACCTAGGCGCTCCGGTCGGCGTCGCTGCGCTGGGCCGCGCGCGCGCGGGTGGCGGCGGCGGTCCGCTCCGTGAGCGGTAGCACGGGCCGGCTCCGCAGGTACTCCGTCACCTCGGACTCGAGGTGCCCCATGTGGCCCGGGGTCACCCGACGCGGGGGCGGCAGGGACCCCGCGTCGACCAGCCGTCGCACCGTCTGGACACTCACGCCCAGGCGCTCCGCGACCGCCGCCCGAGTCAGCGCGCGCTCGATCATCTGTCCTCCTCGGCCGCGTCACGTCACGGCGTCTCGATCCGGGAGGATGGGTCGCGCGCCCGCGCCAAAAAAGAGCGAATCGTGCCCTTTTCCGGCGCGGGGTCTATCTACTTGAAGGACGAGACGATGATGCGAGCGTCGCGGTCGCTGGCGCGGCCGTCTTTTATGAGGAGGGCAACCAGATCCTTGCGGCCACGGCCGACGCGCGGGCGTCCCCGTGTTCCCACGGCGGCCTTGTGCTGGTCCAGGACGCGGGCCACGATCAGGCCGCAGGGTCCGTCGTAGAGTGCGGCGCGTACGTCACGGGGCGCAGCGCCTTCTCCCACGCCTCGATATCGTCGGAGCGCCACGCTCGCGAGTGTGGACCGACGACGAGTGGCGCGGGGAAGCGACCAGCCCGGACTTCGCGCCAGAGGTAGAGACGGTAGGCCTTCTCGCTCCTGCCGGCGCCGTGACGCTGGTAGAGCTGTTTGAATCCGAGGAAGGTGTGTTGAGACATGCCGAACACTAGGCTCGGAACGGCGCCTCCGTCACGCGTATTGTTAGGTCTCGGCCAGCCGGAACTCTACGCTCTCGGTCGAGACCTGCTGTTCTTGCGGAGCCTTTTTACGACGGGGAGTAGCCGCGGCCGAGGGTCGGACGGGAGCTTGTTGTGGGTCGCCGCCGCGGTCGCCTTGCCGACAGTCGGTCCTGATGAGCCCGTAGCTCGGATGCCGGAAGTGCGCGTGAAGCCCGCGTCGCGTCCAGGTCCATCGCGTCGCGGGCAGGTTGGCCCGCACCCAGGTCGCACTCGTCGCATCGTCCGCGTCCACGACCACGAGCCCGTGCGACCGGCCGCAGAGAAGAGCCACGCCCGCTACGCCACGGCACGAGAACAGCTCGTGCACCTGCTCCGCGGTCGGTCGCGCTAAGCGGAACGGGTACCACTTCACGAGCGGCTTTTTCTTCGCGGTCACGGGGAGCACGCCGTACCCGAGCGCGTGCAGCGAGAGCGCCAGGTCGAGCAGCGACTCGCCGAGAGCGCGCCCGGGCACGCAGCCTTCGCACGAGTCGCGGCCACAGCCCGGGCAATCGCAAACGGGGTCGGCCACCGCGAGCGCCCACGCGGGCGGCTGTTGTCCGTCACCAGGCAGCCCGTGGTGAGTCGTCCCGGCCCTCATGCCTCGCCTCGCTGCCTGGTCCGTCTGCCGGCGGGGCGGTGAGTCGACTCGTCCCCTATGGGGGGGGACAGAAGTAGCGGCGCCGCGGATCCGCGCAGAGATCTCGCCAGGCTCTCTCCATCTCGTGTGATAGGAGCCGGGTCCGCGATCGCCGCCAGAGCTCGGCCGACACCCGGACCATCTCGTGCAGACCGAGCGCGGTCATCGGGCCGAGCACCTGGACGATGAAAGCGGTGAAGCCCGAGACGGGGAACCACTCGACATCGAAGTCAAGCTCGGTGATACGCCCTTCGCCGCCGCCATCGGCTACGTACTGGAGACCAACATTCCAGGCGAGACTGTTCACCGTCGCCACGCCACCGAGGGCGAGCTGCGACGTGGCGTAGGTCGTCGGCACGTCGTTCAAGTTCTGCCCCCCGAATCGGTTGCTGGAGTTTTCCCCGGCGATGAGCTCCAACCCATCCGGATTGTCCGCGATGTAGGCGCGGCAATGGATGGTGACCCCCCTGACCACGCCTGACGACGTCGGGAGTTGAGTGAGCGACGGTCCGGCCGCGGTCTTAGTCGGCTCGAACACTGACACCTGAGCCCACGAATAAGTCCCGTCGCTGGAGTCGCTGAGCCCTGCATGATGCGTCGAGGCATTCGTCGCGAGGATGGCCGGCAGCGTCGTCGCGTTCGGGTAGAGGCGCGTGACCGGCATCAGGTCAGGTCCACCCGCAGATTCAGGACGACCTGCTTGATCGTCGCGACCGAGTCGACATTCAGCCCCAGGATGTCGCCCTGCGCAATCGCCGGTGACCATGTCGTGAGCGCGAGGTCTTGGTTCTTCTGTGCGCTCGCGAGCGTCGGCTTCTCGCTGCCTGTGATTGTATCCGCCACCGTCGGCGGAAAATTCGCATACGAATCACGCCACACGTCGATGACGACGGACCCGGAGACATTCGCCATGACCGTCCATCCGATGACGTTGCAGTCGAACGGCACCTCGATGTACGCCTTGACGCCCGTCGTGAGCACGTCGCCTGCCGCGTCGCCGAACCCCACGACGATAGACCGTGATCGCAACTGCGTGATCGGGTCGCGCACGTAGGCGTTCATGATCGTGGCTGAGATCAGCTCGGCCGCTACCCATGTTCGCGCTGGCCAAGTCATTCTTGCGCTCCTTCCGTCCACCGCCTGGGGGCTACTTCCATCAGCCGCCAGAGCACGCCCAGCGCCTCCGCGAGGTCGCGGTAGGCGCTGATGTCGGCCTGGTCCAGTCTCTCGACGCGCGGCTTCAGAGGACCGACTCCGGCCTGTTTTACGAACGTGTTCGGCGTGCGCGTGACCTCGAGCACGGACATGAAGAGGAATGTCACATCCTGCGGCCATTCCTCGACCGCGATTTCCAGGCTTGCCTGGGCGAGGTCCTGCCGGGCACTGTAGAGCGTGGTGTCGTAGCCCTGCGCCGTGACCTTCGCCACGCGGGCTCGGTCCCACGCCAGCAGTCTCGTAGCGAGCCCCTTTAGCCTGGCGTCGAGTTTCGGCATCAGTACCTCACAGCGGGGCCAACACCGTCGTGACTCCCAACTCGCTCAGCCCGGCCACGCCGAGGGTCCAGTACTCCTCAACGAACGCGCGCTGAAGATCGTGCGAAAAGACCGCCAGGCGCGCCTCGAGTAGGGTCATCTCTACGCTCTGGATGTAGTAGACGCCATTGATACCGGTCATCTCCTCTATGACCGTGATCGGGTCTCCTGGCTCCAGTGAGAGTGCCAGCTCCATCTCGTCGTCGTCGCGTGGTGTCCACCGCATGCGCGCGGCCGCGAATCCAGGCGTAGACCACGTGGTCACGATGAACTCGGCGACTGCGTCAGCCACTCCGAATTCGTTCTGGTATGGCATGTCCAGCGAGACCATGGCCTCGCCCAGGGTGAGGCTGTCCGTGTTTTCTCGCCTGGCGTCGACCTGTGTGTAGTCGTAGATTCCGCGCCCGCGTGCCTGGAGCAGCGTCACGTACCCGAGCGTGCCGCCGTTGTTCGTGATTTGGAATTCGACCTCATTCGCCGAGAACACGGCCGTGACCGTGAAGTCCGCGGTGAGGTCTGCACCAGACCCGTTCGCGTTGGCGTTCATCAAAAAGTCTGTGGTGGCGACCGGCGCGACCATGTCTGTCCCGCCGACCTTCGTGGTGCGGTCAGAGCTCGAGCTGTAGCGCCCGGTGATCTTGACCGTTTGACCAGCAACGACTTCGGGCGTGATCTTGGCAGGCTTTGAGTACAGCACGGTGTCTGCCGCCGCGTCTACGATTCGCGGGTGTGCTGACACCTTGGCCACGTTCCTGATATCGAACGTGGGGTCTAGGTCCTGCATCGCTTCGTCAAACACAGCCAGTGGCAACGGCGTCAGACGCGCGCTGCGCTTCTCGAATCGCAGAACCATTCCACCCGTGGTGCTTCCGCGCAGGTAGCAGCGCCCGAACTCGCTCTGCGCAATCCTCTGAATCTCGGTTAGGGCGGACACCGGCCGATCAGCGCGGGAATCCAGCGAGTAGGGAAAGGTCGAATCGGCGGCGTCGAATGTGAGCGTGGCGGGCTGCGCAGGCACGGCCTGGACCACAGCCGTCAGCGCCTCGTCCGCGCGCTTGTCGATCTGGACCGGCACTCGCAACAGATGGTTGGCCGCCTCGCTCATCCAGTCCACAGCATCGCAGACGGTGCGACGCTCCAGGTATCGGCCAGACGTGGGATTCGCGTTCTGGATGCGGCCGACGAACTTGGTGTAGGTGGCCGCCCCCAGACGATACCCGTAACGGACATTGATACCTCGACCGAATCCAGCGCGGGCCCTTGGTCCTCCGGGCGTGTACCAGCCGAGCGTCTCACCCTCGTTGCTCTCGCTGTTGTCGAGAGCGAAGCTGAGGGTTCCGATTTGTCCGACCAGGTCGGTCGGACCAGAGCTGGCGATTCCGTATTGGACCTTCCCCGCTGGAGACACGAGAAAATCGACCTCCACCCAATTCGGCGAGAACGGGTAGAGAATGACGTCGCTCAGTGTGGCGCCCAGCGTGTAGACGTGGCACCGCACGCGCAGAGGATAGGTGGGCGCGGTCAAGCTCGTGTAGTACAACACGCCGTTCCTGAAGTACTTGACCACGCCGGCGTCGACCTCCACGCGCAGCATGTCTCCGGTCATGTACGACTCCCCCGTTTCCTTGAGCACGCCGGCCTCATAGACGTGCAGCCCGGTGAGCGCATCAAGGCGGAAAGCGAAGTCGGGGTCACCGTAGGTCGAATCGTCGCCGAGGCCGATAGCGCGATCCGTGTTCATCTCGCTGGCGATGAACTCCATGTAGCAGTCGCCAGAGGCGATCGTGCGAGACGACACTGCGCCGCCGTTCCACGCGTCGCCGCCGCTCGTCTTCTGAAGATCGTTACCCGTCACCGTCACGTTGACGGGGCTCTCCCACGCAACATCCGGCAGGTCCATCTCCAGGACGTGACCGTCGCTCACGCTCTGGCCTGCTGGAGCACGCCCCTCAACATGATCGGCAGGAGGCGCCGCTCGCGTGCAGTCTCATCGCGCATCGCGCGGAGGTACGACGTGTTCTCCTTCACAGCATCGACCATCCCTGCATCCCGCGTCATGAGCGCGGCCTCGACCCTGCCAGCCACGGAGTCGGCCTGGGTCTCTGTCACCACGGCCTCGCGTCCGTGGAGCATGGTCGCTGTCCCGGATCCGAAGTTTTCGAAGCGCGTCCCCTCGGTGCCCTCGGCGAACCCCTGGCCCCGGATCTGATTGACCTTCGCGTAGCCCGCGGCCAGCGTGGCCGCGGCGGCCAGCGCGCCCAGAGGCCAGCCCCCGCCGTGCTTGAAGGCCGCCACAGCGGCCGCGATCGTGTCTATGATCGCAGTCCCGATTGCAATGGTCTTGTTTTTGTAGAAGAGGCTGACCAGGATCGTAGACACCTGACTTGCGATCGTCTGGAAGAGAGCCACGGTGAGCTGTGCGCTCGTCCCGTTCAGCTCGGCTTCCTTTTTCTTGTACTCCTCGTGGGCTCTTTGCAACTCGCTGTAGGTGAACTCCCCGCTCACCTTCATGTCGTCGTAGAGCTGCTTCGCCCTGTCTGCCGTCTCCTCCATTGCCGCACGCGTCTGGAACCCGGCCTGTTTCGCGGCCTCGGCGATCGTCAGTTGCGCCCCGACCGCCGCATCCCTCATCAGGGTGTACTTCTCGTTGACCATGGCCACGAGCTTTTCGTACTCTGCGATGTTGGCGAAGGCGAACTCCTGCAGTCCGCCAATTTCTTTTTCCCGGTTGATCTCGATTTCTGCAAGCCGCTGCTCGAGGCCGCTCAGGTTCGCGAGCGTTAGCTGGTCCTGTAGCTCCACAAACTTCGCGAGGATCTGGGTGTTCATGTCCCAAATGAACATCCCGGACTTGCTCGACGCGTCCGCCATAGCGGCAATCTGTTCGGCTGCCATGGCCGCCGCAGTGGCCATCTGCGTAGTCGCGCCCTGCGCCGCGACCATCGCGTCACGCGTCTTGCCCAGCACCGCCTGCACGGAATCAAAGACGGCGTTCTGCCTCCCGGCAGCGTCGACAGCCTCCGTTGCTTGGTCCCGGAAACCTTGACCGAGGTTGGTCAGGTCTGTCCCGATTCCCTTGATGCTGGTCTCCAGACCCTTGAACTTCTCGCCAACGCCGGGGATGAGGGTCGCAGCCTCGACGAGGCTGCCGAACGACGTGACGAGATCGCCGAGGAGGTTGATCTGGAATCCCACCACCTCGTTGAACAGGACCTTGAGACCGTTCCAGATGTTAGAGATCTGCCTCCCGGCCCCGACAGCGACACTCGCCGCGTCGACGAGGAAGATCGCGAATTGATTCACGTAACCCATCAGTGCGTTGACGGTGTCCTGAGAGTTTGAACCGAAGGCGCCCTGGATCGCCTCCATGATCGAGTCCATGCCCGCAGCCACGACGGGCGACGTTGCGATCGCCTTGCCCAAACTGTCGACGAAGTTGGTCACCATCACCCGGCCCTGCTGCACCCGATCGGCGAACGTCAGGTGGATTCCGCCGAGCTCGGCCACCTTCTTCTGTGCCGCGTCCATCGCAGCGTTGTAGAACGCGGTCTTCTTCTCTGCCTCCGTGAGTTGCGATGCCGACTTGCCGATCTGGGCTGCGTACGCCTCATTCGCCTGGCCGACCTTCACCGTGAGGCCGAGGTTGTCCAGGATCAGAGGCGAGCTGCGACCCAGCGCCGTCGTCAGATCGTCGAGAGACTTTTTCGCGTCTTGACCCATCGCCCGGCCGAGCACGACAGCCGACTGCGCGAGTCCACCCATCGACTGTGCTGTGACCGGCAGGCCGAGCAGGATGGCCTTGTTGGCCGCGGCCATCAAGTCGAAGTCGCTGATCAATCCCCTGGTCGCCCCCTGGGACGCGGCCAGCATCGCAGCCCCCGTCTCCCCGACCGATCCAGAGAGCTTGTCGAAAGCGGCCTCCATCGAGGCGACCTTCCCGCCATGCACGCCGAGCAGTGTGATCGCCCCCGCGGCCGATGCGATCGCCCCGGCCGCAAGCCCGGCAAACTGCGCGACGGCGGTGAACGATTTACTCGACACGCCCAATGCCTTCGCGACCTTATCGATGGGCCCGCTGAACTGGTCGTTTAAGGAAATGACGCCGTGAAGTTCGCCAATAGAAATACTCACGCTTGACCTCCTATGACCATTGGTCGTAGGATCATTTCTGCGTGCCGGGCGCGCTCCGCGCCTGGCGAGAGAGGAGGCCAGGCATGGTCACGACAAAGGCGAATGAAGAGATCAGCATTCTGGAGGTCAGCCAGGGGCGATTCGAATGCTGCATTCTGGGCAGGACGCCGCTCATCATGAACCGGATGAGCGAGAAGGCGGGGCGCGAACTGCTGTTGCCCCGCAGGAAGACCGCAGCCGACAAAGCGGGATCCCTGAAACACAATCCCCCGGAGGAGTTCCGTGCCAGCGCGTACCGGGCTGTGGGTGAAGATGTGCCCACGCGACTGCTGTTGCTGGCGACGGCCTTCAAGGGGGCCATGCGATCCGTGGCCGTCGATATCCCGGGCGCGGCCAAGGCTCAGATCGGCCGCCTCACTTACGTCGACGGTGACCACGTGTCCATCTACGGGATCCCGAAACTTCTGATGAGCATCACTCGCAGCGCGGACATGAACCGTACCCCCGACGTTCGGACCCGCGCAATCGTCCCGCACTGGGCCTGCCGGCTGGGAGTGACCTACGTCAAGCCCATCCTGCGCGAGCAAGCGGTCGCCAACCTCCTGGCCGCCGCCGGAATCATGCGCGGCGTTGGTGACTGGCGGCCCGAGAAGGGCGCCGGAAACTATGGGCAGTTCGAACTTGTCAGCCAAGACGACGCGAAGTTCAAGGCGATCCTCAGCGGGGGCGGAATGGCCGCACAAGATGCGGCCCTGGCCAAGCCGGAGTGCTACGACGCCGAGTCTCACGATCTCCTCGCATGGTTCACGACCACCGCATCGGAGCGAGGCTTCAAGGTGGTTGCGTGATGCAAGAGGAAAGCATGTTGGCTGTCCGGCGGGCCATCCAGGCGGTCGAGGATGCCGAGGGACGGATCACCCCGGATGCTGTCGTACGACAGGCGACGGACCCAGAGAGCCCGCTCCACAGGTATTTCGAGTGGGACGACCAGAAGGCGGGCCACTCCTACCGCATCGACCAGGCGCGACGGCTCATCAGGCTTATCGAAGTCGTGGTCACCACGGATACGCGGATCATCACCGTCCCGCTCTACGTACGCGACGCCAAGGCAGAAGGGGATGAGCAGGGATACGTTTCCCTGCCCCGCCTCCGGACGGAGCCAGACACGGCCCGCGAGATGTTGCGAACGGAGTTCTCGCGAGCTTCCGCATGCCTGACGCGCGCCGAAGACTTGGCCGACGCGCTCGGGTTGCGGAAAGAGGTCGCGGCCGCGGCGCGCAGTGTGGAGAGGGTCCGAAGAAAGATCGAACGTCAGCCGCGGGCGAACTGAGGCAGGCGCGGCTTGGCGGGGCACGACGGGGCGAGGTCGAGCGAGGCTGGGCTTGGCGAGGCAGGTAGAGCGAGGCCGGGCAACGCGAGGCCGGGTGTGGCATGACACGGCGGGGCGAGGCGGGCGACGTTCGGCACGGTCTGGCGCGGGCTGGTAAGGCATGGCTTGGCCCGGCGCGGCAGGCAAGGCGGGGCCTGGCATGGTTCGGAGAGGCTTGGTGAGGTCTGGCGTGGTTCGGCGGGTATGGACCGAGAAACACTGAAGGCGCATCGAAAACGACTTGGGCTGTCGCTCGCAGAAGCGGCGGCCCAGGTCCACGTTGCCGCACGCACCTGGGCGCGCTGGGAGAGCAGCGAGCGACATATGCCTGAGTCTGTGGCTCATCTCTTCTGCATGCTCAACAAAATCAAATACCATCGCCCCCAGCGCTAGGGGCGCCTCACGCGCTCGCCCCTCTCGGGTTTGTTGTGGGTCGCCATGAGATCGCGCATCACGGCCTTGATCTGCTCGACAGCTTGGGCGGGTGTGCGCTGCGCCTGGCCTGGCTGAGGAGCCTCGCCAAATCGCAGGACACAATCCTTGAGCGGGATCTGGGGCGAGTTCTTACGGCGATGCACGTTGTAGATGGCCTGCACGATGCTCGCGGCTCTGAGGTCGTCGCGCTCTTCGTCGAATGGTTCGAGGTCCGCATAGGCGCGCCACTCCTGGAGTTGCCTGATCGTCATGCCACGGAGCATGCGGTCGACGTTCAAATGACCGAGCCTCAAGGCCAGGCGGTGAGCGAAGCGGCGGGCGCCGCTCCGCTCTAGACGTTTTTTACGGGCTCCTCCTCCGACCAGCCCTGTAGAGTCAGCGCGATCTTCTGTAGACGGATCAAGACCTTTTGACTGCGACTTCGCAGCCGGGCAATTTGATCCGGCGCCGTGAAAAGGCGCTCCCCGGCAGATGTCACCAGACTCGATGCGAGCAGGAGGAAAATGGCCTCGTGCCCCTTCTCCTTCGACAACGCGAGCATCTTTTCGTTGAGCTCGAGCCCCTCATCAGCGGGTAGCACCCGCATGTACACCGAGCCGTTCCACTCGGGGACATGCACCTCACGGATCTCAAGATCGGACGCGGCCAGGATGTCATCGGCCGTGAGCTGCTTCGTCGCTTCGGTCATTTCGAGCGGCTCCATCAGCTCGAAGTACCCACGACGACGATGTCGTAGGTGACCGACACGCCGGCCCCGTTTGCGACCTGGATGATATCGCCCGTGGCGGCAGTGACGGCCACCCCAGCCGTCGCCGGCGCTGTGAACAGGTACACGCCCCCTGGCTGTAGGGTGACCGTGGTCGCCGCCGTACCTAGCAGCGGAATCGAGTTGACATCCCCGAAGAGCGTGATGTCCTGCACGTTCGCGGCCGCCGACGAGATGAAGACGGCGCGCAGTTTCGCCGGAGCGATCGCGGATCCGAACGCATCGACCAAGCCGCCGCCGGCGAAGTCGAGATCTTCCGTGGTAGCTGCCGCGAGCGTTCTGCGATCGCTCCAGATGACGTTTGCCTGGCTCGCCCCGACTCCGTTTGCGAAGTCCTGGAGCCTCGCCACGGCCATCGGTGACGATGCGGTCGTCAGGTCCAGCACATTGGTCAACGTGCCCGTGACCTTGATCTCCACACGCGAGGTGAGACTTGCTGCGCGGACGTCGCCCTGCTGCCCGAGCAGTCCGACCACGAGGAAGGCGAGAGCCGCGAGGCTCGTGAGAAGTCGGGTGCGGTTTTTCATCAGAGCATCTCCTTCAATTCGTGGTCGTGGTCGTCTACGGCTACGGCGCTTCAGTGATGTTGCCGTCCAGTGTGAGGGCGATGTTCCCCAACAGCGCGGCATCGGTGGTGACCTCCGGGATCTCGAACTTCTGCACGCGCGCGGCGAACGTGTGCATCACGACATGGTCGGGTGGGTAGGTGATCCGCCAGTTGCGCTTGACGTTGTTCTTCAGGTCGGCGCGCATCTGGACATGGGTCGCGTCGGTCGGGACCCAGTTGACCACACCCGCGACCTGGCCCTGACGCAGCATACCGAGGATCTTCGCCTCCACGCCCTCGTTGTGCGTGCTGACGTCGATCTCGTTCCGCGACTGCGCGGGCGGCGTCAGTGAGACCAGCTCCGCGACAGAGACGAAGACCTCCGGAGAAGCGCCGTCGCCTGCCTGGAGGCGGATTCCGGTTCCGATGATGGCGTCGCTCATTCTGGTCTCCTATGCGTCGTCTGCTACTTGGAGTGCCTCGCCACCCGGACCGACGATCACGGATGGGCGCGACGCCGGCTGATGGCCTGCCTCGTGCTCGAGTACCGCATCGAGGTTCTCGACCCGTTCGTAGAGGCACTGCCGGCATCGGAATACCGGCCGGCCGCCCCACAAGAAGTCGGGCTGTCGCTCGCCCGTCAGTGGCGCTGCCAGCGGAACCGCAGCGGGCTTCTTCCTCACGCCGACACCGCCTGATTTCTGATCGCGATCAGCGCGTCGTAGGCGGCCCGGGCCATTGCCTCAGCGGCAGCCCACGTCGCGGCCCTGACGACGATCTGTGCTCCCGGCCGCCGATAGGCCCCGGGGCCGTCGTTGTGCGTGCCGACCGGCCCGGTCCCACCTGTGGACCGGATCAAAAGGATCGGACCATCGGAAGAGGGGAGCATCACCTTGGGGCCCGCGAAGATGGTCTCGTTTTCCAGTCCGACCCCGACGCTTTCGAGATAGGCGACGATCTCGCGCAAGAAGTCGGGGCCGGGGCGTTTCATCGCCAACACGTTGAACGAGCACTGTGCGCGCCGCGCCTCGTCCAAGCCCAGCGCGTCGTTCGGCTCCTGTAGCGCCTCGATGGAGAGGTAGTGCGTCACTTCGCTTCCATCGCGACCCTCTTGAGGTCGATCGCGCGGGCGAGGTCCGCGCCGATGCTCGACACGGACTCCATGAGGACGCTCTCTACGTACTTCGCCCTGCCGCCGCCCTTGTGCCTCGCGGTGAGATTCTCGTGCACCCTGCGGGCGTAGAGGACACCGGAGCCTCCATAGACGATCGTGGCCGAGATGTTTTCGTCGCCCAGCACCTTGCGGAGGCTGATGCGGACTTTCCCTGTCGACTTGAGCTTGCCCGTCTTGACGGGCACCCTGTCCTGAGTAATCGCGAGCTTCTGCTCCGCGACGATGCGCGTGCCGCGCCGCACCGCCACGGGGAACTTGCGGACCATGGACTCGAGCTTTCGCTTCATCGCGCGATCGCCATCGAGCGTCATCCGAAGCGCCGCCGCCATTACTAGACCACCTTTCCGATCTGGATCTGATGTGCGACCGGCAGGCCCGTCTCCTCGCTCACCATCCCGTCGAACACGCGCACGATCGGGCCCGTGCGTCCGTCGGGGAGCACGAGCCTGTCCCTGGTGTCGATCGGACCTTGTCGGATGAACCCCGTGTTGCTCGGCACCGTCGGCGGAACTGGCTCGAGAAACGTGACGATGGCCAAGAGCTCGAGCTCTTGACCACCAATCGACGGATCCGCTTGCAGGAGGGCCTTCAGTCCTACGGGATTCGCGAACGTCTCCCTCCCGTAGGCGTCCTGGCCGACGATCGCCTCAAAGGAGATGTCGACCTGGACGCCCAGCGTGGCCGCGTGAGCGGCCGCGAACGCCGAGGAGATGACCGCCGCGAGCCCCATCCATCGTCACCAGCCGCTCTATGCGAGCGCGGCCCCGAGGTTCCCCCCGTGGAGGACCACCTTGCCCGTGGCGGTCGGGTTGGCAGCGACCCGCGCGGCGACGCCGACCCGGAAGTTTCCGGTCGTGACCGTGGTCATGAGCTTGGCCGTGTCGTCCCAGTTGATTTGCTGGCCCTCGGTCCACTCCTGAGCGGAGACCTTCGCGTGCTCGACCACGCCCAACCGGACGCCGTTGAATCGCACGGTCGCAGCCGCGGTCACGGTGGGGACCACGAAGAGATCCCCGATCTTGACGCCCGTCCCGCTGACCACGCCGCCCGCGGGCGCGGCGAACTCGATCACCTCGCCCGGCTGTTCGTAGGTTTTCATGTCGTCTCCCTTACACTCCGGCGTTCTTGAACAGGCCCCGCCAGTCCTCGACCTTGGCAGCGACGTCGTGGCGGACCTTGATCTCCAGTCCATCCACGTCCCAGCCCACGCGGGACTCGACCAGCGGTCCGGACTCCCCCGCCAGGGTACCCAGCACGATCACTCCGACCGCCGCCGGGGACGCGGCGAGGTACCAGGCCGTGAGGCTGTCCGCGTCGAGCCGGGGCTCGGCGATCACAGTCAACTTCCCGGCGAACGGGTTCACGGCCGAGAACGTGGCCGGCGTGAGATTGGTGGCCACGAATTGCTCGGCCACCGTTTCCAGCGCTGAGGGCACGATCAGGAACATGGGCGGGATGTTCAACGGCGACGCTCCGTCGATGCCCTTCTGCTGGCGCATAGAAGAGCGGCCGATACCGACCGGTCCGATCGCGATGGCCGCGGCCACAGCGGCCAGGTTGGCGTGCGTCGCGTGGAACAAGACCACGCCGTCGCCCATCGCGGCGTTGGCCGTGATCTGAGCCCACACCAGGTCGGACTCGAGGTTGCGGGCCTGGCGGCCGAACGCCATCGGCACCCGCGAGAAGGCGTCGGTGTCGTCGTTGATGAGCGCCTCGCGGGTGATGGCGAACTTCCGCCCGTACGTCTTGAGCTGGTACTGCTCCTTGGCCTCGCCGATCGTGCCGCTCTGGTACTCCCCGTGCTCGAGCTTTTCGAGCAGCGCCGGCGCCTCGCCGAGCTGCAGCAGGCGCGCCGGTTTGAAGTCGTTCAGCGTGCCGCGGCGCACGATCGGGCCGAAGGTCTGCGGCGCTTCCTCGTACGCCTTCTGGAGCACCTTGCCCGGGAGGTCGGACAGGAGGTTCGCGAAGTCGGAGGTGGTGTGCATCCCGCCGCGCTCCGAGAGGCCGAGCGCGGCCGATGCGATCTGCATCGGGGTCAGGTGCGTCGTCCGCACGCCGCGGGCCGACATGAAGACCTCGGCCACGCGCAGCATGTTCATGCCGCGGTATTTCCGGCCCTTCTCGGTGAGCTTGAACCCGAGATCGCGCGTGACCTTCCTCGGACCCTCGTCGGTGGACATCGTCTCGGTGCGCTGCTCGTAGGGATAGAGTCGGTGCAGCAGGGCCTCCTCGATGCCGGCGCGCTCGTGGACGAGCGGGTCGTCGCCCGTGATCTCGACGACTCGGCCGCCGTACGGGATCGGTCCCGGCCCATCGCCCTGGACGTCGCGCTTCGCCAGCTCCTCGAAGATGAGCGACTGCGCGCGTACGAGGGGCGTCCCGTCCTTGATGAGCGCATCGGCGAAGGACTGCGGCAAGCGGGCCGCCCGGCAAGCGGTCAGGATCCCCTGCACGCGCTCGCGCTCCTGGGTAGCGCCGAGGTCCCGCTCGTTGGGCTCGGGGGCTGGCGCGGGAGCGGGAGCGGGCACGATCGCCGGCTGCTCCGCGATGAACTCGGACCGGTTGGGGTCGGGCACTGGAATCTCCTTTTCGCTGCGCGTGACCGCGCTCACGATCTCGCATGGATGCGTCTCGACGTTCTCGCTGCGGACCTTGGCGCCGGCATCGGCCGGCATGCCGACCAGGGAGACTTCGAAAGGTTCCCAGTCGATCGCCTTCCGGATCGGCAGCGCGTTCTCTTCGCTGGGTTTCGTCTCTTCGAACTTGTGCACCAGGTAGCCGACCGAGAGGCTCGTGATGATCTTGTCGAGAACGTCTCTCCAGATCGGTTCGACGGCCTCGCGGCGCGAGAAGCGCACCGTTGCGCGCCCCTCCTTCTTCGCCAGCGTCACGGACTCCGGCACCACGGCGCCAAGGATGTCGCCCACGGAATA
>Ga0326597_10001073_pt1 | contig 45520 bp, 35 predicted proteins | sample RVTome_12_FD_203789 | JGI IMG/M metagenome (GOLD analysis project Ga0326597, IMG submission 203789) | Soil microbial communities from uranium-contaminated site in the Upper Colorado River Basin, Wyoming, United States - RVT100D185 | ecosystem: Environmental > Terrestrial > Soil > Contaminated >...
TGATGAAGCCAAACCCCTTTGCGTCGTTGAACCATTTCACAGTGCCGAGGGTGCGCGCCATTGCTGCTACTCCATGGGTTGTTTGACTGCCCCGGTCCTGGCAGGACCGCCGGGTTTCTATGAGCGCAGGCCTGTCCCGCGTCATAAAAGAGGAAAGACCCTCGTGGGAACACCCTGGGGTCGACGATGAGTCAGCGAGAGATTGGGTCTCCATCGGTGTCACGCGCGGCGACAAATCTGTCGGGCTGCTGGCTTTAGTCAAGAGGGGAGCCTCGAAGCCAACGGGCTGCCGCCCGAGCCCAGTCGGCCACGGGCTCCCTGGAGTCCCGATCCACTGCCCGGTTCAGCGCCTGAAGGAATTCGGCGGCCGAGGCATACCGCGATGCCGGCTCGGCCCTCAGCGCGCGGTCGAGGACTTGCTCGAATGCCTCGCCGATGTCCTCCCGGTCACCTTGTGCCGTAGGGAATTGGTTGGTGGCCTGCCGGGCCAGGATCTCCTCGACGGTGCGCCCGGGAAACGGGGGCTCACCGAGCAGGGCGTAATAGGTGACCGCCGCCAGGCTGTAGAGGTCGGTGCGTTGGTCCACCCGTTCGCCTAGCAGCTGCTCGGGGCTCGCGAACTGGGGTGTACCGCTCTGGCTGGTGGCACCCCCGAACCTGCCCCGAAGCGCCAGGGCCAGTCCGAAGTCCGCGATCCGCAGGCTTCCGTCCGCCTCGAGGAGCATGTTTTCCGGCTTGAGGTCGCGGTGGACCAGTCCCGATCCGTGTGCGTGGGCCAGGGCGGACAGCGCCTCGCGGAGCAGCCGCACCACCTTGGCCGACGGGAGCGGTCCCTCCCGCTCGACCAGCTGCGCCAGGCTCGGTCCGTTGATCAACTGCATGGTGTACCAGATGAGGCCCGACCGCCCCGCGATGTCGTAGATGTCCACGATATTGGGGTGATTGAGCCGGGCCGCCAGCTGGGCCTCACGGCGGAACCGCTCGACGACCTCGGGATCCCGGGTCAGAGCGGGGTGCAGGACCTTGAGCGCCACCTCTCGCTCCAAATGGAGATCGCGAACTCGGTAGACCCGACCGAATCCCCCCGCGCCCAGCGGTCCGAGAAGCTCATAGTCATCTCCGAGGGCACGTCGCAGCTGCTTCTCCCAGCGCCCCCGGTCGTCGTCGGTGCCCAGGCGTGCCTGCCCCACATCGGAGGCTCTGGTCGCGAACGCGCCCGCGTCGGAGGCCAAATCCTCCAGCATTTCGGCCGCGGTGAGATAGCGATCTTCGGGCCGGGGCTGCAACGCGCGAAGCACGATTCGCTCGATGGCGTGGGGACAGGTCGGCCGCCACTCGGTGGGCCGCCGCGTCTCCCGGGGGTCCACCATCGGCGATTGACCCGTGACCGCAAAATACAGAAGGGCGCCGGCGGTGTAGACGTCCGATGCCGGATCGCCGACGGCTCCATCCCGGACCTCCGGCGCCATGAACATGAGTGAGTCCGGAATGGTCCCCCGGGGAACGGCCGGGAGGGTGTAGCTGCTGAACCGAAGGTCGGTGACTGTCCCGCTTCCGTTGGACCCCACCAGCACGGTGGCCGGGACGATCCGGCGAACAATCATGCCCCGAAGATGCGCGTGCGCGAGGGCGCCGAGGAGGTCACGTGCCAGCCCCAGCACGCCTGGAATGGACCGGGGCCCGCGTCCGACCGCTTCATGGAGCCCTTCGCCATCGATCCAGTTTCCCACTCGGTAGGCGAGATCCCCGTGGACGCCCGCATCGTAGACATGCCGGATCGCCGGATGATCGAGCTGGCCCAGGGCCTCCGCTTCGCGCAGGAACCATGCCCTGCTGGGCTCGTCGGTGTAGAAGTTGATGCGCAGGCTGATCCGGCGCCGCAGGGTTAGGTCGTACGCCTCGAACAGGACCCGCGCCGCCGATGCCGCCGCGATCCGCTCCAGCCGGTATCGCGGACCCAGGGCGGCCCGGGTACGCTCGAAGGCGACGAGAGGATCCGGCGCGCTCACCGGAGCATCCCTCGCCGCCGCTCGACTCGGGCGTCCCGTCCACAGATCGACGTATCGCACCAGCGGCGGCCAGCTCCGGCTGAGCCGTCCGTGAAAAGCAGCGAGCAGTGTTCGGCCGCGCACTGACGGACCGTCCCCAGGGGGTCGGTCAGCGTGGCCGCCGCCGAGCGGGCGATGGCCTCGAGCGGCCCTCCCGGTCGAGCTGGTGCGAATCGAAGGCGCCATTCACCGCCGACCCGGGTCACCTGCTGGGCACCTTCGCTCCGGGCCAGCCGCTGGTTGAGGGCCGCGATCGCGCTGGCCGGGGGTTGTCTCCCGACTTGCAGCGCCTCGGCGATGGCGGTCAGGTGAGCCCGGAACTCTCGGACGACCGAGAGCGGGGGTGGTTCGTTCTCGATCTCCAGGTGCTGGGCTCCCACCCATCGGAGGTAGGCCTCGCTGGTTGGGAGGAGGTCGGGAGGGGACTCGGCGCGCCCCCGGGCGCTGTTGACGAAATCAAGCCAGAGAGCGTCGCCCAGCAGGGTGAATTCGGGGTCGGCCATACCGCTCAGCTGTCCGCTACCTCGACGGCATTGCGGCCCGACCGCTTGGCCTTGTACAGGGCCGTGTCGGCGGCGGCCAGGACGCTGCTCGCTGTCGTGCCGTGGCGTGGCGATTCGGCGATGCCCATGCTGAGGGTACAGAGGCCCGCCTCGGGATGGGCTTTTTCCAGGTCCTCCAGGCAGGCCTGTACCCGGTTGACAAAGACCCGAGCCTCGGACGGCTTGGTCATGGGGAGGATGACCAGAAACTCGTCCCCACCCAAGCGGCCCACCACGTCGAGAGCCCGGCACTGCTGCTTGAGAACCTTACCCACATGGATCAGCAGGCGGTCACCGGCCGCGTGACCCAGGGTATCGTTGACCACCTTGAAGTGATCGAGGTCGAGCAGGAGTACGCTGGTATGAAGCTGGTGCCGGAGGCTTCGCGAAATCTCCGCCGCCAAACGCTCTTCCAACGCCCGCCGGTTGTAGAGGCCAGTCAGTTCGTCCGTGGTCGCGGCACTGTGCAGTTGCTCGACCAGCTCCGAGTTCTTGAGCGCGATCGCCGCCGCAAACGACAGTGTGCCCGCCAACTCGAGCTCAGCCCGGCCATAGAGCTTGTCGCTGATGCGCGATCCCAGCACCAGGACGGCCATCCGCTCCGAGCCGGCGTCGAGGGGGACCACCAGCTCCGCGCCCGGTCCAACCAGCGTGGCGACTCCGACATCGCCCGCGCCCGCGGCGGCGCTACCCGACGGGAGTGCCCGGTCGAAGGCGGCCCGGTCGATCACGCCGGGCCGCAGGCGGTCATTGAGCGAGCGAAAGACCTTGGGGGCGTACCCATCCTGGTCCGGCCGATAGAGGCAGGCCCACCAGGCGAAGAACACTTCCGCCATGAAGTCCAGGATGAGCTGCTCGGTCTCCTCGATGGAGTGCACCGACGAAAGCAGCCGGGCTACCTGCCGCAGAGCCCGCAGCTGGAACACCGCGTCGTCGAGGGCGGCCTGTCGATCCAGCAGGATGCCGCGCAACTCCAACACGACGCTGAGGCCCAGGGCCAGCGGCATGGCGACCGACCGCATCTGGCCCGCAACCGACGGGTCGGCGTGGATCAGGACCTCGGTCTCCCCGCTCCCGAGCCTCGCCACTTCTTGCGCCGTCTCGAATCCGTCGGCCGGCCCTGTTCGCGGCAGGCCGTGCTCCGCGGTACTCAGAGTAAACCAGATGCGTTCACTCTGAAAACGACGAACCAAAGCCATCCGGCAACGCTCAAACAGCTCGCCCTCGTTCCGGGAGAGACGGCAGGCGGCAGCAAAGGCGCTAGGGAGGGTGGAAAGCACGGTGGATTGGGGTAAGCCCATGTCACATAATACCAAGACCCACGGGTAGAAGGGAACGCCCCCCAGGGCTCGCTGTCTGAGGGCTGGGAGGCTCGAAACGGGGGGGTGGGCACTTGGGACGACACCAGTCAGACGCACCGACGTACCGGCTTGTAACGTTCGATTGCTTTCTCGATCAGTCCTGGGTACTTTGCCTCTCAGTTGATCAGGACATAGCCCGCGAGGGCCCCAGGGATTTTGGCCTTGCAGCCTGGGTGATCAAAACTGCTAAGGCTCCTGGTCCCGGCGAGCACTCCTGCTTAGCCGGGATTTGTGTTTGCTGCCTGGGTGACCCTTCCGGCCGCAGGGGGGCGGATCTCGCCCCTCAGCGAATCCACGACGTACCGGGTGAGCAAGTCGACGGCCCGAGGGGCCGATTGCCATCGGTCACAGATGGAGTCGTCCGCCGGAATACGGAAGCCATCGCCTCCCCGACAGGCCAGATAGGCGGGAAGGGCAACGCTCAAGGCGCGATCGCCAGCAAGAACTGCACCGCCCGCCAGCACGGCGCCTCGTATGCGGCTGCCCGATGGGCCGGCTGGGTCGTAGGTGTACGCCAAGCCGGATACCTGCAGGAACCCCCCGCTGCCGACGACTCCGTCAGCCAGCCCGTGCTCCAGCGCTTCCCGCAGCTCGGCTCCGGTGAGCCGGACGGTGACGATGCGGGTTTCGTCGGTGAAGAGAAAAATGGACTCGAGCAGGTGATTGGTGATGGGGCCTGGGGGGATCACGTCGTCGATCCGGAGCGCCCCGGCGTTGAGCAGGGCCGCGTCGGCCGAGACGCCGGCCCGGATCGCGTCGGCCACCAGGGTGCCCAGCGGCGCTTCCTGGGTGCGAAGCACCGCATTCCGGGCATCCAGCGGGACCGACGTGTGCCCCACGACTCGCTCGGGTCCCTGGTGCCGTCGAAGGCTGTCCTCCCAGCGCTCGGAGACGGCGGCAACCGCGGTGTCCTCGGGCAGGCGCGAGTCGATCTCCACCCGGCCCACGGCTTCCCGCCACTCGCCCTTCCCGCCCCACAGAGTCACGAACTGCGCCGACCGGGCGTTGGCGTCCGCCTTCACGATGTGACGTCCGGACACCACGGAATCCATCGCCGTATGCTCGTGACCGCCCAGAATGAGGTCGAGGTTCGGCTCTCGGACCAGGAGGTTGCGATCGGCTTGAGCGCTCTGGTGGGTAATCCCGATGACCAGATCGGCGCCGCCGGTCTGAAGAGCCTCGATCGCCCGGTGGGCGGCGCTGTCAGGATCGGAACACCGAATGTCCGGGTTCCGGTCTCTCATGACGGTGACACCGAAGAGTCCGACCTTGTGACCGGATACCCGCACGGTGTCCCAGGGAAGGACCTTGGTGAATGCGGTCCCGTCCGCCCGGGCGCAGTTGCTGGAGATCCAGATGAACTGCGAGGACAAGATGCGGGCCTGGAGGGTATCCGCCGGCAAGTCGAACTCATGGTTGCCGAAGGTCGCGTAGTTCAGCTTGGCGGCGTTGAGCCCCTCGATCATCTGCCGTCCGCCGTAGTACTTGCTCAGCAGGCTCGGACTCAGGAAGTCGCCAGCCAACACGAAGAGGACGGGCCCCTGGTCGGCCAGGCGCTGGCGGATCGTGGCTACACGAGCCAGGCCACCACGACCGTCTTCCATGGTACCGGTAACGTAGACGTCGTTGATGAGAAGGAATCGAACGGGGTTGAGCGGCGCGGGCGGCGGGGCCCCGGCGAGGCACGCGGAAACAGCCAGCAGGACGGCGGCACTTAAGACTCGCGTCACTGATCTACCTCATTGTGGTGAAGGCAGCGGACCAGCTCGGCGCTCATTCGCCGGAATTCGGCGATCATATCCTGGCGGGGCCAGTCCGACCTTGCCGTCAATGCCTCCAGGAGCGAGCGGTACCACCAGACGGTCTGCTCCGATCCGGCGCGTGAGACGGTCCGCACGTATTCCCCTCCCAAGCGCCGGAGCGCCGCAGCGGTGGAGCCGCATCGGTGAATCTCGTGGGCGACACAGACGTCGAGCGCGCGGGGCTCGGCAGTTGCAAGACGACTCAAATACTCCTGTTTGCACGACTGCCAGGGCCGTTCCCGGCCGTTCCGATCGAACTTCGGCTCCAGGGCGTCCTTGGCGATGGCGAGCACCACCGGGCCGAACTTGCTCGCGATCTTTTCCTCGAGCATTTGCCACCGACTGGGCGGAGATTCCTCCAGCACGTGATGCACAATGCCGGCAACCACCGTGACCGGCTCGCAGCCGTACCCGGTCAGAATGACGGCCACATTGGCTGGGTGAACCAGGTAGTCGATTCCGGCCCCCGCCGGTGCGCTCGCCCCATAGTACTTCGCCGCGAACGCAAATGCGTGGTTGATCCTGTCTGAATATCCGTGCATGCTCAGCAGTTGGAGGAACGTCGCGGCCAGCGGATCGCCGGACTCACGGAATGCCGAGAAGCTTATGCGTCTGCAGGCTCAGTCGCCAGCGTGGGTGGTCCAGGCAGTACCTGAGAGCGGCCTGCGTGTTGGCCTCCAGCTGGGGTCCGTCCATCGGCTGGAGAAAGAAGTGATCGAAGCGCAGGCTCGCGAATCGCTCCGGAGCGGCCCCTTCCTGCGGATAGACCAATTTGAGCTCGTCGCCCGACTGGACCACCAGTCGGGTGCCCGCTTTCGGACTGACGCACAGCCAATCGATTCCCCCTGGAGGCTCGACCGTCCCATTGGTTTCCACCGCCACTTCGAAGCCGGCGGCGTGGAGGGATTCGACCAGCGGGCCGTCCAGCTGAAGCAGGGGCTCGCCGCCGGTGCACACCACCAGCCTCGAAGCGCGTTGCTCGGTCGCCGGCCAGGCGGAGGCGACTGCCTGGGCCACCGCTTCTGGGGACGAGAACCTTGCACCTCCAGGACCGTCGACACCCACGAAATCGGTGTCGCAGAAGCGACAGATCGCGGTTGCCCGGTCCCGCTCCAGGCCGCTCCAGAGATTGCAGCCGGCGAATCGGCAGAAGACCGACGCCCGGCCCGTGTTCGCGCCCTCCCCCTGGAGGGTGTAGAAGATCTCCTTGATGCTGTAGGTCATGCGTCGCTCTGCTGATACCTCACGGGGTCGGACATTCCCGCCTCGGCAAACCCCTTGAGCCGAAGCAAGCACGCCTCGCACCGCCCGCAGGCCACTCCGTCCGCGGCGGGGTCGTAGCAGGTTGAGGTGAGCGCGTAGTCGATTCCCAGCCCGACCCCCTCCCGGACGATTTCACTCTTGGAGAGCGCGATCAGCGGGGTGTGGATCGTGATCCGCCCGCCGCCCTCGGTTCCGACGCGGGTGGCCAGATCGGCCATGCGTTGGAACGCCTCGATGTATTCCGGCCGGCAATCGGGGTAGCCACTGTAGTCCAGGGCGTTGGCGCCGAGGAAGATGTCCCGCGCCCCCAGCACTTCGGCCCACGCCAGGGCGAGGGACAGGAAAATGGTATTGCGGGCCGGGACGTAGGTCGGAGGGATCCGGGCTCCGATGGCCTCCAGCGGGGTGTCCTTGGGCACGCCATCCTCGCCGGTGAGGGCCGACCCCCCAAAGGCACGCAGGTCGAGGTCCAAGACCACATGGTGCCGGATGCCAAGCCGCTCCACGACGCGCCGGGCGGCTGCCAACTCTATGGCGTGCCGTTGACCGTACCTGAAGCTCAGGGCGTAAACCTCGAAGCCGCGGCGTTGGGCGATCGCGGCCGTCGTTGTCGAGTCCATCCCGCCGCTCAGGAGGACCACGGCCGGAGGCAGTGGCATGGCTGAAACCTAGGGGAGGAGCGGAGGCGGGAGAAGTCAGTGCCGCTCTCGTCCCAAGACGAACCGGAGCGCCTCCTCCAGGCCGGGATGCCGGAACCGGTATCCGGAAGCCACCAGCTGCTCCGGGATCACCCGCGCACTGGAGAGCAGCCCGACGTCGGCCAGATCCCCCAGGGCGAGTCTCAGCGCCAACGCCGGCACCGCGATCCTGGCCGGCCGGCGCAGCACCCGTCCGAGCGTGGCAGTGAATTCTCGGTTGACGACCGGACCCGGCGAGGTCGCATTGACGGGTCCCTCCAGATCGTCGGTCATGAGGGCGTGATGGACGGCCCCGACCGCATCATCGATGGAGATCCAGCTCATCCACTGCGACCCGCTCCCCAAGGGGCCGCCCACGCCCAGCCGAAAGGGAGTGAGCATCCTCCCCAACGCCCCGCCGCCCGGTGTGAGGATGATCCCGAACCGCAGGGCGACGACGCGGATCCCGGCCGCCTGGGCGGCTTCCGTTGCCGCTTCCCATTCGCGGCCGACGTCGGTCAGGAAATCGCGCTGAGGGCTGGGCGGGCTCGACTCGACCAGGAGATCGTCGCCCCGATTACCGTAGATCCCGATGGCCGATGCGGAGACGAGCACGCGAGGCGGGTCGCGAAGCCGGCCCAGCGCCTCGCAGAGCAGTCGGGTGCCGCGAACCCGGCTGCCGCGAATCTCCCGCATCCGCGCTGCGCTCCAGCGGGCTCCCACGTTTTCTCCGGCCAGGTGTACCACGGCATCGACGCCCTCCAAACCAGCGACGTCGATGCGGCCCGCGGCGGGATCCCACCCGACTTGGTGCACGTCCGGCTTTCCCCGGACCACTCTCGTGATCCGGTGGCCTCCGCTGGTGAGAAAAGGCACCAGCGATCGGCCCAGGAGGCCGGTGGAGCCGGTCACCGCGATGTGCAGGGCGGGGCGGCCCGCGAATTTGGCATGTGTCTCCAGGTCCGCCGGGAGAAGGGCGTGCCGGTAGTCGAGCAGACGTTCGACCCGGGAACGGATCACCGGGGCCGCGGCCGCGCCGAGCCCGCCCCAGGGCGGGACAAACTCCACCCGATCGGTCATCATGCACTGGGCGGGGCCCTCCGGGTCGAACCGGTGGAGATGCACCCATCGGGTGAACGGGCCGGCCACCTGCTCGTCGACGAATTGGCGGCCGGCAACCGCATCGCGGTGGCGAGCCACCCATCGAAGCGGCACCGGTCCGGCAAATACCCGGAGCACCGCCCGTGCGTCCGCCAGGTCCCCGCTCCGGTCCAGCACTGTCACCTTTTCCCACGGCGGCGTGAGCCGCGCGAAGGCACCGGGACGCGCATGCCAGTCGTACGCGGCTTGGGCGGATACCGGGAGACGGCTGGTCCGCTCGATCACGAACGGGGAAAATGGCATCGAGGACCGGCTCTCCTAGATTGCTGGGATCATGAGCACCCTCCGGCTCGCTACCCTAGTGCTCCTGGGCTCCGCCCTGCCTGCGCCTGGCCCGGGCCTCCCGGCGCCGGCGGCCGACGGCTGCGTGGTGGCGCGAGTGGTGGACGGCGACACGCTCCATTGCCGGGACGGGCGCAGGGTCCGGCTGATCGGGATCGACAGCCCCGAAAGGGGCCAGGGTGAGTCGGCTGGGCTCGCGCGGAACGCGCTCATCAGGCTGCTTCCGGCCGGGGGTGCGGTGCGTCTCGAGTTGGATCTGGTGGGCACCGACCGCTACGGTCGGGTGCTCGCCTACGTCTGGGTTGGCCGGAGCCTCCTCAACGAGCGGCTGGTCCGTGAGGGCTGGGCCGTTCTCTACACGGTGCCGCCCAACGTCAAGTATGCCGACCGGATCGCCCGGGCGCAAAAAGAGGCCCGCGCTCGGCGCGCGGGCCTGTGGGGGACGGGCGGCTTCAACTGTCTGCCGAAGGCGTACCGCCGGGGGGCGTGCGTCAGCCCACCGTAAAGGGTTTCACCATCCCGTGCAGGAAGTGGAGATTGCCGTCCTTGCTATCGGGCAGGAAGCAGAGCAGGGCGTAGTTTCCCGGCTGAAGGTCGACGGAAAACTGGCCGTGCTTTCCCTGGTCCATCGGTGCGACTCCCCCGAGGAATATACCCGGGATGGGCCCCTTCTCTCCGCCTTTCTGCCACGCCTCGAAATCCGCGACCGAGGCACCCGGCCCGAACTTGGCGAGTACCAGCTCGTGCGGTTGGGGCCCCACATTCTCGACCCGGATCACCTGAGAACCCGCGACCAGCGGAGCCGACAGGTCGAAGGCGTAGTCGGTGAGCCTGATAACGACGTCGGCAGGCGGTTCCGTCTCGGCCGGGCTGGGCGATGCGGTCACCTCGAGAGGGCTGACCATTCCCTTCGCCAGATGCGGCACCCCATCCGGGCTGGGGATGAAGCAGATGAGGGCGTAATGTCCCGGCTCGAGGACCTGGGTTGCGTTGGATTCGCGGCCCGGGTCCACCGCGTTTGGCCCGCCCACAAGGCGCATCCAGGGCGGGGGCGGGCCCGGGTGGCCGAGGGCGGCCAGCAGGCTGTCATAGGTTTTCCCCTCGTCCCAGCGGGTCATGACCATGTGATGGATCTCCTGGCCCTGGTTGGAGAGCCGAATCACGGTGGTGCCCGACGGGATGGACGAAGGACCGTGAAAGCCGAAGTCGGTGGCGGTGAAGGAGACGACACTCGGCCGCGCGGCACTGCTTCGGGCGGCGGCAGGAGTTGACGCGGTGTCCCGAGACTCTCGACAACCGGAGAGAAGCCCAAGGCCAAGGGCGGCGCAGCAGATGGAGCGATACATGCGGCGGTTCCCTCCAGGTAGGAATAGTGTCCCTTCGGGTGGGCGCGTAGTATGGGGCGCATTCCGGGATTTTTCCAGGTCCCCCGGCTTGCTCACCGGTTCAGCGGCGGTATGTTCGTCGCCATCCCCTACGCCGTGGAGCGCGCATGACCGGTCGTCTCGTCACTGTCCTGCTGCTTTCTCTTCGTCTTGCCGGCACGGCGGTCTCCCAGGTCTCGGCCCCGGGCGACGAAGCTTCGGCGACCGCCTCACCCCTCACCCCGCTCCCGCTTCCGGCGGCCAACCTGCTTCGCACCGGCGCTGGCCGGCCCGGACCGCGGTATTGGCAGCAGCGGGTCGACTATCGGATCGACGCCAGCCTCGACCCGGAACGACAGGTGCTGAGCGGAAGGGAAACGATCCATTATGTGAACCACTCACCCACCGCTCTTCCGTACCTGTGGCTCTTCCTGGAGCAGAACATCTGCGGTCCGACCAGCGTCACGGAACAGCTGGATCAGCCGCCGCTCGTCTTTCTGGGCTCCACGTTCGACTTCTCCTGCCAGGGGTTTGCCGGCGGGCTGACGCTGGAGCGAGTGCGGGTGGGACTCCGGGAGCTGAAGCCGGTGATCTACGGAACCACCATGCGGGTGGACCTCCCCCGCGCGCTCGCGCCGGGAGCCTTCCTGGATCTGGAGCTGATCTGGCACTTTACCGTGCCCGAGTACGGGGCTGGTCGGATGGGCCGTGACGGGTCCCTCTACCAGATGGCCCAGTGGTACCCCCGGGTGGCGGTCTACGACGACGTCAAAGGATGGAATCATGAGCCGTACATCGGGGCGGGGGAGTTCTACCTGGAATACGGCAGCTTCGACGTGTCTCTCACGGTACCGCCGGGCTACATCGTCGGCGCCACCGGCAGGCTCCAGAATCCGGAGCAAGTGCTGACCCCGGCGCAGCGCGCTCGCCTGGCTCGGGCGCGCCGGTCGGCGGAGCCGGTGGCCGTCATTACCGCCGAAGAGGCCGGCCACCCGGAGCGCACCAGGCCGACCGGCTCCGGCTGGCGCACCTGGCGCTTCACGGCCGACAGCGTGCGGGATTTCGCGTTCGGCGCGGCCCCGGACTTCCGCTGGGATGCCAGCGGATACAATGGAATTCTGGTGCACACCCTCTACCGCCCATCGGCGCCGGAATGGGAGGAAGCCAATCGCATGGTGCGCGAGGCGCTACGCTACTACAGCGAGCAATGGTATCCCTATCCCTACCCCCACATCACCAGCATCGAGGGGCCGATCGAAGGCATGGAGTATCCCATGATCACCTTCGATCCCCGCAGTCCCAATCGGGAGGAGCGGCAGTGGGTCTTGGCGCACGAGCTGGGCCACCAGTGGATGCCGATGATCGTCGGCTCGAACGAGCGCCTCTACCCCTGGATGGACGAAGGCTTCAACACCTTCATCGATCTCGCGAATGCCGCCAAGTACTTCGCCGGCACTCCCTACGGCGATAGCATCGAGGTCCACCCTCTCCACCTCTACCCGGACCACGCCGTCCCGGGCCAGGAGCAAGCCCTGATCCGCCGGCCGGTGGAGGTGAAGGATTTGTTCTGGACCGGGTACCAGAAACCGGCCCTCATGATGCAGATACTCCGGTACGAGGTCCTCGGCCAGGACCGGTTCGACCCGGCCTTCCGGGAGTACCTCCGAACCTGGGCCTTCAAGCACCCGACACCGGCCGACTTCTTCCGCCTGATGCGGGATCAATCCGGGATGGAGCTCGATTGGTTCTGGCGGGATTGGATCTACACCACGGCCCGCCTGGATCAGGCGGTGGATTCGGTGGCGCCGGTGGACGGGGTCGAGAAGGTCTTCCTTTCCAACCGGGGGACGATGACCCTGCCTCTGGAGATGGATCTCACCTATGCCGACGGCGCCACCGACCGGGTTCGCCTGCCGGTGGAGATGTGGAACCTGGGACCGCGGTTCGCCTACCGGGTACGGGGGGGCCGGCGGGTGGCGAAGGTCGTGGTCGATCCCCGCCGGGCGCTGCCCGACGGGGATCGCACCAACGACTTGCTGACGCGCTGATCAGTGGGTGGCGCGACGGATCAGCAGCAGATCGGTGATGTTGTCGAGGGTCAGCAGCCCGACGAGGGTGCCGCCGTCGATCACCGGCAGCGCGGGGAGGCCGCTGGATCTCAGCCGGTCGAGCGCTTCCTGAAACCCGAGGGTGGGGACGACGGCCGGCACCCCCGCCGTCATCACCTCGCCCACGGTCGAGGCTGCACCGCGCGTGTGGAGGCCTCGGATCAGGTTGTCGCGGGTGAGGAGCCCCTCCGCCCGGCCCAAGTTGTCCACCACCGGGAACTCACGCTGCTCCCCGGCCAGGAGCAGCTCCACGGCTTGCGACAGCGTCGCGTGGACCGGGATGGTCCGGAAGTCGGTCACCATCATCTGCGCCACGCGGATCCCCTCGCCCGCCAGGCGAGTTTCCACCGCGCTGGTCTCGGCTCCCGCTCCCAGGAAGACGAACAGGGCGACCAGCATCAGCATGGGAATGCCTGCGGTGAACCCGTAGATGCCCATTGCGACCGCCGCGACCTGGCCGATCCCGCCGGCGATACGGGTGGCCCGCCTGAGGCCCAGCCGGTGGGCGAGGACCGCCCGGAATACTCGGCCGCCGTCCATGGGAAACACCGGGAGGAGATTGAACAGGAGCAGGTACACGTTCACCGCCATCAGCCGGACGACGAACGGTTGGTGATGGACGACAGGGTCCTGCAAGGTGGGACGTAATCCCAGCAAGATCGCCAGGACGAAGAGGGCACCGGCGATGCCCAGGGTGACCACCGGCCCTGCGAGCGCAATCAGAAACTCCTGCCTCGGCTCGTCCGGCATGCGCTCGAGACGAGCCACCCCGCCGATGGGGAGCAGAATGACGTCAGGCGTTCGGACCCCGAACCGTCGGGCCATACGAATGTGCCCGAATTCGTGCAACACGATGCAACCGAACAGCGCCAGCAGAAATAACGTGAAGTCGACCGCTGCCGCCGTCCCCCCTTGCTGATAGGACGCAAGAGCCGCCCACACCAGCAACAGCAGGAACGTCACGTGCACCTTGATGTCGGTGCCCGCCACCTGTCCGATCCGAAACGACCACCGCACTCCCGAAGCCCTCCTCCTGACCCGTTTATCCGGGGCCGGACGAAAGATACACCCCGGAGAGGTGGAAGAGGGGGGGCGGGTACTATCCGGTCATCCGAAGACCCAGCGGCATCCGCCCGCCGAAGCGGAGAATCCGGGCCGGCTCACAGAGCTTCCGACCCTCGTCCGGCGCGGCCTGCGGCCGTCGCCCCTCCGCCCACCCGGCCAGGGCTCGGCGGAACACGATCTGAGCCTCGACGCCGGGAAGATCGAAGGTGCGGACGTAGAGCATGATCGCCTCATCCGGCGGGACCTCGCTCGCCAGCAGCTTGGCCGCCTCCAGTGCCATGCTCACGTGGGTGGCCGCCACCGCCTCATCCGACTGTGACGCCGCGATCCGGCAGTCCAGAGTGGTCTCCTCGACGCACTGGGCGCGCCGCCGGAGCGAGGCGATCAGCTGATCGGGCCGCAGCAGGGTCCAGCCCGGTCCGGCCCGTTGCTCCGGCTCCGGCTCCGTGACGGCGAGCGGAGCCACCGCGATGAGGGCACGCGCGCGTACCGTCTCTTCCATTGGCGCCGGCACTCCCACCTCTCTGACGTAGCGGTCGAGCGCCTGCTCGACTGAAAGCCGGCCGTGCAGCCGCTGCACGAAAGCCGCCGCCTGCCGGCGGTGGGTTTCCGCGAGGGCGTCGAATGCTTTGGCCCAGAGGACTTGCAGGCGCAGCCGAGTCTCGCTCGACAGTCGCCGCGCGAATATCATGTTGGGTGTGGCCATGTGGGACCTCCGATCCCTGAGAATCGCCCTACCTGTCGCCACTGTCGCTTGGAGAGCGCCAGCGCTGACTCAAGGCGCGACTTGCATGCCCCGGTACGGGTCTCGACTGGCGACTGAAGGTCAGTTCATAACATATTGTGGTATAGCTGGTTCTGAGTTGGTGCCAGGCGGTGCAAGAATTGGCGCGGTGCCTCCCTGTGGTGGCGGCGCAACGAGCCGAGGCCTGGAGCCGCAACCGCTTTCCGTCGACCGGTGACGCCATTACAATTGCGCCTTCGCCTTTTACAGAGGACCGAGCCATCACCACCACCGTCGCGCCGACCAGCTGGACGATCAAGGATGCGGAAAAGCTCTACAACATGGGCGGCTGGGGCCTGGGCTACTTCCGCATCAGCGCGGAGGGCCACGTCACCGTCCATCCGGACGCCAACCGCAAACGGGGACTCGATCTCTATCATCTCGCGATGGATCTCAACGCCCAAGGCGTCGGGCTTCCACTACTCCTCCGCTTCTCCGACATCCTTCGGTCCCGCATTCACGCGCTCGCCTCCGAATTCGGCAGCGCGATCAAGGAGTTCGGTTATGAGGGGACCTACACCACGGTGTATCCCGTCAAGGTCAACCAGCAGCGACATGTGGTGCAGGAGATCGTGGAGTTCGGCGCCCCGCACGGCGTCGGCCTGGAGTGCGGGAGCAAGCCCGAGTTGCAGGCCATCCTGGGCCTCAACGAGAGCACCGATCACCTCATCGTCTGTAATGGCTACAAAGACGAGGAGTTCATGCGACTGGCCCTGATGGGCCAGCGGGTGGGCCACCAGGTGATGATCGTGCTGGAGCAATTGAGCGAGCTGGAGGTGCTGCTCCAGGTGGCCGACGACATGGGGGTCCGGCCGACCGCCGGGGTGCGGGTCAAGCTGGCGACCGAAGGCTCCGGTCGTTGGGCCAAGAGCGGCGGAGAGCGCTCCAAGTTCGGTCTGGGGGCGGTGGAGCTGGTCAAGCTGCTCGACCGGCTCGAGCAGCTTGACCGAAAGGACATTCTCAAGCTCGTTCACTTCCATTTGGGCAGCCAGGTCACCGACATCCGGTACGTGAAGGCGGCGCTGGAAGAGGTCAGCCGCTATTACGCGGAGCTTCGGGACATGGGGTTCGATCTGACCCATGTCGACGTGGGCGGAGGTCTCGGGGTGGACTACGACGGATCGCGGTCCACTCGCCCGGCGAGCGTCAACTATTCCATGCGGGAATACGCGAACGACGTGGTGTACACCATCGGGAACGTATGCCGCAACGCCGGCCTTCCGATGCCCCACCTGATCTCCGAGTCGGGCCGGGCGCTCACCGCCCACCACTCGCTGCTGCTCATGAACGTGATCGACGTGGAGTCACTGACCGATCCTGTCGCCCCCACTCCGCGCCAGGAGCCGCATTCGCTGCTGGTGGAGATGGCCGAGAATCTCGAAGGACTCGGGACCGAGCGGATCGAGGAGGTGTTCCACGACGCCGTCTTCGCGAAGGAGCGGGCCCAGGAATACTTTGCCAGCGGCGTCTTTTCCCTCCGTGATAAGGCGGACGCCGATCAGCTTTACCTGGCGACGCTCAACGCGCTCAAGGGCACCATCGGGGAGGACAAGGCGGCCTACCCCGAGATCGCGTCCCAGATCGAGGCGGAGCTGGTCGACCGCTACTTCTGCAATTTCTCCGTGTTCCAGTCGCTGCCGGACAACTGGGCCATCGACCAGCTCTTCCCCATCATGCCGATCCATCGGTTGGACGAGGCGCCCTGCCGGCGGGGCACGCTGCAGGACGTCACCTGCGACTCGGACGGGGTCATCGACCGCTTCACCGGGGGACGCAAAGGGAAGCCGTCGCTCGAGCTCCACCCGGTGCGCGAGGGCGAGCCCTACATCCTTGGCATTTTCCTCACCGGGGCGTACCAGGAGATCCTGGGAGACCTCCACAACCTCTTCGGCGACACCAATGCGGTCCACATCCGGCTGACGGAGCAGGGGTACGAGATCACCGACCTGGTCCATGGTGATACCGTCACCGAAGTCCTGAACTACGTCCAGTTCCAAGGCTCCGACCTGCTCGCCACCTTCCGCCGGAAAGTGGCGAACGCGAAAGGGGTGCACCGGCAGGACGCCAACCGCTTCATCGCCGACTTCGTCGCCGGCCTGGAAGGCTACACCTATCTGGAGGGAGACGTCCCGGTGGAGTCGGAGGCCCGGTAGCCCATGGCTGTGGGGAGGCCGTGGCGGGGTCTATCCCTCCTGCGACTCGTACAGGTCCTTGAGCCGGCTCACCACGACCGGGTCCGCCAGGGTGGTCGTGTCTCCCAAGGCGCGCCCCTCCGCGATGTCCTTGAGCAGGCGGCGCATGATCTTCCCGCTCCGGGTCTTGGGCAGATCGGCGGAAAAGAAGATATCGTCGGGACGAGCGATGGCTCCGATCTTCTGGGTCACATGGGCCTTGAGGTCGTCTTTGAGCTCCGGGCCGGCCTGGTGGCCGTCCTTGAGGGTCACGAAGGCGGCCAGCGCCTGGCCTTTGAGCTCATGAGCCTTGCCCACCACCGCGGCTTCGGCCACGGCCGGATGCTCCACCAGGGCGCTTTCCACCTCCATGGTGCCGATGCGGTGCCCGGCGACGTTCAGGACGTCGTCGACCCGGCCGAGAATCCACCAGCAACGGTCTTCGTCCACCTTGGCGCCGTCCCCGGCGAAGTACCGGCCGGGGAAGCGCGCCCAATAGGTGTCCCGGTAGCGCTGGTCGTCGCCGTAGATGGTCCGGAGCATCCCCGGCCACGGCTCCGCCAGGGTGAGGAAACCGCCGCCGGTGCGAAGGACCTTGCCGGTCACATCCACCAGCTCGGCCACCACCCCCGGGAAGGCGTGGGTCGCCGACCCCGGCTTGGTGGTGGTCACCCCGGGCAACGGGGTGATCATGATGCCGCCGGTTTCGGTCTGCCACCAGGTGTCCACGATGGGGCACCGTCCGCCGCCGATGTGGGTGTGATACCAGATCCACGCCTCCGGATTGATCGGTTCGCCGACCGTGCCCAGGAGCCGGAGGCTGCTGAGATCGTGGCGCGCGGGGTGGTCGGTCCCCCATTTCATGAAGGCGCGGATGGCAGTCGGGGCGGTATAGAGAATAGTGATGCCGTAGCGCTCGATCATCGACCAGAAACGGTCCCGCTCGGGCCAGTCGGGTGCTCCCTCGTAGACGAACACCGTGGCGCCGTTGGCCAGCGGGCCGTAGGTGATGTAGGAGTGTCCCGTCACCCAGCCGACGTCGGCGGTGCACCAGAAGACGTCGTCGTCCTTGAGGTCGAACACGTACTTCGAGGTGGCGGTCACCTGGGTGAGGTAGCCCCCGGTGGTGTGCACGATGCCTTTGGGCTTGCCCGTCGTCCCCGAGGTGTAGAGGATGAAAAGGAGGTCCTCCGCATCCATCGGCTCGGGGTCACATTTCGGAGAGGCCGCGTCGAGCAGCCGGTGCCACCAGTGGTCGCGGCCTTCGGTCATGGTCGCGAAGGCCTCGTCTCCCTCGCCCCCGGGCCGCCGCCGCACCACGATACAGTGCTCGATTGACGGGGTGCCTGTCATGGCCTCGTCGGCCATCCGCTTGAGCGGGAGCACCTGGCCCCGGCGGTACCCGCCATCGGCGGTGATGAGCACCTTGGCTTTGGCGTCGTTGACCCGGTCCCGCACCGACTCCGCGGAGAACCCGCCGAAGATCACCGAGTGGACCGCGCCGATCCTGGCGCAGGCCAGCATGGCGATGACCGCCTCGGGCACCATCGGCAGGTAGATCGCGATGCGGTCTCCCTTGCGCACGCCGAGGCCCTTGAGCGCGTTGGCGGCCCGTCGGACCTCCCACGCCAGGTCCCAGTAGGTGAGCACCCGACGGTCGCCCGGTTCCCCCTCCCAGATGATGGCAGCCTTGTTGCGCAGGGGCCCGGCGAGGTGCCGGTCGAGGCAATTGGCCGAGGCGTTCAGCTTCCCGCCGACGAACCACTTGGCGTGCGGCGGGGTCCATTCCAGCACCCGGGTCCACGGCTCGATCCAGTCCAGGCTGCGCGCCTGCTCGGCCCAAAACCCCTCACGGTCGCGGCGGGCGGCTTGGTACATCGCCTTGGTCCCGTTGGCCCGGGCGGCGAACCCCGGTGAAGGAGGAAACCGGCGCTGTTCGGAGAGCAGGGTCTCCAGCTGGTCGGTCATGGCGGCTCCGCCTCAGCGCTTCTCAATGGGGACGTATGGCCGCTCGCCGACCCCGACGTAGATCTGCCGCGGGCGCGCGATCTTCTGCTCCTTGTCGAGCAGCATCTCCTCCCACTGCGCCAGCCATCCGGGCATGCGGCCCAGCGCGAAGAGCACCGTGAAATACTCGGTCGGGTAGCCCATGGCCTGGTAGATCAGTCCGGAATAGAAATCGACATTCGGGTACAGCTTCCGGGAGATGAAGTACTCGTCCTGCAGCGCGATCCGCTCCAGCTCCAGCGCGATCTCGAGCTTGGGATTGAGCCCCGTCTGCGCGAACACCTCGTCCGCCACCTTCTTGATCAGCTTGGCGCGCGGATCGTAGGACTTGTACACCCGGTGGCCAAACCCCATGAGACGGCCACGGCCGGCCTTCACCTCATCGATGAAGCGCGGAATGTTCTTCTTCTCGCCGATCTCGTCCAGCATCACCAGCACCGCCTCGTTGGCCCCTCCGTGGAGGGGCCCATAGAGCGCGGCGATGCCGGCGGACACGGCGGAGAACGGATCCACGTGGGAGGAGCCGACCGACCGGACCGCGCTGGTCGAGCAATTCTGTTCGTGATCGGCGTGGAGGATGAGGAGGATTTCCAGGGCCCGCTGCAACACCCGGTTGGGCTTGTGCCGGCCGCCGATGCTGAACGTCATGTTGACGAAGTTGCCGATGTAGTCCAGGTCGTTATCGGGGAACACGAACGGCAGACCCCGGGAATGCCGAAACGCGAAGGCGGCGATGGTCGGCGCCTTGGACAGGAGCCGCACCCGCTGCAGCATCCGGTTGGCCGGGTCGTGGATGTTCTTGGCGTCAGGGTAGAACGTCGAGAGCGCGCCCACGCCGCCGAGCAGCATTCCCATGGGGTGCGCGTCGTAGCGAAAGCCCTCGAGAAACTTGGTGATGTTGGTGTGGACGTAGGTGTGGTATCTGATTTCCTCGGTCCAGCTCTTGAGCTGGGCCGCGGTGGGAAGCTCTCCTTCGCAGAGGAGGTAGGCCACTTCGAGAAAGGTGGCCCGCTCGGCCAGCTGCTCGATCGGATATCCGCGATAGCGGAGAATGCCCCTCTCCCCGTCGATGAAGGTGACCGCGCTGCGGCAGGCGGCCGTATTCATGAACGCCGGATCGTAGGTCAGGAGCCCGAAGTCGTCCGCGGCGACCTTGACCTGGCGCAGGTCCATGGCACGGATGGCGCCGTCGGTGATCGGCAGCTCGTAGGTGCGGCCGGTCCGGTTGTCGGTGATCGTCAGAGTGTCTTTGGCCACACGCCTGCTCCTCACAGAATATCAAACGATGGGGCGGGTATGCTGCACTGCGGGAGTGAGAGTATAACGTGGGCCCGGTGGAGTCCGCTACCTGTGGGGCGGACCAATCGACCGCCGGCTGGCAGGAGATTCAGGGGCGGGTTCGCCGGCAGCGGATTCCAGCAGGTCGGTGGCGCATCTGCGGGTGATGCTGCCGCGGGTGCGTCTGTCGCGTGCGGGAGCGCGTGGCTCGGTACGACAAAGGGTGTCGCGCTGGGGCGAGTCACTTCGGTCGCTGCAGGCCACCGTCGGCTTCTGGGTCCGCAGCCACCATCGCTCGGCCTGACGCGCCTCAGTGACCCACCCCAGTGCGATAGAACCGCTGCGCGGGAAGAGCCAGTCGCGGCCTTCGAACCCTACACCCTCATCGATACTCGGTCGCGAAGGGAGCGGCATCCCCTGAGCCGGGCGTCAGGCCGCATTGAGCATGGCAATGCCCTCGCTCGGGCGGAGCGGCCTGCATGCCGGCGAGGGGTGAGACGCTCCCGCACGCGACAGCGCGCCGAAGTTCGCAGGCTGGGCAGCCCGTGGGGAGCGAGCCCAGTGCGACACCCCTTGTCATAGGAGTCACGCGGTCCCGTCGCAGCTCACCTCCCGACTGGCAGCCTCACGGTGCAGGTCGTGTCGAACCCGCCGCGGGGGTTGTAGATCGTGGTCACGGTCAACCGGAGCGGCCGCAGCGCATGGTAGAGGTCCTCCGCGATCTTGGCCGTTGCGTGTTCCTGGAAGATGCCGACGCTGCGATAGCTGGTGACGTAGTACTTGAGACTCTTGAGCTCGATACAGCGGTCGGAAGGCACGTAGGTGATCCGGAGCGTCGCGAAGTCCGGCAGCCCGCTGTAGGGACACACCGGACTGAACTCCCGGGTCTCGGTCACGATTTCCTGTTCCGGGCCGGCGTACTCAAAGGTTTCCAGCGCGGCGACGTCGACCGCCTCGGGTCCAACGAAGGGAATGGTCCTGCCCTCGGCCACGGCCATAAGACGTTCCTCGAGAGAGCCAAGCCTGAATATATCCTGAGCCGGGCCGGCGCTAGTCCAACCGTACCATCCCTTGCTCCAGCCAGGCGAAGGCCCCGCCGACGACATGCTGGGCCGTCCGGTAAGCCGCCACGTCATCGTTGTCGAAAACCGCGGCAAAGCGCTGGTCCACCCGCCGTCGCGCTTGCCGGCAGAACAGATCGGCCAACTCCACCGGCCCCCGCTCCGCCGGCTTCGCCGTGACCATAGCATGGGCCCGGCTGCAGGCGGCGGCCATGGCCAAGAGCTCCGCGCCGATCTCCACCAGCCGCCCCAGGACCGCCTGGCGCTTTTCCAGCTTGGGACCGAACCGGACCATCGCGTGGAACAGGGTCCGGGCGAGCCGCCGGGAGCCGCCGTCCACGAATCGGAGGTGCGCCGCCAACGCGCCGAATTCGCCGAACCGCCGGAGCCGGAGCCCGCCCAGCCACAGCTTGGGATACCAGACGGCATAGAAGGCGGCGGACTTGATCAGTGCCTCGAGCTTCTTCCCGGCAGGCGCCTTCGGATCGATGAGGTCGCCCGCCAGCTTGACGTGGGTGTCCACCGCCTCCCGGGCGATGAACAGCCGCATGATCTCGCTGGAACCCTCGAAGATGAGGTTGATCCGGTAGTCGCGCATCATCCGCTCCACCGGGTCCGGGCGCTCTCCGCGGCTCCGCAGGCTGTCCGCCGTCTCGTATCCCCTGCCACCCTTGATCTGGAGGGTGTCGTCGACGATGCGCCATCCGGTCTCGGTGTTCCACATCTTGGCCATGGCGGCTTCGAGACGGATGTCCGCCTTGCCGCCATCGGCGAGCAGGGAGGCGAAGTCGGACACCGCCTCCATGGCGAAGATATCGGCGGCCATCCGGCCGATCTTCTGCGCGATGGCGTCATGCTTTCCGATCGGCTGGCCCCACTGAACCCGCTCGGCGCTCCACCGCCGCGCGATCTCCAGGCAGCGCTTGGCTCCCGCGACCGCCGAGGCGGGCAAGGTGAGCCGCCCGGTGTTGAGGGTGATGAGGGCGAGCTTGAGGCCCTTCCCCTCTCCCCACAGCACGTTTTCCACCGGTACCCTCACGTCGGTGAAGCGGATGATGCCGTTCTCCAGGGCCGTCAGCCCCATGAAGTGGAGCCGCTGCACCACCTCGACGCCGGGCCAATCGGTCTCCACAATGAAGGCGCTGATCTTCTTGGGTCCGGTGCGGGCCATGACCACCATCAGCTCGGCGATGGTTCCGTTGGTGCACCACAGCTTCTCGCCGTTGAGCACGTAGTGGCTGCCATCCGCCGAAAGGGTGGCGGTCGTGGTGAGGCCGGCTGGATCGGAGCCGACCTGCTGCTCGGTGAGGGCAAACGCCGACACCGCGCCCCGGGCCAGCCGGGGGAGATACCGCCTCTTCTGCTCCGGGGTCCCGAACAGTTTGAGCGGGGTAGGGACCCCGATCGACTGGGCGGCCGAGAGCAGGGCGGTGAGGTTGCCGTCCTGGCTGGTCACCAGGCCGATGGCATGGGTGTAGCTGTACTGGCTCAGGCCCAGACCGCCGTACTCGACCGGAATCTTGATGCCGAACGCTCCCACCTCCCCCAGCCCCCGAACCACTTCTGGCGGGATCTTCCCCTCCCGATCGATACGGTCGCTGTCCACCTGCTCCCGCATGAACCGCTCGAGGCGCTCCATGAACGGCCGGGCGCGCTCGAGATCCTTCGGGTCCGGCGCGGGGAAAGGGTGGACCAGGTCCAGCCGGAAGGAGCCCTCAAACAACTCCCGCACGAAGCTCGGAGCCTCCCAGGCGTGCTCGCGAGCCGCTTCGGCAACCTCCCGCGCTTCCTGCTCGGTAGCGAGACCGGTGGCTCCGGGGTGGCCGGCGGGGGCGGGGGAGGCGAGGACGTCAGGCATGGCGCGAGAACTCCGGAAGAGTGGGGACCACCTGGGAGCGGCGGCCGTTGAGGCCGTGGAGCACCAGTTGGATGATGTGGCGCTTGCGACGCTCGAAGTCATCGGCGCTCTCGAGAGCGACACCGACCGACGGAGCGACGGTTCGACGATGGATCAGCGGAAACCAGCAGAGGGCGATGATGCTCAGGAGCAGTTGTGCCGCCTCACCGGAGGGCGCATCGTCGAGGCCCAACTCGGCGCTCATCGCGGCCAGCGCTTCCTGGCCCGCCGAGAGGTGGGTGACACCTTCCGGAAGCTCCGTACCGGTCAGCGCCTCTCGCTCGATGAGGCGGATGAAGTTGGGCCGCTCGGCCAGGAAGTCGTAGTAGTCGGAGACCGCGCCGGCCAGGATGGCGTCGGCGCTCTGACTGCTGGCCAACGCCCGGGCTTTGCCGGCCCGTACCGCCTCCCGTACCTCGGTGAAACACCGGTCCAGCACTGCCCGGTACAGATCAGCCTTGGAGCCGAAAAAGTACCCTGGGGTGCCTCGGGACACGCCGGCCGCTGCCCCGACATCGTTCAGGCTGGTGGCCGTATATCCTCGTTGCGCGAACAACTGCTCGGCGGCATCGAGAATCGCCGCGCGGGTCCGAACCGGGTTTCGCTCCTTTTCGAGGCCAGCACCCATAACACCCCCTCCAGGATAACTTGCTTGCTGGCTAGCAAGTTATTGCCATCTCACACTTCCGTCAAGGTCCCGGCCCGGTCAAGGTCTGGTGGGGACCAGCCCTCGCCTTATCCTCATCCTCAGATGACCTATGTTACTCGGACGAAGTTGGCGCACCGGAGAACGCGATGATTTCACGCCGTGCCTTGCTCGGCTCAGCGGCCACCGCCGTGGGGGTGGCTGTTCTCAAGACCAGGGCCGACGCCCTCAGGATGCCGATCCTCTCCTCCCAGGCGAGCGATCCCGACCCACCGAGGGCGCCGGGGCGGGGTGCGAGTGAGCTTGGGCAACGAGCGCTGGCAGAGCAGCCTCGGCGGCTGGTCTACAGTCCGGCGCCGTCCGGGGGGTCGCTGAGCCCGCTGCAAGACCTGGACGGCATCCTCACGCCCTCCGACCTCCATTTTGAGCGGCACCACGGAGGGATCCCCGTCATCGATCCCGGGCGGTACCGCCTCCTGATCCACGGCATGGTGGAGCGGCCGACCGGCTTCGCCCTTCGAGATCTCAAGCGCTTCCCGGCGGCGTCCCGGATCTGCTTCATCGAGTGCTCCGGGAACGGCTCGAGCGCCTACCGCAAGGACGCGTCCGCGGAGCTGACGCCTCAGCAGATCGATGGTCTCACCAGCACCAGTGAGTGGGTCGGGGTCCCTCTGGCGACGCTGCTTCGTGAGGTGGGCGTCAAGCCGGGAGCCACCTGGTTCCTCGCGGAGGGGGAGGATGCACCGCTGATGTCCCGCAGTATTCCGCTGCAGAAAGCGTGGGACGACGCCCTCGTCGTCTATGGCCAGAACGGCGAAGCGCTCCGTCCGGAGCAGGGCTACCCCGTCCGGCTCCTGCTTCCTGGCTGGGAAGGGAACGCGCAGGTCAAATGGATTCGTCGGATCGAGCTGTCCGACGGTCCGTTCATGACTCGCGACGAGACGTCCAAGTACACCGACCCCCTGATCAACGGCACCGCTCGCATGTTCAGCTTCGTCATGGATGCGAAATCGATCATCACCTTCCCGTCGTATCCCTATGTCCTGCCGGAGCGCGGGTGGTGGGAAATCCGGGGGATCGCCTGGAGTGGGCGGGGACGGGTTACCCGGGTCGAGGTGAGCACCGACCGGGGACGCTCCTGGCAGCCGGCGGAGCTGCAGGAGCCGGTGCTGCCCAAGTGCCATACCAGATTTCGCCACTTGTGGAGCTGGGACGGCCGGGAGACGACGCTCCAGAGCCGGGCAGTGGACGAAACCGGCTACGTTCAGCCCACCTTGCGGCAGCTCATGACGGCCCGGGGAGAAGGGACGTTCTACCACACCAACCAGATTCGGCCCTGGAAGGTCCACCGGGATGGGCAGGTGGTCTTCGGTCCTTGGGAGGCCTCGTGAGAGCGGCGCTGGTAGCGGTACTGTGCGCCGGCTTCGCGTTTATCGCCGGGTGCGAGCCCGCCGGCGACTCTCCCCCTATGCGAACCGCCGAGGCCGGCGCAGGTGCTGGGCCGCGACCCGCACGGTTCGGGTTTGGGAGCCAGGCGACCGCTGGGGAGATTGCGAGGTGGGACATCGACGTCAGGCCGGACGGTGCCGGGCTCCCTGCGGGCCGGGGGACGGCTCAGGCCGGCCAGGTCATCTACCAAGACAAGTGCGCGGTGTGCCACGGTGCCAGCGGTACTGAGGGGCCGGCCGATCGTCTGGTGGGGCGGGAACCGCTAACGTTCCCTTTCGGCACCTCCGCAGCCCTGCTCGACCAGCGCACCATCGGCAACTACTGGCCCTACGCCACCACGCTTTTCGATTTCATCCGCCGTGCGATGCCGCAGACCGCGCCCGGCTCGCTCACCTCCGATGAGGTGTATGCGCTGGTCGCCTTCCTGCTCAGCCGGAACGGCATCATCGGGGACGACACGGTGATGGATGCATCACTCCTGCCCCAGGTGGTGATGCCGGCCCGGGATCGGTTCGTCACCGATGATCGCCGAGGGGGAGGCGAGGTCCGCTGACATACCCCGCTGGCCCGGGGCAGGCCGGTGCGCTCGGCGGGGATCAGGCCGTGCGCCGCTCGAGCGCGAAATCCGCCTCGACCTGACCGGCTCGCAGGTAGGCGTCCCGGACAGCCGTTGCCAGCTCCGTCGCGTCGCGGGGTGCCACTTTGCGAAAGAGCGGGAGAAAGTCGGCCCACTGAACCAGCATCGTGCGGGCTCGGGGGCTGGCCGTCTTCTCTTCGTGCTCGCGAATCAGCCGGAGCACCAGCTCGACATCCGTCTCGTCGAGCCGGTCCAGGTCCACCAGGTCGCGATTGAGGCGGCTCTCGAAGGTCCCTGATTCGTCGATGACATAGGCCAGGCCGTTGGACATTCCGGCGCCGAAGTTCCGCCCCACGCGACCCAACACCACGACGATCCCGCCGGTCATGTACTCGCAGCAGTGGTTTCCGGCCCCCTCGATTACAGCGATCGCCCCGGAATTGCGGACCGCAAAGCGGTCGCCGGCCTGGCCGGCGGCGAAGAGCTTCCCGGCCGTGGCCCCGTAGAGGATGGTGTTGCCCATGATCAGGTGCAGGTGTGACTGGTCCGCGTAAGCTGCCCGCCGGAACGGCCGGATGGTGATCTCCCCGCCGCTCAGGCCCTTGCCCACGTAATCGTTGGCCTCTCCTTCCAGCTCCAGATGCATCCCGCGACAGGTGAACGCGCCGAAGCTCTGCCCCGCGGTGCCGGTGAAGCGGAGCCGAACCGAGCCCGCCGAGAGTCCGGTATCGCCGGTCCGTCGAACGATCGCGCCGGCCACCCCCGCGCCAACCGTCAGGTGATGGTTGTGGATCGGGTAATTGCCGGAAAACGGCAGTCCGCTGTCGAGGTACGGCCGGAGGTCCGCCAGGATCTCCTCATCCAGGGACAGCACGCCTGGACGGTCGTTCCGCTCCGCGGTGCGGCGCTGCGCGGTGGGCGCCGACGGGGAGGCCTCTCCGCCCGCTGGAGTGAGCAGCAACGAGAGGTCGAGCATCTGGGCTCGCGGTATGTCGGGGCGCTCGATTCGGTCGAGCAGGTCGTTGCGGCCGATGATCTCGTCCAGGCTGCGTACTCCCATGTCCGCGAGGATGCGGCGCACGTCCTCGGCGAGCAGCGTGAAGTAGGCGATGACCTGCTCCGGTGTCCCCGTGAACTTGGCCCGCAGGTCAGGCCGCTGGGTCGCGATGCCGGTCGGGCAGGTATTGCCATGGCACTGGCGGGCCATGGCGCATCCCATCGCCACCAGGGCGGCGGTTCCAAAGCCATAGCTCTCCGCGCCGAGCAAGGCCGCTATCACGACGTCCCGGCCGGTCTTGAGGCCGCCGTCGGTGCGGACCTCGATCCGGTGGCGAAGACCATTGCGCACCAGCGTGGCCTGCGCTTCGGCCAGGCCCAGCTCCCACGGCGAGCCGGCGTGCTTGATGGAGGACAGCGGCGAGGCGCCGGTGCCGCCATTGTGTCCCGCGATCAGGACGTAGTCGGCGTAGGCCTTGGCGACACCCGCCGCGACCGTCCCGACCCCGGTCTCCGACACCAGCTTGACGCCGACCCGAGCTTGCGGGTTCACGGTTTTCAGATCGTGGATCAGCTGGGCCAGGTCCTCGATCGAGTAAATGTCGTGGTGCGGCGGCGGCGAGATCAGTTGGATACCGGGTACGGCGTGGCGCAGCCGGGCGATCATCTCGGTCACCTTGTGGGCCGGGAGCTGGCCGCCCTCGCCGGGCTTCGCGCCCTGGACGATCTTGATCTCGAGCTCCTCCGCTCGGACCAGGTATTCCGTGGTGACCCCGAACCGGGCCGACGCGACCTGCTTGATGCGGTTGTCGGCCCGGTCGCCGTTGGACCGGCCGCGATACTGGTCCGGGTCCTCGCCTCCCTCGCCCGAGTTGGACCGGGCGCCCATGCGGTTCATGGCGATCGACAGGGTCGAGTGCGCCTCCGGGGACAGCGCCCCGAGCGACATGGCGGAGGAGACGAAGCGGCGGCGGACGCTTTCGGTCGGCTCCACCTCCTCCAGCGGGACCGCTGTGCCCCGACGGATGTCGAGCAGATCGCGCGGGCCGGCGGGCCGGCGCGCGCTCATCCTGGCGAGGAAGCCGCGGTAGGCGTCCTCGGCATTGGCTTTCACCGCCTGCTGGAGCGCCCCGACGGTCGGGGGCGCCCAGCCATGGTCCTCGCCGTCCTTCCGGAAGCGAATGCGGCCGTGATCGGGGAGGGATGGGATCCCGCTGGAGTCGCGAGGAAACGCGGCCCGATGGCAGTCGAGCACATCCTCGGCGATCTCCTCGAAGCCGATCCCCCCGATGGGAGAAGCGGTGCCCTCGAAGCAGGACGTGATGACCTCCTGCCCCAGGCCAAGGACCTCGAAGATCTGGGCGCCGCAGTAGGAGGAGAGCGTCGAGATTCCCATCTTCGACAAGATTTTCAGCAAGCCCTTCTCCGCCGCGGAACGGAAGCGCTCGCCCGCTTCGGCCGGCGTGGGGCGGGGGGGCGCGTCCGCCCCCTCCCGGCGGGAGGGGGCCCGCTCCTGGGCGAAGAGGCTCTCCACCGTGGACAGCGCCAGCCACGGGTGCACCGCTTCGGCGCCGTAGCCGATCAGAGTGGCGAAGTGGTGAATGTCGAACGCATCGCCGGCCTCGGCCACCAGGCCGACCCGCGCGCGGAGGCCGGTGTGCACCAGATGCTGGCGCACCGCGCCGACGGCGAGGAGCATGGGGATGGGGGCGTGGCGGTGATCGGCGGCGCGATCGCTGATGATGATGATGCGGGCGCCCCGCCGCGCCGCCCGCTCGGCCGCGCGGCGCAGGGCGGTGAGCGCCGGGCGAAGCCCCTCCGCGCCCTTCGACACGTCCCACACCGCATCGATCGTCACCGTGGAGAAGCCGGCGACGTTGCGCAGCGCGGCCATGCCTTCGGCCAGGAGGATCGGGTGCTCCACCCGGAGCATGCGGGCGTAGCTGGGTCGCTCGAGCAGGGGCGACCCCCGGCGTCCCAGATGCATGCGGAGCGACATGACCATCGACTCCCGGAGCGAGTCGATCGGAGGATTGGTGACCTGGGCGAACCGCTGGCGGAAGTAGGCGTAGGTGCTCTGGGGAATCACCGACAGCGGGGGGATCGGGGTGTCGTCGCCCATGCTCCACACCGGATCACTCCCGCTGCCGCCCATCGGCTCGAGCACCAGCCGGAGGTCTTCGAACCCGTAGCCGAAGGCCCGTTGGGCCCGCGCCAGGGCCTCGCCCTGCACCGCCGGCGGCACCCGGGCGAGGTCGGGGACCAAGGTGGCCATGTAGCGGGCCACCCAGCGGGCGTAGGGCCGCCGGCCGGCGACTTCCCGCTTCGCGTCGAGGTTGCGGATCACCGCGCCCCGCCGGGTGTCCACCACCAGCACTTCGCCGGGCCCCACCTTGCCGCACTCCACCACCTCCCGGGGATCGAGGTCGATCAGGCCGACCTCGGATCCCGCCACGACCAACCCGTCCCGCCGAACCTTGTAGCGCGACGGCCGCAGTCCGTTCCGGTCGACCGCCGCGCCGGCCAGGACGCCGTCGGTGAACGCCAGCGCCGCCGGACCATCCCACGGCTCCAGCACGCACTGATGGTACTCGTAGAACGCCTTCACCGACGAATCGAGGTCGGAATACTTCTCCCACGCCTGCGGCACCATCATCATCGAGGCATGGACCGGGTCGCGTCCCGAGCGCACCAGGAGCTCCATCACGTTGTCGAGGCTGGCCGAGTCGCTGCCCTCGCGCCAGACGGCATCGCGCAACCGTTCGATCTTGGCGCCCCACAGCGGCGAGGCCAGCATCGGTTGCCGCATCGTCATGGCGTTGCGGTTGCCCCAGAGGGTGTTGATCTCGCCGTTGTGAGCCACCAGGCGGAACGGCTGCGCCAGGGGCCAACTGGGCAGGGTGTTGGTCGAGTAGCGCTGGTGGAACACCGCGATCGCGCTCTCGTACTCCGGGTAGCGGAAATCGGTGAAGAACGCCGGGAGCTGGGTGCCGGTGAGCAGGGCCTTGTACACCACCGTCCGGCAGGAGAGCGAGCAGACATAGAAGTCGCCCAGGCCCCGCGCCGCGGCCCGCCGCTCCATCTCCCGGCGGGCGAGGTACAGCGCGCGCTCCCAGGCCTCCTCGTCCGTCGCCGTGGCCGGGCGGCCGACCAGCACCTGGCGGATCACGGGGCAGGAGGCCCGCGCCGTCGGCCCGAGCGCCACCGGATTGGTGGGCACATCGCGCCAGCCGAGGAAGGGGATGCCGTCCTCGCCGAGGATGCCCTCGATGGTGCTGACGGCCGCGGCGAGCGCCTGGGGCTCGGCGGGGAGGAAGAACGCGCCGACGCCGAACGGCAGGCCGGGCTGGAGGTGCAGCCCCAGCCGGTAGGCGTCGCGGTAGAACAACCGGTGGGGAATCTGGGTGAGGAGGCCCGCCCCGTCGCCGGAATTGTCGGTCGCGGCGGCGCCCCGGTGGGCCACTCGGGCGACCGCCTCCAGAGCCATGGACACGACCTCGTGCGACCGCGCCCCGGACGCATCGGCGACGAAGCCGACTCCGCAGGCGTCGTGTTCCCTGGCCGGGTCCGCCGCCGCCGAGGCGGGGGTCGCGGCGTGTCGGGGATGGGACGGACGGGAACCGGCCGGGTGGATCCGCTGCCCAGTGGCGGCCATGGTGCCTCCTCTGCGGGGAGCCCCGCCGGCCGGAGAGGCCGGCGGGGGGCAACAAAAAGGCCCGCTCCGTTCGGGAGCAGGCCGGGGGTTGGCGCGGGTGCGCGCTGTTCTACCCGGTCGCTCCCCCGGAGGGGGCGAGATTGGTAAGAATGCTGACCGGGGCGAACCAGGGCGCGTTCATGACTGTATTATTATGCAGTGGCATGAATTCGTCAAGCGGCCCCCACTTGACAGGCAACCGGCGGATGCGTAGCCTCCCTCAACCCGGCGCGCCCATGCCCGTCCCAGGGCGGTGTCGCCGCAACCCAGGATAAGGCATGCTGCTCAGTCTCGAGTTCGTCGTCGTCCTCCTTAGCTTCCTGCTTGCCATTCTCATTGGTGAGCCAGGGGTTCGCGGCGTTCCCACCCGAGCAACGTGAGACAGTAGCAGCTTCTCCGAATGTTCCCGGCGCCGCGGACCGAAAGGACCGCGGCGCTTTCGTGTTCCGTACTCTCTGCCTGAAGGTGTGTATGGCCGCCAAGGACGTCCTGATCTTCGATACCACCCTGCGCGACGGCGAGCAGGCTCCGGGCAACAGTCTCACACCCGAGGAGAAGCTCCGGCTGGCGCGCCAGCTCGATGCGCTGGGCGTCGACGTCCTGGAGGCAGGGTTCCCCGCCGCGTCGGATGGGGACTACCGCAGCGTGCGGGACATCGCCGCCGAGCTCCGCCGCCCGGTCATCGCGGCGCTGGCGCGGTGCAACCAGCGGGACATCGAGCTCGCGGGCGAGGCCATCGGGCCGGCGGAGCGCGGCCGGCTGCACGTGTTCATCTCCACCTCCGATCTCCACATCCGGGACAAGCTCAGGACCACGAGAGAGGACGTCATCCAGCGGGCTCGCCTGGCCATCCGCCAGGCGCGCCAACACACGGACGACGTGGAGTTCTCCGCCGAGGACGCCAGCCGGACGGACCGCGACTTCCTCTGTCGGGTGGTGGAGGCCGCCGTCGAAGAGGGGGCCCGGACGGTGAACCTGCCGGATACGGTGGGGTATGTCCTGCCCCACGAATACGGCGCCATGTTCCGGGAGGTGCTCGAGCGGGTGCCGGGAAGCGAGCGGGTGGTCCTCAGCGCCCATTGCCACGACGACATGGGCCTTGCCGTGGCCAACTCGCTCGCCGCGATCGAGGCCGGCGCCGGTCAGGTGGAGTGCACCGTGAACGGGATCGGTGAGCGGGCCGGGAACGCGGCGATGGAAGAGATCGTCATGCTGAGCCAGATTCGCGGGCCGGCGCTGGGCTTTCGCTGCAACCTCGACTCCCGCGAGATCTACCGCACCAGTCAGCTGCTCTCCTATCTGACGGGCGTCTTCCCCCAGCCGAACAAGGCGGTCGTCGGACGCAACGCCTTCGCCCACGAGGCGGGCATCCACCAGCACGGGATGCTGCAGAACGGCCTGACCTACGAGATCATCCGGCCGGAGATGGTCGGCATTCCGCGGTCGACGCTGGTGCTGGGCAGGCATTCGGGCCGGCATGCGCTGGAGCGGCGCTTCGCCGACCTGGGCTACCCGCTCACCGAGATCCAGGTGGCCGAGCTGTACCGCCAGTTCATCGCCCTCGCCGAGCGGAAGCGGGAGATCCTCGACGAGGACCTCCTGGCCCTGCTCCACGAGAGCTTCCACGACGCGCCGGAGGAGTACCAGCTCGCCCATTTGCGGGTGGTCTGCGGCAGCGTCACGCCGACCGCGGAGGTGCGCATGACCGGGCCGTGGGCCGGCGACCGCTCCGCCCGCGGTACCGGCGACGGGCCGATCGCGGCGGCCTTCACGGCGATCAGCGAGATCCTCGGCCGGCAGATCGAGGTGCTGAGCCTGTCGCTCCGGTCGCTTACGCCGGGCCGGGACAGCGTCGGCCAGGTGTTTCTCCAGGCGAAGGTCGACGGCAAGTCGCTCTCGGGCAGCGGCGCCTCGACCGACATCGTGGAGGCGAGCGCCAGAGCCCTGGTCCACGCCCTCAACAAGGCCCACCATGCCGACCGGCTGGAGGCGAGCTCGCTCAATGCCATCTATCTCTGGGGCGTGTGATGGGTGACGGCCTGACCGGCGCCCAGATCCTCTGCCGGGGGCTGATCGAGGAGGGGGTCGAGCTGCTGTTCGGGTATCCGGGCGGCGCGATCATGCCCTTCTACCACGCGCTGCCGGAGTACCCCGGGTTGCGCCATGTCCTGGTCCGCCACGAACAGGCGGCGGCGCATGCGGCGGACGGCTACGCGCGGGCCAGCGGCCGGGTGGGAGTGTGCGTCGCCACCTCGGGCCCGGGGGCCACCAACCTGGTGACCGGACTCGCCACCGCGCACATGGACAACACCCCGGTGGTGGCGATCACGGGCCAGGTGCCGCGGGCGATGATGGGGCGAGACGCGTTTCAGGAAACCGACATCATCGGCATCACCCAACCCATCACCAAGCACAGCCGCCTGGTCGAAGACATCGAGGACCTCGCCGGCGCGGTCCGCGAGGTCTTCGCCGCCGCCCGGGAGGGCCGGCCGGGACCGGTGCTGCTGGATGTCCCCAAGGATGTGCAGAACCAGAGGGCCGAGTGGACCGATCGCCGCACCACCGAGCGCTGGGGCCCTCGGGCGGCGAGCGGAGACGAGCGGGCCTCCGCGATCCGGGACGCGGCCCGGCTCATCGCCGAGGCGCAACGCCCGCTCCTGATGGCCGGCCACGGCGTCGTGCTGAGCCGCGCCTACGGCGAGCTGCAGGCCCTGGCGGAGCGCACCGGGATGCCGGTGATCACCACGCTCCTGGGGATCAGCGCCTTGCCGGGGTCGCACCCGTTACACCTCGGGATGCCCGGCATGCACGGCGAGGTCCATGTCAACCGGGCGATCCAGCAGGCCGATCTCATCGTCGGGATCGGCCTCCGGTTCGACGATCGGGTGACCGGCAACCTGGCTGCCTTCGCGCGCGGCGCCAAGGTGATCCACGTCGACTTGGACTGCTCCGAGATCGGCAAGAACGTGCCGGTCTCCGTCGGCTTGGTGGGCGACGCCCGCGAGATCCTCGGCGCCCTGCTCGCCGCCGTCGCCCCCCGCGACTGTGCCGCCTGGCGAAGGGAGATCGCGGCGTTGGTGCGCCCGAAAGTGGAGAGTTTCCGCGGCGGGCTCTCCCCCGAGGCGATCCTGGCCGCGATCGACCAGACGGCCGGCGGCCGCTGCACCATCGTGTCCGACGTCGGACAGCACCAGATGTGGGTCGCCAAGCTGTATCCCTACGAACGCCCCAACTCTCACATCACGTCGGGTGGCCTGGGCACGATGGGGTTCGCGGTCCCCGCGGCGATGGGGGTGGTGCTGGCCCGACCGGGGGAGCCGGTATGGGCCATTTCGGGGGACGGCGGCTTCCAGATGAACATGCAGGAGATCGCCACCATGGTGCAGGAGAAGATCCCGGTCAAGATGGCGATCTTCAACAACGGCTACCTCGGCATGGTGCGGCAGTGGCAGCAGTTCTTTCACGGGAAACGCTATTCGGCCACCCCGATCTGGAGCCCGGACTACGTGCGGCTGGCCGAGGCGTACGGCATCCCCGGCTGGCGGGTGTCGGCGGGCGGGCAGGTGCTGGACGCCGTGCAGGCGGCGCTGGCCCAGCCGGGTCCGGCGCTGGTCGAGTTCCTGATCGAACAGGAGGCGAACGTCTTCCCCATGATTCCGCCGGGGGCCTCGCTCTCCGAGGCGATCGAGTCGGCCGAACCGGCGGGGCTTCCCGCCACCCCCTTAGTGCCGGTATGACCGCCGTCCGCGCGATCACGGTGCTGCTCCAGGACGATCTCATCACCTTCACCCGAGCCGCCGGGCTGGTCCGGCGGCGCCACCTGCCCGTGTGCAGCATCGCCGTTGGACCAACGGCCGCGCCGGGCGTGTCGAGGCTCACGATCATGATCCAGTCCGACGAAGAGACCGCCAACCGCGCCGTCCAGCACCTGCACAAGGTGATCGGGGTGCGAGACGCCGCCACCTTCCCCGCGCGCGACGGCGTGGCGCGAGAGCTGGCGCTGGTCAAGGTCCGAGCGCCAGCCGACCGATACGCCGAGCTGCTCGACGTGGTCCAGCTCTACCACGCGTCGGTGGTGGACGACTCACCCGAGGCGCTGATCGTCGAGCTCACCGGATCCGAGGCCTTCGTGCTCTCCTGTCTTCGGGCCCTGGAGCGCTTCGAGATTCTCGAGATCGCGCGCACCGGCGCGGTGGCGCTCGAGTCCGGCGTGAGCGGCGCCGCCCCGGTTCCCGTCACCCTTCAATGAGCGAGCCAGCGATGACACACCCACCCGTGCGGGTCTACTACGACACCGATGCCGATGGCGGCCGGCTCGCCGGCCGGACCTACGCCATCATCGGCTACGGCAGCCAGGGGCACGCCCACGCGCTGAACCTCCGCGACAGCGGCGCCCGGGTCATCGTCGGGCTGCGGCAGGACGGCTCGTCTTGGGCCCGAGCCCACGGGGCCGGTCTCGACGTGCGTCCGGTAGCCGACGCGGCCGCCGCCGCCGACGTGATCATGCTGCTCGTCCCCGACCAGGACGGCCGCACGATTTACGAGGGCGGCGTGGCGGCGGGGCTTCGCCCGGGGAAGACGCTGATGTTCGCCCACGGCTTCAACATTCACTACGGCGAAATCGTCCCGCCCGAAGGGGTCGACGTGTCCATGGTGGCCCCAAAATCCCCGGGCCATCTGGTGCGGAGCGAGTTCGAGGCCGGCCGGGGCGTGCCGGGGCTGGTCGCGGTGCATCAGGACGCGAGCGGGCAGGCGCTGGCCAACGCGCTGGCCTATGCCGCCGGCATCGGATGCACCCGCGCCGGAGTGATCGAGACCTCGTTTCGGGAGGAGACCGAAACCGACCTCTTCGGGGAGCAGGCGGTGCTCTGCGGCGGGGTCACCGCCCTGGTGAAGGCGGGGTTTGAGACCCTCACTGCGGCGGGATACCGGCCGGAGATGGCGTACTTCGAGTGCCTGCACGAGCTGAAACTGATCGTGGACCTGATGTATCGCGGCGGGATGCAGTTCATGCGCCACTCCATCAGCGACACCGCGGAATACGGCGACTATACCCGGGGCCCTCGAGTCATCACCGAGGCCACCCGGGACGAGATGCGCCGGGTGCTGGAGGAGATCCGGAACGGATCGTTCGCCCGGGAGTGGCTGGCGGAGAATCGGGCGGGGCGGCCCCGCTTCGAGGCGCTGCGACAGGCCGACCGCGACCACGCCATCGAGCGGGTGGGCGCCCGTCTCCGGGCGATGATGCCGTGGTCCGAGGAGGGGACGCGGGTGCCACGGTCCCCGGCGCCGGGCCCTCGGGCGGCCCCGCCCGCCCGATCAGCGGCGGCGGTTCCGTGATCCCTCGGACGCTGTTCCAGAAGGTCTGGGAGTCGCACGTGGTGCAGCAGGCGGACGAGGGTCCGGCCCTGCTCTACGTCGATCTCCATTTGGTCCACGAAGTGACCTCGCCTCAGGCGTTCGAAGGGTTGCGCCTGGCGGGACGGGGCGTCCGGCGTCCCCACCTGACGGTGGCCACGATCGATCACAACGTGCCGACCGGGGACCGCCGGCTGCCGATCGCCGATGCGATCTCCGCCCGGCAGGTGGCCACCCTGGTCGCCAATGCCGGCGAATTCGGGGTGGAGCTGTTCGACCTCGACTCGCCCGACCAGGGGATCGTCCACGTCATCGGCCCGGAGCTGGGGCTCACCCAACCCGGCATGATCATCGTGTGCGGGGACTCCCATACCTCGACTCACGGGGCGTTCGGGGCGCTGGCGTTCGGGATCGGGACCAGCGAAGTCGAGCACGTGCTCGCGACCCAGTGCATTGTCCAGTCTCGCCCCCGGACGATGGAAGTACGCTTCGACGGCCGCCTCTCTCCCGGGGTCACCGCCAAGGATCTGGTGCTGGCGCTGATCCGTCAGATCGGGACCGCCGGCGCCGCCGGACACGTCATCGAGTACACCGGGGAAGCCATCCGGGCGCTGTCCATGGAGGGTCGGATGACGGTGTGCAACATGTCCATCGAGGCGGGTGCTCGCGCGGGCATGATCGCACCGGACGAGACGACGTTCGAGTACCTGCGGGATCGTTCGCGGGCACCCGCCGGCGAGGCCTGGGTCAGGGCGGCCGGCGGCTGGGCTGCGCTCGCCACCGATGCCGGCGCCACCTACGATCGACAGGTGCGGCTCGACGCGGCGGGCACCGCACCCCAGGTGACCTGGGGGACCAGCCCAGGCATGACCGCGGCGATCACCGACCGGGTCCCCCATCCCGCGGATGCCCCGACCGAGGCCGATCGCCAATCGTATCGTCGGGCGCTCGAGTACATGGATCTGGCGCCGGGCACACCGCTCGAAGGACTCAAGGTCGACCGCGTCTTCTTGGGCTCCTGCACCAACGGGCGGCTGGAGGATCTGCGTGCCGCGGCGCTGGTGGCGCGCGGCCGAAAGGTGGCCCCATCAGTCCGGGCGATGGTGGTCCCCGGATCCGCCAGGGTCAAGTTGGCCGCTGAGCGAGAAGGCCTGCACCGCATCTTCACCGAGGCGGGATTCGAGTGGCGCAACCCCGGGTGCTCGATGTGTCTGGGCATGAACGACGATGTCCTCGGGCCGGGGGAGCGCTGCGCCTCGACCTCCAACCGGAACTTCGAGGGGCGGCAAGGGAAGGGAGGGCGCACCCATCTGGTGAGCCCGGCCATGGCGGCAGCCGCGGCCGTCGAGGGTTGCCTGGTCGACGTGCGCGCCTATGGGAGAGGGTAGGGACCACAATCGGCCGGAGCGGGGCGGGTCTATTCGAGCGCAGAAATCAGAAGATGTTGTGCATCGCATATGATTGTTACGCAGTGGCTTGCGGTGCTATATATGATGTAAACTATCGGATTAAGTCCGCTCGCTCCTTGAATATTCATCGAGAGCCGCATGGAGCCCTTTCTCAGCCTTACCGGCCGGGTCGCCGCTCTGCCACGGGCCAACGTCGATACCGATCAGATCATCCCCAAGCAGTTTCTCAAGCGGGTCGGGCGCACCGGATTCGGAGCCTGCCTTTTCCACGACTGGCGCTACCTGGAAGGAGGCGTCCCCAACCCCGCCTTCGAGCTGAACCAGCCGGGCGCCGAGGGAGCCACGATCCTGCTCGCGGGGAGCAACTTCGGATGCGGCTCCTCCCGGGAGCACGCTCCCTGGGCCCTGGGGGAATACGGCTTCCGGGCCATCGTCGCCCCATCGTTCGCCGACATCTTCTTCGGGAACTGCTGCCAGAACGGGATTCTGCCGGTGGTGCTTGCGGAGGGCGATATGGAGGAGCTGTTTCAGCGCGCCAGGCGGGCGCCGGACGGGTATTCGCTGACGGTCGATCTCGGGGACCAGCGCGTCTCCGACGACCGGGGATTCTCCTCCCGGTTTTCCATCGATGGCTATCGCCGGGCGATGCTGATGCAGGGACTGGATGAAATCAGCCGCACGCTCCAGCTGGAAGAGCTGATCACCGCGTTCGAGCACCGGCGCGACGCGCCCCACTCCCGGCCATCCGCATGAGGCGCTTCACCGTCGCCGTTCTTCCGGGCGACGGCATCGGCCCCGAAGTGACCGACGAGGCCCTTCGGGTCCTTGCGGCGGTGGCCGACCGGTACGGCTACCGGATCGAGACCCCGAGCTACGCGATCGGAGCGGCCGGCGTCGCCGAGGCGGGCCAGGCGCTCCCGCCATCGACCAGGGATGCCGTCACCGAGGCGGACGCGGTGCTCCTTGGCGCCGTCGGGCATCCTTCACTGGTCCAGGCCGAGGGGAATCGCCGCCCCGAGGCCGGCCTGCTCGCCCTCCGCAAGTTGCTCCGAGCCTACGCCAACCTGCGGCCGGTGACGGTCTACTCCGACCTGGCGCACGCGTCCCCTCTGCGGCCCGACCGGCTGGCAGGGGTCGACCTCCTCATCGTGCGCGAGCTGCTCGGCGGGCTTTACTACGGCGAGCCGCGCGGGTTGGAGCCCAACGCCGCGGTCAACACCCTTCGGTACACCGTGCCGGAAATCGAGCGGGTGGCCACGGTAGCCTTCGAGGCCGCCCGGTCCCGCCGCCGGTCGGTCACCTCGGTGGACAAGGCGAACGTGCTGGAGGTGTCCCAACTCTGGCGGAACACCGTGACTCGCGTCGGGCAGGCCTATCCCGATGTGCGGCTCGAGCATCTCTACGTGGACTACGCGGCGATGCGGCTGGTCGCCGATCCGGCGGGCATCGACGTGCTGCTGACCGAGAACCTCTTCGGCGACATTCTGAGCGACGAGGCGGCGGTTCTGGCCGGCTCCCTCGGGCTGCTGCCGTCCGGCTCGATCGGCGATGGCCCCGGGCTGTTCGAGCCGGTCCACGGGTCCGCCCCCGACATCGCGGGTCGAGGGATCGCCAACCCGATCGGCGCGATCGCCTCCGTGGCAATGCTCCTCCGCCACGGGCTCGGTCTGGGTGAAGCGGCCGATGCCGTGGAGAGGGCGCTGCGGGCGGTGATCTGCGCCGGCGCCCGCACCCCCGACATCGCCCGGAAGGGAGAGCGGACGGTCGGCACCCGGGACATCGGGGAAGCGGTCGCCCGGAGCATCTGAAGCCTCCTTATCGCTTTCCTCACACCGGCTTCAGAAGTGGGGCGCAGAATTCGGGCACCATCCTTCACCTTGGAGCCCGTATGCGTCTTGCCCGTGCCGTTCTTCTCCTGGCGCTCTCCCTGACGATCACCACGCTACCGCTGCAGGCACAGCAGGACCATCCTTGGCTGATCCGGGCCCGTGGGATCGTGATCGCCCCCGACGCCTCTAGCGAACCGGCGGGTCTGGATGTGAAGGCGGATGCGGTGGCGGAGATCGACATCACCCGCACCCTCAACCGCTATCTGTCGCTGGAGCTCGTTCTGGCGACGGCGAGCCAGGAAGTGAAGTCGGGCTCCACCAGCCTGGGCTCGGTGAACCACCTCCCCCCGACGCTCCTGCTCCAGCTACATCCGGTCGAGCACGGCGCCGTCCAGCCTTATGTCGGAGCCGGTGGAAACCTCACGGTGTTCTACAACAAGTCGGGTGCGCTGGAGAACTTCGATTTGGACACCAGTGTTAACTGGGCGGTGCAGGCGGGGGCCGATTTCCCGATCAGCGAGCGGGCCTTGTTTAACATCGACGGAAAGTACGTTCGCATCACGACGGACGTGAAGTCAGGAGGGACCACTGCCTTCGATCTGAAGATCAACCCCTTCGTCATCGGGGCCGGATTCGGATACCGCTTCTAGTGGACCGTGCCGCAAGTTCCGCTATCGGGGTGTCATCGCGAGCCGCGCAGCGGCGGGGCGATCCGCCCGCTAAGCGAGGAGATCACTTCGGGGGCTCTGCCCCCTCGCAATGACCGTACACTGTTGGGATTTCGGAGCAGCTCCACCAGGTCCGGCGAGAATTTACCGGGGCGGCGATAGACGCCCCTGTCCCCAGTGCAGCCACAACAGGCTCCACGCCGTGCCGAGCAGCAGCCCGCCGAGGACGTCGCTCGGGTAGTGGACCCCAAGGTAGACTCGGGAAAGGGCGACCGCTCCCGAGAGGAGTGCCGCCAGTCCCACCAGGCTCCCGCGCGCCAGGGGGGAATGAGCGGCCTGGATGGCCACCAGGACTCCGAGGCCGAAGACCAGCGGGGTCAGCATGCTGTGGCCCGAGGGGTAGGAATACCACCCGGCGCTGTGGACCAGGTAGGGGACGACCTGGGGGCGGGGGCGCTGGACGGCCAGCTTCGCGAGGCCGTACAGGGCCCAGCCGCTGAGCACCGCGACGAGGTACCACCGGGCACGCACCGGCCACCCCCGGAGGAAGAGGCTGACCGTCAGGCCGAGCGCAACCGGAACCTCGATGGCGCCGGAGCCCAGCACGCTGGCCAGGTCCATCCACCAGGTTCGCCACGGGGTACGCTGGTCGGCCACGGCCAGCATGAGCTCGTGGTCCCACTGGTCGGTGCGTCCCGCGAGGACGGCCGCGGTGAGGACCGCGAACGATGCGAGGCAGGCGCCTCCCCATGCGAGGTAGGCGTTGGAGGGGGCGGTAGAGGGGGCCGGAGACGCCCCGTCAGGGCTAGAGATCGGTCACCGCCCCGAGGCTAGCGCTCGACACTTGGCGGGCGTACTTGAAGAGAACGCCGGAGGTGTACCGGGCCGGGGGTGGCGACCAATCGGCCCGCCGCCGGCCGATCTCCTCGCTGCAGACGTCGAGTTGGAGCAGCCGCTTGTCCGCGTCTATGGTGATGAGATCGCCCTCTTGGACCAGGGCGATGACCCCTCCGACGGCGGCCTCCGGGGCCACATGCCCCACCACCAGGCCGTAGGTGCCGCCTGAAAAGCGGCCGTCGGTAATCAGCCCGACCGAGTCTCCCAGCCCGGCTCCCATGAGGGCCGAGGTCGGCGCCAGCATCTCCCGCATCCCAGGACCTCCCCTCGGCCCTTCGTAGCGAATGACTACCACGTCCCCGGGCCGGATGCGGCTGGCGAGGACGGCCTCGAGACAGGCTTCCTCCGACTCGAAGACCCGTGCGGGGCCGGTGATTCTCGTCGCCTTCACTCCGGTAATCTTGGCCACCGCGCCCTCAGTCGCGAGATTGCCCCGGAGGACGGCCAGGTGACCCTGGGCATACAGCGGCCGGTCCCACGGCCGGATGACCTGCTGATCCTCCCGGGGTGACGGAGGCACGTCGCGAAGCACTTCGGCGATCGTCTCACCCGTGATCGTGAGCGCGTCTCCGTGCAGGCATCCGTGCGCCAGCAACACCTTCATGACCTGGGGGACTCCGCCAGCCTGATGGAGGTCGGTGGCCACGAAGCGGCCCGACGGCTTGAGGTCGCAAAGCACGGGCACCCGGGCCCTGATCGATTCGAAATCATCCAGGATCAGGCGCACTCCCGCCGCGTGGGCGATGGCCAGGAGATGGAGGACGGCGTTAGTGCTGCCGCCCAGCGCCATGGCGACGCTGATCCCGTTCTCGAAAGCGGGGCGGGTGAGGATCTGGCGGGGCAGGATCTGGCGGTGGATCGCCTGGACCAGCGCCGCTCCGGAGCGGGCCGCGCTCTCCGCTTTCTCCGCGTCCTCGGCGGCCATGGTCGAGGAGCCGGGGAGGCTCATCCCCATCGCCTCGAACACTGAGGACATGGTGTTGGCGGTGAACATACCCCCGCAGGAACCCTTGCCGGGGCAGGCCCGGCGCTCCACCTCGAGTAGCTCCCGCTGGTCGATTCGTCCGGCGCTGAACTGCCCCACCGCCTCGAAGGCGCTCACGACGGTCAGATCGTGCCCCGCGTAGTGGCCGGGCTTGATGGTGCCGCCGTAGACGAAGATGGCCGGGATGTTCATCCGGGCGATCGCGATCATGGCGCCCGGCATGTTCTTGTCACAGCCACCGATCGCCACCACGCCGTCCATGCTCTGGGCCCCGCACGCGGTCTCGATCGAATCGGCGATGACCTCCCGGGACACCAGGGAATACTTCATCCCTTCGGTTCCCATCGAGATCCCATCGCTGACGGTGATGGTCCCGAAGACCTGGGGCATCCCGCCGGTGTCCCGCACCGCTGCCTCGGCACGCCGGGTGAGCAGGTCCAGTCCGGCGTTGCAGGGAGTAATGGTGCTGTACCCGGAGGCGATGCCCACGATGGGCTTTCCGAAATCGTCGTCACCGAACCCCACGGCGCGCAACATGGCCCGGTTGGGGGCTCGCTGGACGCCGGCGGTAATGGTGGCGCTGCGGAGCTTGTCGGTCATCGGGGGGAATCTAGAGTGTCATCCCGAGCGGAGCGAGGGACCTTCTCGTCGGGTCTCGAACCCCGCGGAAAAGATCCCTTGTTCCGCCCGGGATGACAGCGCGCCCGGCCCGCGGGCCGGGCGCAGGGTGGGTCAGGCCGGCACTGCGACCGCCGGTGTCACCGCGGCCTCGTTGCGCTCCCCGGTGCGGATCCGGTGCACCTGCGCCACGTCGAGCACGAAGACCTTGCCATCGCCCACCTCGCCGGTCCGGGCCCCCTGGAGGATGGCCTTGACGGTGACGTCGACGAAGTTCTCCGACACCCCGATTTCCAGCCGCACCTTCTCCTGCAGGTCCACCTTCACCGTGGTGCCCCGGTAGGTCTCGACCCGCTCGGTCTCGCCGCCATGGCCGAGCACCCGGGAGACCGTGAGGCCGCGGACGTCGGCCCGGTAGAGCGCCTCCAGCACCTCGTTGAGCCGGTCCGGGCGAATGACTGCTACGATGAGCTTCATGTGCTCTCTCCCGGCGTCAGCGTGGCGCGACTTGAGGGGTGAATGCGGGCACCGGCTCCGGCTCGAGCGCCGCCTCCGGGGGAACCAGGATCGAGCCTTCGCCGCTGGCGTAGGCCTCCTCGCCGTGCTGGCTCACGTCCATGCCGACACCCTCAGTGCGAGCCACCACCCGGAGCGCGGTGACGAACGAGAGCGCCCTGAGGATGACGAAGGTCATCACCGCCGCGTAGAGCGCCGCGCTCAGCGAGCCGAGGGCCTGGACCCCGAGCTGGCCTGGGTTGCCGTAGAGCAGCCCGTCGTTGCCGGCGGGGTTCCAGAGCTTCTGCGCCAGCACGCCGGTCAGCAGCGCGCCGGTCAGGCCCCCCACGCCGTGGCCGGCGAACACGTCGAGCGAGTCGTCGATCCGGGTCCGCGAGCGCAGGGCGATGGCGAAATAGCTGGGCAAGGCCGCCACGGCGCCGAGCACCAGGGCGCCGGCCGGGCTCACGAACCCGGCGGCCGGGGTGATGGCGACCAGGCCCACGACGATGCCGGTGGCTCCGCCGACGGCGGTGGCCCGGCCGGTGCGGAAGTAGTCCAGCAGGGTCCACACCACCAGCGTCGCCATGGGGGCCAGGAAGGTGTTGGTGAACGCCAGCCCGGCCAACTCGTTGGCCGCGAGGGCGCTGCCGCCGTTGAAGCCGAACCAGCCGAACCACAGCAACCCGGCGCCCAGCAGGGTGAAGGGCACGTTGTGGGGCAACACCGCCTGCCGGCCGTAGTCCTTGCGGGAGCCGAGGACCAGGGCCGCGACCAGCGCCGAGACGCCGGCATTGATGTGGACCACGGTCCCGCCGGCGAAATCCAGCACGCCGCGGGTCATGAGCCAGCCCCCGCCCCAGACCCAGTGGGCCACCGGAGCGTACACCAACAGGGTCCACAGGGCGATGAAGGCGACGTAGGGCCCGAACCGCATCCGCTCGACCACGGCCCCGGAAATCAGGGCGGCCGTGATGATGGCGAAGCTGCCCTGGTAGGCCATGAACAGCACGTGGGGGATGGTTCCCTTGGCCTCGGTCCCCACCCCGGCAAGCCCGAGGTTCGTGAGACTGCCGAGCCAGGGGCCACCCTCGCTGAAGGCGAGGCTGTAAGCGGCAACGGCCCAGGTTACGCCCACGACGCCCAGCGCCACGAAGCTCATCATCATGGTGTTGAGCGAGTTCTTGTTGCGGACCAGCCCGCCGTAGAAGAACGCGAGCGCCGGGGTCATGAGCAGAACCAGGGCGGTGGCGATGAGCATCCAGGCGGTGTCGGCCGGGACGATAGTCGGAGCGGGCGCTGCCTCCTGCAGGCTGAGCAGCAGGGGGATTGTCGTCACGGGTTGCTCCCTCAGGGTCGATGGTTCGGGATGCGCCGGGGCCGCCAACCGGCCCCGGCGTGGTGTCAAGCGTCGTAATACAGAAAGAACTCGTACGGGTGCGGCCGCAGGCTCACCGGCGCAATGTCCTTGGAGCGCTTCATGGCGATCCAGGTCTCCAGGACGTCGGGGGTGAAGACCTCGCCCTCGAGCAGGAACGCCTGGTCCCGCTCCAGCGCATCCACCGCGTCCGCCAGGTTGCCGGGAACCTGCTTGATCAACTGCTTCCGCTCGTCGTGGATCTCGTAGAGGTCCTCGTCGATCGGGGCGGGCGGCTCCAGCTTCCGCTTGATGCCGTCCAGGCCGGCCATGAGCATCGCGGCGAACGCCAGATAGGGGTTTGCGCTCGGGTCCGGCGCTCGGAACTCGACCCGCTTGGCCTTCGGGCTGTCGGAGTACATCGGGATCCGGCAGATGGCCGAGCGGTTGCGCGCCGAGTACATCAGGTTGACTGGCGCCTCGAAGCCGGGCACCAGCCGGCGGTAGCTGTTCGTGGTCGGCGCGCAGATCGCCAGCAGGGCCGGCGCGTGGGCGATCAGCCCGCCGATGTAGTGACGCGCGATCTCGGAGATCAGAGCGTAGCCGTTCGGGTCGAAGAAGAGCGGCGTGTCGCCCTTCCAGAGCGACTGGTGACAGTGCATGCCCGAGCCGTTGTCGCCGAACAGCGGCTTGGGCATGAACGTCGCCGTGTAGCCGAGGTTATGGCACACGTTCTTCACGATGTACTTGTAGAGCATGAGCCGGTCGGCCGTCTGAACCAGCGAGCCGAACCGGATGTCGATCTCCGCCTGCCCCGCGGTGCCCACCTCGTGGTGCTGGACTTCCACCGGCACCCCCGCCTCGATCAGCGCCAGCATGATCTTCGATCGTACGTCCTGGAGCCGGTCCACCGGCGGCACCGGGAAGTAGCCCTCCTTGTACCGCGGCCGGTGGCCCAGGTTGGGCGCGCCGTTGCGGCCGGAGTTCCAGATCCCCTCCTCCGAGTCGATGTGGTAGTACCCCTCGAAGGCGTTCTGGTCGAACCGCACCGAGTTGAAGATGAAGAACTCGGCCTCCGGTCCCCAGCACGAGGTGGTGGCGATCCCGGTCGTCTTCAGATATTCCTCGGCCTTGAAGGCGATGAAGCGGGGATCCCGGGAGTACGGCTCGAGGGTGACCGGATCGTAGATGTCACAGGTCAGCGACAGTGTGGGTACCGTGAGGACCGGGTCCACGAACGCCGTGGAGACGTCCGGGAGCAGCAGCATGTCGCTCTCGTGGATGGCCTGGAATCCGCGGATCGACGATCCGTCGAAGCCGAGTCCCTCGCGGATCGTTTCCGGGTCGAGGGTGGCGGCCGGGATGGAGAAATGCTGCCAGGTGCCGGGCAGGTCGCAGAACTTGACGTCCACGACCTGGATCTTGCGAGCCTCGATGAGCTCGAGCACCCGGGCGATCTCCGCCGTCCGGGGGGGGGTCGGCCGGACCGGGCTCTTGGTCTTTGCGGTAGTGGCCATGCACGCCTCAGTCGAGGAGGGGACGCTTGCGGCATTCCAGACCGGGCTGAGTATAACAAGCCGTTGCTACAGTGTCAACCCAACTGTGCATAATCTGCGCGATCCTAGGGACAAAGATGCATGAAACGATGATGTTATGCGACAAGACTGCCAG
>Ga0326597_10001075_pt1 | contig 45506 bp, 44 predicted proteins | sample RVTome_12_FD_203789 | JGI IMG/M metagenome (GOLD analysis project Ga0326597, IMG submission 203789) | Soil microbial communities from uranium-contaminated site in the Upper Colorado River Basin, Wyoming, United States - RVT100D185 | ecosystem: Environmental > Terrestrial > Soil > Contaminated >...
CCGCCAAGCGCTCCTCCGCCGGAAGCGGCCGCCCGTGCATCACCGCGGTCCGGCCTGGGTCGTCCACCGGCACGGCCGGGAGGTGGCCGAGCACCGCGAGGGCCGGTCGGAGGTGGGCCAGGCTCGCCTGGTCGAGGGGCACCGCGTCCTCCACCCGTAACGCGCCGATCATCTCCCGGCGGAGCGCGGTGAGGTGAGCGCCGACTGCCAGCCGCTCTCCCAGGTCTCGCGCGATGGCCCGAAGATAGGTCCCCGCGCTCACCGTCGCGCGAAACACGACCTCCGGCGGACGGAACGCGACCAGATCGATCCGGTGGATCGTGACGGTGATCTCCGCCGGCGCGACGGCCTCGCCGCGGCGGGCCCGCCGGTAGCTTCGCTCGCCCCCAACGTGCTTCGCCGAGAAGCTGGGGGGGCGCTGCCGCTGGGTTCCCACGAACCGGGCCAGCTCGCGTCCGACCAGCGACTCCTCCATCCCGTCGATCCGGGCCGGCTCGCCCAGCGGCGTGCCGGTGAGATCATCCGTGTCCGTCCGGCTCCCCAGGCGAGCGGTCGCGAGGTAGGTCTTGGCCTCTCCCTCGAGGAACCGGGCCAGCCGGGTGGCCCGGCCCACCAAGACCACCAAAAGGCCGGTGGCGAACGGATCCAGCGTTCCGGTATGCCCCACGGCCCGAACGCCGACCACCCGCCGGATGCGCTGCACCACGTCGTGCGAGGTGAGGCCGGCCGGCTTGTCCACCAGCATCGCGCCAATCAGTCCCGCTCCTCCCGACGCAGCGCGTTCAGCAATTCGTCGATGCGGGCCCCGTGCGCGAGTCCCAGATCGAGCTCGAAGTGCAGCTCCGGAACCGTGCGGGTGGTGAGGGCGCGGGCCGCACGGGACCGGAGAAAGCCCGCCGCGCTCTGGAGGCCCTGCAAGGCCCGGGTCTGGTCGGCTTCCTCGCCGGGGACGCTCACCAACACCCGGGCGTGGGAAAGATCGTTGGTGACCAGCACCGCGGTCACGGTGACGAAGCCCACCCGCGGGTCGCGCACCTCCCGGGTCAGCCCGTCGGTGATCACCTGCCGGAGCGTTTCGGCGACCTGCTCGGGGCGTCGGGAGTGCCCCCTCATCGGAACACCGTGACCGTATCCACAATGCGGACTCCGTCCGTGTTCTCCACCGCCCGGTCCGCGGCCCGGAGCACACCCTCGACCACCGGGCGGGCGGTGCCGACGACGGCGCAGGCGATTTCTGCTCGCTGCCACAGGTCCTGATGGCCCGTTTCCGCCACCGACACGTTCAAGCTGCGCCGGAGGTCGACCGTAAGCGGCCGCAGGATCCCACGCTTCTGCTTCAGCGAATGGCACCCGGGGAGATGTAGCTCCCAGGTTTGAATCGCGATGATCACCCCACCGCGCCGCCGGCCACGGGCTGAAGCGTGCGCTTGATCTCCTCCATCCGGAACGACTCGATCCGATCTCCCACCTTGAGGTCGTTGAAGTTCTCGATCCCGATACCGCACTCGAGGCCCTCGCGGACTTCGCGCACGTCGTCCTTGAAGCGCTTGAGGCTCGACAGGCCTCCGCTGTAGGCCACGACGCCGTCGCGAATGATCCGGACCTTGGCGGTCCGCTGGATGATCCCGCTGCGGACGGCGCATCCGGCGATGGTCCCCACCTTGCTGACCTTGAAGAGCTGCAGCACCTCGGCTTCGCCGAGCACGGTCTCGCGTTCCTCCGGCTTGAGGAGACCCTCGAGCGCGTTCCGGACGTCCTCCACCGCTTCGTAAATGATGCGATAGGTCCGGACATCGACTTGTTCCCGTTCGGCGGCGCCGCGCGCATTCGAATCGGGCCGGACGTGGAAGCCGAGCACGATCGCGCCGGAGGCCTTCGCCAGCAGGATGTCGCTCTCGGTGATGGCTCCGACCCCGCGGTGCACCACGTCCACCCGCACCTCGCCGGTGGAGAGCTGGGCCAGCGCGTCGGCCAGGGCCTCGGCCGGGCCGCCCTGGTCGGCCTTGATGATGATCCGGAGGGACGACACCTCGCCTTCCTTGAGCGCGCGGCTGAAATCCTCGAGGCTGGTGCCCTTCTGGCTGCGGCGATTCTGGGCCTCACGCTCGAGCCGCTGCCGTTTCTGGGCAATGTCGCGTGCCTCCACCGCGTCGGTCACCACGGCGAAGGTGTCCCCGGCCGCGGGCACGCCCTCGAACCCGAGAATCTGCACCGGGATGGACGGCCCGGCGACCTCGACGGCGTTGCCCCGCTCGTCGTACAGCGCCCTGACCCGTCCGGAGAACTTGCCGCAGATGAAATCTTCACCCACCCGGAACGTGCCCTTCTGCACCAGGATGGTCGCCAGCGGTCCTTTCCCGGGGTCGAGGGTGGCTTCCAGCACGGTGCCATGGCCTCGCCCGTTGGGGTTGGCCTTGAGGTCCAGGATTTCGGCTTGCAGCAGGATCTGCTCCAGCAGCAGGTCGATGCCGATGCCCTTCTTGGCGGAGATCTCGGCCGAGAGGGTCTTACCGCCGAACTCTTCCAGCACGACGTTTTGCTGGAGCAGATCCTGCTTGACCTTGGGCACGTTCGCGGTGGGGAGGTCGATCTTATTGATCGCCACGATCATGGGGACGCCGGCGTTGCGGGCGTGACTGATCGCCTCGATCGTCTGCGGCATCACCTGGTCGTCGGCGGCGACGACCAGCACGACGATGTCGGTGACCTGCGCGCCGCGGGCCCGCATGGCCGTGAACGCCTGGTGGCCCGGCGTGTCGAGGAAGGTGATCTCCCGGCCGTTCGGCAAGGTCACGTGATAGGCGCCGATGTGCTGCGTGATGCCGCCTGCCTCGCCGGCAACCACGTTCGCCTTGCGGACGTGATCCAGGAGCGAGGTCTTCCCATGGTCGACGTGGCCCATGATGGTGACGACCGGCGAGCGGGGCTCGAGATCTTCGGGACGCTCCTCCTCGGCGACCGTCTCCGTGGCGGCGGCGTATTCGTCCTCCCGCACCGCCTCGAATCCGAAGGCGGACGCGATCAATTCGATCTGATCGAAGTCCAGCCGCTGGTTCACCGTCACCATCAAGCCCAGCTCTTTGAAGGCGAACTGGACGATCTGAGTCGCGGAGACCTTCATCGCGCCCGCCAGCTCCGAGACGGAGATGAACTCGTTGACTCGGATGCGGGTCTTTTCCCGTTCCCGCTCCTCCGCCAAGCGGCCGGCCTGCACCTCGCGGAACGAGGGTTCATCCGAGCGGCGGCCGCCCTTGCGGGAGGCCGGCCCTTTCATCCCTTGCAGCGTCTTGAGGATGTTGGCCTGCACCGCATCCTGATCCACCATCGAGCGCTTGCCCTTCTTCCCCTTCTTCCGCCCGCCGCCCTTCTCGGCGTCGGGGCCGAAGGAGCGGGCGGGGGGCGCGCCCCGGTCCGGGCCACCCGGCCGGGCGGGACCGGGACGCGCAGGGGCCGCCGGGGCGCTGCTGCTGAACACCGGTTTGGGGCCCCGAGCCGCGGCCGGGGGCCGCTGAATGCGGGGAGGAATGAACGGCGCCACGGTCGGGGGCGGGGCAGGTGCCGGGGTCGCCTCGACGGTGCCCGTCGCGTCGCCCGCGGTGGTCTCTTCGTCCTCCTGGGGGGGCGCCGGAGGCAGATCGCGAAAGAGGGCGCGGGCCCGTTCTTCAAGGGACTGGGCCGGAGCCGACTCCATCGCCTCGACCACCGGGCGATCCAGCTCCAGGACAGCGAGCTCGGCCTCCTTTTCGGCCTGCGCCTGGGCTTCCACCTCGGCTACTTCGGCCGCGGTGCGACGACGCTTGGCCGGCCGCTGCTCCACCGGGGGCGGAGCCGCCGCGGCCTTGACCGCCTTGCGGCGCCCCTTCTTGGGAGCGGGGGTGTCGGCGTGCTTGCGCTTCTCGCGCTCCCACCGAACCCGAACGGCCGACACCTGATCGTTCTCCAGCGCGGACAGGTGACTGCGCACGAAGATATTCATCTCCTTGAGCAGGCCCAGGAGCTGGTCCGACGCGACGCCGAACTCTACGGCAAGATCATGAACTCTGGTTTTGACCACGCAAGCCTCCATCAGGAGCGTACGGGCGCCGGCGGCACCATGCCGCGAGCCAACTCGCGGTCCCGTACACCGACCGCCATCACGGGCGGTTTTCCCAGCCGCGCGCCGATCGCGGCGGCACCCGGGCCCGGCACGATCGGCACCTGCATCGCCGTCGCCAACCGGACCACCTTTTCGACCGCGCGGGGGCTGGCATCCTCCGCCAGCACCACGCATCGGCAGGTCCCCCTTCGCAGTTCCTGGCGGACCGCCTCCACCCCCACCACGATCCGCCTGCCCCGGTAGCCGAGCCCGATGAGACCCAGCAGGCGCATCATCCCTGGGGCGGGGATTCCTCGCCTCCCTCCTCGTCGGTGAGCTCCACCAAAAAGCCGAGCAGCTGGTCGGCGGCCTCGGGCGTCATGCCCGGGATCTTGGCAAGGTCCTCCCGCTCCAGATCGAGGATGTCGTTGAGCATCCGATAGCCGGCGCTCTCCAGGATGGCGGTGAGCTCGGGAGACAGTCCGGTGAGCTCGGCGAGGGGCACCTTCGCCGCGGTCTCATCCTCCGGCGGGAGCGGCGCGAACAGCGGGCCCTCGCCGCCGCGCTCGAGCCATTCGCGGCTGGAGTAGAGGTCGATCTTCCATCCGGTGAGCTCGGAGGCCAGGCGCACGTTCTGCCCGTTCCGCCCGATGGCGAGGGAGAGCTGGTCCTCGTCGACCACGGCCTGGATGGTCTTGGCCTCCGGATCGGAGAAGACCTTGGCCACCCGGGCAGGGGCCAGGGCCAGGCGTGCGAACCGCTCGGGATCGGGCGACCAGGGAACGATGTCGATCCGCTCGCCGCCGAGCTCGTTCACGACCGCCTGCACCCGCGAGCCTTTGAGGCCGACACAGGCGCCCACCGGGTCGATGGCGTCGTCGCGGGAGATGACGGCGACCTTGGTCCGGCTCCCGACCTCACGCGCGATGGCGCGAATTTCCACGACCTGCTGCTGGATTTCGGGCACTTCGAGCTTGAACAGGGCCTTCACGAACAGCGGGTCCCCCCGGGAGAGGATCAACCGGGGCCCCTTGGGCGTCTCCTCCAGGCGCTTCAGCACCGCGCGGATGGTGTCTCCCTGGTGGAAGTGCTCCCGGTGGTTCTGATCGCGGTAGGGGATGATGGCCTCCGCCTCGCGGAACTTGTTGAGCATGATGACCAGCTTCCCCCGCTCGATCTGCTGCACTTCCCCGGAGAGCAGCTCGCCGACCTTGGAGGCAAACTCCTCGCGAATCCGGGCCCGCTCGCCTTCCCGGACCCGCTGGATGATGCGCTGCTTGGCGGCCTGCACCGCGAGGCGGCCGAAGTCCACGAAGGGAACCTCCTCCTCCAGCATGTCGCCGATCTCGAACTCGGGATCCTCGTACCTCGCTTCCTCCAGCGAGATTTGCCAGCTCGCGTCCTCCACCGCTTCCACGACCTGGCGGAGTCGGACGACCTTGATACTGCCCTGCAGCTCATCCACGCTCAGCTCGAACTTGACGTTGGGCCCAAACTTGCGGACCAGCGCCGCCTGGATGCCGTCCCGCAGCAGCTCCAGGAGGTCCGAGCGCTCCAATTGCTTGGTGGTCGTCAGCTCGCGGAACGCGGCCAAGACCTCAGGCGATCCAGCCATCGGGTTCACTCCTCGATGATGCGCGGTCACTGCCGGCCGCGCCTACTCAGCGTTTGCGGTGCTCGCCCCAGTCTGCCGTCAGCGTGGCCTCCTGGATCTGCGCGAGGGCCAGGGTGACCTCCGCCCCGTCGTGCAGCCGAACCGTCACATGCTCGTCGTCGGGCACGCCGGCGATCTCGACTTCTCGGCGTCCGCCAAGCGCCGCCGCCCGGACCCGGGCCCGGCGGCCGACGAAGCGGCGCCAGTGCTCCGGCCAGCGCAGGGGTCGCTCGATGCCGGGAGAGGAAACCTCCAGCACGTACCGCGGCCCAACCATCGCCGTGGATTCGAGGAAGCGCTCGAGCGACCGGCTGATGCCGGCGCAGTCGTCGGCCGTGACACCCTGGCCGGGTCGGCTGTCCGGGCGGTCCACCCGCAGTTGCAGGATGGGGCGCTGCAACGTTCCCACCACCCGCAGGTCCACCAGCTCGAAGCCAAGGCCGGCGAGCTCGGCACGGAGCGGGGCGATGAGCGCGCCGACGAAGGGATCGACCAGCATGAGGGGTTGCGGGAAAAAAAATGTGGGGGAATCCCCCACATCGACAGTAGGCCCGGACCGGCGCCCCCCCTAGAACCCCTAAATAGTATCGTGAGAACCGAAGCCAGTCAATCGGTCGGCGGCAGGCCCAGGAAAGCGACCATCCGGCCGTCTACTCCGCCGGAGGCCCGGTGGCTGAAAAACAACGAATGATCGTGGGCCGAGCACCAGGGCGAGATGCTTGGATCCCGCACGCCCAGGGCTTCGGCCTCCTCGGCCAGCCGGCGCCGGAGGTCGAGGTGGTGAGGGCCGTCGCCCACGGGGACAACACCACAACTGGTCATGACTTCAGATCCTACTTCATAACAGCAACCGCAAATCCCAATACCACAATGCATTACAACGTCAGCTGGCGCGCTTCCAGTAGCCTGAGTCAAGCGGGTAAGGCCGGCCGGTAGTATCCCCGCCGCCGTCCCTCGCCATCCCGCATGGAGCAGCGCGATGCCGCGGCCGGGAACCAAGAGGTAGACCGGAACGCAATCGGCGACTGTGACCGTGAGCATGATGCCCGGGCTGACCGTCACCCACCCATCGACCCCGTCGAGCTGGATCCAACCCTCGCCGCCATCGAGGTACGCCACTCGGGCGCCGTGAACCTGGTGGCCCAGGGCAAAAGAGGTGAATCCCGGGAACGACTGCCGGAAGGCTTGCCAACGACTCATGGCCTCCCCGGCGGGAGTGTCGGCCCACAGCCCCAGATCGAACCCTCGCCCCGGCTCGGTGCCCCGACCGGTGATTCCGGCGACGACCCCGTGGCGAGCCCCCCACTCCTCCAGGTAATACAGGGGGAGTCGGCCGGGGCTCCGGACCTCCTTACCCATCGGCGCGCTCGATTTCGGCGCCCAGAGACCGCAGCCGCTCATCGATGCGCTCGTAACCCCGTTCGATCTGGCCCACATTGTAGATGATGCTGGGACCTTCTGCGGCCAGCGCCGCCAGCAGCATCGCCATGCCCGCCCTGATGTCGGGAGACTCGACGGTTCCGCCTCGGAGCGGCGCGGGCCCCGAGATGACGGCCCGATGAGGGTCGCACAGGACAATACGGGCCCCCATGCCGATCAGCTTGTCCACGAAGAAGAGACGCGATTCGAACATCTTCTCGAAGACCAGGATGATGCCCGAGCACTGGGTCGCCGTGACGATCGTTGTGGACATGAGGTCGGCCGGAAAGGCAGGCCAGGGACCATCCTCCAGTTTGGGGACATGCCCGCCGAGGTCGGGGCGGATCCGGCGCTCCTGGCCGGCTCGGATGGTGAGCCGGGTGCCCTCGATCACCGCCCGGATTCCCAGCCGCTCGAACCCCAGCACGGTGCTCCGCAAATCGTCGGGCCGGACCGGATCGATGGTGATCTCGCCGTTGGTCACCGCGGCCAAGCCGATGAAACTGCCGATCTCGATATGGTCGGGGCCGATGGCGTAGGTCGCTCCGCTCAGCGGGTATCCCCCCTCGATGGTATAGACATTGGTGCCGATCCCTTCGACGTGGGCGCCCATCGCCACGAGGGCGCGGGCCAAGTCCTGCACGTGGGGTTCCGAGGCGGCGTTCCGGAGCACGGTCCGCCCCTTGGCCGCGACCGCGGCCATGAGCGCGTTCTCGGTGCCGGTGACGCTGGGCTCATCGAGAAAAATGTCGCTGCCCTGCAAGGACTTGGCCTCGAGCTCGTACCGGTCGCCCACCTCAACCGTGACCCCCAGGTGCTCCAAGGCCAGGAAGTGGGTGTCGACCCGGCGGCGTCCGATGACATCGCCCCCGGGCGGGGGCAGAACCACCTTTCCGAAACGGGCGAGGAGTGGGCCTGCCAGGAGAATCGAGGCCCGGATTCTGGCGCAGAGCTCGGGGTTGAGAGGCTTGGAGCGGGCCGGCCGGGTATCCACCCGCACCGTATTGGGGCCGGTCCATTCCGTTTCGGCTCCGAGATCGCCGAGCAGGCCCAGCATGGTTTCGACGTCACGAATGCGGGGAATGTTCTCCAGCACCATCGGCCCGTCGGCGAGCAGCGTGGCCGCGAGGATGGGAAGCGCCGCATTCTTGTTGCCGGCCGGCCGCACCGTACCATGCAGCGCCCGGCCACCGCGCACGAGGAATCGAGGGGGCATGGCCAAAGCTGAGCAGGTCCCGCAGGCCCGTCAAGCGGAGCCTGGGGGTTGCATGGATGCTCCGACCCCTTTGTTTTAGCCGGTGGGCCCCGGCCTGACGCACGGCCCCTTGAGGAGGACCGGAGCATGAGGACTCTCGCACTGCTGCAAGCCGCGTCGGCGCCCGGGTGGGTCGGGCCGACCATGGCCCTGTCCCTGGCCGCCATCGCCCTGGCCCTCCTGGCGATGACGGTGGTGCTCATCGTCACCATGCTCCGTTTCGCCGCCCAGCGCGAGAAGTTCGGGTCGGTGGTGGACGCCATGCATGGCGAGCTGAGCCAGACGCTGGCGTCGCTGCGGGGCATCGTCGAGCAAGGTCAGGACCTCATGGTCGTGGTCCGGAGCGAGGCCGGCGCCTTGGCTCAGACCAGCCGCCACCTGCGGCGGAAGGTCGTCAAGGCGGTCGATCGGGTGGACGAGCGACTGACGGACCTCGAAACGCTCTACGACGTGGTCCATGACGAGGTGGAGACCACCGCGCTCGACGTGGCGGCCGCGCTCCGGACGGCCCGGCGCGGGGGTGGCATGTTACGGCGGCTCCGGCGGTTTCTGGTGGCGGGACGGCGGTGAGCGCGGGAAAGGTCGTGGCGGCCTTCCTGCTGCTGGGGCTGGTCGCCGTCGCGTTACCCGCCCCGGCACACGCGTGGACCCCGGGAACCCACATCTACCTCGGCTCCACCGTACTGGCCAACCTGCAATACCTCTCGGCGCCGATCGCCGATCTGCTCCGGGCCCACTCCATACAGTTTCTCTACGGCAACATCGCCGCCGACTCTTCGATCGCCAAACACTTCGCGCCGCTCGGGCGCCATTGCCACTATTGGCACGTGGGACAGGAGATTCACGATCTCGCCGGGTCCGAGGGGCTCCGAGCCTTCGGCCTCGGCTACCTCTGCCATCTCTCGGCCGACACGGTTGCCCACAACTATTTCGTCCCCCGGCAACTCATGCTTACCCGGGGCACGGCCTCGGTCGGACACTCCTACTGGGAGGCCAGGGTCGAGAGCCATCTGGGCGATGCCTATGCCAAGTCGGCCAAGGACGTGATCCTCCATGACCACACCGAGGCCGACGCCCACCTGGACCGGATCATCGCGCCGACGATCTTCAGCGTCCGCACCAACCGGCGACTCTTTCGCGGCATGGTGCATCTCACGGAAACCTCGAGCTGGCACCGGGCCACGCAGGTCGCGCGGGAGTACAGCCGCTGGCCCCTGGAGGACGGTGACGTAGACCATCATCTGGGATTGTCCTTCGATTTCATGATGGCCTTCTTGGGCGGCCCCGACTCGCCCGCTCTCCAGCTCGACCCCTCCGGTGAGCGCCCCCTCAAGATGGCCAAGGTGCTTCGTCGCCGAGTGCTCCGGCGAGCGGGCCCCCGAAGGCTGGTGGAGATCGAAACCGCCGCCCAGGAACACTTCGGCCTGCCCGACAGACCGCTGACCTTCTGGCGCCAGGCGCCGGCGAAACTGCCCTGGCGCGCCGCCGCGAGCTCGCCCCCCTCACCTGGGGTCTCGCGCAACGGGAATCGATGACCCCGCCAGATACGGCGCTCGATACCGAAGACATCATCCGCCGGCTGGGTCTGCTGCCCCACCCCGAGGGCGGCTACTACCGTGAGACCTTCCGCAGTCCCTCCCGAGTCCGCCTGCCCGATGGGCGAGTGCGCCACGCATCCACCGCCATCCACTACCTGCTTCCCGAGGGAACCTGGAGCACCTGGCACCGCGTCACGGCCGACGAAATCTGGCACCACTACGGCGGCGGGCCCCTTCGACTCTATCGCCTGGGACTCGGAGAGCTGCTTCTGGACCGGGTGACGCCTCAAGCGGTGGTGCCCGCCGGCGTCTGGCAGGCCGCTGAACCGGACGGGGGACCGGTGCTGTGCGGGTGCACCGTGTCTCCCGGGTTCGAGTTCGACGACTTCGAGCTGGGGCGCCAGGACCAGCTGATGGCCGCATTCCCCGCCCAGGCGAGCCTGATCCGCCGGCTGGCTCGATGAGACCCTCGCTGAGGGTGCTTGCCGGCGTCCTGTTGACCCTACCCGCGGGAGCCACCCCGCTTCACTCCCAGCGGCAGGTGCCGCAGGCCGCCATCCGGACCACCCCCGATCACCCCGCCCGTGGCGCAGTCGCCTGGATCACCATCGTCCCCACCGATCCCTTGGACACCATCCTGGGGGCCGCGGGCGAAGCGGCCGGCGAGCCACTCCACTTCACCCGACATGCCAACGGAACGCTCCACGGATTGGTCGGTATCCCGCTGGCCGGCGATGACTGCCTCAGCGTTTCGCTGCGGCTCGATCGACCAACCGGCGTCGACACCCTCACGGTTGGGCTGGCGGTGCGGCGCCCGGCCTATCCCAGCGAGCGGCTTCGGGTGGCGCCCAGGTACGCCGAGCCGGACAGCGCCGCGCAGGCGCGGGTGGCACGGGAGCTCGCGCAGAGCAGAGCGATATCGCGGGAAGCGCACGGTACACCACGGCTGTGGACCGATGCGTTCCATCCGCCCCGGCCCGGCCGGGTAACCAGCCGTTACGGCACCGCGCGCACCTTCAACGGTAGGGTGATGAGCCGCCACCTCGGCACCGATTACGCCGGGGTGGTGGGCGCCCCGGTGCGAGCCGCGAACCGCGGGGTTGTGGCGTTGATCGCGGATTTCTATTTGGCCGGGCACGCCGTGTACCTGGACCACGGCGCCGGGCTGGTGACGGGGTACTTCCACTTGAGCGGCGTGACCGTGGCGCCGGGGGATACGGTCGCGGCCGGGCAGCAGATCGGTGCAGTGGGACAGAGCGGCAGGGCCACCGGCCCCCATCTGCATTGGATCGCCCGGTACGGGGAGATAACGGTGGATCCCGTGAGTCTCTTCTCGCTAGGGCCTCCGCCGGAGTAGGCTAGCCCAGTTTCTCCCGTAGTACCGGCTGGACGCCCTTGGGGTCGGCCTTCCCCTTGCTTCGCTTCATCACCTGCCCCACGAAGAACGCCATGAGCTTGGTCTCGCCCGCGCGATAGCGCTCGACTTCGGCGGGATGGGCGGCCAGCACCTCGGTTACCCACGCGGCCAGCGCGCTCTCGTCCCGGACCTGAATCAATCCCAAGCGCTCGGCGGCGGCCTTCGGTGTATCCCCCGGAGTCGTCACCAGCTCGGCGTACACTCGCTTGGCCGCCTGATGGCTGACGACACCTTCCTCCACCAGGCCGATCAGGGCCGCGAGGCCCGCTGCCGGCACCGGAAAGACGCCGGTCTCGTTGAAGGAGGCCATGACGTCGCCCATCACCCAGTTGGCCGCCGTCTTGGGGTCCACCCCGGCCGCCACGGCGGACTCGAAGTAATCGGCCAGCGCCGCTTCGCCGGTCAGCACCCGCGCATCGTACGGGGAAAGCCCCAATTCCCGCTCCAGCCGGGTACGCCGCGCCTCCGGCAGCTCGGGAAGCGCATTCCTCTGCTCCTGGACCCAGCGGGCCGGCAGCTCAAGTGGCGGCAGGTCGGGATCGGGGAAATAGCGGTAATCATGACTCTCTTCCTTCGACCTGATGGGCTTCACCTGCCCGGTGGTGGCATTGAAGAGCAAGGTGACCTGGGCGACTCGTTCCCCCGCTTCAACCAGCGCGATCTGGCGGGCCCGCTCGGCCTCCAATGCCCGCTCGACATTGGCGAACGAGTTCATGTTCTTCACCTCGGTCTTGGTCCCCAGCCGGGAATCGCCGACCGGCCGAACGGAAATGTTGGCATCGACCCTTAGGCTTCCCTGCTCCATGCTGCAGTCGCTGACGCCCGCGTAGACCAGGATCTGCCGGAGGGCGCTGAGGTACGCCCGTGCCTCTTCCGGTGAGCGCAGGTCCGGCTCGCTCACGATTTCGGCCAGCGGAGTACCCGCCCGGTTGAGGTCGACCGCGGTCTTCCCGGGAAAGCGGTCGTGGATCGACTTCCCCGCGTCTTCCTCGAGATGGAGGCGGGTGATCCCGACATCGATGCGGCCCCGGTCGGGTGCGTCGAGGCCCACGCGGCCCCCGGTCGCCAGCGGCTGGTCGAACTGGGAGATCTGGTACCCCTTGGGAAGATCGGGATAGAAGTAGTTCTTGCGGGCGAAGACGCTGGTCTGGTTGACCGTCGCCCCCAGGGCGAGCGCTGCCCGCACCCCGAGCCGTACCGCCTCGGCGTTGGGAACCGGCAGCGCTCCTGGCAGGCCGAGGCAGGTGGGGCACACGTTGGTGTTGGGCGGATCGCCGAAGGTGGTACGGCAGCCGCAGAACATCTTGGTCCTGGTCCGTAGCTGGACGTGGACCTCCAGGCCGATGACGGTTTCCCAGGCCATCACCGCACCTCCGCCTCGGGGGAGACCGCCCGCTCCAGCGCGGCGGCGGCGGACAGCAGCCGCTCCTCCTCGAAGAACGGCGCCACCAGCTGGGCCCCGACCGGCAGGCCCTCGGTCCGCCCCACCGGGAGACTCAGCGCGGGAAGGCCGGCGAGGCTCACGGCACAGACGAAGACGTCGGCGAGATACATGGCCACCGGATCCTCGGTCTTCTCTCCCGCCCGGAAGGCCGGCGTTGGCGTCGTCGGGGTGAGCAGCAGGTCCACCCCGGAGGCGAATACGCGGGCAAAGTCGTCGGTCATCAAGGCGCGCACCCGCTGTGCCTTCCGGTAGTAGGCGTCGTAGTATCCCGCGCTCAGGACGTAGGTACCCACCAGAATCCGGCGGCGGACCTCGGCCCCGAACCCCTCCGCGCGGGTGGCGCGGTAGAGGGCGCTGATGTCGCCGTCGGGCCCGACTTTCCGCGAGCCATACCGGACGCCGTCGTAGCGGGCGAGATTCGCCGCCGCCTCGGCGGGAGCGATGATGTAGTAGGTCGGCACGGCGTACCGGGAGTGGGGGAGCGACACCTCGCGCACCTCCCCACCCAGCGCCCGGACCGCTCCCACGGCGCGGCGCAGCGCCGCCGCGACGCCGGCGTGGAGGTCGTGGGGGAAATACTCCTTGGGCAGCCCTACGGTGAGACCGGAGAGATCGGCCCGCGCCGCCGGCAGCGACAGCGGCGGCCGGTCCACCGTCGTCGCATCGCGGGGGTCGGGACCGCTCATCTGAGCGAGCACCCGCGCGGCGTCGCCCACGGTGCGGCCGAAGACGGAGACGCAGTCGAGAGAGGAGCCGAACGCCACCAACCCGTACCGGCTCACCCGCCCGTAGCTCGGCTTGACTCCCACCACGCCGCAGAAACTCGCCGGCTGCCGGACCGACCCGCCGGTCTCCGATCCGAGCGCGACCGGGACCACCCCGGCGGCGACCAGCGCCGCGGACCCGCCGGACGAGCCGCCCGGCACGCGGCTCGGATCCAGCGGGTGTCTCACCCGACCGTAGGCCGAGTGCTCGGTGGACGAGCCCATGGCGAACTCATCCAAGTTGGTCTTGCAGGCGATGAGCGCGCCGGCCGCGCGCAGCCGATCGACCACGGTGGCGCTGTAGGGCGAGATGTATCCCTCGAGGATGCGCGAGCCGCAGGTGGTCGGCGCCTCGACCGTCACGATGTTGTCCTTAAGGGCGATCGGCAGGCCGGCAAGGGGGCCGGCCTGAGCCATCCGATCCACCCGGGCAGCCTCGGCGTCCAGCAGCGCCTGCGACCAATGGAGCGTGGCGTTGAGCCCAGCCGCATCGGCGGCCGCGAGTCGCTCTCCCGTAGTCCGGGCGACCGCCGCCGCGCTCATTGGTCTTCCATGGCGCCGTGGCGCGGCACCAGGAAGAAGCCTTCGGCGAACTCGGGCGCCATCGATGCGGGCGGCCGGGCCAACGGGACCGGCGCCGGGTCATCGCTTCTGAGCCTGACCGAGGTCGGCCCCGGGAGCACGGGACGACTGGTCCCCCCTCCCGGTACCTGGTCGAGTTGCGCCACGTACTCCACGATGCGATTCAGCTGCGCGACCAACCGGTCGAGCTCCCCCTGGCTCACGGCGATCTCCGCGAGTCTCGCCACGTGGAGCACCTCGTCGCGACCGATGCTCATGCTCCCTCCCAATTCCGCTCGAGCCCGGCGAAAGCCACCAGCAGCTCTTTCACCCCCACCTCCTGGTCGTCGAAGGCCACCGACACCTTGAGCGTTCGACCGGTGCCGGTGAGACCCCTGATGGTGCCGCTGCCAAACCGCCGATGCCGCACCCGTTCCCCCTTCACGTAGCGGGGCGCGTCCTGCGACTCCCCGCCGGCCACCGGCGGAGAGGTCATCCCTCCCGTATCCGCCGGCGCTCGCCGGGACCAGGTCGCCGTGCGCCGCCCGCCGGGCGCACCCCAGTCGGGCGCCCAGAGCGCGGTGGTGCGCCGCTCCTCAATGATGCCCGGGGGGATCGCCTGGAGAAAGCGTGACGGTACTCCCGGACGAAGCTCGCCGCCCCGCCGCCGGGCACGGGCCCAGGTGAGGTACAGCTTGTCCTTGGCCCGGGTGAGACCGACATAGCAGAGCCGGCGCTCCTCCTCCAGACCGTCCTCCTGCTCCTCCGCACGAGCCAGCGGGAAGAGGCCGTTCTCGAGGCCCGTCAGGACGACCACCGGCCATTCGAGGCCTTTCGCCGTATGCAGCGTCATCAGGGTGACTCCGTCCTCCCGGCCGACCACGGTGTCCACCGAGGACAGCAGGGCGGCTTCTGCCAGGAACCGCTCCAGTGGGGTGCCTTCCTCCGGCTCGCCGGTCACGTCCTCCGACCAGTTCGCGGCGCTCGCGACCAGCTCGCGCACGTTCTCCCAGCGTTCCACCCCCTCGGGACCCTCGGCGTGCAGGACGGCCTCGTAGTCGATGGCCCGGACCACCTGATCCAGCACGTCGGCGGGCGAAAGCCGTCCGACTCGCTGGGCCAGCCCGTCGATCAGGCCGGCGAAGCCCCGGAATCCCTCGCGAACGTTGGGGCGAAGATCCGGGATGCGGTCCGCCACCCGCGCCGTTTCCAGCAGCGACTTCCCCCAGAGCTGCGCCGTTTGGGAGAGCACCGCGAGACTGGTTTCGCCGAGCCCCCTCCGGGGAACGCTCACCGCCCGCAAGAACGCCTCGTCGTCCGCGGGGTTGGCCACCATCCGTAGATACGCCAGCAGGTCTCTGACCTCGCGGCGGTCGTAGAAACTGATCGCTCCGATGAGCCGGTACGGCATCCCGGCCCGCCGGAAGGCCTCTTCCAGCGCGCGCGACTGGGCGTTGGTGCGGTAGAGAACCGCCATCTCCGTGGTTTGCCAATCGCCCGCCGCTCTGCGGCGCTCCAACTCCCGCACCACCCATTCCGCCTCATCCCGCTCATCGGCGGCGCCAACCAGGGTGACCGGCTCGCCGCCCCGGCGCCGGGTGGTCAGCGTCTTGCCGAGACGACCGCGATTTTCCGCGATGACCCCATTGGCGGCGTCCAGCACCACGTTGGTGGAGCGGTAGTTCTCTTCCAGGCGCACCAGCTTGGCACCGGGGAAGTCGATGCGGAAATCCTGCATGTTCCGCACCTCGGCGCCCCGCCAGCCATAGATCGACTGGTCGTCGTCACCCACCACGCAGACGTTGCCCTGCGCCCCGAGCAAGCGGATCAACTCGTACTGGGCCCGGTTGGTGTCCTGAAACTCGTCCACCAAAATGAAGGCGAACCGCTGCTGGTAGGCTCGCAACCGGTCGGGGTGGGCGCGGAACAAGGCCAGCGGGTGCAGCATGAGGTCGTCGAAATCCATCGCGTTGGCCGCCTGCAGCGCCGGCCCCATGGCCTGGTAGACATCGGCCGCCACCTGGGCGAGCCGGTCGAACGGCGACCCCGCGGCCAGCTCCGAGGGGGGGATCATCCGATTCTTGGCGGCGGAGATGAGCGACTGCACCGCTCGCGGCGGGAACAGCTTGGCCGAGTGTCCCCGTCGCTCCATCAATCGCTTGATGAGGTTGAGCCGGTCGTCCTCGTCATAGATGGTGAACTGGCGGGTGAATCCGAGGAGCTCCGCCTCCCGCCGCAAGATCCGGGCGGAGAGCGCATGGAACGTCCCGATCCAGAGTCCCGATGGGTCGCGGTCGAGCAGTCGTCCGATCCGCTGTTTCATCTCCCCCGCCGCCTTGTTGGTGAAGGTCACGGCGAAGATTCGATCGGGAGGGACCCCATGCCGGTCGATCAGGGTCGCGATCCGGGTCGTCAGCACCCGGGTCTTGCCCGACCCCGCCCCCGCCAGGACCAGGAGGGGTCCGTGCAGGTGCGCAACCGCCTCCCGCTGGGCGGGATTGAGCGCGTGGTGAAGGTCGGCGGTGGAGGTCTCGATCATGTCGTCGGTTCGGCCAAGGGAATCCGGATCAGAAAGCTGGCGCCCCGCTCGGTCGGCTCCAGGGTGAGATGGCCGTGGTGGGCGTCCTCCACCACTCGCCGGGACAGCGCCAGGCCGATCCCCCACCCACCGCGCTTGGAGGTGATGCCCGGCTGGAACAGGGTCCGGCGGATGTCGCGGGGAACGCCGGGACCGTCGTCAATGACCCGGATCTCGCCCAGCCCATGGGTCGCACCCACTCGCAAGCAGATCGTGCCGCTGCGACCCTGGAGCGCATCGATGGCGTTCTTCACCAGCGACTCGAGGGCCCACTCGAGGAGGACCGGATCTCCCACGACCATGGGCCCCATCCCGGGCGCCTCCAATCGAATCTCGATGGGGTTGGCTCGGCGAGGGAGTCGAGGTCGAAAGTACCCGACCACCCGATCGGCCAGCGCGCCGAGTCCGATGGGCTCCCGTTTCGCGGGGTTGCCGATCCGCTCGAAGCGCTGGGCCACCCGGTCGAGGCGCTCGGCATCGGCCGAGAGATGGTCGGCCAGGTCGGGGGGCGGGGTCGGGCGGGAGCGCACCCGCTCGATCCACCCCTGGAGACTGGTGAGGGGCGTCCCCATCTGATGGGCCGCCTCCCGCGCCATGGCCACCCAGAGCCGGTCCCGTTGCGCTGCCATCGCGTTCCGGTAGGCGAACACCGCCACGGCGACCATCACCGCGAAGGTGAGCCCCTGGAGCACCGCCAGCATGGTCAGGTTTCGCTGGGCCGGCAGCGGCCCGTAGTGGACGGTGCCGATGGAATCGTCGACGATCGGCGCGTTCTGCCGGTCCAGCCGGCGAGCGAACGCCATCACCCGGGGGTCCTCGAGCGGCGCCTCGAAAGGCAAGTTCGCCGCCGCCGTCACCCGACCGGCGCGGTCGGTGACGACCAGCGGGAGTCCGAGCGCCCGCACCTGCTCACCGAGCCGGAGGAGCGCGTCGGCCTCGGCGCCCGGGCGGGGATCGTTGAGCCCGCCAAACACGCCGGAATAGAGCCGGCTGGTCGCGGTCGCGTCGGCCCTGAAGTGGCGGATGACCAGCAGCCCGGTGCCGAAGCTCAGCCCTGCCAGCATGGCCACGAGCACCACCACCACCGCTGGCGCGAGGCGCTGCACCCTCCGGCTACGCACGGGGAAGCAGGCGGTCGACCCCGAGGTACGGGACCAGAGCCTCCGGGACCCGCACCGACCCGTCGGCCGCTTGGTTGTTCTCCAGGAGGGCGATGATCGTGCGCGGGAAGGCGACTCCCGACGCGTTCAGGGTGTGGACGAATTCCGGTTTCGCCTTGGGCTCAGGCCGATATCTGATATTAGCCCGGCGTGCCTGAAAATCGGTGAAGGTGCTGGAACTGGACGCCTCGAGCCAGGCGCCCACGCCGGCCGCCCAGACCTCCAGGTCAAAGGTGCGGGCACTCGCGAAGCCGGTATCGCCCGTGGCCAACTCGACCACGCGATAGGGAATGCCCAGTCGCTGAAGCACCGCTTCCGCATGGCGCGTGAGCAGCTCGTGCTGGGCGGCCGAGTCGTCGGGCCGACTGAAGCGAACCAGCTCCACCTTGTCGAACTGGTGAACCCGGATGAGCCCTCGGGTGTCTTTCCCGTGGGCGCCGGCCTCCCGCCGGAAGCAGGGGGTGCAGGCCACGTACCCGCGGGGCAGGTCGGCGGCCTCGAGGATCTCGTCCCGGTGGATATTGGTGAGGGGGACCTCGGCGGTGGGAATCAGAAAGAGGTCGTCCGCCGGCGTGCTATAGAGATCGTCTTCAAATTTGGGAAGCTGCCCGGTTCCGGTCAGGGTGGCGCGGTTGGCCAGCAGCGGAGGGGCGACCTCCACGTACCCGTGTTCCCGAGTGTGCAGATCCAGCATGAACCCGCTGAGCGCCCGAACCAGACGGGCGCCCGTGCCCCGGAACAGGGGGAAGCCGGAACCGGCGATCTTCGCGCCCGCCGGGAGGTCGAACAGGTCCAGCACTGCTCCCAGCTCCCAGTGCGGCTTCGCCTCGAACTCCAGCCGTGGCGGCTCACCCCAGGTCCGGAGAATGCGGTTGGCGGTTGCATCGCCGTCGGGGAGACCTTCGGCCGGAAAGTTCGGAACCGCGAGGACGCGCTCCTCCAGGGCGGCGTCGATCTCCCGGAGCATCAGGTCGAGGGCCTTGACTTCATCGCCGGAGATCTTCAACCGAGCCAGGAGATCATCCGCGGGCTGCCGGTCCCGCTTCCGCCGGGCGACCTGTTCACTGGCCGCGTTGCGCTCAGCCTTCAGTCCCTCTACCCGCACCAGCAGGTCGCGTCGCTGGCGGTCGAGATCGAGAACGGCCTCGATGACCGGCCCGAGAGCCGGATCCCGCCGGCGCATGAGCTGTTGGCGGCTTCCTTCCGGATCCTGCCGGAGGCGCTTGAGATCGATCACGGACCGATCAGCTGGGGGGAATGCCGGGCGCCAGGTTCTTGGACCCGCAGTTCTCGTTGGTGAGGACCTTCAAGGTGACGAAGCCCCCGTCGAAGCTCAGGATCTCGACCTTCGCGTAAAGGGGGACGCCCAGCGCGGTGCAGACCACGCGGGAACGAACCACGAAGACCTCCCCGATCCCGATGGGGACCGGCTGGTCGGTCACGTATCCGTTGCTCTCGGCCAGGACCACGTTGTCGAACGACTCGGTCCGCCGCTGGAGTCCGGGATCGGCGGTCGTGATGGCGGGGAGCCCGAGTGCCGCGCGGGGAAGGAAGACCCGCTGGCTGTCGGCTCCGGTGACCACGATGTTGAAGGCGAATTCAAATTCGACCGTTTGATCGGTGCGTACCACCCCACTGCTGATGTTGAAGGCGCTGGCCGTGCTGATGGGTGTACCGACCAGGGCCCCCAGCGTGAGATTCTCGATGGTGTTGCTCAGCGTCGGGTCAGGGATGCCCGTGGAGTCGCTGCAGCCCGCGAGCAGGGCGAAGGCAGCCAGGCAGAATCGGTGGATGAATGTAGCCATCGAGGGGGGAAGGTTAAGTGGCGCGTCCGGACGGGTCAACCTCCGATCGTTTCTTGACTTCGAGTAGGGCGCTCCCTACGTTCCGCTGGCTTCCCACCAGCACGGAGCGCGACTCGGATGACCGGATTAGGTGACGTCCTGCGGAGCATTGCCGGGCGGGACGGCGTGACCGCCGCACTGCTCCTGAGCGCCGACGGCCTGCCGATCGAGCACCGCGCCCGCGGACCCTTCGACCCGGAGACGGTGGCCGCGCTCGCCGCCACACTCGCCCAATACGGCAACCGCTTCGGCCTGAGCGTCCAGCGGGGCGACCTGCGCACGGCGGTCTTCGAATTCGCCTCGGGTATGGTGGTCCTCGCCCAAGTGGGAACCGGAGATTGGCTCGCGGTCCTCGCCGTGCCGGACGCGGACATCGGTCCGTTGCTCAGCGACCTCCGGCACCACCGCCCCGCTCTCGCCACTCTGCTCTAGGGCCCGGCCCCGTGATCGCCACCGACCAGGGCCGAGGGGGTCCCGAGACCCGAGGTGATCCCGCATGAGGTGGGCCGTGCTGCTCGCCGGCGGCTCGGGGTCCCGATTCTGGCCGCTGAGTACTCCCGCAACCCCCAAACAACTCCTCCCGCTCACCGGCAGCGGGTCCAGCGCCGTCGAATCGGTCGACCGCCTGGTCGGCTTCATACCCCGGGAGCGCATCCTCGTTGTCACCGGCCGGGAGATGGCCGCCCAACTTTCCGCGGAGCTTCGGCTCCCGGAGGAGAATATCCTGGTGGAGCCCCGGGCCGCATCGACGGCGCCCGCCTTGGTCTGGGCCACCACGGTCGCCCAGCACCGCGACCCCGGGGCCGACGTGCTCTCGCTCCACGCGGACTGGAGCGTGGGCGATCCTGCCGCGTTCCGGCGCACCGCGGAGCTGGCCCTCGCGGCGGCCCGGAGTCATGATCGCCTGGTGACGGTCGGGATGGTCCCGTCCCGGCCGGAAACCGGCTACGGCTATGTGGTGCCCGGTGCCCCCCTGGATGATCAGGCACGCACCGTGGCCCGGTTCTGCGAGAAACCGGATGCGGCCACCGCGCTCGACCTGATGGCGGCGGGGGCGCTATGGAACAGCGGCCTGTTCGCCTGGACCGCCGATCGGTTGCTGGCAGAAGTCGAGCGCCATACCCCGGAGGTGACGGCCGGCCTTCCCGCGCTCCGGCGGGGCGACGCAGATGGCTTTTTCCGCAGGGTGACCCCGATTTCCATCGACGTCGGACTGCTCGAGCGCAGCGACATGGTGGCGGTTGTGCCCGGTAGCTTCGCGTGGGACGACGTGGGGACCTGGCGGGCCCTGGCCCGGGTACGTCCCAAGGACCCCAGCGGCAACGTGGTGGTCGGCCCCGCTTTCCTCCGCGACTCCCACGACTGCATCGTGTGGTCAGAGCAGGACACCATCGTGCTCGACGGCGTCATGGACCTGGTCGTCGTTCACGCGAACCGCCGGATACTGGTGATGCCGGCCGACCGCGCCGCCGGGATCAAGGATCTCCTCGCCGCCCTACCGCCGAAAATCCGCGACCTCTCGCCATGACGAAGCTGTACCTGCTCGAGCCGGACGGGGCCGGAGATGATTGGGCTCCTTTCACCGGGGTTCGACCGATCGCAGAGCTGAGGGCGGGCGTCTGGCGAATTCGGGAGCGGTGGGAGGCCGCGCTCGGTACGGACACGGCGGCCGTCATCGGCAACCACGTCGCCGGTTTCCACGACACCGATGCCGCCCCGGTGGAGCCATGCGCGCCGGTCAGCGGGCCGGCGGTCGTAGCAGCGGCCTGGTTCGCGCCGACCGGGGCCCGCATCCAGCTGTCCTCCGACACCCGCCGGCTGGTGCATCGGGGAGCCAGCGTCGGGTGGGTGGTTCCACCGGAGGACCGCTGGGACGGAGCCCATGACCAGGGACCGCCGGTGGAGGTGGACGGGTTGCTCCTGCGTGGCCCCCACGACCTGGTAACCGCCCTCGAGCTGCTGCTCCCCGGCGACTGCGCCGATTTCCGGACCGCGCCGTCTCCGACGGTTCCTGCGGGCTGCCTGGTCCTCGGTGATCCGGCGGACGTTCTGTGTCGGAGCGGGCTGGTGGAACCGGGCGTGGTGTTCGATGTACGGAACGGGCCGGCGGTGATCGAGGACGGGGTCGAGGTCCGACACGGGAGCCGGTTGGAAGGGCCGGTGTACCTGGGGGCCGGGACCCGGGTGCTCGGTGGGGACATCCGAGGGACCGTGGTGGGACCGAACTGCCGGGTGCACGGCGAGATCGCGGTCACCGTGTTCCTGGGATATTCCAACAAGAGCCACGATGGGTTCCTGGGCCATAGCGTGGTCGGTTCCTGGGTGAACCTCGGCGCCGGCACTACGACGTCGAACCTCAAGAACACCTATGGACCGGTCCGGCTCGACATTGGCGACCACCGGATCGACACCGGCCGGCTCAACCTCGGGACCATCTTCGGCGACCACGCGAAAACGGCGATTGGAACCATGCTCGCCACCGGCACCATCGTCTCGGTCGGGGCCAACCTGTTCGGCCCGGCGCCACCCCCCAAGTTCGTGGCGCCGTTCGCCTGGGGAAATGACGGGCGGGAGCGACTCACGGAAGAGGGATTCCTCCGGATCGCCGCGCGGGTCATGGAACGCCGGGGCATCGAGATGACCCCGCCGAGACGCCGATCGCTCCACGCCACCTATGAGCGAGCGACCCGCGGATGACAACCCTCTTTGTCTTGGGATCGGGGTCACGGGGGAATTGCTGCGCGGTGGAGAGTGAGGGCGCCGTTCTACTGGTGGACGCCGGATTCAGCGCCCGGGAGATCGAGCGCCGGGCCGGTCTCGCGGGGTTGGCGCTCGATCGGGTGGCCGGCATCGCGCTCACCCACGAACACGGTGACCATGCACGCGGCGCGTCCGGCTTGGCGCGCCGCTTCGGCGTTCCGATCCTCACCGCCCCGGGAACCTGGGAGCGGCTGGCTCCAGTACTGGGCGGCGCGTCCCACCGGACCATCGGACTTCGGGCGTCGGCCGAGATCGGCCCCTTCAGCGTGCGGGCCTGCGGCACCAGCCACGATGCCGCCGAGCCGGTGGCGATCACGATCCGCGCAGGCGACGGCACCAGCGTGGGGGTCGCGTACGATCTGGGCCGCCCGACCGCTGCCGTGCGCTACCTCCTCCGGGAGCTCACCGCGCTCGTCATCGAGGCGAACCACGACGAGGTCCGGCTACGGACCAGCGGCTATCCTCCGGTGGTCCAGCGCCGCATCGCCGGATCGGGCGGCCATCTGTCCAACCGGGCCGCCGCCGAGCTCCTGGAGGAGCTTTACCATCCGGCGCTCGGCGTTGTGGTGTTGGCTCACCTGAGCGAGCGGTGCAACAACGCGGAGGACGCGCGCCGAGCCGTGGCCCCGGTGCTGCACCGGGCGGGATTCGCGGGGACGCTGCACGTTGCCGCGCAGGACCAGCCCCTTCCTCCCCTCATGGTACGAGCGCCACGCCGGATGCAACTCGGCCTGGCGCTCTAAGCTTGGTGCCTCGCGGACCGCTCCGGACGCAGCGATTCTAGGACGGAGCCTGCTCGGGGTCGGGCGGAACCGGGACGCTGTCGGGTCTCGGAGTCGGGGGGCCGACCAGCTCGAAGGTGACCGGCTCCGTGAGATCACCGCCCGAAAGGACCATGCTCTTCCGCTTGAGCTTGAGCTTGTAGTTGATCCACTCCCCGCCCAAAGCGAGCGCCAGGCTGTCGCCCACCATGCGCCAGCGCACTGTCTCCCTGCCATAGCTCGCGCTGCTGTCGGGACGAACGATGACCAGCCGGGGCGCGTCCTTTTTCGGGCCCTGTTTCAGGTCAAATTTCCAGGTGCCCACGACGTTCGCAGCCTGCTGAGCGCGGGCCGGAGCCGAGGCGAGAACCATCGCCGCAGCGAGGATCCAAGCGAGCCTCACGTGTCCCCCATGGATGACGGAACAATCGCTATCTGCACGCTGCACCAGTTTAATTGCCGGTTCCGTGCCATCCAAGCCCGCGGAGGTCTCGCAGCCGGCTCGGGGAGGCGTCTGAAGGGGAGGCGAAAAGCCGAGCGCCCCGGGGGTTCCGGGGCGCTAGCTGGCCAGATCCTTCCCTTCGCTCAGGGTCAGGATGCTGGATCGGCCACCAAAACTCACGGGGGGCGCTTTCGCGCCCCCCGTAAATCTTGCCGATCTCAGTACATCCCACCCATGCCGCCACCTGGGGGCATCGGTGCCGCCGACTTCTCCTCCTTCTTCTCCACCACCACGCACTCGGTGGTGAGCAGCAGACCGGCGATCGACGCGGCGTTCTGCAGCGCGGTGCGGGTGACCTTGGTCGGATCGATGACACCCGCCTTGACCAGGTCCTCGTACACGTCGGTCTGGGCGTTGTAGCCGAAGTTCTTCTCCTTCGACTCCTTGACCTTGGCCACGACAATCGAGCCCTCCGCGCCCGCGTTGGCCGCGATAATCCGGATGGGCTCCTCGAGAGCCCGGCGCACGATATCCACGCCGATCTTCTCGTCCTCGCTGCCGCGGATCCTGTCGAGCGCACTCTGCGCCCGCAGCAGCGCCACGCCGCCGCCCGGCACGATGCCCTCTTCCACGGCCGCGCGGGTCGCGTGGAGCGCGTCCTCGACGCGAGCCTTCTTCTCCTTCATCTCGGTCTCGGTCGCGGCGCCGACGTTGATGATCGCCACGCCGCCGGAGAGCTTGGCCAGCCGCTCCTGCAGCTTCTCTCGATCGTAGTCGCTGGTGCTCTTTTCGATGGCGGCCTTGATCTCGTTGATCCGGCCCGAGATCTCATCCGCCTTGCCCTTGCCGTCGACGAGGGTGGTGTTGTCCTTGTCGATGACGACCCGCTTGGCGCGACCGAGATCATTGAGCGTGGCGTTCTCCAGCTTGAAGCCGACCTCCTCCGAAACCACGTTGCCGCCGGTGAGCACCGCGATATCGCGGAGCATCTCCTTGCGGCGGTCGCCGAACCCCGGCGCCTTGACGCCGGCGACCTTGAGGGTGCCCCGGAGCTTGTTCACCACCAGGGTGGCGAGCGCCTCGCCCTCGACGTCCTCCGCGATGATCAGCAGGGGTCGGCCGCTCTGGGCGACCTTCTCGAGGACCGGGAGCAGCTCCTTCATGGCCGAGATCTTCTTGTCGTGGATCAGGAGGTAGGCGTCCTCCAGCACCGCCTCCATCTTCTCCGGATCGGTGACGAAATAGGGCGAGAGATAGCCGCGGTCGAACTGCATGCCATCCACCGTCTCGAGCGTGGTCTCCAGACCCTTGGCCTCCTCGACCGTGATCACGCCGTCCTTGCCCACCTTCTCCATCGCCTCGGCGATCAGGTTGCCGATCTCCTTGTCGTTGTTCGCGGAGATGGTGCCGACCTGGGCGATCTCCTTCTTGCCGGCCGAGGGCACCGAGAGGGTCCGCAGGTGCTCCACGACCGACTCGACGGCCTTGTCGATGCCCCGCTTGAGCTCCATCGGATTGGCGCCGGCGGTGACGTTCTTGAGGCCTTCGCGGAAGATCGCTTGGGCCAGCACGGTGGCGGTGGTGGTGCCATCGCCGGCCAGGTCGGAGGTCTTGGTGGCGACCTCTTTGACCATCTGGGCGCCCATGTTCTCGATCGGATCAGCCAACTCGACTTCCTTGGCCACCGTCACCCCGTCCTTGGTGACGGTCGGCGAGCCGAACTTCTTGTCGATGACGACATTGCGGCCCTTGGGACCGAGGGTGACTTTCACCGCCTCGGCCAGTTGATCCACGCCCCGCTTGAGCTTGGCGCGGGCATCGGTATTGAAAAGAAGCTCCTTTGCTGCCATCGGTTGGTTCTCCTTGAGTGATTCGAGATCCTGATAGGCTTCGCCGGGCTACGGCTCAGCCGAGCTTGGCGAGGACGTCGGACGCCTTGATGATGACGTACTCGTCGCCGTCGAGCGTGTAGGGAGTGCCGCTGTACTTCCCGTAGATCACCTGGTCGCCGGCCTTGAGATCCATGGGTACACGCGCGCCCTTCTCAATCCGGCCCGGCCCGACGGCGATGACTTCGCCCTGGGTCGGCTTCTCTTTGGCGGTGTCCGGGATGTAGAGGCCGCCCCGCATGGACTCAGCTTCCTCCGCCGGCAGGATGACCACACGGTCCTCGAGCGGGTGGATCCTGAGGCTGGGCTTGGCCTTGGTAGCAGTCGCCATCTTCCGTCCTCCACAGCTGATTAGGTGGTTTCGGTAACGTATTATACCACATTAGCTTGGCACTCTATGCCTCAGAGTGCTAGAGCCTTGTCGCAAAGATAAGCCGATCCCCAATCCTGTCAAGCGGCCGTCTCCCGGGTCAAGCGGCTGTCTCCCGGGCAATGCCCCCTTGCCTCGGATTCTGCGTCGCATGGGGTCGCGCCCCTTAGAGATCGAACCGCAGCTCCAGGCCCCAATAGCGACTCCCGTTGCGGAAGAACTGGCGCTGAGTGGAGAGGCCATCGTGCGCGATCAACCCGATCCCCATCTCCCGGCCGGTTTCCGAACCGGCGAGGGTCAGCCCGATCTTGGCCGATGTGCCGATGCGCCAACTGGTCGCCGCGGCGCCTTCGAAGAAGATCCCCGCGACCGGGCGCACCGGCCCGCCCAGGATGTGGCCGATGGCCCCACCACGGTAGTCCAGCCCGACCTCGCCGCCGGCCCGCTTCAAGTCGAGCGCGTCGATCAGGGCGTAGCTCGCCCCTCCCGTGAGACGCCAAGGTCCCCTGGAGTAGCTGGCCCACACTCCGGCCACCTCCCGGCTCCAATCAAGTCGGGTGGCATCAAACCGGTCCTCGTACTCGTCGCCCAGATGACTGCTTTCGTGGTAGACCCGAAGGGTCAACACCCAGGGGGTGAGGTCGGCCGTCGCGCTGAGCTCCACGATCCAGTCGTTGCTGATGAGCGCGCTCTTGGAATCGCCCAGGCTGAAGCGACCGTAGAGCTGAGCGCCGAAGCCCAGGGTGATGGGCCGCGGACCCCGGCGAAGGGCCAGCAGTGGAAAATCCTCGCCCAGTCCGACCTCCGCCTCCGATTCGTCGCCGAAGGCGCTCTCTCCCTGCTGCACCGACAGCATCCGACCCACGAAGCCGTGGACCCTGGGAGCAGCCTCCGGGAGCTCGAAGCTCCTCACCGGCGGGAGGACCCGCCCTTGAGCGGCGCCGCTCGAGCCGAGGCACACCAGGCTCAGCCACGCCAGCGTGACCGGCGTGCGGATGCTTGACATTTGAGGATCGCCCTCGGAAGTTCCGCCGTTGCCGGCAGTCTGTTCACCGACTCGTTTGGCGCGCGTAAGTTGAGCGACCTCCATGTGCCGCGCAATGGCGCCCGCCTCACCCCCGTTTCCCGGAGTTGTTCATGATGCTGTGGAGCGCCATTTTCGCGTCTTCGATGATCGCCGCCCCCGGGCCCGCCGGACCGCCGACACCGGTGAAGGTCGCCGTCGACTCCTCCCGGCACGAAGTGACCATTACCGTCGGGCCCTACGACTTGCCCAACATGCCGCCGATGGACGATCACGCCATGATGGACCTGGGCATGTCGCACGATACGCCCGTCAGCCACTTCGAATGGCCGGTCGACGGCTGGTTTCGGGGCTTTCGGACCGACCTGGTCGACCGCGACGGCCAGCCGATGCCGAAGCAGGTCATGCACCACATGATCATGGTCAACTTCAGCCGGCGCCAGCTGCTCTATTCCGCGGCGGAACGGTTGATGGGCGCCGGCAAGGAAACCGACGGCGAGATCAGCGTACCCAAGACCATCGGTGTGCCGATGGATCCGGGCATGAAGCTGGGGATGTACGTCGCCTGGCACAACGACACGGGAAGGGACCTCGAGGGGGTGTACCTCAAGATCACCATGCTCTGGACGCCGACGAACCAGAATCCCCGGCCGGTGAACTCCCTGCCCATCTACATGGACGTGAACCTGACGGTGGGCGGGAGCGACACTTACGACGTCCCGCCGGGCCGCTCTACCAAGTCCTATGAATTCACCCTTCCGGTGGGCGGAAGACTCCTCGGCGTCGGCGGGCACTTGCACGACTACGGGGTTGGCGTCCGGCTGGAGGATGCCGAGACGGGGAAGGTCATCAGCAGCGTCAAGGCGACTCGGGACGCCGACGGCAAGGTGAGCAAGGTCAGCCGGCGGCTGTATGGCCTCACCGGGGAGGGACTGCGGCTCAAGGCCGGCCACCGGTACCGCGTGGTCGGCGAGTACGACAATCCCACCAGCGAGACGCTGATCAAGGGAGCGATGGCCCACATGGTCGGCCTGTTCGTGCCCGACGATATGGACCAGTGGCCATCGATCGATCCGACCGATGCCACGTATCAGCGGGATCTCCTCTCACTGCAGGTCCGGGGTGAGGGCGGCATGGACCATATGAAGCATGGGACCGAGGCCGGCCATGAGGATATGAAGTCCATGCACCACGGGGAGAGTGAGCCGCAGGGAGACCCTTCCACCAACCAGTAACGCCGCTCGCGGGTCCCCCCTAGACGGCACGGGCCCCTCCGTTCTCGGGGGGCCCGTGCCGCAGGCGAGTGCGCGGGGCTCAGTCGCCGACGATGCGGCGGGCCCCCACCCATCGCCGAAACCACCAGCGCCCGTACGGATCGTCCGCGCTCAGGGTGCTGACCTGAACCCCGCGCGTCGCGCTGTGGATGAACAGTCCGCCGCCCAGATACAGCCCGACGTGGGTGACGCGCCCGCCCTGGTTGGAGAACGTCAGCAGATCCCCCGGACGCAGCACCGAGAGCCGCTTCCCCACTTCCCTCCCTTCAGCGGCTTGATCGACGCTCCGGCGCGGAAGGGCCACTCCGTGACGGCCGTAGGCGTACTGGATGAGGCCCGAGCAATCGAACCCCGCCCCCTCGGCACCGGCGCCGCCGAGCCGGTATGGTCGGCCGACTGCCTCGACCGCCGAGGCCACGACGGAATCGACGATCGAAGCCACCGGTGCCGCCGTATCGGCCGACACCGGAACCACGGTGGCCAGGGCGGGATTCGGGTCTGCGGTGGCGGGCCCGGACGCCCGTGGTGGCTCAGCCGGCGTGGCCGGAGCGGGCCGTCGACCGCGCCCGCCGGCACGAATCGAGACGCCGGCCGCCAACTCAAACCCCCGTCGCGCATCCAGGGAGAGGTGCCGCCACCTTCCCTCCGCGCCGACGCCCAGAAACGAGACCGGGAACAGTTCGTAGCCCACGCCGGCGGACCACGATCCCCAGGCGCTCGAGAAGCCACGCGAATGCGGCGACCCCAGGCCGCCACCGAGCCCGGCGACCAGGTAGGGTCCTTCCCCGCCCCCGCGAAAGACCGAGAGATCGGCTCCGAGGCCGGCGAACGCGCCGTCGCCGCCGCCGACTCGGGAGAGATAGTCACCGTGAACCTCGAGACCGAGCACCCCCGCGAGCGGTCGGCTCATCCCGACCCGGTAGAGGGTCCAGCCACCATCCGGGTAGAACCGGCCGATCTGGGCGTGAAACCCTTGCGCCGCCGCGGGCGCGACCAGCGCCGCGGCCCAGAGGCAGGGCAGGACCAGGGCCCGCCGATTCACCGATGCTCCCGCGTCGGGTGACCGTGGCGAAGGTTCACGAGATAGGCATCTCCCGGGCGACAACCGGTCGACAGGCGGGCCCGAATCGTCGAATCGTTCACTAGCTCGGGCGCGGTGCCGGTGTAGAGCAGTGGGACGGGTATCCGGGTCCGGTTCCGTCGAACCTCGATGGCGCGATCGACGCAGGTCGCGCCGTCCGGCGTGGTCACTGGACGCTGAAGGGTGAACCAGATCTGGGTGCCGTCCGGCGCGGTAAGAACCAGCGAATCAGGCGCCGGCTGCTGGTCCGGTGGTTCCGCCCGTCGGGACGCCGTCTCCCGCCCCGTCCCGCAGGCGAGGAGGAGTACCGCGATACCGAGGCTCCTGAGGGCGGTCACTCGGGTCCCAACACCGAGCTCGGCGAGGAGAGACCCGGCAGGGAAAGTTCGGCGGTGTCCGGAGTCCCGTCCTCGCTCACCGCCAACGCCTGGCGAACCTCGGGTGACCGCCGGAGATAGCGGAGCCACACGATCAGGCCGGCGAAGCCGGTGGCCGCGCCGCAGAGCGACATGACGGCAAGCCCATGGAAGGGATCCGGGAGTCGCATCGCGATCAGGGCGCCTCCCACCGCTCCGAAAAACGAAGCTGCCCACGCCAAGAATGGCGTGAGCAGCCAGCCGAAGACCCTGACGACGAGACGCACCCATCGCATGGGATCAGCCGTGGCGGGGGCCCCTGGCAGAGAAGGCGGCGGCGAGCGCCAGCCCCGGCAGGAACGCGACGCCGAACGTCGCGAGCGTCCAGTGGGCCCCGGGAACCTTGAGGAGCACCGCCGCGCTGGCAGCGGCGATGGTGAACAGCAGGGCCGTCACCGCCGCCGCCCGAAGCGACACCCCATCGCGCCGCGCCGCCTGATTCGCCAGGACCCAGGCCCCCATCCAGGGGAGGAAGGCGCCCACCATCCACCACACGGGGTGGTACCACCAGTTGCTGCCTCCGCCCAGGGCGAGCCAACGGTGAGAATAGGTCCCGATGTTCTGGAGCAGAGAGACGTCGACCAGCAGGAAAACGAAGGCGGCGCCCAGGCCGATGCCGGTGGCCCCCGCGATGCCTTCGATGGTTCGTGCCCGGGTCCAGTGGCCTGGCAAGAATGCCACCGCCGCCAACCCCGGCATCAAGAGCAACGCGAGCACCACGGTTTCCGTCGGCCCGGCCGGCAGCAGCCGGGATGCGAGGGAAAAGAGCAGCACCAGCACGGCCTCCAGCAGGCCCAACTTCACCGCCCCGCGTACGATCGACGGGACATCGGTCACGTCCTGGCCCGCCTGCGCGTCTACCGCAGTGTGCATGCAATCTCCAGAGGGGACGAGTGTCTCGAAGTATACCGCCCCGCCGCGGGCCGGGCCAAGGGGCGGACTCAGCTGCCCCAGGCCATCAGGACCACCAGATCGGTGGCAGCCCAGGCGGCAAGCGCATGGTACATCCGGCGCTCGTGGTCCGCCGGCCGGAGGCGATCAGAGCGGCGGCGCCAGGGCAGCAGGACCCACGCCCAGATGAGCGCGGCCCCCAGCAGGCCGAGCCACCGCCCGGGATCCGCGCCGCCCAGGCGCCAGCCGGCCCGGAGTCCTGCCGCCGCGAACAGGAGGAAGGCCAGCGCAGCCGAACCGATGGCGACGTCCAGACTGCGTGAGATGCCGAGCACGCAGGCCAGCGTCCGGTCGCCTCGCCGGGTGTCCTCCTCCCGTTGGTAGAGCTGGGTCAGCGGGTAAAGCGACGCGAAGAGCGGACAGAACGCGAGCAGCACCAGCCCGCGGGCCGGCTCGAGGGGTATCCCGGTGGCGGCCCACCCGGCATACGGGGTGAGCGTCCCGAACCCCCACATGTTGATCAACCAGTCGGCCCCTGCCACCGCCTTGAGGCGTACCGGAGGTACCGAGTACGCCAGGGAGAGCCCGAAGCAGATTCCGTAGGTGACCCGGTAGGCGATCGGGAGACCGAACGCGGCGACCTGACCGAGCGCCATGAGCCCGACCGCGAATCGAGCGAGCTGTCGCGGGGCCGGAGGGGGCCGGCGCAAGTAGGCGACATCGCCCTCGTCACGATCGAAGGCGCTGTTCAACGCCAGCGTCCCGCCGTTGAGGCACACCACCCAGACCCCGAGCCCCAGCAGCGCCGCCCCGCCGTGCAGGCCCCTCGCCGCGCCAGCGAGACCGACGGCGAGGAAGTATCCAATGGCCGTGTGCGCCGCCATGACGGGCCACTCGGCGGGCCGCAGATGGAGCAGGAAATCGAAGCGGTGGCCGAGCAGACGGTAGCCCGCCTCTCGGCCCCGAGTCACCACGAGAGCCCGAGATGCGCGGCGGCGAGACGCAATCCCTGCAGGGTGAGATCCGGATCGGTGCGCTCGATCGACGACGTGAGCGGCGCCACCACCGCCGCGAGACCCCCGGTGGCCACCACCCCGGGGCGGCGCCCGGCGGGCCACTCGGCCCGAATCCGCTTCACGATGCCATCGACCGCATCCGCGGTCCCGAAGAGGACGCCCGCTTGAATGCATTCCTCGGTCCGCCGGCCGATGACGCGCGCGGGCGCCCGCAACTCGGTGGCGGGAAGCTTGGCGGCCCGGCGGGTGAGTTGATCGGCGGCGGTGCGGAGGCCGGGCATGATGACGCCGCCGAGAAATCGGCCGTCGAGAGTCACGCAGTCGAAGGTCGTGGCCGTGCCGAAGTCGACCACGATGGTGTCGGCGCGGAAGAGTTCCGCGGCCGCCAGGGCGTTGACGATGCGGTCCGCGCCGACGCTGAGCGGCTCGTCGACGTCGAGCACCACCGGGAGCGGTGACCGGGCATCGATGGCCACGCCGAGGCATCCGGTCGCTCGAGCCACCCCATCCACCACACTTTGGGTGACGGCCGGAGCCACCGAGGCAAGGCAGACAGCCTTCACCTCGTTCGGGGAGTGGCCGGCCTGGAGCAGGAACCCCCCGATGGTGCTGCCCCACTCGTCCGGGGTTCGGTCCGGGTTGGTGGTGAGCCGCCAGCATACCTGAAGGTCGGGGCCCCTAAACAAGCCGACGGTGATCTCGGTGTTGCCGATGTCGAGGGTGAGGAGCATGGCTCGAACTTAGGCCTCCCCGGCGGTCTCGGCCAATTCGAACCCCCCGGCTCGAACCACGGTCGTCGCACCATCCGGCCGATGGACCAGCAGGGCGCCGTCGGCCCCGATGCCGGCGACGATGCCGGCCACCGGCGCCCGGAGGGGTTTGCCCCGGAGCCAGTCCCGCTCCCGATACTGAGACAATTCGCCGGCAGTGAGCGGGCCGGCCGAGGGGTCGATCCCTCGGAGCACCTCCACCACCGGCCGGGCGAGCGCCTCGGGGGAGAGCCGACGACGAGCACGATGGCGGCTCAGCGCGGTCGCGCTGGCCACGAAGTCGGGGGGCACTCGGTTGTCCACGTTGAGGCCGAGCCCCGCCACCACCCAGCCCACCGCCGGGCCCTGCCACCGCGCCTCGCAAAGAATCCCCCCCACTTTGCGCTCCTCGAGGATCAGGTCGTTGGGCCACTTGAGGTAGACCCGTGGTTCGACGCCGAGTTCTTCCAGGGTACGCGCGACCGCCAGGCCGATGCGCAGGCTCAGCAGCTCGATCCCCGCCGGCGTCCGGGGCCGGAAGAGCACACTGAGCCACAGGCCGCCCAGGGGAGACCTCCACGCCCTGCCCCGGGAACCCCGGCCGCCGGTCTGCTCCCGTGCGGCGATCGCGGTCCCGGCCGCCGCGCCATCGGCGGCCCGCTGATGGAGCAGGTCCATCGTCGACGGGATGCGGTCGACCCATTCGACCTCGGGTGCGGGTCGACTCACCGCAGGAGCAGGAGCACCAGCGTGCCCAGCGCGATCCGGTACCAGGCGAAGGCGGCGAAGCTGTGCCGGGACACGAAAGCGAGAAACGCCTTGATCACCACCACGGCCGACCCGAACGCCACCAGGAAGCCGACCGCGAACCCCGGGAGGTCCCCGGGCGACAGGGCGTCCCAGCTCTTGAGGAGATCGTAGAGGGTGGCGGCGAGCATGATGGGAATGGACAAGAAAAAAGAGAACTCCGTCGCCGCGGTGCGTGACAGTCCCAAGGCATAGCCCCCCATGATCGTCGCGCCGGACCGAGAGATCCCCGGGATGAGCGAAAGCACCTGGGCGAGCCCGACGCCCAGCGCGGTCACGCGCGCGACCCCCCCCACATCCGCGGTGCGGGTAGGCGGGCCCCAGCGCTCGATCAGCAGGATCACCAGGCCCCCGGCGATGAGGGCCATCGCGACCACGGTCGGGGCGAACAGATGGGCCTTGATCCAATCATGGGTCAGGTAGCCTACGCCCGCAGCCGGGAGAAAGGCGACGACGAGATTGATCAGGAAGCGCCGACTCGGCTCCTCCCGCCCCGCCGACGCCACCGCACCGAAGAGACGCGCCCGGTAGAGCCACACCACCGCCAGGATGGCCCCGAGCTGGATGAAGATGTCGAAGGTCTTGGTGCGCTCGTCGAGCTCCCCCAGCCAGTGGCTGGCCATGATGAGATGACCGGTGGAGGAAACGGGGATGAACTCGGTGACGCCCTCGAGCAACCCGAGCAGGGCGGCCTTCCCCAGTGGCTCAGCCGACACGCACGGTCCTCATCCCAGCACTTCCCGGTACAGGTCCTCGTAGAGGGGAACCACCCGATCGGCGGAAAACTCGCGCGCCTTGGCGATCGCGGCCGCCCGCATAGCACGGAGCCGGTCCGGATTGCGGAGCAGCTCGATGGCCCGCCGGCCCATCGCCTCGACCGATCCGACCGGCTCCAGCAACCCGTTGACGCCGTCGTCGATGACTTCGGGGAGGCCCCCGGCCCGGGTCGCGACGACCGGCGAGCCGCATGCCATGGCCTCCAGGGCCGCCAAGCCAAACGACTCCGTCTGGGAGGGAAGGACGAACAAATCGCCGGCCTGGAGCAGCGAGGCCACCGAGTCGAGCCGGCCCAGAAAACGGACATCGGCGGCCACCCCGAGCTCGCGCGCCTCGTTCTCCGCGTCCATTCGCTCCGGACCGTCGCCCACCATGACCAGGGTGGCTGGCATGGCCCGTCGAATCCGGGCAAAGACCCTGACCACATCCTTCACCCGTTTCACCTCGCGGAAATTGGACACGTGGGTGATCACCTTGTGCCCCTCGGGTGCCAGGGCGGTCACGGTCGACGGATCCGCGGGAAAGTACTCCTCGAGATTCACGAAATTGGGGATGACCCGGAGATTACAGCTGACGCACCCGAACGCGCGATAGGTCTCATCCCTGAGGTAGGAGGAGACCGCGGTCACCACATCGGACTGCTCGATAGAAAACTTGGTGATCGCGTAGAAGCTCGATTCCTGCCCCACGAGGGTGATGTCGGTCCCGTGGAGGGTGGTGATCACCTTGAGGCGCCGTTCGCCATTGAGCATTTCGCGGGCGAGATAGGCGGTCGTGGCATGCGGGATGGCATAATGCACATGGAGGATTTCCAACCCTTCCCGCAGCACCACCTCATGCTGCTTGGACGCCAGCGCGAGGGTGTAGGGGTAGTGGTCGAAGAGCGGATAGCGGCCCATGCGGGTCTCGACCTCATGGAAGAAGACCCGCTCGGCATAGCCCCGAAGCCGGAATGGGGCGTCGTAGGTGATGAAGTGGACCTCGTGCCCGCGTCTGGCCAGGGCCAACCCCAGCTCGGTGGCCACGGCGCCCGAGCCGCCGTAGGTGGGGTAGCAGGTGATTCCGACTTTCATTCGGCCTTCGTCTCCCATGCCTCCGCGATTTCGGCCGCCAGCCGCTCCGGGGCGCAGGTGGCGTCCAGCGCCAGGACGTCCCCGTGAAGCTGATGACGAAACCAGGTTTGCTGCCGCTTCGCGTACTGACGGGTTCCCGCTGTGATGGCCTCCGCCACCGATTCCCGGGAGCGCTTGCCGTGCAGGTACTCGACGGCCTCCCGGATCCCGATTCCGTCCAGCCCCGGCGCGTGCGCCGGGTGGCCTTCCGCCAGCACCGCCGCCACTTCTTCGATCAGCCCGCGACGGACCATTTCTTCTGCCCGCCTCGCGATCCGCTGGTACAGCACCGGTCGAGGGAGATTCAGCACAATGTACCACGGATCGATCACCGCATGTGCCCGCGCGGCCTGCTGCCAATGAGACAGCGGATAGCCGCTCAACAGGGCGACCTCGATCACCCGCGCCGCCCGCTGGCGGCCACCGCCCTGGAATCCCGGATCCAGCCGTCCCGCCCAGCGCAGCAGCTCCAGCGGCTCCAGCCGAGCGGTCCAGGCGTCGATTGACCGGCGCCGAGCCGGGTCGAGCGAAGGCTCCCGGAACAGACCCTCGGCCAGCGCCCGGACGTAGAGCCCGGTGCCGCCGACCACCACCGGCCACCTTCCCCGCTCCCTGATGTCCCTGATCCACCCCTCGGCGTCCCGGGCAAAGTGCCCCGCGCTATAGCGAGTCCCGGGATCCACCAGATCGATCCCATGGTGGCGCGCGCGGGCCCGTTCCTTTTTGGTCGGTTTGGCGGTCCCGATGTCGAGGCGGCGGTAGACCTGTCGTGAGTCGGCCGAGATCACCTCCAGCGGCCAATAGGCGGTGAGCGCCAGGGCCACCGCGGTCTTGCCCACCGCAGTCGCGCCCAGCAGCACCGGAATCCTAGCGGCGGCCAAACCGACGCTCCAACTCCTCCCGGGGCAACCGGACGATAGTGGCCCGCCCGTGCACGTCGTGGGGCGGCAGATCGGTCGCGAAGAGTCGCACCAGCAACTGCCGCATCTCTTGCTGCTCGAGCCGGTCACCCGCCTTCACCGCGGCCCGACAGGCGAACGTCGCCGCGAATCGTTCGAGCCGGTTGGCCCAGCCCCCGAACCGCCCCCGAGCCAGATCCGCCACCATTTCCCGGAAGCAAGCCCCGGCATCAAACCGTGGGTGGGGGGAAGGCACGGCATGAATCACGACGCTGCGGCCGCCGAACGCCTCGACCTCGAACCCCACCCGCTGGAGCTCCTCGCCGTTCTGGTCGACCACCTCGAGCTCCTCGTCCGTCAGCTCCAGGGTGAGCGGCAGAAGGAGCCGCTGGGCCGGCCCGTCCTTCCCGGTGAGTTGGGCGAGGACGCTCTCGTAGAGGACGCGCTCGTGCGCCGAATGCTGATCGACGATGACCACCCCATCGGGGCCCTCGTACATCAGGTAGGTGTCGAAGACTTGAAGCAGCGGACCGGGGAGGAGCGCTGGAGGAGTATCGGGGAACGGAGCCGCGGCCGCATCCGGGTCGAACAATTCTCCGACCAGGCCTGCGGAAGCGGGCCCCCCGGTTCCCGCACCGGGGCCGGCCGGCATCGGGCGCCAGTCGCCCACCGGGGGAGCCGCGATCAGCGCGCTCAGGGCGTGACGCACCGCTTCTTCGACCACGCGCTCGAGTCCGATGCGATCGCGGAACCGCACTTCCAGCTTCGCGGGATGCACGTTGACGTCGACATCGGCCGGCGCCACCTGAACCCGTAGCAGCACCGAGGGCCGGTCGCCGGGGTGGATGGCCGACCGGTACCCGGCCTCGGCGGCACGCACCAGGAAGGGGTCCTTGAACGGGCGGCCGTTGACGAACAGCTGGGCCCGCCGGCCGGTGGGCGACGCATCACCTGGGCGCTGGACGTACCCTTCGACCCGAAACCCGCCCGCGGCGTAGGCCACCGGCACCAGCATCCCGACCAGATCTCGTCCCCACACCGAGGCGAGGCGATCCGGCCCGGTCTGGCCCGCCTCCACCGAGAAGCGGCATGAGCCGTCCACGTAGAGAGCGAAGCCGACGTCCGGATGGGACAGCGCCATCGTGGCGACAACATCGTGGGCGGCCCGGGTCTCGCTGGCGGTGGAGCGAAGGAATTTCCGGCGGGCAGGGGTGTTGAAAAAGAGCCCGCGAACCGTGACCGTGGTGCCCGGCTGGCGGACCGCATCGGCCACGCGATCCAGCCGGCCACCCGCCACGGTGAGCTCCGTGCCGGCCCCTTCCCGCTCGGCCGTTGTCAAGGTGAAGCGCGACACCGACGCGATTGCCGGGATGGCCTCGCCCCGAAACCCGAAGGTCGCGACCCCGATCAGATCCGCCACGCTGCGGACCTTGCTGGTGGCGTGACGGTCGAGCGAGAGCACGGCATCCTCTCTCCCCATGCCGCCACCATCGTCGCTCACCTGAACCAGCGTCTTCCCCCCGTTTTCCAGGTCGATGCGAACGTGCGTCGCCCCGGCGTCGAGGGCGTTCTCCACCAGCTCCTTGACCACCGAGGCGGGGCGTTCCACCACTTCACCGGCCGCGATCTGGTCGGCGACGGCGTCGGGTAGGATCGAGATGCGGCGCGGCATCCCGAGAATCTAGCCGCCGATCGAGGCCACCGCCTCGGCAGGAACCCATCCTGTCCGCGCCCCCGGGGCCTGGACCAGCAGCCACCCTGCTCCAACCCGAACAATGCGGACGGCCCCACCACCTTCCAGGGTCCCGAGGACGGGGGTCCGGCCGTTGGGAGAGAGCCGGAGCGGCGTCGAGTCGACCATGATTCCGATCGGCCGGCGGTACGTGGCGCGCAACCCCAGCCCGGCGAGGAGGGCCGCCCCCGAGACCGCGAGCAGCAGGAGCCACCGGTCCCGGATCCGCGGACGAACGCTCCAACCCACCCACCCGAGCAACCATCCGATGCTGGCCACGATGAGGAGCTCCTCGGGAGTCAGGGGTGGAGTCCAGGTCCACCGTCCGGTGGTCACATCGGGTGCGGGCGTGAGCTCCAACGCCCGCCGAACCACGCCCGTCCTGGGAGAGAGGCGGCGCGCCTGGATCCAGGCCGCCGCCGCCCGTCCCTTCAGACCGAGGCGGTAATACGTGGCCCCCAGGTTGTACCAATGAGCGGTGACGCCCGGCTCCGCCGCGGCGCGGTGGCTGAACACGGCAGCAGCCGCGCGCAGGGCGCCCTGCTGGTAGAGCTGCTCGGGCGCCGGGGCTTGGGCCGGCAAGGCGGTGCCGAAAAACAGCGCCGCCAGCACGATGGTCGCGGCGCCCCGCCAACCCCGGAGCGAGCCGCCCAGTCGGTGGACCACGTCTCGCAGGTCTCTCGCCAGGGTCTGGTCGTCACCCGATGGATCCGGCCCGTAGCGCCGAGCCAGTAATCGCTCGCGCACCACCGCCACCCTCGCCGCCAGTTCGGTGGTGGCACCCGCCGCCCTGAGGGCCGCGGCGAGGGCGTCTCCAAACCGCCGGTCGGGATCGGGAACCAGGGTCCACACCAGCTGATTCAGTTCGTCCTCGGCTTCCTCCAGATCACTCTGCCGCGGGGGAGCGCGGTGCTGCCGAGTGCTGGCCGGCCAGCGCCGCCAAAGCAGCACGAGGAGCGGGGGAGAGGCCAGGATCGCGATCCAGACCCAATCCGGCGCGCCATGCCCGATCCTCCAACCGAGCGAAGGTTCCTGGTCCACCAGCAGCGGGGGCGGGAGCGCCGCGGAGGCGGCCAGCTCTCCCCGTGCTCCCACCGGGAGGGCGGCAGCGGGAGACCCGATGGTGAGATACCGGTCGGCCTGGAGGTCGAAGTAGGAATAGCTGACCATCGGGAGGGTGAGGACTCCGGCTGAATCGGGCACCACCAGGTAGCGAAACGTCTTGCTGCCGGTGACCCGTCCGTCGGTGGTGCCGACCTGCTCCCCGACTCGCTCGACGTAGGCCCGAACCGACGCCGGCCAACCGATTTCCGGGGCGGGCCACAGCGAGGTATTCCCCTCGCCGGTGAGTGAAAACTCCACCGCGACCCCCTCTCCCAGGATCGCGGTCGGCGGGGTGATCCGCCGCTCGAGGTGCACGCCCGAGCCGATGGCTCCGGCGAAGTCCGCCGGGCGTCCCTGCTCGGGAATGGGGTGCACTACCAACGTCTCGGCCCGACTGGTCAGCGCGAAGCGCTCCTCCTGGCTGAAGAACTGCAGCGCCACGGGGGTGCTGTACTTGAGGGTGGCCCGAGGAATCGCGATCGTCCCCGGCAGCAGCGGGAACACGACCTGATGCGCCACGAACAGATCGTACCACCGTCCCCGAATGCTCCTGGTGGCGGCGATGCCGGCCGGGGTCGCCTGGGCATACGCCCACACGCCGTCGATCACCGGCGGCTGAAGAGTAGGTGGGCGTCTCAGCTGGAGCCGAAGGTCGCGCGGAAACCAGGCCAGGGTCACCACATCGACCTGTTCCCCCACCCGTGCCGTGTCGGCGGATACCAGGAGGTCGATCCCCGCCTGCCCGGGCGGCGGAGGCCTGGAGCGTTCGAGCAGCCGATGCAGTCGGCGACTGAGAGCGGACGCCGCGGCCGACCGAGTCGCGGACACCGAGATCACCACCGCCGCGGCCTCCACGGTATCGCGCCCCTGGACCGCGCGGGCGGGCCCGATCTCCCAGCGGCCCGGGCGAACCGCCCTCGCCCGTATTTCGAGCACCGTGGTTCGAACGTCGGTTCCGAGTTCGGTACGCTCCGTCCGGGAGACAATCTCCAGTCCGATCGGCGACGCCACGCTGACCTGCATCGGGAGCGGCGAATGGCTGGCGGCCCGGACCGTGTAGACCAGCTCCTCGCCGACCGACAGCCGATCCCCGTCGACGGAGACCGCCAGTTGTGGCGGGGCACTCTGGAGGATCCCCAGAAGGAGCGGGAGCAGGCGCGCGCTCACCAATCTTTCACCCGGGCGGCCGAAGCCTTCCGCAGCCGCCGTTGCTGTTCCTCCCGAGTCATCCGCTCCCTGCGCTCCATCGAGTTGAGGATCTGCTCCGCCTGTGCCGGGCTGAGACCCCGGCTTGGAGGTGCCGGCGGCGGCGGTTGCCGCTGCGAACCGCCTCCGCCGCTCGACGGGGGCTTCCCACCCCCGCCCCCGCCCCCGCTGGACGGAGGCGGCGGCGGCTTGCGCCGTTCCGCCAGCTCGAGATTCCACTTTGCCCGTTGTGACGAAGGCTGGAGGAGCAAGGCCTGGCGCAGCCGGTCGACCGCATCATCCAGCAACTCCTCCTGCTTGGTGGTGTCGGCGCTCGCGGCCAGCAGGTCCACCAACCCGAGGTTGTAGAGGGCGCGGTATCGCAGCGCCGGGTCGAGGGACTTCGCGGCCTCGGCCAATGCACCTCGGGCGACGTCCAGCCGTCCCGCCTCCAGCGCCGCGGTGCCCGCGTTGTAGAACGCCGTGTCCCGCGCCGGGCGGCTTCCCGCCTCCTTGAAAAATTCCGCGGCGGCGCGCGCGGGATCCCCCGCCGCAAGCGCCTTGGTCCCGGCCGAGGGTCGCTGGCCATCGGCTGGGCCGCCCAGCAGCATGGCCCCGGCGAGCCCCACCAACGCGGGGCCGGGACGGGAGATGGTGTACCCCAGAAGCAGCAAAGCCGCCGCCAGCACCGGAATCCACCCACGGGGGACTAAGTCCGCGGTGCTGGTTTCCGACGCAGGGCTCCGCTTCAGGGTCGCGACCAAGTCGCGCACCGCTCCAGCCTGATCGGGCACCTCGCTCGGGACCAAGGTGCCCTCGGCCGCGTCAACCATGGCCCGGAGGATATCGTCCCGCCGCTCGGTGAGCACGACGCCCCCGCTCTCATCTCGCTTGTACTCCACCAGGGTACCGGCCGAGTCCCGGATGGGGATCCGGCTCGGAGCGGTCCGTCCTTCGGCCACTACGATGAGATGGACTCGCGCGTCCTCGATCGCCTCCGCCTGAGCCACGATCTCCGAGAGCGTATCGTGGGCCTCCCCATCGGTGAACAGGACGAGCACCCGGTCGGCCGCATCGGTCGTGGCGTTGAGCAGCTCTCCGCCCTGCGCCAGCACGGCGGAGAGATTCGACCCCCCTTCGCTGGCAAGGTCCGGATCGAGGGCGTCCAAGTACATTCGGATCGCCCCCCCATCGACCGTCAGCGGCGCCAGGATATAGCTCCGCCCGGCGAAGGCGATGAGGCCCAGCCGGTCTCCTTCCAGGTCCTGGATCAGGCGACGCGCCTCGCGGACAGTTCGCCCCAGGCGGCTGGGGTCGACGTCCTCGGCCAGCATCGAGCGGCTGATGTCGATGGCGAAGACCAGATTCAAGGCCCGGCTCTCGGTGGTGACGGCCGCGCGCCCGGCCCGGGGGCCGGCGAGCGCTACCGTAATCAGCAACGCGACCAGGCCAAGGACGACCGGGGCCCAACCGCCGCGGGCCTTCGCCAGCCGGCCGAGGGAGGGTGACCAGCGCCGGGCGAGTCGCACTCGTCGCCCGCGGGCGACCGACGCCACGAACCCCAGCAGGAGCCCCAACAGCGGAGCCAGGAGCAGGAGCACCGGCGCGTCGAAAATCACGGGACCCGGACGACGAGCGTGCTGCTCAGCAGGAGTTCCAGGGCGAGCGCCGCGAGCCCCAGCAGGATGAGCGGCCGGGTGGCCTCCTCGTACTTGGTATAGCGGGTCACCTGGATCGGGGTCTTCTCCAGCTGGTCGATCTGCCGGAAGATCCGGCTCAGGGCCTCACTGTCTCTGGCGCGGAAGTACCGGCCCCCGGTCTGTTGGGCGATCTCCCGAAGCAGTGGCTCATCGATTCGCACCGGGAGCAGCTCATACCGGAATCCGCCGATGCCGCGTCCGGTGGGAATCGGCGCCTCGCCGATGGTCCCTACGCCGATGGTATAGACCCGGATGCCGTAGACGGCGGCGGCGGCGGCGGCGGTACGGGGGTCGATCAGGCCCTTGTTGTTCTCGCCATCGGTGAGCAGGAGAATCACTTTCGATTTGTCCGGGGCCCGGCGCAGGCGGTTCACCGCGGTGGCCAGGCCGCTGCCGATGGCGGTCCCGTCCTCCAGGCTGCCGATGCGGAGATCCATGACCGCCTGCTCGATGACCGGGTAGTCGAGCGTCACGGGCACCTGGGTAAGGGCCTCGCCGGCAAACGCGACCAACCCGATCCGGTCGGCCGAGCGCCCCCGGATGAACGCCACCGCCTGCCGCTGGGCCACGGCGAGCCGGTTGGATGGCGCAAAGTCCTCCGCCAGCATCGAGCTGGACACGTCGATCGCGATCACGATCGCGATCCCCTCCTGCTTTACCTCCACCGTGTCCCCGCCGATCCGGGGGCCGGCGGCGGCGAAGATCAGGGCGCTGAGCGCGAGTCCACGAAACACAGGGGGCAGCACAACCCACCAGCGTCGCGCGGAGACCGACGCCGGTAGGCTGACATCGCTGTACCGGGCGGCCGGAACGTCCTGCCTCCGCCGACGCCACCACCACAGCAGGAGGCCGAGCAGCAACAGCAAGAACCAGGGGCGGGCGAGGCTCACGGTGCCGCCAGTTCCAGGCGGGGGACGAGCTCGTCCACCCAGCGGGCCAGGCCGATGGCATCGGGAAACGCGAGGTGGCCGAATCGAGCTTCGTCGAGCGAGCGGAGCAGATCGCCCAGTTCTCCGAGCGGCCAATCGGGACGGGTCGACGCGACCTGGGCCAGTAGCTCCTCAGTATCGAGGCCGGCCCCCGCGGCAGGTACCCGGACCGCGATCGAACCTCGCAGCCGTGCGGTCGCTGCGGCGGCGACCGCGCGCGACTCTCCGGCGTCCGCCCAGCGATCCAGCGGCGGGCCGGTGACCATCGGGGCGGCGGGCGGCGCCGCCGGAGCGTGCCCCCGGCGGCGCCACCACCAGTGCAGTGGCGCAAGCAGAAGCAGCGCGAAGCCCCACAGCACCAGCGTCGGCAAGAAGCTCACCACGGGCCGAGCCACGAAATCGGCCCGTGGCTGGGGGGGAATGGACGAGTCGGGTGGGACGGCGGGGAGGACGCTTTCGAGCCGGAGCGTCACCGGCTGGGGCGGCAGCGAATCCACCCGGCCGTTCTCGCCGAGCAGGAGCGGGCCGGGCAGGTCCACAACGTGCCAGCCCGCCCGCCACACCACAACCGGATACGCGACCTCGGCCGAGTCCCCATGCAGCGTCACCCGCGGCGGCCCGAGTACTTCGACCGGGTCGGCCGGGGCCCAGTCGGTGGTGCGCACGGTCCGCCCCCCGGGGACGGCGATCGTGCGCACCACCCAGATGGTATCACCGACGGTGGGCGGCGCCCCCTGTGCTGCCGCGGCGACGAGCCCGAGCAGCGTAACCCACGAGGTCGTCATCTCCGATGAATCCGGCGGGCTCGGAGCGCGAAGGCGCGGCGCAACGGAATCGCGTAATCTCTCGTGGTGTCGAGACTAACCTGGTCGGCGCCCAGGGCGGCCAGGGCCTTCCCCCGGTCAGCCCGCCTCTGTTCGGCCATCTCGGCGACCCGGCGGCGGACTTCCCGGCTCCCGGTGTCCACCAGCACGCGCCGACCCGATTCGGCATCCAGCATCTCGATCCAGCCCGACTCGGGGAGGTCGTATTCCCGCGGATCGTCGACGGTGATCGCCACCACCTCGTGCCGCGCCGCCAGTTGGCGGAGCGGGCGCTCCCATCCCTCGGCGATGAAGTCGGAGAGGACAACCACGATGCTGCGATGGCGCAGGAGCCGGCTGGTGTAGGAAAGGCTGGCGACGAGATTGGTCCGCCGGCCCGCCGGCTCGAAGGCCACCAGGTCGCGGATCACCCGGAGGGCGTGCTGCCGGCTCTTCCGCGGCGGGATTACCCGCTCCACTTCGTCGGCAAAGAGCAGCGCCCCGACCCGGTCGTTGTGCCGGGCCGCGGCCAAGGCCAGTACCGCGGCCACTTCCACCGCCAGCGCGGCCTTGGTCAGCGGCTCGCCGAACCGGGTCGAGCCGGATTGGTCCACCAAGAGCATGACGGTGAGCTCGCGCTCTTCGGTGAAGGTCTTGACATAGGGACTCGCCAGGCGAGCCGAGACGTTCCAATCGATCGAGCGGAAATCGTCGCCATGCTGGTAGGCCCGGACTTCGGCGAACTCCATCCCCTGCCCCCGAAATACCGAGCGGTACTCGCCGGCGAAGAGCGATCCGACCAGGCCTCTGGTCCGGAGCTCGATGCCCTTCACCTGCTTCAGGATTTCGGGGGAGACCGCCGGCATCCGGGAACCTCAGGGGACCCGCAATACGGCCAGCACCCGTGTCACCACCTCGTCCGAAGTCACGTCCTCCGCCTCGGCTTCGAAGGTGAGCACGATGCGGTGCCGGAGCACATCGGGAGCGAGTGCCCGCACATCCTCGGGCACCACGTAGGCGCGGCCCCGGAGGAAGGCGTGGGCACGAGCGGCCTGGGCCAGGGCGATCGAGGCCCGGGGCGAGCCGCCAAAAGCGACCAGCGGCTTGAGCGCGTCGAGCCCGACGCTGCCGGGATCCCGGGTCGCCCGGACCAGGTCCACGATGTAATCGACCACCTTCTGGTCCATGTACAGCTCGGCGATCGCCGCCCGTGCCCCGAGAATCGACGCGGGGTCGAGCAACCGCTCGACCGCGATCACCTGCCCCCCGCTCATCCGCAGCAGCACCTCTTTTTCTTCGTCCCGGGTGGGGTACCCGACGCGCACCTTCAGCATGAAGCGATCCAACTGCGCCTCGGGCAACGGGTAGGTCCCCTCGCTCTCGATGGGGTTCTGGGTGGCCAGCACCATGAACGGCTCTTCCAGCGGGAAGGTGGTGCCGCCAATGGTGACCTGGTGCTCCTGCATCGCCTCGAGCAACGCCGCCTGGACCTTGGCCGGCGCCCGGTTGATCTCGTCGGCCAGGATGATCTGGGCGAACAAGGGGCCCTTCTTGACGTGGAACTCTTGGGTCTTCTGGTCGAACACCATGGTGCCGATGAGGTCGGCCGGCAGGAGGTCGGGGGTGAACTGGATGCGGGAGAACGAGGCGTGGATGATCTCGGAGAGGGTCCGCACCGCCAGGGTCTTGGCCAACCCCGGCACCCCCTCCAGCAAGATGTGCCCCCCCGTCAGGAGCCCGACGAGCAGTCGCTCCACCATGGCGTCCTGCCCCACGATGCGGCGCGATACTTCCTTGAGGATGCGCTGCACCGGCAGCGTCTCGGCCGGCTTTTCGGTCAGCTTCGGCGCAGTCACGCGGGTTCGCTCCTTGGTTGCGATCGGTAGAAAGATATCACCAACTCCGGCGGATACCTGCGGCATCTCCTTCTTGCTCAACGGCGGCGCCGGAGAACCGGTTTCAGTCCGAGCCGGGATCCAGTCGAATAGCCTGGTAGAGAGCCGCCTCTTCCTTAGGCGTGAGCGGGCGGGACCTGCCGGGGGCTAGATCGCCCAACCGCACCGGGCCGTAGGAGAG
>Ga0326597_10001076_pt1 | contig 45475 bp, 46 predicted proteins | sample RVTome_12_FD_203789 | JGI IMG/M metagenome (GOLD analysis project Ga0326597, IMG submission 203789) | Soil microbial communities from uranium-contaminated site in the Upper Colorado River Basin, Wyoming, United States - RVT100D185 | ecosystem: Environmental > Terrestrial > Soil > Contaminated >...
CAGTCATCGAATCGAACGGTATCGATGCTCTTGACGAAACGAAGCACCGCGCACACCGAGTCAAAGATGAATCGCGCCTCCGCCTTGTCGAGCAGCTCATTATCATGAGCGAGGCTCTGATTATTCCGAACGTGATTGAACTTGTCGAAGACACCGATCGAATTCTTGATGATCTGCTCCGTCATTTCCCGGAGTTCCCGCTCCTGTTTCAAAGCCTTGACATACTTGCCGACGCGGCTGTGAAGGGGTTCGGTCCGATCCCAGGTGATGCCTCTTTGGTCGAGCAGATGCCCAAACTTCTTTGCGCAGTATGTGTGCAGTCGATCTAAAGCCGCTGCGGGGCGATCAGCAATGATGTCGCGTTCTATAGCGGCGACCAGCTCATCGAGAGTTTGATCGACGGCGAATCGTTCAATCGCATCCGTTCGGGCTATTGTACCGCCGCCTTCTATACGTGAGAGAAGATCGAATAAATTTACTCCAATCTCACCGTCGCGCGGTCCTGGCGACCGGGTCGCTTCACGGTACTGCCACAGGCTACGCAGCACTCGCGAAACGGTAGCTGGGGGTTCAATACGACAGAATGTCCGCAGACGGTTCATCTTCGATGTGCCGTTGGACTGGTACTTTCGATCATCGATATCAATTTTGAACTCGTCCTCGAAGTACTCTCGAAATGTCCGGTCAGAGAAATTGAGGACATAGCCGGGATCGGCCTGGAAGGCGTCGTCGATGATGCGGATATCGGAATGCTTGAGATCAACCATATTTGCATCCACCTTTATTCGCTGACGCCAGCAATGAACTGGTCATAGCTGTCCCACGGCTCCTCCTCTTCGAGGTCCGCTTCTCCACCGCGTCCGTCGAACTGCAGGAGCGAAACCGAAATGCCGAAACGGTCAGAAAAAAAGGCCAGTTCCCGTACGGGCTCCGATCCCCGACTGAACGTCCAGATCCCGTCAGGGAGTGATGTGGGCCTCTGTCCAATGGCGTGTTGCGAGGTGGGGCCCATCGCCATTACAGAATCATCCGGGATCGGCATGCCGGAACGGATGAACACGCCGCTTTTGTAAGCACTCGTGCTGGCCCGGCCCCAAAGGGCAAATCCGTCACGCGCCACCACCATGGCTGACCGGGTATCGGTGAATTCGATCCACTTGCGCGTGGCGGCGAGAAGCGAGACGCCATATCGATCCGTGACATGGCCGAGGAGATCGCGCGTCATTTCCTGGCCGCCGATCTGGTTGCGGTAGTCGTCAATCGGCATCAACAGGAAGGAGGCGAAGGTGTCGGCCTCTTCCTCGCGCTCCCTCTCTGCGTCTTTCCAGTCGTTGGATTGGAGCGGAAGGCACTCGAAATCGTAGTCGTCGGACAGCTCGCCATCACGGTAATGGTCGGCGGTCAGCGGGCGCCGGTGAAGCACGTAGTGCCCGAATTCGTGGGCCAACGTGAAACGCTCGCGTCCGCGATAACGCGGCTGCGTATTGTAGAGAATCTGCCAGCCCGGCTTTTTGCGTCGCGCACGGAGCATGCCCTCGAAGCCGTCGATGTCGACGCCTTTTACGGCCGTGATTGGATCTTCGTGATTGCGCGAGACCTCGAGCGCCAGCGCTTCGACGTCCACCGGGAATCGGTCCTCCCCCAACACGGTGCGGAGGAGAACAGTCAGATCGTTGGCAGCCCGCCGGGGCGTTTTTCGCGCTCTATCAGTCATTCATCCTCGTCGTCCAGGATCTTCAGCATCTCTCGAAGCCGCTCTTTCCCCTTGGGGTTCATCTTCTGATACTTGCGAAAAAATGCCGTGTCGTCCGCATCGGCCTCGGTGACGGCTTCTGTGGCGAGCAGGTAGTCGGCGGTCGTTTCCAGAGCCAAGGCGATCTGCTGCAGCTTCTCAGCCGAGGGCCGCGCAACGTCCTTATTCTCGATCTCCCACATGTAGCTCTTGCTTGAACCGACCCGCTCGGCCAGCGCCTCCAGCGTCAGACCTCGCTTAAGTCTGAGCTCTCGAACGCGCTCTCCCAAGGGTGTTGGCACGGGTGTCCTCCTGTTTTCCAACAAGTTCGCTGTCGCGATACATCTAGTCCTTGACACGCCATACACGCAATCCCTATCTTTCGCAGAAGTTCGTAAGAACGAACGCAGATTAGCGCTTCTACGAGACAGGAGGCCGTCATGGCTAAAGGCAAAGGGTCAGGGACCCATCACGTAGTTCCCAGCTCCGGTGGCGGCTGGGACATCCGCCGAGGCGGCGCCGACCGCGCCAGCGGGCATTTGGACACCAAGCGGGAGGCGATCGACCGTGGCCGGGAGATGAGCCGCAACGCCGGGACGGAATTCAAGATCCACAACCGGGACGGCCGGATCGGCCAGTCCGATTCGCACGGGAACGACCCGCGCACCATCAAGGGCTAAGGAGAACCGATCATGGCCTCAGTGACGAGTTTCATCCGCAACATGCCTGCTTCGTCGCTGCAGGCCTATTTCCACCATACCGGCATCGAGCTTCCGACCGAGATCGACTGGGAGGCGCCCGAGCCCGAGGTGGTTCGCGTTACGCTCCGCGCCGTTGACGAGATGGACGACGAAGCCCGCGCCCGTATCGTCAATGATGCCGAGCGGGTCGGTGCCCTCGCCGACGATGCCGGGCAGACCGCACTCTATAGTGTTATCGACGACCGCACGGTTCTCGACGATCTCGCGAATGGTCACGCCCGCTCGCTCTGGATGTTCCTGAACGAGCCGATTCGGTTCCGTCACGCCGAAGAGGTCCGTTACACCGATGAACGCCGCCGCGGTCGGAGCTGGGATGGGTTCATCGGAGAGCCGAACCTTGATCTGCGCCGCGACGAGGCATCCATTGATGCCTTCAAGGTTGCGCTGCGCGAGCGGTTCGCTTCCAACAACATCCACATCGATATCTTCGGGCGCTACCGGCCAACCTTCGACGGCGAGGATTGTGAGCTGGTGCAGATCGCGATTTACCGCGAGGGCCTGCTGGACGACTTCCTCGCGTTCGATGATGGCGGCGCGCTCGTCCGTCGCGCTCGCCGCCCCGTCTTCGAGGCCGCGATGACTTATGAGCCGGCGACCGGCGTCATCGAGGTCGTGGCCAACGACCGCGAGAGCCGCGAGGAGATGGTGCGCTTCATGGCGCGCGACCTGCTCGGCATCGAGTTCCAGAGCGAAAAGGTGCCGTTCCGTAATTACGACCTCGATGTCCTCCTGCACCCCTTCAGCTTCCCAACGGACCCTGAGGACGGGATCGAATCCGTCGAGGTCAAGCAGCTGCGACTGATGCCCATCGACAATAACGCCGAACGCGTCACGCTCGAATGCCTACGGAAAGCCGATCGCACCATCTGGAGCATGTCGGCAGAGCGGTTCGGGCCCAACGACCCGCTGGCTGGCGGATGGGTGGCGACGCAGGCGAAGCTGACCATCAAGTTCCATCCCAAGGCCGACGCGAAGCGGGGTCGGACGCTGCCACTGACGATCACCATGCCGCATGGCTGCAATCTCAAGGACCAGACCGAAGAGGAGCAGTTGATCGGCGAAAAGTACCTGCGCCTTTGGGGCATCCTTTCCGGGGCTGATAGTGCCGTCGTCGATTGATCGAAAGGCGGTAGACCTGCTGCTGTCTGTGATCGAGACGCCGGATGCGGTTATCAGCGGCTCGGTCCTCGACGGCTACTATGGGTGCGTCGCGCCAGCGCTGAAGGCGGCTGGGATCCTTCAGCCGAAAGATCACTCGCGGGCAGCCGTTTCACTCGTCGACCACGAAGACGAGCCCGTAAATCTGACTTGGTCACCTGAACATCGGGCATATGGGTATTTCAGCCCGTCAGCGGGTTGGGTGAATGTCCCCGGTGATCAGTTGGCAACGTACCGTGTCAACTTCAACACTTTGCTCGAACAGCTGCTGGAGCGGCTGGATCTGTCGCCGCGACCCGGCCCTGTCGAACTCGTGCCCGACCTTCTGTGGGAGGTCGGCGACGCGCGACTTCCAGGACGCAGCAAACGTACATCCGTCTGGATTGGCCGTCGGCTCTGCGAACCAGCGATATGGAAAAGTTTCATCGATACTGCCCGCAAGCGTCCGGCGCCCGGCTTGCGAATCGTCCTGAGCTTCACGCCTGGGAATCGCCTGCCGACTGACGTGCACCTCGGTCATACGCTGATCGCCGTTCGAGATGTCGCCGATCACAACGGTCATGCTGTCGTTCCCGACCTATTGGCTGCCCGTGTTGCGGCAGGCTCACAGCTGAACGACGACCTGATCACCATGGCGGCCGACGGCGCGTCCCTCACGGTTCGCGGAACACGGCATGCATTCTCTGGATCGAAACAGCGCGCAATCATCCGGCAACTGTATGACGCTTGGAAATCGGGCCATCCGGAACTTCTGACCGCCGAGGTTCTGGAGACGGCCGGGTACAGCACGAGCGTCAACACGTTGGCGAAGGCTTTCTCCGGGAGACCTGAATGGCGTGAATTCATCAGAGAGGAGAATGGCCGCTGTTGGTTGTTCCTCTGATGCCCTGAATTCTCTCAACTGACACGCCGCCCGGTGGGCGGCTTTTTTCATTTCTGAGCCGGTTTTTCCGACTCCTACCTTGAGCCCTACCTGGCTCCTCCCCGGCTCCTACCCGCCCGGCAGCCATCCTCTCCGCAGGTTTTCGACAAGAACCCAAGGAGATACAAATGGCTACGAAACATCTCAACCAGATCGACCTGGCTGCGCGCTGGAACATCAGCCACCGCACGCTTGAGCGGTGGCGCTGGACGGGCGAAGGCCCGCGCTTCGTCAAACTCGGCGGTCGGGTCGTGTACCGCCTCGAAGACGTCGAGGAGTACGAGCGCGAGCAGATCCGCGCGAGCACCGCCGACACCCCTGCCAAGCCTGCGGCGTGAGGGGGCGGTGATGACGATTTCCAACCGCATCTCGCTCGATGAGCTCCGGCACATGGCCGTCGGCGACATCGCCGCTATGCCCGCTGAGCAACTCGCCCTCCTGCAGGACGAGGCCGCCTATGCCCTGCGTCGCGCCAAGACGATCTGCGACTGGCTCGATGGTGCCGTCGCGCTCAAGTACGGCGATCGTGCCCACGCGGCACGCCAGGCCGCCGGCAAGGACACCGGCACGATCCGCCTCGACGATGGCACGGTCACCGTGATCGCCGACCTGCCGAAGCGGGTGGACTGGGACCAGGACAAACTCGCCGCCCTTGTCGATCGCATCCGGGCCGAGGGCGACGACCCCGCCGAATACGTCGACGTCGCGATCAAGGTGCCCGAACGCAAGTTCGCGGCCTGGCCGAGCCACATCCGCTCCGCCTTCGAGGACGCGCGCACCGTCCGCACCGGCAAGCCCAGCTTCCGCCTTTCCCTGGCTAACGAGGTGACGTCATGAGCATCACGAAGAAACTCGCGGTGCTCCGCGAGGACCATTACGGGCTGGACAAGCTGCCCGAGACCATCCGGGTGCCGGCCATCAGCGGCCGCTGCAACGAGACCGTCAAACCGGTCGGGACGGCCTCGATCGATGACCTGGCGTTCGCCCTCATCGGGCTGAACGAGCGGGCGTCGGCGCTCTACCGCGAGCTCGATGCGGTGCGCACCCTTCACGACGAGGCCCGCAAGGCCGGCGCGCTGGGTGCGGACATCGCGATCGACGCCTTGATCGCGGCGAAGGGAGGCAAGTGATGGCTCTCCCGATCATCTCGGCCGATCAGCGTCTCGCCGAGCAACGCGGCGTCAAGGGCACGATCTTCGGCAAGTCCGGGATCGGCAAGACCAGCCTTCTCTGGACGCTCGACCCCGCCACCACGCTCTTCATCGACCTGGAAGCGGGTGACCTTGCCATCGAGGGATGGTCCGGCGACAGCGTCCGTCCGCGCACGTGGGCCGAATGCCGCGACTTCGCGGTCTTCATCGGCGGACCCAATCCGGCGTTGCGGGACGACCAAGTCTATAGCAGCGCTCACTACGCGGCAGTGTGCGAGCGCTTCGGCGATCCGGCGGCGCTCGACCGCTACCACACGGTCTTCATCGACTCGATCACCGTCGCCGGGCGGCTCTGCTTCCAATGGTGCAAGGGGCAGCCCGAGGCATTCTCGGACAAGACCGGCAAGCCCGACGTCCGCGGCGCCTACGGCCTGCACGGCCGCGAGATGATCGCGTGGCTCACGCATCTCCAGCACACGCGGGCGAAGAACGTCTGGTTCGTCGGGATCCTCGACGAGAAGCTCGACGACTTCAATCGGCGCATCTTCCAGCCACAGATAGATGGCTCGAAGACCGGCCTCGAGCTGCCGGGCATCGTCGATGAAGTCCTGACGATGGCGGAGATCAAGGACGACGCTGGCGCGCCGTATCGGGCTTTCATCTGCCAGACGATCAATCAGTGGAACTTCCCCGCGAAGGACCGCTCCGGTCGCCTCGACCTGATCGAGGAGCCGCATCTCGGCCGCCTGATGGCGAAGATTCGCGGGCCTGTGAAACCCGCCTCCGAGCGGCTGGCCTATCGCAGTCCGCCTCCGGCCGCGACCGCTCCGACCCCTGACGCTTCCACCCCTTCCGAAAACACCTGAACGAGGAGACCCCAGTCATGTCTGGATCCTGGAACGACTTCAACGACGCCAAGCAGAACGCCAACATCATCCCGAAAGGCACGCTGGCCAAGGTGCGCCTGACCATCCGCCCGGGCGGTTTCGACGATCCGGCGCAGGGCTGGACCGGCGGTTACGCCACCCGTGGCACGACCGGGTCGGTCTATCTCTCGGGCGAGTTCACGGTTCTCGAAGGGCCCTACGCCCGGCGCAAGATCTTCACCCTGATCGGGCTCTACAGCCCCAAGGGGCCGGACTGGACGAACATGGGCCGCAGCCTCGTGCGCGGTATGCTGAACTCCGCTCGCGGCATCTCCGACAAGGACAACTCCGCTCAGGCGCAGGCCGCCCGCCGCATCAGCGGCTTTGCCGATCTCGACGGGCTCGAGTTCGTCGCGAAGATCGATGTCGGCACGGACACCAATGGCGAAGAGAAGAACGAGATCCGCACGGCGGTGACGCCGGATCACAAGGAATATGCCGCCATCATGGGTGCCGTCGGAACGGTGGCGCCGACGCAGCCGCAGGCCCAGCCTTCTCAGTCGTCGATCCCGCAGCCGGGCGTGCGCCCGTCCTGGGCACAGTGAGGGGCACGCCATGCTGCTACGCCCCCGTCAGAAGCAGTTCGTCGAGCGTAGCGTCCGCGCGCTCGGCGAACACGGAAACACCCTTGGCGTCGCCCCGACCGGAGCGGGCAAGACGATCATGCTCTCGGGCGTCGTCGGGCGCATGGTCGGCGAGACCCCGAAGAGCACGGGCGCCAAGGCCTGCGTGCTCGCCCACCGCGACGAGTTGACCGCTCAGAACCGCAGCAAGTTCGGGCGGGTAAATCCCAGGATCACGACCTCGGTCGTCGATGCGAAGGAGAAGTCGTGGGCTGGACAGGTCACCTTCGCGATGGTGCCGACGCTGGCGCGCGCGGGCAATCTCGACCAGCTGCCCGCGCTCGACCTCCTGGTGATCGACGAGGCGCATCACGCGGCAGCCGACAGCTATCGGCGCATCATCGACACCGCGCTCCAGCGCAATGCCATGTGCCGGATCTACGGCGTCACCGCGACGCCTAACCGGGGCGACAAGCGCGGCCTGCGCCCGGTGTTCTCGAACGTCGCCGATCAGATCCGGATCGGGGAGCTCATCGCCTCCGGCCATCTCGTGCCGCCGCGCACCTTCGTCATCGATGTCGGCGTCCAGGACCAGCTCACCAAGGTGCGCCGCACGGCCGACGATTTCGACATGGCCGAGGTCGACGCGATCATGAACCGTTCGCCGGTCACGGAAGCGGTGATCCGCCACTGGCGGGAGAAAGCCGGCGATCGCCAGACGGTGGTGTTCTGCTCGACCGTCGACCACGCACGCAACGTGACCGCCGCCTTCAACACGGCGGGCATCGCAGCGGGGCTGATCCACGGCGACATGGCCGACACCGACCGCAAGGCGACGCTTGCGGCTTATGCCGCCGGTGATTTGCGGGTCGTGGTCAATGTCGCGGTCCTGACCGAGGGGTGGGATCACCCGCCGACGAGCTGCGTCGTGCTGCTAAGGCCGAGTTCCTACAAATCGACCATGATCCAGATGGTCGGCCGGGGCCTGCGCACGATTTCGCCCGAGGAACATCCGGGCGTCGTCAAGACCGACTGCATCGTACTCGACTTTGGCACCTCGACCCTGCTGCACGGATCGCTGGAGCAGGACGTCGATCTGAACGGACGCGAGTCCTCCGGCGAGGCGCCGACCAAGGATTGCCCGGACTGCGGCGCCGTCGTGCCGCTCGCCACCACCGAATGCCCGCTGTGCGGTCACCTCTGGGAGCGGGAGGACGCGGGCGAGGTCACGCCGCTCGGCGACTTCGTGATGTCGGAGATCGACCTCCTGAAGCGGTCGAGTTTCCGGTGGTGCGATCTCTTCGGCGACGATGCCGCGCTTATCGCCAATGGCTTCAACGCCTGGGGCGGTGTCTTTTTCCTGAACGGCCGCTGGTACGGAATCGGGGGCCTGCAGAAGCAGCGGCCACACCTGCTGGCGATGGGCGAACGCACCGTCTGCCTCGCAGCAGCCGACGACTGGCTCAACGAGCATGAAAGCGACGAGAGCGCGCACAAGACCCGCCGCTGGCTGAACCAGCCGCCCACCGACCGGCAGCTCGCCTTCCTGCCGCCGGAGTACCGGCAGGATTTCGGGCTCACCCGCTACCAGGCATCGGCGCTTCTGGCATTCCGGTTCAACCGCGACGGTATCCGCGCCCTCGTCTTCGGGGCGGCCGATGCCGCGCCCGAAGCAGCCATCGGGAGGGCGGCATGAGCCATGGCCTCTCTCACCACCATCACGGCCGAGGACCGGCGGCGGCTCTGGCATCCGCGTGGAGCGCTCTGTGCTGTCTGCCGGCGACCCACCCGTGGCTTTGGCTGGTTCGACCCGGTGCGGTCGAAGCAACCGCGCCCTTCGGTCTGGTTCTGCTCGATGGCCTGCCAAGGCTTCTGGACGCGCTTGGCGCGGGAGCGCTGGGCCATGGTTGATCTCACCGAACAGGAGAAGGCGGCGATCCGCGCCGCCATGAAGCCGGTCGCCGAAATCATGGAGGAGATCGGCTGGCAGGCGCGGTTCTCCGATCTGTCGGAGGAGCAGGTGCTCACGCTCATCGAAGTCGCCGTCGGCGGCTTCCAGGACGCCATGCATGCCATGGCTGCCGACGCCGACGCGGAGGTGCCGTTCTGATGCTCGACTATAATCACCGACCCACCTGCTCTGAGCGCATCAACGCGGTCATCGACACGGCGACCAAAGCCGCACGCGCCGCGACACCGTCACGGACCTATCTCGGCGGCTCCCGCCTCGGACACCCGTGCGAGCGCGCCCTCCAGCTCGAGTTCGCGGGCGCGCCGAAGGATGAGGGCCAGGAGTTCTCCGGCCAGACGCTGCGGATCTTCGAGATCGGACACGCTCTCGAAGATCTCGCGGTCCGCTGGCTCCGGGCTTCCGGGTTCGATCTCTACACCCGCAAGGGCAACCGTGCGGATGGGGAGCAATTCGGTTTCTCGGTCGCTGGCGGCCGCATCCGCGGTCATGTCGACGGGATCATCGCCGCGGCTCCCCAGCAGCTGTGCATGGGCGTTCCCGCGCTCTGGGAATGCAAGACGATGAACGCGAGGAATTGGCGCGAAACCGTGGCCAAGGGCGTCGCCGTGGCCAAGCCCGTCTATGCGGCGCAGATCGCCCTCTACCAAGCCTACATGGAGGCGCAGGTCCAGGGCATCTCCGAGAACCCGGCACTCTTCACTGCCATCAACAAGGACACCGCTGAACTGCACCACGAACTCGTGCCGTTCGACGCGAGCCTCGCTCAACGGATGAGCGATCGCGGGGTGCGGATCCTGCAGGCGACCGATGCCGGGGAGTTGCTGCCGCGGATCGCCACGACACGCGATTTCCACGAGTGCCGCATGTGTCCATGGGCGGAACGCTGCTGGGGGCTCCCGGCATGAGCGAGAACAACATCGTCTCCCTCGACGCGTGGCGTGATTTCAACGACGCCGAACCCCAGGCCGATCCCTTCGACATCGAGCCTGATCCCGAGCAGATCGCCGTCTTCCTCGATGTCGTCTTCGGCTATTGCGAGGGCTGGGTGCCGTTGCGCGGGTTTGTCGACAAGGGCCAGGGGATTGACGGTCGTCCCCACAATGCCTGGATCGAGATCGACGACAGCCTGCTGGAAAAATCCGTCGCCTTTGCCGGCTGGGCGGCACGAGAGGGCGCTGCCTTCTATGTGGTGCCGGGAACGGTTGCGGAGACCGGCAAGGCCAAGGCCGCCGACGTCCTGCAGATGCAGACGGTTCTGGTCGATCTCGATGCGGGCGACATCGTCGCCAAGCTCGACCACCTCATCCGGCATCTGGGCGAACCGACCCTGCTCGTCGAAAGCGGCGGCCGCACGCCCGACGGTCTCGACAAGCTGCATGTCTGGTGGCGCTTGAGCGAACCGGCCGAGGGGGAGGACATCGCGCTTCTCTGTCGGCTGCGCGGCGACATCGCGGTGAAGGTTGGCGGCGACACGCATTTCCGTTCCGCCCACCAGCCGATCCGTCTGGCCGGCTCCGTCTATCACAAGGGCGGGTTCAAGCGGCTGGTCAACATCCGTCGCCACAGCCCCCGCGTCGAGGTCCACCTGCGCGACTTCGTCGAACTGGTCGACGCCATGCCGCCACTTGCTGGGGTCGGTTCCGCGCCGGGCCCGTCGACGGACAAACCGTCGATCACGGAGATCCTGACTACTCCGGTCCGCGAAGGCGGCGAAGACGACTGGACGCGCTTCCAGGGCGCGAGCGCTGCCATCGGCCACTATGTGCGGATGGCCCATGAAGGGCGCACGAGCCGCGACGAGGCGTGGGAGGCGATCTGCCAGTACAACGCCGCCCAGCTGCGCCCGAGCTGGCCGCTCGAACGCCTCGCCTCGGAAGCCCAGCGCCTGTGGCGACTGCATGAGGAACGCCACGGACCGGCCCTCGAACGGCTCTGCGCGCCGCCCATGTCAGCATTGCCGGCGTTCACGCTCGGCGCGCTCCTCGACGATACCAGTCCGATGCCGGACGACATCATCGCACCGCGCGTACTGACGCCGGGCGGCATGCTGGTGCTCGGCGGAGCACCGAAGGTCGGCAAGAGCGACTTTTTGATTAGCCTGCTGGCCCACATGGCGGCGGGCGTTCCGTTCCTCGGCTTTGCGCCGAGCCGTCCTTTACGGATCTTCTATCTGCAGGCGGAGATCCAGTACCACTACTTGCGGGAGCGCCTCCAGGCCATCCGCATCGATCCGGCGCTCCTGGCCGCGGCGCGCGACAATCTCGTCGCCACGCCCAAGGTCCGCATGCTGCTTGACGCCGGCGGCGTCGCACTCGCCGTCGCTGCCGTCCGTGCCCACTACGGACACGGCGCGCCCGACATTCTCTGCATCGATCCGATCCGCAACCTCTTCGACGGTGGCCCAGAAGGCGGTGGTGAGAACGACAACACCGCAATGCTCTTTTTCCTGCAAGAACGGGTGGAGGCCCTGCGGGACGCCGTCGCCCCAGATGCCGGCCTGATCCTCTGTCACCACACGCGCAAGATCACCAAGAAGCAGCTGGTAGAGGATCCGTTCATGGCGCTCTCGGGCGCCGGCTCGCTCCGCAGCTTCTACAGCTCCGGCATCATTATGCACCGGCCCGACGAGGACCGGCCCGAGCGGATGCTGCATTTCGAGCTGCGCAATGGCCCCGGCATCGAGCCGATGATCATCGACAAGGCCGATGGGCGCTGGGTCGCGATCGATCGGTCGAGCGACCGCCTGGTGCGCAAGGCTCTGGGCGACAAGCTCGATGCCGAGCGCGTGCGCAAGCACGACGTCATCCTCGGCGTCCTCCTCGACGAGGCGCTCGAAGGGCGGCTCTACACCATCAATCAGTTCGCAGAAGCCTTCGAGAACCGGGGCGGGCTTGGCGGCAAGGACACGATCCGCGACCGGCTGAACGTCCTTGCCACCAAGGGCTTCGTGAAGTTCGTGCGCGACGGCACGCCCTATGGGCTTGGGCCGTCCAGGTCCCGCTTCGGCTTCCTGTGCGTCGAGGGCATGGCGGCTACGGTCGAAGGAGACGCCGTGGATCCCGAGACCGGCGAGGTCTTGCCAGCCACTGTCGCTGTGCTGCCCACCCACTACAAGTCGCCGCAGACCGGCGCGCTGCTCGAAGTCGAGAACCCGCATGTGTGGGTCTATCCGGAGGGCGAACAGTCATGACCGCCCGTGCGAAACACGTCCCGCAGAATTGCGCGCTGATCAGTTTGAACCAGATGGGGCGCGTTCCCGAAACTGCTCCGTCATCACCGCTGAGAACTTCGCTCTGGCCAGTTGTGACCAGATTGGGCGCGCTGCCGAAACTACCCCTTCAGAATTGCGCAGCGACCAGATCGGCTTCGCTGCAATCAGATTGGGTCGTTCGACCTGTCAGAAGCTCCCCAAACTGGAAAATTCCACGCCACTTCAATGCTTTATCTGTGGCGTCAAGTTTAGGGGGTGAAAGCCACCCCCTTCGGGGGTGGGGGAGAACGCCGCAGGCGGGTTCTCCCTCTCCCACCCCCAGGGGCTTCGCGCGCGCATGGCGTGCCGGACCTCTCATCCCCGACAACACTCGAACAGGATCGACCCGCATGAGCATGCATCCATCACCCCTCCTTGTAGCCGACTGTCCACCTGCACCCATCGCCTCTGGATCTGCGGGCAGCACCATCCTCGCCCTCGATCTCGGCATCACCACCGGCTGGGCGAGCCTCATCGGCGGGATCGTTCACAGCGGCACAGTGACCTTCCGCAGCGGGCGCTACGACGGCGGCGGCATGCGGTATCTGCGCTTCCAGCACTGGCTCGAACAGCTGGCCGACGACAGTGGCGGATTGGCCGCGATCTATTTCGAGGAGGTCCGCCGCCACATCGGCACCGACGCCGCCCACCTCTACGGCGGCTTCCTGGCGACGTTGACCGCGTGGTGCGAGCGCGAGGGCGTCGCCTATCAGGGCGTGCCGGTCGGCACCATCAAGCGGTTCGCCACGGGCAAGGGCAATGCCGGCAAGGACGCGGTGCTCGCCGCGATGCGCCAGCGCGGGTTCCGGCCCGCCGACGACAACGAGGCCGATGCGATCGCCATCCTGCTCTGGGCGATGGAGACCCGGGGAGGTGTGCTGTGAGGTGGGCCCCACGAGGTTATGGCGGCCAGCGCCGCGATTCCGAGCAGGTCAAGCGAGAGGGCTGGCGCGAGCAGCGCGTCCTCGCGGTCGCTCTCGATGATGACCGCCTGACCTGGCCCGAACGCGAACTGATCCGGCAACTCGGCGAGAAGCTCTATGGCGATCGCGATCAGTCGAAGGAGGCACGTCGATGACTGAGTGGACACCAAGCCTCGTCGAGGAACGTCTGGCGGAAGCGGCCTTCGTGCTCAAGCGTCTGCCCGAACCCCGACGGCAGGGCTATTTCAGCACGTGGCCCGAGGTGGTCCACTCCTTCGCCGACAAGGTTGGGCAGGAACCGAAACCGATGCGCATCATCCCGTCCCCTGCGGCCATCAGCCGGATGGAGGAGACGCTGAGCTGGACGGTGGGGCTCGATCCGATCGACGGCAAGATCATCTGGCTGCGTGCACACGGCGAGCGTTGGAAAACCATCTGCTGGACGGTCGGCTTGCAGCGCTCCGCCGCTCACGAGCACTGGCTCTACGCGCTGTGCGTCATCGCATTCCGGCTTAACGGTCGGCGGCTCAACCGCAGCTATTCGAAGCGCAAAGTAATCGAGCTGGCTGGCGCGGCGCAGCGGTGAGCGGTGGCGAGGAAGGTGTCCGCCGGACACTTTTCGAACGGACATAAACGGCGGATCAGGCTAGGTTTTTGGCTATCCTCGGGAGAGGCGCGCGCGTCGCGGCCTTGGTCCCGCTTCCAGGCGAGTTCACGGGTCCTTCCTGGCCGAATTCGTATGCTGGCGGGCGAAGCGCGGCACATCGCCAGCGGCAGAGCCGGATTTTTGGGAAGCCACCCGGAAGCCGGATCCACCTGCAACCCGCGCAAGCCTCAATAAACACAAAGCTTTCTGCCGGACACGCTGTTGGCCGCTGGACCCCGCATGGAGTCCAGCGCGGCATCCGGAGTCCAGAAGCCACCGGGTATCCACCCGACCAGGGAACCATGTCCGCCATGACGCTGAGCTTCGCCCCGGACGCGATCGAGATGTGGCCGCTGGCAAAGCTCCAGCCCTACGCGAAGAACGCCAAGGCGCATGGAGCCGATCAGGTCGCGAAGATCGCCGCCAGCATGGCCGAGTTCGGCTGGACCGTGCCCTGCCTCGTCGCTGAGGACGGAGAACTGATCGCAGGCCATGGCCGGGTGCTGGCGGCGACGCAGCTCGGGCTGACCGAAGCGCCGGTGATCGTGCTGGGGCATCTGACCGAGGCGCAGCGCCGTGCCTACCGGATCGCCGACAACAAGCTGACCGAACTCGGCACGTGGAACGAGGCGCTGCTGTCGGCGGAACTGAACGACCTCTTGGCCGGGGATTTCGACCTCTCGCTGGTCGGTTTCTCCGATGGCGAGTTGGACAAGCTGCTGGCATTCGTGCCCGAGGGCGAAGGCGAGGAAGGTGGCGGCGCCGGTGTTCCACCCGTCACCATCCCCGAACCACCGCGCAACCCGGCCTCACGCACCGGCGATCTCTGGATCCTCGGCGATCACCGGCTTCTCTGCGGTGACAGCACCAGCCACGACGATGTGCGCCGCTTGATGAATGGCGAGCGGGCGATCCTGTTCGCCACCGACCCGCCATACCTGGTCGACTACGACGGCTCCAACCATCCGACCCGCAACAAGGACTGGTCGGCGTCTTACGGCACCACGTGGGACGACAGCAGCCAGGGCGCCGAACTCTACGACGGCTTCATCGCCGCGGCCGTGGCCGAGGCCATCGCCGAGGATGCCGCCTGGTACTGCTGGCACGCTTCGCGCCGCCAGGCGATGCTGGAGGCATGCTGGGAAAAGGCCGGTGCGTTCGTCCATCAGCAGATCATCTGGGTGAAGGATCGCGGGGTTCTCACCCGGTCGCACTACCTCTGGAAGCACGAGCCATGTTTCATGGGCTGGCGCCGCCCGAACCGCCCGCCGAAGGTGGCCGAGGAGACGCTGGCCTCCACTTGGCCGCTGCCCAGCTTCGCCAAGGATGACCGGCCCGACCATCCGACCCCGAAGCCGCTCGACGCGTTCGGGATCCCGATGCGCCAGCATGTGGCGCGCGGCGGGCTCTGCTACGAGCCATTTTGCGGTTCGGGCTCACAGATCATGGCGGGCGAGGCCAATGGCCGTCGCGTCTTCGCGATGGAGATCAGCCCCGCCTACGTCGATGTCGCCGTGGAACGTTGGCAGGCCGACACGGGACGCACCGCCGTTCTCGATGGCGAGAACAAGACCTTCGCGCACATCAAGGAAGCGCGGCTCGGGTCCGGCGTGACCGAGGACGCCGCATGAAGCAGACACGGCGGATGTCGCTGATCGAAGCGCTGACAAATGTCGCGGTCGGCTATGGCATCGCCGTTGTGACCCAGATGGCGGTCTTCCCGCTCTTCGGACTGCATGCGACGTTGGCACAGAACATGATGATGGGCGCGATCTTCACAGTGGTGTCGATCGTTCGCAGCTATGCGCTCAGACGTGTGTTCGAGGAGATACGTGTTCGCCGGACTTGGAGATAAAACCGCCGCCCACTCGGGGCGGCGGTCATAATGTGGTCGGATCCTTTGGCTTCAGGCTACTGGCAACTTGTAGACCCGTCCGCGTCCGTCGACCTTCTCCGAGGTCACGTCGAGGCCCAGCTTCTTCTTGAGCGCCCCGGCGATGGCACCGCGCACCGTGTGCGACTGCCAGCCGGTTGCAACCATGATCTCCTCGATGGTCGCGCCGCCCTCCGTTCGGAGCATTTCGATCAGCTTGGCCTGCTTGGTGCCCTCGCGCGGCGTGCGCGCCTTTGGCGCGGGGTCGAGTTCGGTGGGGGTGTCCGGCGTGGGCTCTTCGGTCGGCGCGTCCGTCGCGCCCGCAGGCGCGGTGTTTGCGTCCTCCGGCTCGATGCCGATGGCGGCGAGCCCTGCGTCGGTGGCGATCAGCGTGACGCCGTGGCTGTCGCCGGTCTCGCGCCAGACGGGCTCGCCCTCGCGCATGTTAACATCGACCTCTTCGAGGAAGCCCTTGGCGAGCATCGCGCCGACCACCTTGGCGGCGGCGCCTCCGCGGATGCCGTCGGGTAGCGGCAGGGCGATGTGCTCGGGACGCTGCGCGGCGGCGCTGAGGATCACTGCTTGCGTGTCGGAAAGCTTGGTCATGGGGTCGTCTCCGTGTTCGGGGTCGCACCATCGCGGCCCTTCTACGACCCCAAGCCGCGCGGGCGGCGCGGCCGGAGTTCAGGCGATGCCAGAAATCACTCGGCGTGTTCGCCCTCCTTGAAGGCGGCATCGGTGATGCGCTTCAGAAGTTCGGCGTAGTGGGCGAGCGTTCCGACATGGCCCCAATTGATCTCGTCGGGGTTGGTGTCGAAATGGTCGTCGCTCAGCGCCTGGATGCGCTCCAGCATCGCGTCGATTTCGGCCTTCCGGGCGATGAAGGCGTCGATCGCCTGCGGCTTGTTCGGCGTCTTGGTCATGGCTGTCTCCGTCCTTGTTGGTGACGCCATACAGGCTCTGATCGCAGCGCTTATCAAGTCGATAAGTGCATCAATTCATTAGGATTTTCTGGTCGATATGCAGGGGCTAAGCGAACGTCAGTACGCCGCCCGTGTGGGCCTCTCACGGGGCGCGATCCAGAAGGCGAAGGCGGCCGAGCGGCTCGTCCTCTATTCCGACGGCAGCATCGATGCCGATGCCAGCGACGCCCGCCGCGCGGAGACAACGGACCCGTCGAAGACCAGGAAGGCTCCCACACCGAAGCTGAAGCCGGTGCCCGACGTGGCCCTGTCGGCCGTCGGCGAAACACTCCGGGAAAGCGGCCTGACTTCGCCCGCGACGGGCGGTGGCACGACCTTCCTGCAAGCCAAGACGGCGAACGAGGTGCTGAAAGCCCAGGAGCGCCGCCTCCGGCTTCAGAAGATGAAGGGCGAACTCATCGATCGTGCGCGCGCGACCGCGCTCGTCTTCCGACTCGCGCGCGAGGAGCGGGATTCATGGGTCAATTGGCCGTCCCGCGCGGCGGCGCTGATGGCGGCGGAGCTCGGTGTGGAGGCGGCCGAGATGCAGAAGGCTCTGGAGACCCATGTACGCGCCCACCTCGACGAACTCGCCGAGGTCCGGCCGGAATTCCGCTGAGCGAGACAATGAGCTGTTCGATGATCTGACCGACTTCGACGGCGTCGCCGATCTCCTGCGCGCCTGGGGCGCGGGCATGCGGCCCGATCCGGACCTGACCGTCTCGCAATGGGCGGACCGGCACCGGATGCTCTCGGGCCGAGCCTCGGCCGAGCCCGGCCGGTACCGCACCGCGCGCACGCCCTACATGCGCGACATCATGGATGCGCTCTCGCCGGGAGCACCAGTGCAGCGCATCGTCTTCATGAAGGCCGCGCAGGTCGGGGCGACCGAGGCCGGCAACAACTGGATCGGCTTCGCGATCCATCAGGCGCCCGGACCGATGCTCGCGGTCCAGCCGACCGTGGAACTGGCCAAACGCAACTCGCGCCAGCGAATCGACCCGCTGATCGACGAGAGCGCTGAACTGCGGATGCGCGTGAAGCCCGCCCGCTCGCGAGACGCCGGCAACACCATGCTGTCGAAGGAATTCGCGGGCGGCATCCTGATCATGACCGGGGCAAACTCGGCTGTCGGTCTGCGATCGACGCCGGCGCGCTACATCTTTCTCGACGAGGTCGACGCCTATCCGGGCTCGGCCGACGAGGAAGGCGATCCCGTCACGCTTGCGGAGGCGCGATCCCTGACCTTCGCGCACCGACGCAAGGTCTTCCTGGTCTCGACGCCGACGATCCGGGGGCTCTCGCGCATCGAGCGGGAATACGAGGCGAGCGACCAGCGCCGGTTCTTCGTGCCATGCCCGCATTGCGGTCATGAGCAATGGCTCAAGTTCGAACGGCTGCGCTGGGACAAGGGTCGGCCGGAGACGGCCGCCTATCACTGCGAGGGCTGCGACGGCGCCATCGCCGAGCACCACAAGACGGCGATGCTAGAGGCGGGCGAATGGCGGGCGACCGCCGTTGCCGCCGATCCGACCACCATCGGCTTTCACCTGTCGGCGCTCTATTCGCCGGTGGGCTGGCTGAGTTGGGAGCGGATCGCACGGAACTGGGAGGCGGCCCAGGGGTCGGACGAGGCGATCAAGGCGTTCCGCAACACGATCCTCGGCGAGACCTGGGTCGAGACCGGCGAAGCGCCGGACTGGCAGCGGCTCTATGACCGGCGCGAACGCTGGAAAGCCGGCATCGTCCCCGCCGGGGGGCTGTTCCTGACCGCCGGAGCCGACGTGCAGAAGGACCGGATCGAGGTCGATGTCTGGGCCTGGGGCCGCGGGCTGGAAAGCTGGCTCGTCGATCACGTCGTGATCGAGGGCGGGCCCGACCGGCATGAGGCCTGGGGCGACCTGACCGCACTGCTGGACCGGTCCTGGCCGCATGAACGCGGCGCGCATCTGCGGATCGCGCGGCTCGCCATCGACACCGGCTACGAGGCCCCGGCGGTCTATTCCTGGGCGCGGGCGCAAGGCTTCGCGCAGGTGGCGCCGGTGAAGGGCGTGGAAGGGTTCAACCGTTCGAGCCCGGTCTCAGGGCCGACGTTTGTCGACGCGACCGACGCGGGCAAACGCCTGCGGCGCGGGGCCCGGCTCTGGACCGTGGCGGTCTCGACCTTCAAGGCCGAGACCTATCGCTTCCTGCGGCTGGAGCGGCCGACCGAGGAGGACATGGCCGAGGGGGCCGCGTTCCCGCCCGGGTCCGTGCATCTGCCGCACTGGGTCGAGAACGAATGGCTGAAGCAGTTCGTCGCCGAGCAGCTGGTGACGGTGCGTACCAAGCGCGGCTTCGCGCGGCTCGAATGGCAGAAGCTGCGCGAGCGCAACGAGGCGCTGGATTGCCGGGTCTATGCCCGCGCCGCCGCCTGGATCGCGGGCGCGGATCGCTGGACCGCCGAGAAATGGCAAGACCTCGAGGATCAGCTCGGGGTCACGAATGCGCCCGCCGATCCGGCGGGGCAGATCAACAGGCAAAGGCCCGCGCCGCAGACCAAGCGGCGATCGGACTGGCTCGGGCGGCGTGAAGGATGGTTCTGATGGCAGACTGGACGGAAAGCGAGCTGTCCGCCCTGCGCCGCGCCTATGCCAGCGGCACGACCCGGGTCAGCTATGACGGCAAGTCGGTCGATTACGGCTCGGCCGAGGATCTGCTCGCCCGCATCCGGACCATCGAGCGTGCCATTGCGGGGACGACGCGGCCGCTGCCGGTGGCCGGGCTGGCTCGCTTCTCGCGCGGGGATCGCTGATGTCGGCGACCTGGTTCGACCACGCCATCGCCACGGTGGCGCCGCGCATGGCGGCCCGCCGCGTGATGGCCCGCCAGGCGTTCGAGACCCTCACGCGCGGCTATGATGGCGCCGCGCGCGGGCGGCGGACGGAGGGCTGGCGCGCGCCGGGATCCTCCGCCGACACCGAGGTTGGCATTGCTGGCGCGTTGCTACGCGACCGGATGCGCGATCTTGTGCGCAACAACCCGCATGCGGCCAAGGCTGTCGCGGTGCTGGTCAACAACATCATCGGTGCGGGCATCATGCCGCGCGCAGCCAGTGGCGACGACAAACTGGACCGCAAGGTCGATGCGCTCTTCGAGCGCTGGACGGCGGATTGCGATGCCGACGGCCAGCTCGACTTCTACGGGCTGCAGACGCTGATCTGCCGCGAGATGGTCGAGGCAGGCGAGGTCCTGGTGCGCCGCCGCCTGCGCCGCGCCGCGGACGGTCTGCCGGTGCCCCTGCAGTTGCAGGTGCTGGAGGCCGACTTCCTCGACGCCACGAAATCCGGCGCCATCGGTGCAGGCCGCCTTGTGCAGGGGATCGAGTTCGATCCGGTCGGCAAGCGCCGGGCCTACTGGCTGCACGCCGAGCACCCGGGCGACGCCTACGGGGCCTTGCAGAACGGGTTGCAAAGCCGCCCGGTCCCGGCGACCGAGATCGCCCATGTCTACGAGAAGCAGCGCACGCAGGCGCGCGGCGTCCCCTGGGGCGCGCCGGTGATCCGCAGCTTGCGCGACCTCGACGATTACGAGGTGGCGGAACTGGTCCGCAAGAAGACTGAGGCCTGCGTCACCGCCATCGTCTTCGGCGACGACGAGGCGCAGCAGGGCATCGCGCCTTCCGTGGTCGATGCCGATGGCAACCGGGTCGAGCAGTTCGAGCCGGGGCTCATCGCCTATGCGCGGGGCGGCAAGGACATCCGCTTCAACCAGCCCTCCGCCACCGGCGGCTATGGTGAATACAAGCGGGCGAGCCTGCACACGATCTCGGCGGGCTTTCGCGTGCCTTACGAGTTGCTCACCGGCGACCTCAGCCAGGTCAACTATTCCTCGATCCGGGCGGGGCTCGTCGAGTTCCGCCGCCAGATCGACGCCGTGCAGTGGCAGCTCTTCATCCCGATGTTCTGCGCGCCGGTCTGGCGGTGGTTCACCGAGGCTGCATGGGCGGCGGGCCAGATCCCGTCGCCTATCGTGCCGGTCGAATGGTCGCCGCCGAAGTTCGAGGCGGTCGATCCGCAGAAGGACGCGATGGCGAACCTGCTGTCGATCCGCTCCGGCACCATGACGCTGGCCGAGGTGATCGCGCGGCAGGGCCGGAACCCCGACGCGGTGCTGGCCGAGATCGCGGCGACCAACGCCAAGCTCGACGCGCTCGGGCTGGTGCTCGACAGCGACCCCCGGCGCGTCACCAAGACCGGCAGCGCGCAGACCGGCGATCCGGCGACCGATACCGCCGCCGACGACCCCTCCGCCGAAGCGGATGAAACCGACCCGGCGCAGGCCGACCAACAGGACTGACCTTCATGGACACGATGATCGAACTGCCGGCCATGCGCCGGTCGGCGGAGCTTGCGCCGAACACCGCCGATGCTGACAGCCGCACCGTCGAGGTGGTCTGGTCGGCCGGGGCCCGCGTCCGCCGCGCCACCTTCTTCGGCGAGCCCTATGACGAGGAACTCAGCCTCGACCCCGCCCATGTCCGACTCGACCGGCTGAACGCGGGCGCCCCGTTCCTGAAGGTGCACGAGCTCGATACGCTCGACGCGGTGATCGGCTCGGTCGTGCCGGGTTCGGCGCGGATCGAGAACGGCCGCGGCATCGCGCTGGTGCGGATCAGCGAACGCGCCGATGTCGAGCCGATCTGGCGCGACATCCAGGCGGGCCACATCCGGGCGGTCTCCATCGGCTACCAGGTCCACCGCTTCGAGGTCTCGAAACCCGAGGCCGCGCGCGAACTCTGGCGCGCGGTGGACTGGACCCCCTTCGAGGTCTCCGCCGTCGCGGTCGGGGCCGACCCAGCAGCGGGCTTCCGCGCCCAGCATCCCCTTCACGACTGCGTCCTTCACCGCCGGGACGCCCCCACAGAGCAAGGAGCATCCCCGATGACGGACAAGACCCAGACCTCGGCGAGCGACGCCACAACCCCCGCCAGCACCCAGCCGACCGAGCCGGTCGCAACCGAGGACACCCCCATGACCGAGCCAAAAGCGGCTGCGCCCGACCTGAAGGTCGCGGCCAGCGAGACGCGCAGCCAGCCGAAGACGCAGGCAACTCCCGCGCCCGACACGGAAGCGGTCGCGACGCGCGCCCGCGAGGCCGAGCGCGATCGCGTCTCCACCATCTACGATCTGGCCGGGCGGCTGAACCTCGAGCGGGGCTTCGCGGAGGATCTGGTGAAACGCGGCGTCAGCGTCGACGAGTCCCGCCGCCTGATCCTCGACCAGGTCGCCGCGAAGTCGGACGAGACCCGGACCTTCCCGCATGTCTCCGTTCCCCTCGGCGGCCGCGACGAGCGCATCACTCGCCGCGACGCGGTGGCGAACGCGCTGCTGCACCGCTACAGCCCGACGCTGTTCCAGCTGGAGGACGCGGCGCGCCAGTATCGCGGCATGACGCTGTTGGAACTCGCCCGCGAAAGCCTCGGCAATGCCGGGGTCAACACGCGCGGCCTGTCGCGCGACGAGGTGGCGACGCGGGCCCTGCATTCGAATTCGGACTTCCCCGAGATCCTCTCGGCCGTCACCAATAAGACCCTGCGGCAGGCCTACGAGGCCTATCCCCGCACCTTCATGCTGTTCTGCCGCCAGGTGCTCGCCACCGACTTCAAGGCCATGCACCGGGTCCAGCTCGGCGAAGCGCCGCAGCTGCTCGAGGTCGGCGAAAGCGGCGAGTTCAAGCGCGGGACGCTGGGGGAGAGCAAGGAGAGCTACAAGGTCAAGACCTATGGCCGGGTGGTCGCCATCACCCGCCAGACGCTGATCAACGACGATCTCGACGCCTTCACCCGGATCCCGGCGATGTACGGCAACTCCATCGCCCAGCTGGAGTCGGACGTCGTCTGGGGCATCATCACCGCCAACCCGGCCATGGCCGACGGCAACGCGCTGTTCCACGCCAACCACAAGAACCTCGCGGGCACCGGCGCGGCACTCGCGGTCGATGCGGTCGGTGCTGCTCGCGCCGCGATGGCCAAGCAGACGGGCCTCGACAAGAAGACGGTGCTGAACGTCCGCCCAGCCTTCCTGATCGTGCCCGCTTCGCTGGAATTGAAGGCCGAGCAGCTGGTCGCCCAGAACCTCGTGCCCGCCGCGACCGCGAGCGTGGTGCCGCAATCGATCCGCACGCTCGCGCCGATCAGCGAGCCGCGGCTCGATGCGGTCAGCGAAACCGCCTGGTATCTGGCGGCCAGTCCGAACCAGATCGACACGATCGAGTACGCCTATCTCGAAGGCCAGCAGGGCGCTTACGTCGAGACGCGGAACGGCTTCGACGTCGACGGCGTCGAGATCAAGTGTCGCCTCGACTTCGGCGCCAAGGCAATCGATTGGCGCGGCCTCTACAAGAACCCGGGCGCATAGGCCCGGTTACCCCTGACCACTGAACCCTGTTGACGGGCGGCAAACATGCCGCCCGTTCCCTTTTCCGCGAAAGGAACGCGCGATGAAAAACTATGTGCAGCCCGGCAACACCATCACCCTGACCGCGCCTTATGCCGTTGCCTCCGGCGATGGCCTCCTGGTCGGCTCTGTCTTCGGCGTCGCCGCCGGTGATGCCGCGAATGCCGAGACGGTCGAAGCGGCCCTCGTCGGCGTGTTCGATCTGAAAAAGGTCGCCTCGCAGGCCTGGGGTGTCGGCGACAAGATCTATTGGGACAACACCAACAAGGAGGCCACCAAGACCGCGACGAGCAACACGCTCATCGGGGTGGCGATCGAGGCCGTGGCCAATGGCGCGGGTGACATCGTGGGGCGCGTCCGCCTCAACGGCAGCTTCTGATGTCGGCCATTGCGGCCGCCTTTGAGACGCTGTTCTCCGATCCCAATATGGCCCGGGACGCCACCTTCACACCAACGGGTGGCGTCGCCGTGCCGGTGCGGATCGTCATGCGGCGTCCCGACCGGGTGTCAGACTTCGGGGAAACGCGCCTCCACACGGAGACGACCGTCGTCGATATCCGCGTCGCCGATGCGCCCACGCTCGCCAGCGGCGACGCCTTCGAGATCGCGGGCGAGTCCTATGTCGTGCAGGGGGAGCCATTGCGCGACGCCGAGCGCCTGATCTGGACAGCGGAGCTTCGTAGTGCATGAGACTGTCCGCGACCATCATTGGCGACCTCGGGCGCATCATGGCCGAGGAGGTCAGGGCCGCCGAACAGGCCGTGTCGAAAGGCGTCGGCGAGGCGACCGAGGGGCTCAAGACCGAGCTCAGGACGCAGATCACCAGTGCGGGGCTCGGTCCCCGGCTTGCCAGAACCTGGCGATCGGAAACCTACCCCAAGGGGCAGGACAGCATCACCGCCGCGGGGCTCGTCTGGTCGAAAGCGCCGGGCATCATCCGCGTCTACGAGAACGGCGCCACCATCCGCTCGAAGAACGGCTTCTTCCTGGCCATCCCGACCGCAGCCGCCGGACGCTTTGGGGACGGTGGCCGCAAGATTACGCCCGGCGGATGGGAGCGGCGGACCGGGCAGCGTCTGCGTTTTGTCTATCGCCGCAACGCTGCCTCTCTGCTTGTCGCCGACAATATGCGGGCACGGACGGGCAAGCGGGGCGGATATTCACGAGCAAGTGCAGCCGCGTTGCGCAGCGGGCGGGGTCTCGTGACGGTGCCGATATTCATTCTGGTGCCGCAGGTGACGGTGAGGAAGCGGCTCGACGTCGTCTCCGCTGCGGAGCGCTGGGCCGATCGCTTGCCCGGCCTCGTCACGCGCAACTGGTTTTCCGGCGATGAGAGGAGCCGCTGATGTCCCGGCGTGAAGACATTCTCACATTGCTCTTTTCGACCCTCGAATCCGCGCTCGCGGCGAACGTGCGTCGCAACGAGGTCCTGCCGGAAAAGGTGCCGGCGACCGGTCTCGTCATCCTGCGCGATGGCGATCCCGGCGAGCCTGACGTGACGCTCAATCCGCGAACGGAGTTCTACGCCCACAGGGTCGAGATCGAAGTCTATGTGCCCCGCGATCCGACGGGCGGAGGCGAGGCAGCGCTCGATTCGCTTCTGGGATCGATCGGAATGGCGCTCAGGATTGATTCCTCCCTCGGCGGACTCGCTGAGAACCTGACGCCGTCGGCGCCCGAGACCGGTGCGCTGGCGATCGAGGGCGCGGCCCCGGTCCTCACCGCCCGGCTCGTCGTCACGGTCGAATACCTGGTGAGCGATCCGCTCAGCCACTGATCTTCAAGAACAGGAGTAATCCATGCCCAAGGTGCGCGCTTACGGCGCGGACGCCACGCTGAAGGCTTGCCGCGAGGCGAGCTACGGGGTGGCTCCGCTCTCCGGCTACCGGAGCCTCGATTTCAAATCGACCGACCTCTCTTCGGCCCAGCCACTCGGGGACGACCCGCTGCTGGGGCGCGGGCGCAACGCGCAGGATCCCTATCGCGGCCTTATCACCGACGAGGGCCAGCTTGACGTCCCGTTCGACCTGCGCGGCACCGGCTTCTGGTTGACCGGCCTGTTCGGCGATCCCGTGACGACGGCGGTCAACGCCTCCGGCTCGATCGCCTTCGCGACCAACCCGTCACCGGGCAACACGATCACACTCAATGGCACCGTCTGGACCTTCGTCGCGGGCACGCCCTCGGGCAACGAGACCGAGATCCAGGCAACGGTCACCCAGACCGTCGATCAGTTGGTCAGCGACCTTAACGCCTCGGGCGATGTGGAGGTGACGAAGTGCACCTATTCGCGGCCGACCAGTACGCAGACGCTGGTGATCGCATTCGATGTCGCCGGACCTTCCGGCAACAGCTTCACCATCGCGGCATCGGCGGCGACCGTGTCCGCACCGACGCTGACCGGCGGCGGCCATGCCCATGTCTGGGAAAGCGGCGCCGACGACATCCCGAGTTACACCATCGAGATCGGGCATCCCAAGCTCACGACGCCGGTCTTCTTCCGCCACCTCGGCACGGTGATGGAGAGCATCAATTTCGAGATGGGCCAGGAAGGGCCTGCCAACGCCCGTCTTCAGCTCGTGGCGCAGGGCGAGGAACGTTTCGCCGCCACCGTCGACGGTAGTCCGGATGCTTTCTCGTTGCGCCGCTTCAGCCAGGGGCGCGGCTTCATCCGGCGCGGCGGATCGGCGCTGGCGGGTGTCACCGGCGGCAGTCTTACCTTCTCGAACAATCTCGAGCGGGTCCGGGTGATCCGCGAGGACGGCAAGATCGAAGCGGCGGACCCCACCTTCGCTTCCGCCGAAGGCTCGATGTCGGTGCGCTTCGACGGTGCGACGCTGGTCGCCGAGGCCGCCAATGGCGATCCCGTCGCACTCGATTACGGCTTCACCTTCCCCGAGGGCTACGCGCTGCGGTTCGAGCTGCCGCGCGTCTTCCTGCCCAAGCCCAAATACGCCGTCTCCGGCCCCGGCGGGGTCGAGGCGAGCTTCGACTGGCGCGCCGCCTTCGACGACAGCGAGGGCACCATGCTGCGCGCCCATCTCCTGAACGACGTCACCAGCTACGCATGAGGACTTAATCCATGATCCGTCTCGATCTCTCCCGCGAGCCGCGCTGGCTCGATCTCGGCCACGGCGTGCGCCTGCACCTCGGGCCTCTCACCACCGCACTTATGGCGGCCGCGCGCAGCGATCCGACCGTCACCAACCTGCCCGAGGGGGCATCGAACGAGACCATCGCGGTCGCCATGGCCAAGGCGCTCGCCCGGCTCGTGGTCGAGGACTGGGAGGGCGTCGGCGACGCCGAGGGCAACCCTGTGCCGGTCACGCCGGAAGGGATCGACGCGCTGCTCGATATCCTGCCGCTCTTCGAAGCCTTCCAGCTGCGCTACGTCTCGAAGGGTCTGCTGCTGGAAGCGGAAAAAAACGACTCCGCGCCCTTGCCGAGTGGCATTTCAGCGGGGGCGACCAGTACTGCCGATCCTGCCATGTCAGCACAGAACGCAGCTGCGGCGAATGCCCATCCGTCCTGAACCGCCCCGTCACGATTGAGGGTTGGCAGGTCTGGGATCTGGCCCTGCGGCTCACGGGCCAACTGCGCGTCATCCCCGGCGCAGTCCTGGGGCTCGACATGAATGCGGCCCTCGCGATGGCCGAGGCGCTCGGGCTCAACACACTCATCTGCGCGGAACTCTTGCCGGACATCGAGGCAATGATGGTTCGCGGCCTCAATGCGCAAATGAAAGCTGAACACGATGGCTGAAAAACGCGTCTCCGTTCGCCTGGCCGTCGTGGGTGGCCGTGAGGTGCGCGCCGAGTTGCAAGGTATCGGCGATGCGGGTGAGCAGGGCATGCGGCGCCTGTCCCGCGAAATGGATGCCGCCAACACGCGTGTCGCCGCCTTCTATCGCCGGCTCCAGATCGCCGCCGCCGCCGCTGCCGCTGCCTTCGCCGCGGGCGCGGCTGCCATGATCCGCTCAGGCCTTCAGGTCGTCGACGCACAGGCCAAGCTCGCCCAGTCGCTCGGGACCACTGTCGAGAGCATTCAGGTGCTGGAACGCGCCGGCGAACTGGCTGGCGTCTCGATGTCGGGCATCGAGCAGGCGACCAAGGACTTGACGCGCCGTCTCAGCCAGGCGGCCGCCGGGACCGGTCCTGCCGTCGCAGCGCTCGAACGGCTCGGGCTCTCGGCGTCGGCATTGCTCGCCCTGCCGCTCGATGAGCGTGTCGGCCGCATCAACCAGGCGATCCTGGACTTCGTGCCCGCCGCCGAGCGTGCAGCGGTGGCCGGTCAGCTGTTCGGCGAGGAAGGCAGCATCGCCATCTCCCGGATCGACACGGGCACGCTGCGGCAAGCGACACAGGACGTTCGCGATTTCGGCGTGGTCGTGTCCGAGCAGGACGCCGATCAGATCGAGCGGACGAACGATGCGATCTCCCGCCTCGGTCTGATCTGGCGCGGGTTGTCGAACCAGCTTGCCGTTGCCGCCGCCCCGGCGCTCGAAGCCGTCGCCGACGCGCTGGCGGCGATCTCACGCACGACCGGTCCGCTCGGGCAGGCCATCCGCCTTTTGTTCGACAATATCGGCCGTCTCGTTTCGATCGCTGCAGCCTTCGCCGCCTTCATGGCCGGGCGCTGGGTCGCCGGCATGGTCGTGGCCGCCGCCTCGGTGCGAGGCCTCGCCACCGCGCTGGTCTTTCTGCGCGGCGCGTTGATCCGAACCGGTATCGGTGCGCTCGTCGTGGCGGCGGGTGAACTGATCTACCAGTTCGGCCGACTGGTGCAGGCGACCGGTGGCTTCGGTGCCGCGCTCGGCCTTCTGGGCGACGTGGCCAGTGAGGTCTGGGACAGGATCGGGCTTCTGGCCGGTGTCCTTCAAGCGCGCGTCAGTGCTGCCTGGAGCGGCATTCAGGCAAGCATCGCCGACGCGCTGCAGGCGTCGCTCGAGGCCGTCGTCGCCTTCGGCAATCGCACCATCGGGACGTTTCAGGGTGCTTTCGATGCGATGGTCGTCATCTGGAGCAACCTGCCCCGGGCGATCGGCGATCTGACGATCCAGGCGGCGAACGCCTTGATCGCCGGGCTGGAGTCGATGCTCAATGGCGCGGTCGACGGCATCAACGGCCTCCTGGAAGGCGTCAATGCCGGTCTGTCGGCGATCGGCATCGAGCAGGCGATCGAGCTGGTGCCGGACGTCGATCTCGGCCGGATCGAGAACGAGTTTGCCGGCGCAGCGAGCCGGGCTGGCAACGCCGCGCGTGATGCCTTCGCCGCCGCGTTCGAGACGGACACCTTCGCGGCACCGGATTTCGGTCTGTCGGCCTTCGCCGGAGATGCGCGCGCCGCCGCTGACAGTGCGCGAGAAACGGCAGCGGCGCTGGGAGAGCTGGCGGGTGCGCCCCTCGCGTCCATCGCCGCGCTCCGGGAGGCGATGGCAGGGGCAAATACCGAGATTGACAATGCAGCCGGGGCGACGGAACGCCTCGATGAAGCCTTTGCAGCCATCGGCGGCACCGGGGGAGATGCGGCGGGGGATGGCGAAGGCACGACCGGCTCCGCTGCACGTGCCGCACAAGCAAGCCGGGCCGCCGGTGAGGCGGCGGCTACGGCGGCCACGCAGGCGACGACCGGCTGGGCGGCGGTTCGCGAGGAGCTCTCGCGCTATGCCAGCGAAGCGATGGACTGGGGCAAGGGGCTGGGAAGCGCCATCACCAGCGCCTTTCGCAGCGCCGAGGACGCCATCGCCAGCTTCGTGACCGGCGGCAAGATCGACTTCAAGGCGCTCGCCGACAGCATCCTTGCCGATATCACCCGCATCGCGCTGCGCTCGGCGATCCTCGGGCCGCTCGCCAACGCGCTCGGCGGCATGGGTGGCAGTGGCGGGATCTTCGGCAACCTGTTCGGTGGCGGCGGCATCCTGTCGGGCATCTTCCATGATGGCGGCATCGTTGGCGCCCACGCGCCACAGCGTCTCGTGCCGGCACTCGCCTTTGCCGGTGCGCCCCGCTTGCATGGCGGCGGCATCGCTGGTGGATTGGCGGGTCTGCGTCCCGACGAGGTTCCCGCCATTCTGCAGCGTGGCGAGATGGTGCTGTCGCGCTCCCATCTCGCCGCGATGGGCTCAGGTCCCGACACGCGCCCGCCAGTCAATGTCGTGATGAACATTTCGACGCCTGACGCGAACAGCTTCCGCTACGCGCAAGGCCAGATCGCCGCCGACGCCGCCCGCGCCATCGAGCGGGCGCGGCGCAATCTCTGACGGACTGGACGATGAGCGGATTTCATGAGGTGCAGTTCCCGCCCGATATCTCCTACGGGGCATCGGGCGGACCCGGGTATTCGACCACGGTCGTGACCACCGTCTCCGGTCATGAACGGCGCAACGCCAACTGGGCCGACGCGCGGGGCAAATGGAACGTGGCGCACGGGCTGAAGAAACGGGAACAGGTCGCGGCGCTGATCGCCTTCTTCCGCGCCCGCAGGGGCCGCGCCCACGGCTTCCGCTTCAAGGACTGGACAGACTACCAGGCCTTTGCGCAGGTGCTGGGCGTCGGCGATGGCGCCAACAAGACCTTCCAGCTCGTCAGGCGCTATGCGAGCGGCGGCGAGATCGAGAGCCGCATCATCGCCAAACCCGTCACCGGCACAGTGAAGACCTACCGGGACGGCGTCGAGGCGGTGTCGGGCTGGACGGTCAATACGGCGACGGGAGTCGTGACCTTCACCTCCGCGCCTGCGTCCGGCGTGCAGGTCACGGCGGATTTCGAGTTCGATGTGCCAGTGCGTTTCGACAGCGACCAGATGGATATCACCATCGAGACCTATCAGCTCGGCAGCTGGGGACAGATCCCGGTGCTGGAGATCCGCCCATGAAGTCCACATCGACAGCGCTCGCCAACCACCTGGCAGGGCCCGTGACCACCCTCGCCACCTGCTGGCGCATCATGCGGGTCGATGGGCGCGAGTTCTTCTTCACCGATCACGACCGCGATCTCGTCTTTGATGGCCATGTCTACAAGGCGAGCTCCGGCTATTCGCGGACGGCGATCGCCAACGATTCGAGCCTCAGCGTCGACAATCTCGACGTCGAGGGGGTGTTTGATGACGAGGCGATCACCGAGGAGGAGCTGCGCGCCGGTCTATTCGATCAAGCCGAGGCGCGGATCTTCCTGGTCAACTGGGCCGACCCCTCGATGGGTGCGCTGCGCATGCGCCGCGGCTGGTTCGGCGAGGCAGCGCTGACCGAACAGGGCGTCTTTCGGACCGAGCTCCGCGGCATGACGCAGGCGCTCTCCCAGCGCATCGGCGAGCTCTACAGCCCCGAATGCCGCGCCGATCTCGGCGACCCGCGCTGCAAGGTGCCGATCCAGCCGCCTGAAATCGAGCGCTCGACCGCCTACACTGTCGGCGACATCGTCCGAGTACCGACCTCCTCGGCACTCACGACGATCGGCATTCCCTTCGTCAATCCCGGCTTCGATGCTGGCAACCTCTCCGGCTGGACTGTGGCTTCCGGTTCGGCAGCCGCCAAGACCACGAGCGGCGGGCTCGGGCCGAAGACCGGCACGCATTTCCTCGAAGGCGGCAGTGTCGCCAGCTTCGAGCTGCGCCAGACCGTCGATCTCGCCGATGTCCTCGATGCCGACATCCTCGACGCTGGCGACTACCGCCTGACCGTCGGCGGATGGCGGGCCAATGGCGGCGGCAACACCATCGATCAGGGACGGCTGCGCGTGCAGCTGCTCAATGAACCGGGCGCTGTGCTCGCCACCCCGCTCGACACCGGCAATGAGGCGATGACCGGCGTCTGGACGCTCCGCGAGGCCGCCGACGCGCTGGTGCCGTCCGGCACGCGGCAGCTGCGCGTGATCTTCAACGGCACGAGGGTCAGCGGCTCGGCGTGCAACGCAGCGCTCGACGCCGTCAGCGGCTTCTTCACCGACACGATGACGGGCATCAGTACCGCCGCCGTGTTCAAGGATCGCATCTACCGCTGCATCGGCGCGGGCACCACGGCTGCCACGCAGCCGGTATACGACATTGCCGTCGGCCAGCAGACCACCGACGGGTCGGCTGTGTTCGAGGCCATGGAGTCCTGGAGCCGGGCCGGCATCGTCACCGATGTCGTCGACCGGGCGGTGTTTACCGCATCGATCGACGAGCCCCGCGCCGCCGACGAATGGTTCGCCGGTGGCGTGCTGACCTGGGAGAGCGGGCCGAATGCCGGCCGCTCGATCGAGGTGAAGGACTGGACACAAGCGACGGGCCGCATCGAGCTGTTCCTGCCCATCGGCTACGCGATCCGGGTCGGCGACCTCTTCCGCATCCATCCGGGCTGCGACAAGCGTCTCGACACCTGCATTACCCGCTTCACCAACGTCCTCAACTTCCGCGGCGAGCCCTACGTGCCGGGGCAGGACGCCATGATGAGCTATCCCGATGCCCGCTGAGATCATAACCCCTGGGACCGTTACACCCGAGGCGATCGTCGCCGAGGCGCGCGGCTGGCTCGGCGTGCCCTGGCGGCATCAGGGGCGGAGCCGCTCGGGGATCGACTGCGTCGGGCTGGTGGTCTGCGTCGCCCATGCGCTCGATCTCTCGGATTATGACAGCACCGGCTATAGCCGTCGCGCGCAAGGGCAAGGGTTCGTCGAGCATTTCCGGGGCAACATGGACGGCGTCGCCATCCGCGATGCCCGCCCCGGCGACGTGCTCGTCTTCGCCGATCAGGCCTATCCCTGCCATTGCGGCTTCCTGACCGAGCGGCTCGGTCATCCCCATCTGCTGCACGCCCATGCGACGCGCCGGCAGGTGATCGAAGAGCCCTATGCCGGCGAATGGCCGGCAAAGATCAAGTTCGCCTTTCGCTTCCGTCATCCCGGACACTGAATTCTCATGGCCATTCTCGTTGCAGTGGGCGGGGCCGCGCTCGGCTCCGCCGTCGGTCTCGGCTGGCAAGCCGGCTGGCTGGTGGGCTCCGTCGTCGGCAGCCTGCTGTTTCCGGGCAAGGGCCAGAACGTCACCACAGAGGGCCCGCGCCTCGGCGATCTGACCGTCTCGTCCTCCGCCTATGGCGCATCGATCCCGATCGGCTACGGCACGCTGCGCATGGCCGGCAACATGATCTGGTCGTCGGGGATTCGCGAACAGCAGAACGTCACCCGCACTCGCTCCGGCGGTAAGGGCGGCGGCGGGCGCAGCACCCAGACCTCGATCAGCTATTCCTATTTCGCGTCCTTCGCGCTGAGCTTCGGCGAGGGTCCGGCCGAGGACGTGCTGCGCATCTGGGCCGACGGCAAGCTGATCTACGACAAGACCGGATCGAGCCCCGACGTCGCCAAACCCAATCTGCGCTTCCGCTTGCATCGCGGCATCGAGACCCAGTTGCCCGATCCGCTGATCGAGACCCATGTCGGCGCAGGCCGTGCACCGGCGCATCGCGGGCTGTGCGTGATCGTCTTCGAGGATCTGGCGCTCGCCGACTTCGGCAACCGGATCCCGAACATCACGGCGGAGATCACCTATCGACGCGCCGCGCAGCAGCCCTACCAGCTCATCGATTTCATCACGACGGGCGAAGGCGGCTATTTCGGGTCCTACCAGATCAGCGACCTCGCGATCGATTGGCGGCGCGGCTACGGCTACTTCGTCTCGTCGAGCAGCAACGCCGAAGCCGCTGGGATCCGCCGCTTCAATCTCCGTACCATGGCCGAAGACCGCCAGGCGCGTATGACGGACGTGACGGCCGCCACGCCGAACAATTTCCCCGGCACGCTGTTCTGCGGCGAGGACGGCCATCTCTATGTCGTGACGGGCTCAAGCAATTCGCGCCCGATCCTGCGCGTCGAACCGAACGCCCTAAAGGAAGTCGGTCGCTTCGGCTCCACCAGCAACGGCCTGACCAATTCGACCCTGCGGTTCGTTGCCACGACTTGGATGGGGATGGTCTCGGCCTACGGCCCCTCTGGCCGGGTCGACTTCGTTCTCACCGGATCGCTCTTCGACGATGTCGGACTCATCCGCGCCGACACCATGGGCTATGTCTGGGGCGCCGGGCAGAGCGTCACCGAGCCTCGCGTTCGGGGCGTCATTGGTGGTGCGGTCGGCGAAGGCTTCGGGGATGGCTGGGTCCTCGGCAGCGGGACGAGCACGAACCATGGAAGCCTCGGCCTCTATCGCTTGCGGGTCTCCGCGCTGGCAGGGTACGACGGCCTCACCGGCCAATCCCTCGGCGTCACCTTCGAGAAGGTGGCCACCTTCTCGCCATCGGATGTCGAGAGCGGCGCCACCGGCTTCTACGGCAGCGCGGGTGGGCTCACCTATGACGCGACAGATGACGGCGTCATCTTTCAGGCGCGCATCTCGAACGGGGGCTCGGCCGGGACGATCTACACGATCAAGTGGCGCGCAGACGCCGGTATCGTCTGGAAGACCGCTGTACCTATCCAGATCAACTATGAGGGCCCGTTCTTCGGCCAGAGCCGCTTGCGCGGCCAACGTTGGACGCTGATGCGGGGCACGCGCATCATCCAGCTGGACACCGCCACGGGCGCTTTGGTCTTGAATGAGATCTGGCCGGGCGCTGTCAGCGAACAGGGCGCGCAGGTCTACGATGCCGTGACCGATACCCATCTCGTGCGCGCCAGCAATGGCTGGGCCCGGCTGTTCCTCAATCGCGGCGGTGGTGAGGGCGAGGCGCTGTCGTCCATCGTCGCCGATCTCTGCGGACGCGCCGGGCTGGGGCTGGCCGACATCGACGTCGCGGAGCTCGGGGCGTCCGTGCCAGGCTATGTGATCGGGCGGCAGACCACCGTGCGCGGCGCAATCGAGCCGCTGGCGCAAGCCTATTTTTTCGACGCCACTGAGAGCGACGACACCCTGCGCTTCCGAAACCGCGGGCGCGCACCGGCCGCGACGATCCCGGCCGAATACCTCGTGCCGCTCGACAGCCAGACTGGGGAGAGCTGGCGCGAGCGACGCACCCAGGAGGTCGAACTGCCCGAGCGAGTGGCCGTCGTCTACATGGACCGGGACGCCGACTACCAGCAGGGCACGCAGAGTGAGAAGCGCGCATCCCTGCCGCTACCCACCATGCATTCTCGCAACCAGGCGAGCCTCGAGCTGGCGCTCGCGATCGACGCCACCACGGCCAAGCGCATCGCGGCAAAGACCCTCTACAGCGCCTGGATCGAGCGCAGCGCCTACGAAGCCGAGCTGCCGCCAGACTGGCTGCGCCTCGATCCGACCGACGTGGTGGATGTGGTGTTCGCGACCGGATCGACCTTCCGGACACGGATCAACCGTCTCGACGTCGGCGCGGACTTCTCGCTCGCGGTGAAGGGCGTCTCGGAGACGGCCGCCACCTATGTCTCCTCGGTCGTTGCCGATGGTGGTGCCGGCAAGCCAGTTCAGCTGGTGGGCGCGAATGCTGCAACACGGCTGATCCTGCCGGACCTGCCGCTCCTGCGCGACGTCGACGATGCGGGCGGCGCGGGCTCGCTGGTCCATTATCTGATGGCCGGGTTCGGTGGCCCCGGCTGGCCCGGAGGCGCCCTCTATCGCAGCGCCGATGGCTCCGCGTGGGCGCAAGCTGGGCGGGCCTTGAGCGAAGCGGCGTGGGGCGCCACAGCAAATGCGCTGGGAACGCCACGCTCGCCCTTCGGTACCGACGATGAGAACAGCCTCACGATCTTCATGACGACCGGCGGCGAGCGACTGGAGAGCGTCACGCAGGAAGCCCTCGTCAATGGTGCGAACGCGGCCCTCGTGCTGAAAGCCAATGGCGAGCCGGAGATCGTCCAGTTTCGTGATGTCACGCTGAACCCGGATGGCTCCTACACGCTCACGGGCCTGCTGCGCGGCCGGCGTGGAACGGACGTCTTCGTCTATGGCCATGCGCCGGGCGAGCTCTTCGTGCTGCTCGATCCCGATGATGTCGAGACGCTGGTCACCGCCCTAGGGGATCTCGGGCTGCCGCGATCCTGGCGCGCCGTCGGGTTCGGTACGCTGTTCGAGGATGCCGAGACGCTGGTCCAGAGCCACAGCGGTCGCGACCTCAAACCCTATGCGCCGTGGAACGTTCGCGCGGTGACGAGCGGCAGCCCGGCGAACATCACACTGTCCTGGGTGCGCCGGTCGCGCATCGGCGGCGAGCTCAAGGATGGGACCGGTCTCGTTCCCCTCGGCGAGGCGAGCGAAGCCTACGAGATCGATATCCTCGATGGTCCCGGCGGCGCGGTGAAGCGGACGCTCACCTCGGCAAGCCCCAGCGTCGTCTACGCCAATGCCGACATCCTGACCGATTTCGGCGCGGTGCCTTTGGTGCTTTCGGTCGCCGTCCATCAAATGAGCGCCGTTGCAGGCCGCGGCTTCCCTCGCGCCGTCACCTTGGAGATTACCTGATGCCCAGCCCCAATCTGGCCGTGACCCATGTCGCCGCCGCCCAGAACCAGAAAGAAGTCACGATCAATGACGCCGTCGATGCCCTCGACAATGCCATGAACCGGGCATTGTCGCTGTCCATGGCCGACGCCAACGTGACGCTGACCAGCACGCAGGCCAACCGAAACGGTCTGGTCGTGCTCACCGGCACACTGACGGCTGCGCGCGTCCTGACGCTCCCGGCCAACCATCGCCGACTCGCGATCCGGAACGCGACCGGCGGCGGCCAGGAGGTCCGGGCAAAATATGCGGGTTCGGGCGCGGAGGTCATCATCGTGCCCGGCGCCACCGTGCTGGTGCAGGGCAATGGCAGCGATCTCTTCGGGGTCGGCGGCGGCGCCGGCGCACTCAACGACCTGACCGACGTCGCGGCCGGTGCCGCCGTCGCCAGCGACGTGCTCCAGTTCGATGGCGCGCTCTGGGGTGCTGCCGGCGTTGGCATCTTCCAGCGCGCCCTGCTGCCCTTCCGGGGCGCACTCGTACGGCGGACCACGAACTTCAGCGTCTCGACGACCGGCGCCTATGTCGCGGTCCCCTGGCAGAGCGCCGTCTACGACATCGGCGCGATCTGGGACGCCGGCCAGCCGACGCGGCTCACGGTGCCGGCCGGTGTGACCAAGGTTCGGCTCACGGGCAATATCGAGTGGCAGACCTCGCCGACGAGCCAGCTGGTCGAGATCCGCATGAACGGCGGCGCAGTGATCGGCGGCGGCTCCTTCATCACCCGCGGCGACAGCGGCTACAGCAATCAGATGCGGAACATTGCGAGCGCGGTCCTCCCGGTCGTCGCCGGCGACTGGTTCGAGCTTACGGTGTTCGTCAGTGCCTCAGGCGAGCTCCGGGGCATGGAGCGCACCTGGTTCGCGCTCGAAGTGGTCGAGACCGTGGACGCGGCTGATCCGCCGGCGGACTTCGCCTTCGCGAAGGCGGGCACACCCGCCGCCTCGGAGGTGCTGCTGCGCACGGTCGTGGCCCGGCGCTCGCGGCTCAAGGTGGCTCTTGCCGGCAGCCAGGGCACGGCCGGGGTCGCGGCCACCGCAGAGACGGACCTCGATGTCCAGCGCAACGGCACGAGCATCGGCACCATCCGCTTCGTGGCGAGCGCCTCCACCGCCGTCTTCATCGCCGCGAGCGAGACCGTCCTCGAACCGGGCGACCTCCTCGAGGTGATCGCGCCCGCGAGCCCCGACGCCACGCTCGCTGACATCGCGATCACGCTCGCCGGGACGCTGGTGATCTGATCGACAGCCTGAGAACCACGACGATGGAACAGAAACGCGACAGCGGCAGGCTGGTCAGTCTGCCGAGCGACGAGTTCGAGGCGCTGCTCGAACGCGCCGCCGAAACCGGCGCCCGCCGCGCGCTGCATGAGGTCGGGCTCGACGGGGCGGACGCCGCCGAGGACATCCGTGACCTTCGCTCATTACTGGCCGGATTTCGGCTGGCAAAGCAGACCGCGGTCCAGACTACGGTTCGCATCATAACCACCGGCATCCTGCTCGCCCTGATGGCGGGCATCGCCATCAAGCTGAAGCTGTTTGGCAACGGCCCCTGACCGGCGCTTCCGATCCTCAACCCACCAACCCGCCGTTCGGCGGGTTTTTTTTGTGCCCGGAGACCACCCATGACAACCACCACCTTCAACCACTGGCGCGATGTGCCCGAGCGCTCCTGGCGCTGGAAGAACTTCTCGCCCGCCGAGATCGCCTGCCGGGGCAGCGGCTCCTTGCGGATCAACGAGGAGGCGCTCGACAAATTGCAGGCGCTCCGCGATCGGCTCGGCAAGCCGCTGATCGTCCGATCGGCCTATCGCAGCCCGGCGCATAACCGCGCCGTAGGCGGCGCGCCGCGCTCAAAGCACATGGATGGCACGGCCTTCGACATCGCCATGGCCAACCACGACCCGGTCGCCTTCGAGGCCGCGGCCCGAGCCGTCGGCTTCCTCGGCTTCGGCTACTATCCCCGCTCGGGCTTCATGCACATCGATCTCGGTCCGGCGCGGCAGTGGGGCGAGCGCTTCTCGGTGCGGGCAACAGCGTTCGCCGCGGAAACGGCACCCGCACGAGAGGTGCTGGCAGACAGCCGTACGATGAAGGGAAGCGGCGCGGCAGGCGTGGCGACGCTCGGAGCGGCCGGCGTCGAGGTGGCGCAGAACGTCTTGGTCGAGACCCAATCCGCGATCTTGCCGCTCGTGCCCTATCTGGACACGTTGCGCTGGGTGTTCATCGCTGTGGCGATCGTCGGCATCGGCGTCGCCATCTATGCCCGTATCGATGACTGGAAGCGGGGGCAACGATGATCGCGTCCCTGCTCGGCGGCATCGCCGCCAGCCCCTGGGGCCGGGCGGCCCTGCGCTACGGAGCCATCGCACTCGCGGTGCTCCTGTTCTTGCTGGCACTTCGGCACTCCGGCGAGCGCGCTGGCCGCCTCGCCGAACGCCTCGAAACCTCGGAGAAGACCAATGACGTCCAACGCCAGATGCTCGACGCGGCGGCTCGCCGTCCTCGCGATCGCAGCGATCTCGCTGACCGGCTGCGCAACGGTCGCTTCTGAATCCCGCATCGCGACCGTCTGCCCTCCCGTCATCGAGTACAGCCGTGAGTTCCAAGCGCGCGCAGCCGAGGAACTCGATTTGCTGCCGGACGGGTCCGCCATAGCCGAAATGCTGAGCGACTACGCGGTCATGCGCGATCAGGCACGAAGTTGCCGCGTGTGATGGTTTCGCCCGCTAGATTTTACGAATGACCTTCGTTTCGATTAGAGCAAGAAGATGCGCGCGTAGACCCGTCGGAACGTGTCCACCGCTGATAACAACGCCTGCTTCCATATTCTTCTCGAGTGCGTGTCCAGTAAGGTTCGCACTGGTCAAAAAGGCTGTGAGCCCGTCGGCGACTGCCACTTTCGCGTGGACCCTTCCTTCAGTGAACGGTGCTGGCCGGTCGGTCCAGACATACAGGGCTGCCGAAGGCACACAACGCCGCATCGTGGCGACAGGATCGACGGATAGGCTCCCACCTTGGCTCGCAGAGGTCTCCAGCAGAATACGGACTTCGATGCCGCGAGCCGCTGCGGCATTCAATGCGTCGACGACCGAGGAGACATCGTATGCGACGAAGCTGACGAGAAAGAGGTCACTCTGGGCGCGATGGATGAGATCCAGAAGCACCTGCTCTGTGCGACGGGTGGCGACGAAGGGTGTCGTCGGGCCTGTCCAGACGAGTTCGACACTGCTCTCGCGCTGTGCCTGTTGGCGGGCGTATGCCGCGCCGACCAATATACCGGCCAATACATCACCTGATATTTCCGTCTGCCTCCACGCGGCGATCAGACGATCGAGCGCTGCGCGAGCAGCCGGCGTAGTCACAAGCTGGTGCAGGTTTCCATCTCTTTCGGCCGACAGCGAGCCGCGGACACGATCAGCAAGTGCTTCGATCCTCGACGGAGACAACAGGGCCACGAGATCCGTGGCTGCGATCAGCATCGCTTCCATCAGACGGTCTCGAAGAATGCTGCATCGGGGTTTTCGAGCGTGGGCACGACGAGGGAGCGATCGAGATGGCGATTTCCCCTCTCACATGACGTTTCCGAGACGAACGAACAAGCGTGACACGCTGCGCCGTGAAGCGACTGATCCTTGCTTGGATCGTGTTCTGCACAGAGGGGATCGGAGGCGCAGATGTGCGCGCGGTCCAGCGCTTGGCGTAGAAGTCGGCCGAGATTTTCAGGCTTGCCGAGCTCTACCAGCCCCCCGAGCGTTCCATCGGAGTCTGCCGCAGCCGTGTAGATGAGAAATCCGGCTTGATCCCTGCCGTCTTCGACATCCGCATATATCCGCTCGCGAATACTCGCAGCGTTGTAGCCGCACTCCAGCGCCAATTCCCGGATCAGCATGTGCGCGAGGGTGTGCAGCATAACGTAGCGGACGCCCGGATAACCTTCGCTCGGGTCGAGTTTTCGCTTTTGACGCCATCCGCGGTGCCCTTGTCTGAGCCGAGCATCGAGCGCTTTCACGGGAACCTTATCCGCCCAAGCCTTCAAAGCATCGGCGTCGAAACGAATGAAAATACCTTCGCCGTGAACTTGGGTGGCTGGCACCCAATTCGGCGCGGCGCGTCCGAGTGGAGCCCGTGGGGCTGCGTCGTCTCCCGTGCCCTCGTCCGGGGACTCGACCCTCGTGAACCCTAGTAGAGCATTCACCTCACGAAGGCGCTCCAGTAAGAGGACGCGTGTGATCGCCGAACCAAAGCCCGAAGGAATCCCGACCTTCTTGCTCATGAAGTGCGGATAATCGGTGGGCGGGTTGTCGGCTGTCAGGACATCCCACTCCGGTCCCTTCAGATCACTTTGCTCGACGGCCGATCCGCCATTGCGATGGGTTTCTATGGCGGTCCAGATCTGCTCGTCGGTGAACTGTTCGATGCCGGGGAGTTGAGCGGTCTTCTTGAGGGTCTTGACGACGAACGCGACCTCGGCGGCGGAACTAACGTCTTCGAAGAAAGTCCAGCCGTCCGCGACTAGTTGCGCCAAGGGGCTTCCTGTTTGCGGTATGGCCAGGACCGATAATGTGACGGGGAACCAGCCATTCGTCGCCCCTAGAAGGATGGCGCGGGGGTCTTCCGTGCAATCGTCTTCGAACTTGTCGATGTGCGGATGTCGCCCGCGGCACCCCGGTAGATTATCTCGACCGGCCTGACCAAATGCCTGCGCCATGTTCTTCGATGCGCCGCAGCCGTCACACTTGACCCACAGGTTCTCGGTTTGAAGCGATGCGCCGCTCTCGAAGAATCTCAACGTCGCTCGGCATGTGCTCGGCCCACCATGAACGAACCAGTGCCAAGCAAAGTCATCGAGATGGCCAGCACGACACGCCATGAGGAAGCGGGCCGGAACCGCATCGGCATCTCTGGCCCTTTGATTGTTGTTCGATCCTCGACAACCCTCATGGACGAAACGCGTAGATTCCGGGCGGTACCTGTTCTCTTTCAGCTTGAACAAGCCGGCGTCATAGGGTGACAGCAGCCCGCATTTCACACAGCGCAGCCATCTCGGGAAAGGCTTGACGGGCACGCCGATCAGCGCCGCGGCAGAAAAGGGGTCTACGATGTCCCTCTCGCCGATGGGTGGCATACGTAATGAATCGACTTGGGGACCGAGCACGCTCCGGACATTGGCGAGCAAGCGTGCCTCTTGTATCGGCTGACACCGATCTTTCTCCCAGCGATCGATCCCCATCGTGACCACCGACATGTTCGGGAGGTCGATCAATGCTCCTGGACCATAGGTCCAAAGCAACTGGCTCGGTCGGATTTCTCCTACGGGTGTCCTGCTCATTGCTGATCCTCCTCGGGCTGCGTCACCCGCGGTCGCCAGGTCGGATCACTGGTCGATCGGTCGTCTTCCATGACGAGCCTCACTCCGGGCTCGACCTCGCGCATCGACATCGGAACGGTCCAGTCGGTCCAAGGCTTGATGCCCGGAGCTGAAAGCAACGGATAGGCAGTGGGGCCCGCGCCGTGCTTCTGATAGACGAGCGTGCGGCCGCCAACGCCCGCTTCATTGGCCCATTCGTCGGCCCGGCTCTTCATTTCGGCTTCGGTCAGAGCCTTCTTCCCCGAGTCCTCGGTGACTTCCCAGGTGCGTGCAGCAACCGCGCCGATCGTGTCGAGCATCGCTTTGAGGCTCGGACTGTTCATCGCGCCAGCCCCATCGTTCGCCGCAAAGGGATCATAGGTGTGGCGCATGATGGAAAGCATCGCGCCCGTAAGCCCTCGGTCCAGCGCACGCGGTGAGAACGGCGTGACGGATTGGGCTTCGACATGCTGGTAGAAGGTCGCGTGGTAGTGCTCGAATGTCTCGTAGTGCGACAGGTCGCGCGGCCGCGCCCACGTCAGCACGGTCGCCACGAGCCCCGGCGGCGTACGGCCCACACGGCTCGTCGCTTGGATGTATTCGGCCGTACCCTTTGGCTGACCGTTGACGACCATCACCCCGAGACGATTCACGTCGACACCGACCGACAGCATGTTAGTCGCCAGCACGGCATCGATCGGTCGGGCCTCTCCTGGCTTCCTGTTGGTGAACCATTTGCCCTGTGCCGGATCGAAGACTCCCTCGAATGGAACCTCGAGCTGATCGAGGTATCGCGGAATGTCCTGACTTGAGACGCGCGACGTCAGTTCGCTGATTTCCTCGACACGCCGCTGGGAGAGCCCCGGCCGGTCCACCAAGCTCATGTTGACGCGGAACGAACGCGTCTGGACGTCGTCTTCCGCCAACCGCTTCATGCCGCCGAGTTCTCGCAACGAGTTGAAGTAGCCGACGAGTGTCATGTAGGGGTCGGCCACCGGGCCGAACCGATCGAAAAGCGCCTGCGCGGCGGTCAGGAACGCCGTGTAGGTCCTGATCAGCACCGCAGGACGCGAGCTGCCGGGCGCACAGACGCCCATATACCGCCGCCCGGGCTTCTGGCTGATCGGTCTCTGGACCGAGAAGAAGTTGTCTTCGACGTCCAGGCCCGAAGGCGGAAAAACCGAGATACGGCGCATGAACACATTGCGCACTTGATCATCGGCCCGCCGCACGGTCGCAGTGGACGCGACGACCTTGGGTCGGACTTTCATGTCGCCCAGAGTCCAGCTGCTCAGCTCGTCGACGGCCGTCTCGTACAAGCCGACCATAGTGCCCAGCGGACCACTGATGAGGTGGAACTCGTCCTGGATGATCAAGTCTGGCGGCCTGATGGCGCGGATCGGTTTCACGCTGGCGGCCGGATATGAACCCCTCGCTCGGTGTCCAGTGCCGCAGTCGTGGCTCGGCCAGAGCAAGCCATGGCGTCCGCACTCTTGATCGACGCGGCCGAAAAGGTTCCGCACCTCGGGGCGCCAAGCCATCATCGCGAACTTGTCGACGGTCGCGATCATCATCGTCGGCGGGCGATGATAGATTTCCTCGTCGACGACCTTCACGGGAAGTCCTGGGTGAAGCTGGCCGCTGGATTTCGCTTTCGAGAAATCGCAGCTGCCCAGCTTGTCGCCGCAGTGGATCAGCGTCCTGCCGGCGATCCTGTCGACCTCGATGTCGCGGCCGCCGGAGATCTCCGAACCGCACCATGGGCAGCTAGTCAGCTGTGCTGGCGAGGCAATGCCGGCCTTGTTGCGGTCGTTGTTTCGAATGGCCTCAATGGCCTGATGAGAGGCTTCCGTCGTCCCCGGAGTCACACGGTTGCCCACCCAGAGGCCGAGCGTGAACGGTTCCTTGCCCCACGTCTTGTCGTCCGCGCGGCGGATCACCTCCATCGCACAGAGCAGCGTCGTCGCCCGTTGGAACTGCTGCAGGGTCAGAAGTCTAAGGGTGTAGCGCATGATGACGGCGAGACCGCGGGAGGCGTCGAGGCCGCCCAGATCGTTCTTCAGCCGGCGCATGGCCATGGCAAAAGCCGCCACGCCGAGATAGGCCTCGGTCTTGCCGCCACCCGTCGGGAACCAGAGCAGATCAGCGAACGCCTCGACCGGCTTCGTCCGGTCCGGATGTGCCGGATCGGCGATCGACGGGATCGACAGCAGCAGGAACGCCAGCTGGAACGGGCGCCAAGATCTGTTCTTCGGCACGTCCAACGTGGTCAAATCGACGGTTTCGTTCCGTCTACGCTTCAAAGCGTAGATGCTTCTGACACGCTGCATCGCCATGGAGCCGTTTGCGAAGCGGAACGCCTCCAGCGCGTTCGGATCGGCGAAGAGCGTGTTCGTGCCCTCGCGAAGGCGGCGCAGAATCTCCTCGCAGCGCTCAATGACGTCCTTGCCCGGATCATCGAAGCCGGTGATCTCGGATCCCAGCCGAGCCTTCTGCTCGCCGATCCAAACGGCATAGTCGTCGACGAGGCACGAGAGGGCGTCCCGCAGCGCGTCTGGCGCCATCTCTGCCAGCCGGGTCATGTCGAGCCAGCCCTCGTCGACCATGCGCCGCATGGCTGGGCGGTCCCTGGGGTCGAGGCCGGGCGTTTCGGTTACGGCGACTTCGTAGTGCGGGATGATCTCGGTTCTGACGCGATGGGCCTTCGTCGGGTCCTCGAGCGTCGTATCGGCGTGGACGGAAACCCCGTGTCCGACGGCGAACTCCAGCCGATCGCGATAGATGAGTGCGAGCCGGTCGCGCTCCGGATCGTCGACCACGACCTCATTGGACGGCCGGCGGCGGAACACCGATTTGTCACCGTGGCCCTCGGCGGCCTCGACGGTGATCTCCGGCTGGAACAGCCAGGCGCGATCCTTGTTGTCGTCGGGTTCCAACTGCCCGTTGACGAGAAACAAAGTGACCAGGCGCTCCCCCTTGTTGTTCGTCCGAACCGTGCCCTGCAGGCGGACATCCGGTTGGTCGGGATCGGGAGTTGACGGCTTGATCGGCCCGTCGACGAGCGAAACCGTGACAACGCCACCACATGGGACGCGCTGCCAGACCCTGACCTTCACCTCCTCCTGGTGACCGGTTTGGCGGTTCTTTCGCGTCTTGACGATGTCGTGCTCATCATTCGGGACACGCTCGTACCGTCCCCACCGTGCATCGACGGCCAGCTTCCCGACATCGGGCGCCACGCAGAAGGTGAGGCCCATGCTGGAGGGAACCAGCGACTGGTTGTTCGTCGTGTCGATCTCGTCGAGCGCATCGTCTTCGGGTTCCACCCGGCCCGATGCACTGGCGAACTCGGCGCCGGGCTCGTGGAGTGGCGCCGTCCGTTCGTCCTCGAGGTCGCCTGCCTCCTCGGCTGCCGAGGCTGGTTCGACCCGTGCCGCCTGGTCGTCATCCGGCCGCCGCGGCGCCAGCTTGCCGACCAGATAGCGGTCGCGGACGCTCATGTCCTTGATAAGCTCATGGGGGCCACCGGCGGGGCCGAGCAGATCGTCACGCACGGCGAGTTCGAGGAGATCGCGGGTGTAGACGACATCGTCGATCAGGGGCACCGCGCCGGGGTCGGGAACGCCTAGAAGTGGCAGGATGCGGAGGAACTCGTCCCATGGAAGTCGCGCAGCAGGGCCGGTCGGCGCGGTCAGCCCGAGGACCGCGAGCGGCACGGAGGGATCCACGGCGTGCCAATAGTCGAAATGGATCGTGGTGCCGTCGAGGTCCGAGCGGATGCGAAGGATCCGGCCCACCTCCGAGATTTTGTCATCATCGTCCAGAACGATGCACCAGTGGCCCTCCTCGATTGCGCCGTGAGTGGTTGATCCAACGTCGATGCGCACGGAAAAACGGGGAGAGCTGGACGTTCTCTTGACGATCCAGGTGCTGACGGATGGCTCGGTGGTCGCGGTCAGATCGGCCATGGTCAATCACCTCCTGCAGTACCGTCACGGAAAATATCGCCGAGGTCGAACGTCAGCTCGGAGGGAGAAACACCTCGTGATTGGCGTGAAGGCTGCTTGCTCGGGCTAGACGCTTCGCCATGCAGGCCCTGATCAACTTCTTCCTGATAACGCTGTCGGTTCAGCTCGGCCAGCCTACGCATAACTTCTAGGCGTGCAACTTCGGAGATCGTAAAGCGGATACGATCGTTCTCAGGCAAATAGGGAACTTCGTGGAAGTCGTGACCGAGATCCAAGTCATCCCAGCCGTAAGCATTGGCTGTAGCCTCATCGATATGGCGATGTGCTTCACGAATTTCTTGAACTGTTAGATCAATTTCAGCGGGGTTATGGAATTTATTATACAGCCTCGTTGTGCCGATTTCATTCTGAGACATTACCGAACTTCGTGCTCGCAATAAT
>Ga0326597_10001077_pt1 | contig 45446 bp, 41 predicted proteins | sample RVTome_12_FD_203789 | JGI IMG/M metagenome (GOLD analysis project Ga0326597, IMG submission 203789) | Soil microbial communities from uranium-contaminated site in the Upper Colorado River Basin, Wyoming, United States - RVT100D185 | ecosystem: Environmental > Terrestrial > Soil > Contaminated >...
CAGAGCCTGTGAAAGAATCGCCCGCCGTCGCGAGATGCCGCCTGGGCGTCTCTGGCAAGGCGCGGGGGTGCACGGCGCGGTAGCACCGCTACGTAAGCGCTTTTGGGGGTCCCCGCAACGCCGCCAGGAGCGGCCAGGGGGTGTCGCAGCAGGCGTGGTGATTGTTTCACAGGCTCTCAGTCCCAGGCGTAGACGGCCATCGACAGCACGCCGTAGGTGTAGGCGTCGTGCAGCCGCCGGCCGGGGGCGCCACCGGCGGCGCCGAGGGCGACGTGCAGCGGGATCAGGTGCTCCGGGGTCGGGTGGTTGCGCCGCGCCTCCGGGCCGCGCGCCCAGACGTCGGTCAGGGCGTCGAGGTCGCCGGCGGCGACGGCGTCGCTCAGCCAGTCGGCGAAGGCGCGCGCGTAGGGCTGGGCCGGGGCGTCGAGGGGGTGGCGGGCGTAGTCGCGCAGGTTGTGGGTGGCGCTGCCGCTGCCGACCACCAGCACCCCCCGGGCGCGCAGCGGCCGCAGGCGGCGGCCGAGTTCGACATGCCAGGCGGGGTCGCGCGCCGGGGCGACCGAGAGCTGCACCACCGGCAGGTCGGCCGCCGGGTACATCAGCTTCAGCGGCACCCAGGCGCCGTGGTCGAGGCCGCGCCCGGGGTCGACCGCCGGCGCCAGGCCGTCGAGCAGCGCCGCCACCTCGGCGGCCAGGTCGGGGTCGCCCGGCGCCGGGTACTCGACCTGGTACAGGGGGTCGGGGAAACCGTAGAAGTCGTGGATGGTCGCCGGGGCCGGGTGGCCGGTGAGCTGCGGGTCGGCCGTGGTCCAGTGGGCCGAGGCGCAGAGGATGGCGCGCGGGCGCGGCAGGCTGCGGCCGAGGTCGGCGAGGAAGTCGCGCGTCGGACCGGCGTCGGTCAGCAGGGTCGGCGCGCCGTGGGAGACGAACAGGCTCGGCAGTTCGGTCATGGCCTTTCTCCTGGGGGCGGGAGCGCGGCGACGGCCTGGCGCACGAAAGTGGCGCCGGCGTCGAGCAGCCGGGTCAGCGCGTGGCCTGCCGCGACCGCCAGGGCGTCGGGACCGGGGGCAGCCAGCGCCTCGGTCTCGCGCAGCCGGGTGGTGGCGACCACCGCCCGGCTGCGGGCGGCGACCAGCTGCAGCCGCAGCTCCAGCTGCACCGTGCCGGGCGCCGGCTCGCTGTCGAGCTGCAGTGCCAGCAGCTCGGCGTCGAGCAGCAGCGTGGCGACGCCGTGGCCGCCGGGGGCGACCACCGCCGCGACCCCGCCGGCGCGCTCCAGCGCCGCCACCAGCCAGGGCGCCAGTTGCGCCTCGGGCGGCGCGGTCCAGCGGTTTTCGGCAAAGGCGGCCAGGCGCCCGGTGCGGTCGCGGTAGAGCATGCGGCGGCCGTCCAGCAGCGGCCCGGCACGCACCTCGGCCAGCGCCAGCACCGGCGCCCCGGCGGCCGGCGGGCGCGCCGCCGGCAGCGCCGCCGGTTGCAGCGCGTGTTCGTGCTGAGTGGCCACCGGGGCCGGCGTCGGCAGCAGCGGCGCGCACGCCGCGGTGGCCAGCAGCAGCACGGGTAAAAACCGTCGCGGGGTCATCGATTCCCTCCTTCGCCCGGGCCCAGGGTGCGTTGGCGCTCGCCGTAGAGCAGCCGCGCCGGGTCGCGCTCCAGCGTCTCGCCGAGGCGGCTCAGCACGCCGGCCGCGCGGTCGAGTTCGCGCAGCGTCTGCACCATGGCCGGCTGGGTCTCGCTGGCGAAGCGCGCCAGCTCCTGCTCGGTCAGCGCCGTGGTGCGGCCGAGGTCGCCGCCGATCTGGGTCGCCTGCGCCGCGACCGTGTCGGCCAGCCGCTCGACCGCGCGCGCCGCGTCGGCCAGCGCCGCGGTGTGGCGGTCGAGTCCGGCCAGGGTCTGTTCGGTCTGCTCGACCAGCCCCGGCAGCCGTTCGCCGGTGGCCGCGGCGGCGGCCAGTACGCGGCCGAAGTCGTCGACCCCGCGGCCGATGGTCTCGGCCCGGGCGCCGAGCGTCCCGGTCAGCCGGTTGAGGTCGGCCAGGCTGGTGCTGACGGCGTCGCGGTTGCTCTGGTCGAACAGCAGGGCGATGCCGCGGGTCGCCTCGGTCAGCTGGCGGGTCGCCTCGTCGATCCGTGCCAGCAGCTCGCCGCCGACGTCGTCGATGCGGCCCAGCAGCGACGGCTCGCTCGGGATCACCGGGTAGGGCGCGCCGGGGGTCGCGGTCAGCGGCGCGCCGGTGCCGTTGCCGCGCAGCTCGACGAACGACAGGCCGGTCAGCCCCTGGGTCGACAGGCGGGCGACGGTGTCGGTCTGGATCGGCACCTCACGGTCGATGTCGAGCAGCAGCCGCACCTGCCGCGGGTCGGCGGGGTCGAGGCCGATGGCGCGCACGCGGCCGACGTCGACGCCGCGGTAGCGCACGGTCGAGTTCTCGCGCAGGCCGGAGACCGAGTCGGTCAGGTAGGTCAGGTAGGGGTGGGACGGCGGCTTGGGGTCGCCGAAGCCGAACCAGACGCCGGCGACGATCACCGCGCCGGCGAGCACGATGACGAACAGGCCGACGGTGGCGTAGGCGGGTCGTGTCTGCATTCAAACTTCCCCGGGGGTGGTGACGGCAGGCGGCACGACCGATCGAGCCTGCGATGTTAGGGGAGCCGTCGGGTGGATGCCAGGGTCGGCCCGGCCAGCGGCGCACCGGCGGCCCTGCGCACGTTGCCGTCCCCGGCTCATTCCCGCCCGGCCACCGCGCGCCCGCGCGGACCGTTGAAGTAGGCCTGCAGCAGCGGGTGCGGGTCGCGGCTCAGCGTCGCCACCGGACCGAAGCCGATGATCCGGCCGCCGTCGAGAAAGGCGGCGCGGTCGGTCGCCCGGCACAGGGTGTCGAGGTCGTGGGTGACGATCACCACGGTCAGACCGAGGGAGTCGCGCAGCTGCACGATCAACGTATCCATGTCGCCGGCGTTGACCGGGTCGAGGCCGGCGCTCGGCTCGTCGAGGAACAGCAGGTCGGGGTCGAGGGCCAGCGCCCGCGCCACGGCGACGCGCTTGCGCATGCCGCCGCTGAGTTCGGCCGGGTAGAGCGCCCCGCTGGTGCACGGCAGGCCGACCAGCGCCAGCTTCAGCGCCACCACGTCGCGCACGGTCGCCTCCGCCAGGCTGGTGTGCTCGCGCAGCGGCAGGGCGACGTTGTCGAACACGCTGAGCGAGCTGAACAGCGCCCCCTGCTGGAACATCACGCCGATGCGCCGGCGCAGCCGGTCGGTCGCCTCCGCGCCGAGGCCGACCACCTCCTCGCCGAACAGCCGGATGGAGCCGGCGGCCGGCGCGTCGAGCATGATCAGCTGGTGCAGCAGGGTGGTCTTGCCGACGCCGCTGCTGCCGACCAGGGCGAAGATCTCGCCCGCCCGCACCTCGAGGTCGATCTGCTCGAGCACGGTATGCGAGCCGTAGCGGCAGGTCAGGCCGCGCACCGCGATCACCGGCAGTTCCTGGCCCATCTCAGATCCCCATCCAGCTGAACAGGATCGAGAAGGCGGCGTCGACCACGATCACCAGGAAGATGCTCTGGACGACGCTGGTGGTGGTGCGCGCGCCGACGCTGGCGGCGTCACCGCGCACACGGAAGCCGTTGTAGCAGCCGACCGCGGCGATCAGCAGCGCGAACACCGGCGCCTTGCCGATGCCGATCAGGAACGAGCGCGTCGACACCACCTCGGGCAGGCGCTCGGCGAACTGCTGGAAGGTGACGTCGAGCAGGCCGGCGGCCATGACCATGCCGCCGAACACCCCGAGCACGTCGGCGAACATGGTCAGCAGCGGCAGGGTGATCATCAGGCCGAGCAGCTTCGGCACCACCAGCATCTCCAGTGGCGAGACGCCGAGGGTGCGCAGGGCGTCGATCTCCTCGTTGACCTGCATGGTGCCGATCTGCGCGGTGTAGGCCGAGCCGGTGCGCCCGGCGACGATCACCGCCGCCATCACCGGCGCCAGTTCGCGCAGCATGGTCAGCGCCACCAGCTCGACGACGAAGACGTTGGCGCCGTAGGTGCGCAGCTGCACCCCGCCCTGGTAGGCGATGACGATGCCGATCAGGAAGCTCAGCAGGCCGATGATCGGCAGCGCCTTGACCCCGGCGGCGTGGATGTCGGCGACGATCTCGCGCCCGCGCAGGCGCTGCGGCCGGCGCAGGGTGCGCAGCAGCGCCTGGGCGATCTCGCCGACGAAGGCGAGCAGGCCGAGCGCCTCGTCGAAGCGCGCCACGGTGTCGCGGCCGAGCCGCTCCAGGGCGCCCGGGCCGGGCGGCGACGGCGGGCAGACGTAGCCCTCGAGCCGGGCGTCGACCAGCTCGAGCAGCGCCCGGTACTCCGGCCGCAGCCCGGTCACGGCCACCTCGCCGCCGCTCTCGCGCAGGCCGGCCAGCAGCCGCCGCAGCGCTTGGGCGCCGCCGGTGTCGAGGGCGTCGAGGGCGCTGGCGTCGACCGCGCCCGGCCCCGGCGCCTGCGCCGCCAGCTGCGGCTCCAGCTCGCCCAGCGCGGTGGTCACCCAGGCGCCCGACAGGCGCAGCGCGGCGCCGTCGGCGCTGCGCTCGATGCGGGCGGGGTGGCGGGCGCGGTCGATCATCCCTGGCACACTGCGGTGGTCTCGCGCCGATACTAGTCGCGCTGCTGGAGGGCGACCACTTTGACTTCCGGCACGTTCTGGATTAAAAACAAGCGGTCGTTTGGTTAAGACCGGAGATCCCGCGCCCGATGCCCGCCTCACCAGCCAGGGCCCGCGCCCCGCGCCAGGACAACCGCCGTCGCGCCCTGCTCGACGCCGCCGCCGCGCGCTTCGCCGACCAGGGCTTCCACGCCACCTCGACGCGCGAGCTGGCGGCGGCGGTCGGCATGCTGCCGGGCTCGATCTACTACCACTTCCCGTCCAAGAGCGACCTGCTGGTCGCGGTCTACGACGAGGGGGTGCGACGCATCGAGGCGGCGGTCGAGCGCGCCATCGCCGCCGAGATCGAGCCGTGGGCGCGGCTGGAGGCGGCCTGCAGCGCCCACCTCGAGACCCTGCTCGACGGCAGCGCCTACGCCCGCGTGGTGGTGCGCGTCCAGCCCGGCGACGACGACCAGGCCCATGCCGCGCTGATCGCCCTGCGCGACCGCTACGAGGGGCTGTTCCAGCGCCTGATCGCCGCCCTCGACCTGCCCGACGCCCACGCCCGCCGCGCCTTGCGGCTGCTGCTGCTCGGCGCCCTGAACTGGGTGCCACACTGGTACCGCCCGGGGCGCGACGCCCCGCGCACCATCGTCCGCCGCTTCATGGCCCTGCTGGCCAAGGGAGACACGCCATGACTGATTCGATTCCGTACAAGGTGCTGGTGACCAAGGTCGGCCTCGACGGCCACGACCGCGGCAGCCGGCTGGTGGCCGCGGCGCTGCGCGACGCCGGCATGGAGGTGGTCTATACCGGGCCGTGGCAGTCGATCCCGGCGGTGGTCAAGCTGGCCACCGAGGAGGACGTCGACCTGATCGGCCTGAGTTCGCTGGCCACCGACCACCTGATCGTGCCGCAGTTGATGGATGCCCTGCGCGAGGCCGGCCTCGGCGACCTGCCGGTGATCGTCGGCGGCATCGTCCCCGACGCCGACGAGCGGACCCTGCTGGCGGCCGGCGTCGCCCGCGTCTACCACCCGGGCGCGTCCCTTTCGACCATCGCCGTCGACGTCGCCGAGCTGTGCGCCGCGGCGCGCCAGGCGCTGCCGGCATGAGCGGCGCGGCCCGCGAACGCCAGGACGCCGTGGCCGCGGCCCGCGCCCAGTGGGAGGCGGAGTTCGCCGCCGTCCCCGGCGCCGCCGATCCGATCCACAACCGCTCCGGCATCGAGATCAAGCCGCTCTACACGCCGGCCGACTGGGACGGCAGTCGCTACGACGCCGACCTCGGCTACCCCGGCCAGGCGCCCTACACCCGCGGCATCTACGCCAGCATGCACCGCGGCCGCAGCTGGACCCAGCGCCAGCTGATCGGCCTGGGCACGCCGCACGACTACAACGCCCGGCTGCGGACCATCCTCGAGGCCGGGGCCACGGCGATCAGCCTGATCCCGTGCAACTCGGTCTACCGCGGGGTCGACGCCGACACCGTCGACCCGCTGCTGCTCGGTACCTGCGGCACGGTGATCAACACCCCGCAGGACTTCGCCGACGCCCTCGACGGCATCCCCATCGAGCGGCTGTCGATCGGCCTCAACGACCCGCTGCCGTTCACCCTGCTGGCGCAGCTGCTGGTCGAGGCGCGACGGCGCAACGTGCCGTGGACGGCGCTGCGTGGCACCTCCAACCAGAGCGACTACCTGTCGCACTACGTCGCCAACCACATGTTCTTCCGCCTCGCCCTGCCCGGCTCGCGCCGCGTGCTGACCGACGCCATCGACTTCCTCGGCCGCGAGGTGCCGCACTGGAACCCGCTGTCGGTGGTCGGCCAGCACATGCAGCAGGCCGGGGCGACGCCGGCCCAGGCGATGGCGTTCACGCTGTGCACCGCCATCCAGTGTGCCGAGGACTGCCGCGCCCGCGGCATGGACCCGGATGACTTCCTGCCGCGCTTCACCTTCTTCTACGACATCTCGATCAGCTTTTTCGAGGAGATCGCCAAGTTCCGCGCCGGCCGCCGGCTGTGGGCGCGCATCGCCCGCGACCGCCTCGGCGCGCGCGACCCGCGCAGCTGGCGCTTCAAGTTCCACGGCCAGACCTCGGGCGTCGACCTGACCCGGCAGCAGCCGCTGAACAACATCGCCCGGGTCACCGCGCAGGCGATCGCCGGGCTGTTCGGCGGCCTGCAGTCGCTGCACACCGACAGCTACGACGAGGTGCTGTCGACGCCGACCGAGGCGGCCGCGCGCATCGCCATCAACACCCAGAACATCCTGCGCGAGGAGGCCGGCCTGGCCGCGGTGATCGACCCGCTCGGCGGCAGTTACTACGTCGAGACCCTGACCGACCAGATGGAGGCCGAGATCGCGGCGGTGATCGCCGAGGTCGATGCCGCCGGCGGCATGGTCGCCGCGGTCGAGCAGGGGCTGGTGCAGCGCCTGATCGGCGAGTCGGCGATGACCTTCCAGGGCCGGGTCGAGCGCGGCGAGCAGAAGATCGTCGGCGTCAACGCCTACCTCGCGCCCGACCAGCCGGGTGAGCGGGCGCCGCTGGAGCGGCCCGACCCGGAGCGCATGGCGGCGCACCTGGAGCGCATCCAGGCCTACAAGACGGCGCGCGGCGGCCCGGCGGTGGCGGCGGCCGACGCGGCGCTGGCGCGCGCCGCCAACGACCCCGACGCCAACCTGTTCGCCGCCGTGGTCGAGGCGACCGCCGCCGGCCTGACCCAGGGCGAGATCGTCGCCCGGCTGCGCCAGGAGCTCGGCTTCGGCCAGCCGCTGGTGGTGGTTTGAGCGCGCCGGCCCGGGGCACGGTCGACCTCCCCGCCCTGCTCGCCGGCGACCGGCGCGCGCTGGCGCGGGCGCTGACCGCGGTCGAGAACGAGACCGCCGCCGGCCTGGCGCTGCTCGGCCAGCTCGACGGCCACCTCGGCCACGCCCGCGTCATCGGCCTGACCGGGCCGCCCGGCGCCGGCAAGTCGACCCTGGTCGGCGCCTGCCTGGGCGAACTGCTGGCCCGCGGCCTGAGCGTTGCCGTGGTGGCGGTCGACCCGAGCAGCCCCTACACCGGCGGGGCGATCCTCGGCGACCGGCTGCGCATGGACCGCCACGCCGCCGACCCGCGCATCTTCATCCGCTCGCTGGCGGCGCGCGGCCACCTCGGCGGCCTGTCGCGCAGCACCGCCTGGGTGGTCGACCTGCTCGACGCCGCCCGCTACGACGTCATCGTCGTCGAGACCGTCGGCACCGGCCAGTCCGAGACCGAGATCGTCGACCTGGCCCAGGTGCGCGTGGTGCTGTGCGCCCCCGGCCTCGGCGACGACGTCCAGGCGCTGAAGTCGGGGGTGCTGGAGATCGCCGACCTGCTGGTGGTCAACAAGGCCGACCTGCCCGGCGCCGAACAGACCCTGCAGCAGCTGCGCGGCATGCTGGCGGTGTTCGGCCGCAACCGCCCGGTGCTCGGCACCTCGGCGACCCGCGGCGAGGGCATCGCGGAACTGGTCGACGCCTGCCTCGCCGGACCCGGGGACGACGGGCCGGCGCGCGACCCGGAGCGGCGCCTGCGCCACGTCATCGCGCGCCTCGCCGGGGAGCAGGCGCGGCGGCGGCTGCAGGCGGACGACAACCCGGCCATGGCCGCACTCTGCGCGGCGGTGCGCCGCGGCGATCTCGGCCTGGAGGCGGCCGCGCAACGGGCGCTGGCCCAGGTCGGGACGCCCGGAGCGGCGGCATGAGCGCCAGTCCGCTGCGCGCGCCGCCGCCGTTCCAGACCTTCGACCTCTACCTCGGCGGCCAGCGCCTCGAGGCCGCCTGGTGGGGGCCGCTGCCCGCCGCGGCGCCGACCCTGGTGCTGCTGCACGAGGGGCTCGGCTGCGTCGACCTGTGGCGCGACTTCCCGGCCCGGCTGGCGACGGCCAGCGGCTGCGGCGTGCTCGCCTACTCGCGCCTCGGCTACGGCCGCTCCGACCCCTGCCCGCTGCCGCGGCCGCTGACCTATATGCACCACGAGGCGCTGCAGGTGCTGCCCGCGCTGCTCGCCACCGTGCGTGCGCGTGATGCCATCCTGGTCGGCCACTCCGACGGCGGCTCCATCGCGCTGGTCCACGCCGGCGGCTGCGCATCGCCGGCGCTGCGCGGCGTGGTCACCCTGGCCGCCCACGTCTTCTGCGAGGAGTTGAGCGTGCGCTCCATCGCCGCCGCCAAAACGGCCTTCGAGTCGGGCGACCTGCGCGCGCGGCTGGCGCGCTACCACGGCGCCAACATCGACTGCGCCTTCTGGGGCTGGAACGGCGCCTGGCTCGATCCGGAGTTCAGGCACTGGAACCTGGAGTCCTACCTGCCCGGCATCCGCGTGCCGGTGCTGGCGCTGCAGGGGCGCGACGACGAGTACGGCACCGAGGCGCAGGTCGACGCTATCGTCGCCGGCTGCGGCGCCGAGGCGCTGCTGCTCGACGATTGCGGCCATGCGCCGCAGCGCGACCGCGAGCAGGCGACGCTGGCGGCGGTCACCGGCTTCGCCCGGCGCGTGTTCGGCGTCGGCGGCTGAGCGCTCGAGCAGCGATCTCCTGCGCGAACCGGGCGCTGCGCGTTCCTCTCCTACCGTGCAGGAGGCCCGACCCCGGGCCGATACAACGTCTCCCCCGGCGTGCCGCGACCTACCAGATGGTCATGGCGTCGCGGAAGATGCCCTCGAGGTCGGCCCGCGTCACCGGCACCGGCGAATTGACCAGCAGCCGCTGCTGTTCGGCACAGCCCTTGGCCAGGCCCGGGACGTCGGCGTCGCGGTAGCCGAGCGCGGCCAGGCCGTTGGGCAGCTCCAGCTGCTGCATGATCTCGGCGATGCGCGCGGCCACCGCCGCCCCCGCCTCGTCGACCGTGATCGACGCCGGGTCGCCGCCGAGCAGGCCGTAGGCGGCGCGCGTCTTCTCCCCGGCACGACCGCCGATGAAGCGGAAGCTGGCCGGCGTGCCCAGCGCCACCGACATGCCGTGCGGCACCTGCACCTTGTCGTCGGGAAAACCGGCCGGGACGTACGCCTCGACCATGCCGGCGATCGGGTAGCTCATGGCGTGCGGGATGTGGACGCCGGCGTTGCCGAAGCCCATGCCGGCGAAGGTGGCCGCCAGCATCAGCTCGCTGCGCGCCTCGACGTCGTCGCCGTCGCGGTAGGCGCGCGGCAGGAAGCGGGCGCCGATCTCGATCGCCCGCCCGGCCCAGATGTCGGAGACCGGGTTGGCGCCGACGTAGGGCGGGCGCAGCGCCGGGTTCTCCGGCATCGGCCGCAGGTCGTAGGGCAGGCTGGTGTAGGACTCCAGCGCGTGGCACAGGATGTCCATGCCGCAGGCGGCGGTCACCGCCGGCGGCAGGGTCAGGGTCAGTTCGGGATCGATCACCGCCAGGCGCGGGCGCAGCAGGCGGTGGGAGATGCCGGCCTTGAGTTCCAGGTCGAGCAGGTCGAGCACCGCCACCGAGGTGGTCTCGCTGCCGGTGCCGGCGGTGGTCGGCACGGCAATCAGCGGTTTCAGCGGCCCCGGCACCGGCTTGCCGCCGCCGACCGGCTTGTTGACGTAGGCCAGGATCGGCTCGGGGTAGGTGGTGTAGAGGTTGACCGCCTTGGCGGTGTCGATCACCGAACCGCCGCCGATGGCGACGATGCCGTCGAACTCGAGGTCGCGGGCGAAGTCGATCGCCTGCTGCCAGGAGCGGTCGGTCGGCTCGCACAGCACCTCGGCGTAGACCGTCGCCTCGACCTTCTGGGCGCGGATCGCTTCCAGCGCCCGCTCGAGCAGGCCGAGAGCGGCCAGGTGAGGGTCGGTCAGCACCAGCGCCCGCGTCACGCCCAGCGCCTTGAGGTCCCAGCCGAGTTCGCCGATCACGCCCCAGCCGTACTTGAGCGGCACCGTCTCCATGGTGAAGGCGTTGTTGTTCATCGTTCGCTCCCCGGCCTGATGGTGATCCGGCGAGCATATCGGCGCCCCGGCGGCGTGTCGACCGGTGCTGGCCGCTGCCGCGGGCGGCGGGTTAGCATGGCCCTTTGCACCACCCGAGGAGGCCCGCGTGGCATCACGCGTCACCCCAGAAGAGCTGGAAAGGATCGCCATCGACAAGGTGCCGTTCATGGGTCAGCTCGGCACCCGCATCGAGCAGCTCGACGGCGGCTCGGTCCGCGTCCGGCTGCCGTTCCACCAGGACTTCCTGCGCCCCGGCGGCACCGTCCAGGGACCGGTCCTGATGGGGCTGGCCGACCTGGCGATGTACTACGTGGTGCTGAGCCTGATCGGCCCGGTCGAGCTGGCGCTGACCATCAACCTCAACTGCAACTTCCTGCGCCGGCCGCCGCCCGGCGACGTCATCGCCGAGGGGCGCATCCTCAAGCTGGGCAAGCGCCTGGCGGTGGGCGAGGTGGCGCTCTACAGCGACGGCGACCCGGAGATGGTCGCCCACGTCACCGCCACCTACTCCATCCCGCCGGACCACGCCCCGCCGCTCGTGGGATGAGGCAAGCGCCCGTGACGTGGTGCGCGTCTGAAGCCGTGGGCCGATGCCACCACGTTGCGGCCGTGCCATCGCACCGCCGTATCGGCCCGGGGGCGGGCCTCCTACCGGGTGGGGTTCCTTGTAGGCGAGGCGCCACCGCCGCGATCCGGCCGTGCCTCACGCCATGCCGAATCGGCCCGGGGGCGGGCCTCCTACCGGGTGGGCTGCCTTGTAGGAGCGGCGCCCTCGCCGCGACCCGGCCGTGCCTCACGCGATGCCGAATCGGCCCGGGGGCGGGCCTCCTACCGGGTGGGCTGCCTTGTAGGAGCGGCGCCCTCGCCGCGATCCGGCCGTGCCTCACGCCATGCCGAATCGGCCCGGGGGCGGGCCGCCTACCGGGCAGGGTGCCTGCAGGAGCGGCGCCAGGACGCGCTGCGGCCGTGCCCACCGGAGCCCCCCGGCGATGACCGACACCCTGCGCGCCTGGCTGGCGGCGTCGACGGTCTATCGCGACCCGCGGGTGATCGCGGTCGGTTTTCTCGGCTTCGCCAGCGGCCTGCCGCTGGCGCTGACCTTCGGCACGCTGACGCTGTGGCTGGCCGAGGTCGGCATCGACAAGACCACCATCGGCCTGTTCGCGCTGGCCGGCGCCCCGTACACGCTGAAGTTCCTCTGGGCGCCGCTGGTCGACCGCGTGCCGCTGCCGTGGCTGACGCGCCGTTTCGGCCGCCGCCGCGGCTGGATGCTGGCGACCCAGGGGGCGCTGATGGTGACCATCGTGCTGCTCGGCCAGAGTGACCCGGCCGCGGCGCCGGTCGTCACCGCCCTGCTCGCCCTGGCGGTCGCCTTCTGCTCGGCGACCCAGGACATCGCCATCGACGCCTACCGGGTCGAGAGCCTGGATGAGCGCCGTTACGGCGCCGGCGCGGCGACCGTCGTGCTCGGCTACCGCCTGGGCATGCTCGCCTCGGGCGCCGGCGCGCTCTACGCGGCCAGCTTCAGCGACTGGGGTACGGCCTATACGATCATGGCGGCGCTGATGGGGGTCGGCGTGATCACCGTGCTGCTGAACCCGGAGCCGACGGTCGCCGACTCGCCCGAGGCGCGCGCCCAGGCGGCGCGGGTGGCGCGCTTCCTCGCGCGCCGCCCTGACCTGCGCGGCGGCGTCGGCCGTGCCGTCGCCTGGCTGCACTCGGCCGTGGTCGCCCCGTTTGCCGAGTTCCTCGCCCGGCCCGGCTGGCTGGCGGTGCTCGGCTTCATCCTGCTGTACAAGTTCGGCGACGCCCTGGCCGGGGTGATGGGCAACCCGTTCTACGTCGAACTCGGCTTCAGCAAGATCGAGATCGCCAACGTCACCAAGGCGTTCGGCCTGGCGGCGACCCTGGTCGGCGGCTTTGTCGGCGGCCTGCTGGTCAGCCGCCTGGGCATCCTCAAGAGCCTGTGGATCTGCGGCCTGCTGCAGATGGCGTCGAACCTGATGTTCGTCGTCCTCGCCCAGGCCGGCCACGACCTCGCCCTGCTGACCCTGACCATCGGCCTGGAGAACCTCGCCGGCGGCATGGGCACCGCGGCCTTCGTCGCCTACCTGTCGAGCCTGTGCAACCTCGCCTACACCGCCACCCAGTACGCCCTGCTCTCCTCGCTGGCGGCGTTCGGGCGCACCCTGCTGTCGTCGTCCGGCGGCTGGCTGGCCGACCAGCTCGACTGGGTCACCTTCTTCCTGCTGACCACCGCCGCGGCGCTGCCGGGACTGGCGCTGCTCTGGTGGCTGGCGCGGCGCTACCCGGCACGCCGGGCGGGCGAACGGGTGGTGGTCGACGGGGCCGGCTGATCCCGGCCGCCGGTCGGCTTCAGCGCGGCCGGTACGCCTGGCGCGCCTCCGGCAGCCACGCCTCGATCTGGCGGATGCGCGCCTGGTCCAGCGGATGGGTGCGCAGGAACCAGGGGGTGGCGCCGCCGGACTGGCGGTTGGACGCGGCGAAACGGGTCCAGAAGGCGACCGCGTTGACCGGGTCGTAGCCGGCGCGGGCCATGTAGAGCAGACCGATGTAGTCGGCCTCCGACTCCTGCGCGCGGCTGTGCGGCAGCGCCACGCCGAGCTGGGCGCCAAGACCGTAGGCACTCATGGCGATGCCGCCCCACTGCGTGTTGACGGTCACCGCGCCGAGCACCTGGCCGGCGCCCTGGAGCGCCATCGCCTGGCTCATGCGCTCGGCGCCGTGGCGGGCGACGGCGTGCGCCACCTCGTGGCCGATCACCGTGGCCAGCCCGGCCGCGTCGCGGGTGATCGGCAGGATGCCGGTAAAGACCCCGACCTTGCCGCCCGGCAGGGCGAAGGCGTTGGCCTCGGGGCTGTCGAAGACGACGAACTCCCAGTTCGCCCCGGGCAGGTCGGCCACCGCGGCGATGCGCTCGCCCACCCGGCGTACCAGGGCGTTGGCCGCCGGGTCGGTGCTCAGCGGCGTGTTCTCCTTCATCTGCGCAAACGCGGTCAGCCCGAGCTGGGTCTCGTCACCGGCGCTGAGCAGGTTGAACTGCGAGCGCCCGGTCTCGGGCACGGTGGTGCAGGCGACCGCCAGCAGGCCGCCGCAGAGAGCCACGACAAACCGGAACCGGAGGCTGAAGTGATAACGCGGCATGACCTGCCACCATGTGTGTACGGAAGGCGTGGATAGCACAATCAGGCCCCGCTGGCACCTCGGTGGGGTGACGACCGCTGCGGCCCGCCGGATTCCCGACCGGTGCGACCAACCTGCCAGATGTCGCCGACACCGGTCCGTACGCTGCCGAACAGACGGACTATGCTTAACGGGACATGCTGCGCCCATACGCTGCTTCATCTCGTAACCGGGAACGTGGCAGCGGGCGACCCCACCACCACGGCACTCATATAGTGAAAGCGAGACATGAGATGATCAAAAATACCAAACGGCTTCTGCTCGTATCGGCCGCGTTAACGCTGACCGTCGCCGGCTGCAGCACCGCCCCGAAAAACGTCGCTCCGGAACCGGTACCGGCCCCGATGGCCGCACCGGCGCCGGCGCCGCGACCCGCCCCGCCGCCGCCGCGCGTGGTGGCGCCGGCGCCTGTCCCCGCACCCAGCTACGTGATCGAGGACGTCCACTTCGATTTCGACCGGGCGACCCTGAAGCCTGGCGCCACCTCCACGCTGGACCAGGTGGCCAACGAACTGCAGCAGCAGCGCGGGGTCCGTTACGAGGTCGTCGGCCACACCGACAGCGTCGGTTCCGACGCCTACAACCAGGGACTCTCCGAGCGCCGTGCCGAGGCCGTGCGCGCCTACCTGGTCAGCCATGGGGTCAGTGCCAGTCAGCTGACGACCCGCGGCGAGGGTGAGTCCAACCCGGTGGCGAGCAACACCACCAGCGCCGACCGCGCCAAGAACCGTCGGGTCGAAGTCAGGCCGATCAGGTAACCGGTGGGCCGACCGCCGTGACGGTCCGACACCGTCACGGCGGGCTCGGGCGTTTCATACCTATGCCCTTCCGCTCCGTCATTGCCGGGGCCTTGTTGTTTCTGGCCGCACCCGCGGCACTCGGGGTGACGCCGCCGACGGCGACCGAGAGCGCGTTTCTGGCCGGTTCGACCAGTGAACCGTTAGCGCCCGACTACCGCATCCATGCCGACGGGTCGGTCACCCAGCGCATCTGCTTCAACTGGAGCTGCGCGTCACGCCAAAGGCTCACCTTCACCCGCGCGGACATGACCGAAGTGGCGCGGCAGATGGCGCTGTGCCCCGGAAACGAGTGGCACACCCGGGTGCAGCGGCTGCGCATAGGGATCTGGCAGATGGAACTGCTGGCCCAGAAATATCAGCCGTTGCTGGCCAACGATGCGGCCATCAACGAGGTCGATCAGGAGCGTGAAGGGCGCATGGATTGCGTCGACAACGCCAGCAACACCACCTCCTACCTGCACGTGCTGGGAACCCTGGGACTGCTCCCGGAGTGGACCGTGGCCGCGCAACAGGTGCGCGGCCGCTTCTCCTTCCAGGTGCACTGGACGGCCATTGTCGTCGACCGTCGCGGGGCCGGCGCCTGGGCGGTCGATTCCTGGTTTCGTCCCAACGGGCATCTGCCCTACGTCATGCCGGCAGCGGCCTGGAACAGCGGCCGGATCGCCTGGGAGCCACCCTTCGCCGCATTGAACCCCTCGCCCCGTTTCAGCAACCAGCTGTGCGGGTGAGCACGCCACGCGGGCGGCCGAAACGGCGCCGCCGTCGCCGCCCGACCGACGTCGTGGCCCGTCCTCCCGGCCGCGCTCAGAAAGTCAGCTGTCCCTGCCGGGTCTGCCCCGGGACGTGGCTCACGGCCACGCCGGCGGCGTGGATCTGGTCGACCAGGGCCGGCAACGCGTCGGCGGCCACCGGCCGGCCGAAAAAGTAGCCCTGGATCAGGTCGCAGTCGCGTTCCAGCAGCGCCTCCAGCTGGGCGGCGTCCTCGACCCCCTCGGCGACCACCTTGAGGTTGAGGTTGTGGGCCATGGCGATGACCGCGGCGCAGATCTCGGCGTCGCTCGGATCGATGGTGATGTCGCGGACGAACACCTGGTCGATCTTCAGGGTCTGGATCGGGAACCGTTTCAGGTAGGCCAGCGACGAGTAGCCGGTGCCGAAGTCGTCGATGGCCAGTTTGACGCCCATATCGCGCAGGCGCTCCAGCCGCCGGGTGGCCGCTTCCGAGTCCTCCGCCAGGATGCCCTCGGTCAACTCCAGTTCCAGGCAGTCCGGCTCCAGCCCGGTCGCCGCCAGCACCTCGGCGACCTCGTCGGCCAGGCCCTGGCGGTGGAACTGCCGGTGGGCGATGTTGACCGCCACCCGCATCGACGCCAGGCCCTGCTCCTGCCAGGCGCGGTTCTGGCGGCACGCCTCGTGCAGCACCCAGCGGCCGATGTCGACGATCAGGCCGGTCTCCTCGGCCACCGCCAGGAACTCCCCCGGCGCCAGCAGGCCTCGGGTCGGGTGCTGCCAGCGCAGCAGGGCCTCCATGCCGACCACGCGCTGGCGGACGGGGTCCACCTGCGGCTGGTAGTGCAGCAGCAGCTCGTCGCGCTCGATCGCCCGGCGCAGCTCGCTCTCCAGCTCCAGCCGGTGCTGATTGCCCGCGTTCATCTCGGCGCTGTAGATCATGGCCCGGTTGCGGCCGTGGGCCTTGGATTCGTACATGGCAACGTCGGCGTTCTTCAGCAGCTCGTCCGGGTAGCGGCCGCCGTCCGGGTAGACGCAGATGCCGATGCTGGTGCTGGCGAAGATCTCCTTGCCGTCGAACAGGAACGGCTGGTGCAGCGACTTGCACAGCTTGTCGGCGACGTCGAGGGCGTCGCTGTTGCTGGCGACGTCGCTGAGCAGGACGACGAATTCGTCGCCACCCAGGCGGCTGACCATGTCGTCGTCGCGCACGCAGTCGCGAAAGCGCTCGGCGCTCTGCCGCAGCAGCTCGTCGCCGATGTTGTGGCCGAGGGTGTCGTTGATCACCTTGAAGCGGTCGATGTCCATGAACAGCACCGCAAAGCGCCGGCCATGCATGCCGGTGGTGTCGATCCGGTGCGCCAGCTTTTCCATCAGCAGCACGCGGTTGGGCAGGTTGGTCAGGGCGTCGTGGGTCGCCTGGTGGGCCATCTCCATGGTCAGCCGCCGGGTCTCGCCGACGTCGTGGAATGCCAGCACCGCGCCGCCGATGCGCCCCTTCCGTTCGCGGATCGGCGCCGCCGACACATCCACCGGGATCGACCGGGCATCGTGCCGTACCAGCACCGCGGCCAGGTCGCTGGACACCGGCGCGCCGCGCGACAGGCACTGCAGGACCGGGTTTTCCAGGCGCCGCCCGGTCTGCTCGTCGCGGATGCTGAACACCGTCTCGACCGGCCAGCCGACCACCGCGTCCGAACGGCGGCCGGTCATCCGCTCGGCGATCGGGTTCATGTACAGGACGCGACCTTCGGCGTCGGTGCTGATCACGCCGTCGGCGATCGATTCGAGGGTGATCTGGGCGTGGTGGCGGGCCTCGCCAAGTTCGCGGGTACGCAGCTCGACCAGCTCGCCGATCTCGACATTGCGCCGCAGCAGGTCCGCGGTGCGCGCCCTGACCGAGCGGGTCAGCGCCCACAGCAGGAAGGTCACCACCAGGCCGAGTGCGGCGGCGCCGGCCAGGGTCGTCGGATCGAGTTCGGCCAGCGCCAGCGGTTTTTGCAGGCGAATGGTGAAGCGCTGGTCGCCGACGATCAGCCGGTGCTCGAAGGTCAGCGGTTCGAGCCAGCCCCGCGCCGGCGCCGTCCCATCCATCGCCACGTCGTGGTGGTGCAGCAGCACCGAGTCCGAATCCAGGGCCGGGGCCATCTCCAGCCAGAAGACGATGTCGTCGCCGTCGAACGGGATGTCGGTGAGCATCCGGTGGTAGTCGACCCGCACCGCGACCAGCCCGCTGACCAGGCGCTGGCGCGCCTCGGGGGTGGTCGGGATCTGCTTGCCGGCATAGACGGCGCTCAGCACCACCTGGCCGTGGCCTGCCTCCGCGGCCTCCTCCTGCCAGATCGCATTGGAGGCGCCGGTCTCGATGGCGTTGAGAATGTAGGGCGTGTAGTCGGGGTCGGCCAGCAGGTCCAGCCCCAGTTCGCGCGCCGCCAGCGGGGTGAGCGGTTCCAGGTAGTGGATCGGGAAATAGCGCGCCCGCGGCGCGGCCGGCAGCACGCGGCCGTCCCGGTATTCGGTGATCCCGAAGGTGACCAGTCCGGCGTCATGGCGCTCGGCCTCGAACGCCTCGCGGGCGCTGCCGGGCACCAGCGGCATGTAGATCATCGACGTGACGGCGCGCTCCTTGCGCAGCACGTCGCGGCTCATCACCAGGAACTCGTCGGCGTCGACGAAGGCCGACGCGTTGAACACCAGGCGCATGCCGTTGAGGATTTCGTCGGTCTCGTTGAGCTTGAGCACGACCGCGTCCTTGATCCGCTGCGCCTCCAGCAGAAAGCGGTCGGATTCGCTGTCGATGGCGTCGTCCACGGCCAGGGCAAAGAGGGCCGCGGTGAAAAGCAGGCCCCCGGTCAGGGCCAGACCGGGGGCGAGGGCGGCAACCAGCGGCTGCCGGAGAGGCATCAGCGACCGTCCACCTTGATCGCCTGTTGGATCAGGCGCGGCGGCAGCACGAAGCCGCCCCGCTCCAGCAGCTGGGGATTGATGTAGATGTCCCAGCGCCGGTTGACCACGATCGGGATGGACGACACCGGCGCGCCGTCGATCACCGCCAGTGCCACCTGGCCGGCCCATTCGCCCTGCTCCTCCGGCAGCTTGGTCAGGGCGAGCATGGTGTAGGGCATCATCCAGTCGTAGTTGGAGACGCTGAATATCCTCGCATGCTCGAGCGCGAAGGTGGCCGCCTGGTCGATGTCCCAGTCGTTGATCCCGGCGTTGTTGCCGAGCACGATGAAGTCCTCGCCCCCGTTCTGGGCGGCGAGGTAGGTGGCCTTCCATTCGGCCAGGGTCTTGACGAACACCCCGCGCAAGGTCACCCGGTCTTCCTCGAAGTAGCGCAGGTAGCGCACGAAGTCCTTCTGTTCGGTGTAGACGTCAGAGGAGAGGTAGACGCCGTGCGCCATCCCGGGGAAGAGGGCCCGCATCTCCTTGATCAACTGCTGCACCGGGGCCACCTCGATCATGCCGGTGACGTTGTCGTAGGGGTAGCCGTAGGGTTCGACGGTCCAGTTGATGCCGCAGAAGACCACCGGGAACGGCGCGTCCTTCAGCAGCGGGGCGACCAGGTACTTGGAGGCGTTGTCGTCGCAGGCGATGATCACGTCCGGGCGGGTCGCGAGGATCTGCTGGTAGGCCTTCTGCGCCATGGCCGCACCGTGTTCCGGCTCGGTGTTGCGCTTGGTGTCCATGTAGAAGCGCGCCAGCTCGCAGCGCCCGGCCAGACCCTCCTCCAGGCCGCGTTCGATGCCGTCGTTCCACTCGTAGCCGGGATGGTAGGAGGAGACGTAGAGGCAGGAGGCGGCCTGCGCTGGGGCCGGCAGCAGCGCGACCAGCAGCAAGAGCAGCGGCGCCGTCAGCGCCAGCCGCGCGGTCGCGCGAGGTCGGGCAGCGGACGCGTGGTCCGGCCAGGCCGGGTGGGATGGTGTCGGTCGCGCACACCGCGACCCCGGTTCTGCCTTGAACGTCAACATCGCATCATCCCTCGCCTTGCCTATAGAAATACTAGCTACAACGGGGACCCGGGGCGAACGCAGCGGCGCAACGGGGTGTCGTGACGACGGCCACCCGCCGCTGGGCGAACGCTCCGACGGCCGGCGTGGCGCCGGCCGGAACGCCCTGGCACGGGCCAGACCGGGTGGGGAGCGGCACGGTTTTGCCCTGTCCATTCAATTGCTTGCAGCAATCAGCCGGCCACGGATCCGGGGCGGACAGACGGGCCACGACGCTATCCTGAATTTGACAGCAGCGGCCAGGCGACGTTCGTCTGACCCTGGCGCCGACCCGGCCGTAAGCCGGATCGATCGGCCATCCTCTCCATAGGGAGAGGAAGTTTATGGGGCTGCAGTGGCTGACGCTATACTGTCGCGCCCGCGAAAACAGTTCGGAGACCCCGGGATGAGTGACCTGCAGACCGCCATCGACAGCGCCTTCGAACGGCGCGCCGAGATCAACCCGCACAACGTCGATGCGGCCACCCGCGAGGCGGTGCACGAGGTGATCGCCCTGCTCGACACCGGTCAGGCCCGCGTCGCCGAAAAGGTCGACGGCGCCTGGGTGGTCAACCAGTGGCTGAAAAAGGCGGTGCTGCTCTACTTCCGCATCGAGGACAACGCCCTGATCGCCGGCGGCGAGACCCACTACTGGGACAAGGTGCCGTCCAAGTACGCCGACCACGGCGCGCGCGACTTCCGCGCCGACGGCGTGCGCATCGTGCCGCCGGCGACCGCCCGCCGTGGCGCCTACATCGCCAGCAACGTGGTCATGATGCCGTCGTTCGTCAACATCGGCGCCTACGTCGACTCCGGCACCATGGTCGACACCTGGTCGACGGTCGGCTCCTGCGCCCAGATCGGCAAGAACGTCCACCTGTCGGGCGGCGTCGGCATCGGTGGCGTGCTCGAGCCGCTGCAGGCCAACCCGGTAATCATCGAGGACAACTGCTTCATCGGCGCCCGCGCCGAGGTGGCTGAGGGGGTGATCGTCGAGGAGGGGGCGGTGATCTCGATGGGCGTCTACCTCGGCCAGAGCACGCGCATCTATAACCGCGCGACCGGCGAAATCACTTACGGCCGCGTCCCGGCCGGCGCGGTGGTGGTCTCCGGCACCCTGCCGTCGAGCCAGGGCGACTGCAGCCTCTACGCCGCCATCATCGTCAAGCAGGTCGACGCCCGGACGCGCAGCAAGGTCGGCATCAACGAGCTGCTGCGCAGCGACTGATGCCGACGCTCTACGGCATCCGCACCTGCGACACCGTGCGCCGTGCGCGCCGCTGGCTCGACGACCACGGCGTCGCCTACGCCTGGCACGACCTGCGCACCGACGGCCTGCCGCCGGCGACCCTCGACCGCTGGCTGGCGCAGGTCGGCGACGCAGTGCTGGTCAACCGCCGCGGCCGCACCTGGCGCGCGCTGCCGCCGGCCGAACGCGAGGGGCTCGACGCCGCGGCGCTGCGCGCGCTGCTGCTGGCCGAGCCGACCCTGATCAAGCGCCCGGTGGTCGAGGACGGCGACGACCTCGTCGTCGGCTTCGACGCCGCGGCCTGGGCCGCGCGCTTCGCCGGCCGCGGAGCCGGCGCATGAGCGCGACCCTGGAGCTGGCCCGCGAACTGGTCGCGCGGCCGTCGGTGTCGCCCGCCGACGGCGGCTGCCAGGAACTGCTCGGGGCGCGCCTGGCGGCGCTCGGCTTCACCGTCGAACCGCAGCCGTTCGGCGCCGTCAGCAACCTCTGGGCGCGGCGCGGCAGCGCCGCCCCGCTGCTGGTCTTCGCCGGCCACACCGACGTCGTCCCGACCGGGCCCGAGGAGGACTGGGCGACGCCACCGTTTACGCCGACGGTGCAGGACGGCGAGCTGCGCGGCCGCGGTGCCGCCGACATGAAGGGCAGTCTGGCGGCCATGGTCACCGCCACCGAGGCGTTCGTCGCCGCCCGTCCCGACCACGCCGGCTCCATCGGCTTCCTGCTGACCAGCGACGAGGAGGGCCCGGCGGTCGACGGCACGGCGCGCGTGGTCGAGACGCTGCAGGCGCGCGGCGAGGCCATCGACTGGTGCCTGATCGGCGAGCCGACCTCGGCCGCCCGCTTCGGCGACACGGTCAAGATCGGCCGCCGCGGCTCGCTGTCGGCGACCCTGACCGTCCACGGCTGCCAGGGCCATGTCGCCTACCCGCACCTGGCCGACAACCCGCTGCACCGGCTGGCGCCGGCGCTGGCCGAACTGGTGGCCAGCGAATGGGACCAGGGCAACGCCCACTTCCCGCCGACCACCTTCCAGGTCTCCAACATCCACGCCGGCACCGGCGCCGAGAACGTCATCCCCGGGCGGCTGGAGTTGCTGTGCAACTTCCGCTTCTCGACCGAGCTCGATGCCGCCGCCCTGCAGGCGCGGGTCGCCGCGGTGCTGGCGCGCCACGACGTGCCGCACGACATCGTCTGGCGGCTGTCGGGCAACCCGTTCCTCAGCACCCCCGGCCCGCTGACCGCGGCGCTGGGCGCGACCCTGCAGGAGCTGACCGGCTACGCCCCCGAGCTGTCGACCAGCGGCGGCACCTCCGACGGCCGCTTCATCGCCCCGACCGGAGCCGAGGTGGTCGAGTTCGGGCCGCTCAACGCCACCATCCACAAGCTCGACGAGCGCGTCGCGGTCGCCGACCTCGAGGCGCTGCACCAGGTCTACCGCGGCGTGCTCGAACGCCTGCTGGGCTGAGAGCCCGTGAACGCATCACCACGCCTGCTGCGCGCGCTCCTGATCGCCGGGACCCTGCTGCTCGCCGGCTGCGGCGGCGGCCCGGAGCAGGCGGCGCTGGCGCCCGACGCCACCCTGCTCGCCTTCGGCGACAGCCTGACCGCCGGCACCGGCGCCCGGGCGGACGCCGCCTACCCGGCGGTGCTCGACGGCCTGCTCACCCAGCGGGTGATCAACGCCGGAGTGCCAGGCGAGACCACCGCCGGCGGGCTGGCGCGGCTGCCCGCGGCGCTGGCGACCCACCGCCCGGCGCTGGTGCTGCTCTGCCTCGGCGGCAACGACCTGCTGCGCAAGCTCGACCCGGCGCAGGCCAAGGCGAACCTGGCGGCGATGATCCGGATGATCCACGCCAGCGGCGCCCAGGTGGTGCTGCTCGGGGTACCGGAATTCGGCCTGCTGCGGCTGACGCCGCCGGCCTTCTACGGCGAACTGGCAGAGGAGTTCGCCCTGCCCTACGAGGGCGAGGCGCTGCCGCGCATCCTGGGCGACCGCGCGCTCAAGGCCGACCCGATCCACCCCAACGCCGCCGGCTACCGCAAGCTGGCCGCGGCGGTCCATGCCCTGCTGCGGGAGTCCGGCGCGATCGAGTAGCGGGCCGCCGCCGGGACCGGCTCAGCGCTCGAGGAGAGAGCGTAGCGTCCGCTTGGCAGAGCGCGCACCGCCCAGCGCAGCGATCGGACTACGCAGTAGATTTCTTCTCACTGCTGTCCCATAAACGAACAGCGTCAATAGTTTCAAATCGCTGGCATGCAGTGGTTCTTCAACGTGCGGTGAAGATCGATGCCATGAAAAACCGCATCAGTGCGTCCCTTCTCCCCTAGGGAGAAGGATGAGGGGATCGAAAAATCAGGGGGTTGTCCAGATCTGCACCCCTCACCCCAACCCTATCCCCGAGGGAGAGGGGTTTATGGGACAGCAGTGATTTTTTCTCAGGCTCTCAGCGCGCCTTCTGCGCGACCCGGTCGCGCAGGTAGACCGGCAGCGCCTGGTCGGCCGGCAGCGCCCCTCCGGCCGCCAGCCGCGGCGCAGCCAGCCGGGCCACGGCGCCGGCATGAGGGAAATGCGACCCGTCGCTGGCCGCCAGCGCCGCGCCCAGGCGCTTCTGCAGCACCTCGGCGTAGGTGGCCCAGCCGCTGCCGGCGCCGAACCAGCCGCTGCCGTCGGGCGCCGGCACGGCGTCGGGCGGGCAGACCCGTTCCTCTCCGGCCGGCACGACCAGGCCGTCGTCGCCGGCGACAAAGGCGCCCCAGTAGACCTCGCCCATGCGCGCGTCGATCGCCGCCAGCACCCGCGCGTGACCGGCGTCGGCGGCCTGTTGCGCCAGCGCCGCCAGCGACGACACCGGCACCACCGGCAGGCCGGCGGCGAAGGCCAGCCCCTGCGCCATGCCGGCGGCGATACGCACGCCGGTGAAGCTGCCCGGGCCGCGGCCGAAGGCGACGGCGTCGAGGTCGGCCAGCGCCAGGCCGGCGCCGTCCAGCAGCGACGCGACCATCGGCAGCAGCAGGCGCGCGTGTTCGCGCGGCGCCAGCTCGAAGCGCTCCTCCAGCCGCGCGCCGTCGAGCAGCGCCGCCGAGCACGCCTCAGTGGCGGTGTCGAGCGCCAGCAGCCGGCTCATGCGCTCCCTTCCGCCGCGGCCGGCGACGTGTCGGCGGCAAAAAACCGGGCCGCCGCCGCGGCGTCGCGGGTCACCGGCATCGGCGGCAGGCTGGCGAGGAACTTGCGGCCGTAGCTCTTGCTGAACAGCCGCGGGTCGCAGAGCGCCAGCACGCCGCGGTCGTCGACGTCGCGGATCAGCCGGCCGACCCCCTGCTTGAGGGCGATGACGGCGTTGGGCAGCTGCTGCTCCAGGAACGGGTTGCCGCCGGCGGCGCGCAGGGCGTCGCCGCGCGCCTGCAGCACCGGGTCGTCCGGTGCGGCGAACGGCAGCTTGTCGATGATCACGCAGGAGAGCGCCTCGCCGCGCACGTCGACCCCCTCCCAGAAGCTGCTGGTGCCGAGCAGCACGGCGTTGCCGAGAGTACGGAAGCGCTCCAGCAGCTCCGCCCGCGGCGCCTCGCCCTGGACCAGCAGCGGGTAGCGCAGGTCGTCGGCCAGCCGCGCCGCCGCCTCTCGCAGGGCCCGGTGGCTGGTGAACAGCAGGAAGCAGCGCCCGCCGCTGGCCTCGATCAGCGGCCGGGCGACCGCCAGCACCCCCTCGCCGTAGGTCGGGTCGCGCGGGTCCGGCAGGCCGCGCGGCACGTAGAGCAGCGCCTGGCGGGCGAAATCGAACGGGGACTCCCACTGATGGGTGGCGGCGTGGTCGAGGCCGAGGCGGCGGGTGTAGTGGCTGAACGAGTCGCCCACCGCCAGGGTCGCCGAGGTGAAGATCCACGCCCCCGGGTAGCGCGCCATCTGCTGCTGCAGCGGCTCGGCGATCTCCAGCGGGGTGCGGTTGAGGACGAAGCCGCGGGCGTAGGTCTGCACCCAGCGCACCGCGCCGTCGGCCTCCTCGCCAAGCTGTTCGAGCAGCACGGCGCTGTCGGCGGCGCGGCGGGCACACGACTCCAGCCCCTTGCCGCGCCCCGCCTCCGCCTCCAGGGTGGCGCCCAGCGCCGCCAGGGCGTCGTGCAGGGCGTTCAGAGCATCGGTCGCGGCGGTGCGGCCGAACAGCGTCGCCCAGGCCGCGCGCCGCTCGCCCTCGCCGAGGGCCAGGCGCAGGTCGGCCACCCCCTTCTCCAGGCCGGCGGCGAGGTCGCGCAAGGCGGTCGAGTCGGGTGCCTCGGAGAGCTGCGCCGCGACCGTGTCGCGTGCCAGACCGAGCAGCTGGTGGGTCGACAGGGTGTCGCCGAAAAAGCGGCCGGCGATCTCCGGCACCTGGTGCGCCTCGTCGACGATCCACGCCTCGGCGTCGGGCAGCAACTCGCCGAAGCCGCTGTCGCGCAGCGCCATGTCGGCGAACAGCAGGTGGTGGTTGACCACCAGCAGGTCGACCGTCTGCGCCTGGCGCCGGGCGCGCACCAGGAAGCAGTCGCCGTAATCCGGGCACTCCTGGCCGAGGCAGTTGTCGGCGGTCGAGGTGACCAGCGGCCAGATGCGCGACTCCTCGGCGATGCCGGTCAGTTCGGCGACGTCGCCGGAGCGGGTGCGCCCGGCCCAGTCGCGGATGGCGGTGGCCTCTCCCGCCTGTTCGCGCGAGCGGAAGCGGCCGGCGGCCAGGTGCTGCTGCAGCCGGTAGCGGCACAGGTAGTTGGCCCGCCCCTTGAGCAGGGCGGCGCGCAGCGGCACGTCGAGGGCGCGGCGCACCAGCGGCAGGTCGCGGTGAAACAGCTGGTCCTGGAGGTGGCGGGTGCCGGTCGAGATCACCACCTTGCGCCCGGAGAGCAGCGCCGGAACCAGGTAGGCGAAGGTCTTGCCGGTGCCGGTGCCGGCCTCGGTCACCAGCACCTCGCCTGCCGCCAGGGCATCGGCCACGGTGCGCGCCATCTCCTGCTGCTGGCGGCGCGGGGCGAACCCCGCCAGCAGGCGCGCGAACGGGCCGGTGGCGCCGAGCAGTTCCCCGGGGTCGGCCAGGATCATCGCGCCGTCTCGTACCGGGCCGCGCGCGCCTCGGCCTCGCGCGCGCCGGCGACGTTGCCGGCGCGACGTCGCGCCTCGGCGATCAGGCGCCAGTTGCGCAGCCGCAGCGGCGCGCTGTCGCCGGCCATACTGTTGGACTTGGCGGCGAACTGCTCGGCCTGCTGCGGCCGCCCCTGGTCGAGGCGCACGGCGGCGAGGTGCTGCCACAGGTAGGGGTTGGTCGGCTCGATGCGCAGCGCCCGCTCCAGCCCGGCCGCCGCCTGGTCGTGCTGACCCGCCGCCCATTGCCGGCGCACCTCGCGCAGCAGGTCGTCGACCGCGGCGGTGCGCACCAACGGCGCGGTGATCGCCACCGGCGGCAGCGGCTCCGGCGCGCCGGACCGGGCCTCGGGCGTCAGCGGCCGCGGCACCCCGGTCGCCGGGTCGGGCGCCGGCACGGCGATCACCGAGACCGACGGGTCCGAGGGCGCTGCCGACTCCAACGCGGGGTCGGCCGGCGCCGACTGCGGGCCGCTGGTGCGCGACTCCACCGGCGCCATCCGGCCCGGCGCGGCGCAGCCGGCCAGCAGGGACATCACGAGCAGCGCGCTGCTCCATTGCAGATTCTGTTTCATCGCCACAAACCTCTGATCCAGTCCACGACTCCTCGACCGCGCTCGACCCGCTGCCCGCACGGGCTCGCCTCGGGCGGCAACGCCGCCGTCGCCAGCGGCAGCTGCACCGCGTCGGGACACCCCTCGGCGCTGCGCCGCGGCGGATCGAACTCCAGCCACGCCAGCTGCATCCCCTCGGGCGGCAGCAGCGTCAGCGGCGTCGTCTCCAGGCCGGCGAAGACCCGCCCCCAGAGGCGCAGTGCCCCGGTCGCCCCGGTCAGGCCGATCGGCGCATTGTCGTCGCGCCCGATCCAGGCGACGGCGACATGTTCGCCACTGTAACCGGCAAACCAGCTGTCGCGCAGGTCGTCGGTGGTGCCGGTCTTGCCCGCCACCCCGAGGGCGGCGACCGGCGCGGCCAGGGCGCGCGCCGTGCCGCTGCGCACCACCTCCTGCAGGACGTAGGTGAGCTGGTAGACGACGGCCGGGTCGATGCGCTGCTCGACGGTCAGCGGGTAGCGCTGCAGCTCGGTGCCGTCGGCGGCGACCACCTCGCGGATCGCCCGCAGCGGCGTGAAAAAGCCGTTGCCGGCCAGCGTCTGGTAAAGCTGCACCACCTCCAGCGGCGACATCTCGAGCGCCCCGAGCAGCAGCGACGGGTAGGGCCGCACCGGCCGGCGCAGGCCGAGCCGTCCGAGCGCGTCGACCACCCGCGGCAGGCCGATCTCCAGGCCGAGGCGCGCCGTGGCCTGGTTGTAGGAGTGGGCCAGCGCCTGGTAGAGCGGCACGTGGCCGTGGCTCTGGCGGTCGTAATTGTCCGGCGCCCACAGGTCGCCGTTGTCCAGGGTCAGCTGGAACGGGGCGTCGTCGATGGCGGTCGCCAGGGTGTAGCCGCGTTCCAGCGCCGCCAGGTAGACCGCCGGCTTGACCAGCGAGCCGATCGGGCGCACCGCGTCGATGGCGCGGTTGAAGCCGGCGTAGTTCGCCCGCCGGTCGCCGCTGACGGCGAGCACCTCGCCGCCCTCGCTGCGGGTGACGACCACCGCTGCCTGGAGCTGGTCGGCCGGCAGCTGGCGCGCCTGTTCCAGCGCCGGCAGCTCGCGCGCCACCGCCGCCTCGACCCCGGCCTGCACCAGCGGATCGAGGGTGGTGAAGATACGCAGGCCTTCGTTGCGCAGGTCCTCGTCGCGGTAGTCGCGGCGCAGCTGGCGGCGCACCAGGTCGAAAAAGGCCGGGTAGCGTACCGCCGCCACCCCGCGCTCCCGGGTGACGCCGAGCGGCGCCCGCCGCGCCGCCTCGGCGCGGCGGGCGTCGATCAGGCCGCGCTCATGGAGGGTGGTGATGATGCGGTCGCGGCGCTCGCGCGCTCGCTCCGGGTTGCGCCGCGGGTCGTAGTAGGAGGCGCCGCGCAGCAGGGTCACCAGCAGCGCCACCCGCGGCAGGTCGAGCTGCTCCAGCGGCTCGCCGAAATAGTCCAGGCTGGCGCGGCCGAAGCCGTGGATCGAGCGCGGCCCGTGCTGGCCCAGGTAGACCTCGTTGAGGTAGGCCTCGAGGATCTCGTCCTTGGGGTAGCGCAGCTCCAGCAGCAGCGCCATCAGCGCCTCGTTGGCTTTACGCCACAGGCTGCGCTCGGGGGTCAGGAAGAAGTTCTTGACCAGCTGCTGGGTCAGGGTGCTGCCGCCCTGGCTGACGCGGCCGCTGCGCAGGTTGGCCAGCAGGGCGCGGGCGATGGCGGCGGGGTCGACGCCGTGATGGGTGTAGAAGTGGCGGTCCTCGATGGTCAGCAGGGTCTCGATCAGGATCGGCGGCACCTCGTCGAGGCGCACCAGCACCCGGTCCTCGTTGTGCGCCGGGTAGATGCCGCCAATCTCGAGCGGCTCCAGGCGCAGCAGCGACAGCGCCCCGCCCCCGGAGGTCTGGAGGGCGGCGATGCGCCCGCCGGCGAAGCGGACCACCGCGGCCTGCGCTCCCTGCTCGCCGTCGGCAAAGCGGAAGCCGCGGGTGCGCAGCGCCACCGTGTCGCCGTTGCGGGCGTAGCTGCCGGTCGCCAGGGCCCCGCCGGGCGCCTCGGCGTAGCGCAGCAGCCGCAGCTCGCTCTGCAGTCGCGCCGCGGTCAGCGGCAGCCCGGGGAACAGCTCCAGCGGGCGGGCGAAGACCCGTGCCGGCACCGCCCAACGCTTGCCCTCGAACTGGGTGCGGACCTGGTAATCGAGGTAGAACAGGTAGCCGACCGCCAGCGGCGCGCCGACCACGGCGGCCCAGAAGGCGAACCTGACCAGCCGCCAAAGCAGGCGACGCGGTCGCCGTGCAGGCTGCCGGGAGCGGCGCCGGTTGCGTTTCTTCGGGGGCATCTGAAGGGGCGTTGTCGGGCGTGGCGAAGGCTGCGGTCATTCTACCACCCGGGCGCGACCGGCCGCGCCCGATCGTGGCAGCGCGACCATCTGCTAGGCTGTGGGTTCCGTCGCATGGAGGCCCGCGGGCGATGACCGAATCGACGCTGCTCGAGGCGCTGCAGGATCCGCGCCTGTTCGACCACCCGGTCGCGGCGTTCACCCTGCTCGAGACCCACATCTCCTGGGTGCTGCTGACCGGCCACTACGCCTACAAGATCAAGAAGCCGGTCGACCTCGGCTTTCTCGACTTCTCCACCCTGGCCGCGCGCAAGCACTTCTGCGACGAGGAGCTGCGCCTGAACCGGCGCTTGGCGCCGCGCCTCTACCGCGACGTGGTGCCGATCTGCGGCACGCCCGCGGCGCCGCGGCTGGGCGGCGCCGGCGCGCCGTTCGAGTACGCCGTGCGCATGGTCGAATTCCCGCAGCAGGCCCTGCTCGACCGGGTGCTGGCCGCCGGCGGGCTGACCGCCGAACGGATCGACGCCATGGCCGGCGCCATCGCCAGCTTCCACGCCGGCGCCGCCGTCGCCGGCCCGGAGCAGCCCTACGGCGCCCCCGACCTGGTGTTCCAGCCGGTGCGCGAGAACTTCGTCCAGATCGACCCGCTGCTCGACGCGCCGGCCGAGCGGGCGCGGCTGGAGCGGCTGCGCGACTGGAGCAGCAACCGCTTCCGCGAACTCCAGCCGCTGCTGCAGCAGCGCAAGGCCGACGGCCGCATCCGCGAGTGCCACGGCGACCTGCACCTGGGCAACATGCTCCTCGACGGCGCCACGGTCACCGCCTTCGACTGCCTGGAGTTCAGCCCGCCGCTGCGCTGGATCGACGTCCAGAGCGACCTCGCCTTCCTGCTGATGGACCTGCGCGAACACCGCGCCGAGGCCCGCGCCCAGCGGCTGCTCGACGGCTACCTGGCGCTGACCGGCGACTACGACGGCCTCCCCCTGCAGCCCTTCTACCAGGTCTACCGCGCCCTGGTGCGGGCCAAGGTGGCGGCCATCCGGCTCGGCCAGTCCGGCGGCGACAGCGGCGAGCTGCACGCCTACCTGGCGCTGGCCGACCGGCTGCGCCAGCCGCGGTCGCCGTTCCTGCTGCTCACCCACGGCCTCTCCGGCAGCGGCAAGAGCCACATCAGCCAGCAGCTGCTGGAGCGGCTCGGGGCGCTGCGGCTGCGCTCCGACGTCGAGCGCAAGCGGCTGCTCGGGCGCGCCGCCGACAGCGCCACCGACGAGGCGGCCAAGGGGGCGGTCTACGGCCGGGAACTGACCCTGCGGACCTACGCCCGGCTGGCCGAACTGGCGCGCACGGTGGTCACGGCCGGCATGCCGGCGATCGTCGACGCCACCTTCCTCCGGCGCGACCAGCGCGCCCCGTTCGCCGCCCTGGCGCAGGAGCTGCGCGTCCCCTTCGCGATCCTCGACATCCGCGCCCCGGACACGCTGCTCGAGCAGCGCGTCGCCCGGCGTGCCGCGGCCGGTCGCGACCCGTCCGAGGCCGACGTCGACGTCATCGCCCGGCAGCGGGCCACGGCCGAGCCACTGACGGCGCAGGAGCAGGCCTGCGCGCTGGCGGTCGACGGCGCCGCGCCCGATCTCGACCGGCTGGTCGAACGGCTGGAGGGGATCACCCGGTAGGAAGTGTGGCCTACGGAGCGGTCAGGCCGGGCAGTTCAGAGCTCTCACGCCTGCGCGCTCGGCCGCGCGGCGAGTTGGTCGTACCAGCGCTGCAGGTGGCGGTGGCTCGGCTCGGGCTTCAGCTTCGCCCAGCGGGCGAAATCGACGCAGACGAAGGCGGTGATGTCGGCCACGCTGTAACTGCCGCCAGCGACGTAGGGCACCTCCCCGAGGCGGGCGTCGAGGTCGTCGAAGAACTGGCGGGTGCGCTGGCGGCCGCGCTCGGCCAGTTCGGGCAGTTGCGGGTAGTCGACCATGCCGGTCAACGCCCGGTCCTTGAACGCCGGGCTGCTGTTGCGCACCGCCTCGGCGACGGCACGGAAACCGTCCTCCTCCATCGCCCGGTTCCACATCTCGATCAGCGCCCGGCTCTTGGCATCGTGGCCGTGCAGCGACGGGTTCGGGTAGAGCGCCTCGAGGTAGCGGCAGATCACCGCCGCCTCGCCGATGCAGGTGCCGTCGTCGAGTTCCAGCACCGGCACGACGCAGCGCGGATTGATGGCACGGAACGGCGCTTCGCGCTCCTCACCCCGAGCCAGGTCGACCTGCACGGTCTCGACCTCGAGCCCCTTTTCCGCCAGGAAGATGCGCACCCGACGCGGGCTCGGGGCGGGGGCGTAGTCGTAGAGCTTCATGTCGAGGACTCCGTACGTCGTGCGGTCGGCGTCAGGCCCCGGTTGCCGCCACCGGCTCGAACAGGCCGTGGCCCTGCTGCAGGCAGTAGGCCAGCCACTTGCCGAGAAAACGGTTGAAGCGCCACTTGCGGGTCATGGCCGAGTGGCGCAGCGAGCACCAGCCGGTACGGCCGTTGGGGCCGGGTTCGCGCACCGCCAGCACCTCGGCCATGCGCGCGTCGTGGTAGATGCGCACCTGCACCTCCGGCTCGGCCTGGCGGGTGCCGTCGATCTCGAGCGCGTAGGTCAGCACCAGCGTGGTGGTGTAGGCCGACTGGTCGAGCACTTCCAGATGGAGATCCGGCACCGCCACGGCGCGCGAGACACTGCGGCCGCGCAACTGGCGCAGGCCCGGCACCAGGAACAGCAGGCGCTGGTAGTTGCGCTCGTATTCGCGCATCAGGCGGTCGAGCCGGCTGCGCGGCGCGAAGCGCGCGAGGACCTCGGCCTGATCGACGATCGCATCCATGGTGCTGCCCGTTACCCCGTGCTGAAGTGGCCTTGCCTGACTGAACTTACGGCTTCGCCGACCATCCCGCAAGCCGGTCCGGGTCCGTGCAAAATGGCCGTTTTCGTGCTAACGGGGGCGACCGCGGCGGACCCGAGAGGCCGGCGTCCACGCCCACCTGATGCGGGGTATAATGTCTCGGTTATGCCGGTGCCGGTGTCGTTCCAGGGCGACGCCCGCACCTGCCAGCCGCTGCCGTCCGGCCGCCACGCGCGGCCTCCGGCGGACCACGAACCACCATCACCGTTCCGGGAAGGGTCGCCCGCCCGGGCACAGGGAGCGCGGTCGCAGACCGTGGCCAGCCAGCGATGAACATGACCACCCACAAGCTCGAAAACCTCAACATCGCCGCCTTCCGCGTGCTGGTGTCGCCCGAGGCGCTGCACGAGCAGATCCCGGCCAACGAACAGGCGGCCGTCACCGTCGAGGCGGGGCGCGACGCCATCCGGGCGATCCTCGACCGCCGCGACCCGCGCCTGCTGGTGGTGGTCGGCCCGTGCTCGATCCATGACCTGGCCGCGGCCAGAGAGTACGCCACCCGGCTCAAGCGGCTGCACGACGAACTCGGCCAGACGCTCTACATCGTCATGCGCGTCTACTTCGAGAAGCCGCGCACCACGGTCGGCTGGAAGGGCTTCATCAACGACCCCCACCTGAACGACTCGTTCGCCATCGAGGAGGGGCTGGCCAAGGCGCGCGAGCTGCTGGTCTGGCTGGCCGAACTGGGCCTGCCGACCGGGACCGAGGCGCTCGACCCGATCAGCCCGCAGTACCTCGCCGACCTCTTCGCCTGGGCGGCGATCGGCGCCCGCACCACCGAGTCGCAGACCCACCGCGAGATGTCCAGCGGCCTGTCGACCCCGATCGGCTTCAAGAACGGCACCGACGGCAACCTCGACGTGGCGATCAACGCCCTGCAGTCGGCGGCCGCACCGCACGCCTTTCTCGGCATCAGCCCGTCGGGCCAGGTGGCGGTGGTCGAGACCCGGGGCAACCGCTACGGCCACGTCATCCTGCGCGGCGGCCACGAGCCCAACTACGACTCGGTCAGCATCGCCCTGACCGAGCAGGCGCTGGCCAAGGCCGGCATGAGCCAGAGCATCATCGTCGACTGCAGCCACGCCAACTCGCACAAGAACCACGAACTGCAGCCGCTGGTGGCGATGAACATCGCCAACCAGATCCAGGAGGGCAACCGCTCCATCGTCGGCCTGATGCTGGAGAGCAACCTGCACGCCGGCAACCAGAAGATGACCGCCGACCCGGCCGACCTGCGCTACGGCGTCTCCATCACCGACGCCTGCATCGACTGGGAGACCACCGAACAGCTGTTGCGCGACATCGCCGCCAAGCTGGCCGCGACCCTGCCCGCGCGCCTGGCCTAGCCCGGATATCTCACCAGTATCCCGGGAGCTGGCGCGGTGCGCAGCCGGCCTGGCGCCGCTCTGGAGCGAAAGGGGTAGCCAAGCTACCCCTTGAGTGAAGAGCAAGCCAGGGCGAGCGAGCAACCGCCAGAACCGGGATAGGCCCACGGCGGGAACCGGGTGTGTCGTTCGGAAATGGCACAACCGCATCCATTTCGCTCAGCCTGTCATTCACTTACGGCCCAGCCGTTGGCCGACTGGTGAGATATCCGGGCTAGTCAGGCGGCCGGGCGCCGCCGCAGGCGCGCGGCGATCAGGGCGTCGAGCATCAGCTGCAGGAAGTGGAAGACGATGCAGACCACCAGCGCGCCGGCGATCGGCGCGTTGAGCGCGGTCAGCACGCCGATGGCCACCGGCAGGGTCTTCTGCGAGACCACGAACAGCAGCGCGATGCGCTCGCCCGCGGCCAGGCGCAGGCCGCGCCCGCCGGCCGCGCACAGCAGCAGCAGGCTGCCGTGGACCAGCAGCGCGCCCAGCACCACCAGGGCGAAGGCGCCGGCGGTCAGCTCGAACAGGGTCGCGCTCGAGGCCGACATCGACATCCACACCGTGACGATGATGCACGCCGACGGCACGTAGCGGACCCAGCCCGGCGCCGGCCGCCCGCGCCAGCGCCGCAGCAGCGCGCCGAGGACGAACGGCAGCAGCACCACGGTCAGCAGCCGTGCGAGCAGCGGCCACGGCGACACCGCCACCTCGCCGCCCAGCTCCAGGGTCAGGCCGAGCACGAACGGGATGGTGAAGATGCCGGCCAGGTTGAGCAGGATGGTCAGCAGCATCGCCCACAGGGTGTGGCCACCGGCGTTCTCGGTCAGGATCACCCCCGAGGAGAGGGTCGGCGGCATGCTCGCCATCACCACCAGGCCGAGCGCGGCCGACGCCGGCAGGCCGAGCAGCACCGCCGCGCCGAGGCCGAGGAACGGGCTCAGCAGCAGGCCGACGACCACGCCGAAGGCCAGCACGCCGACGAAACGCCGGCGCAGCGCCAGCCGGTCCAGCCGCGTCTGGTAGCCGTTGACCAGGAAGATCAGCGGCACCAGGCCGAGCACCAGGCCGGTGCCGTTGAGTACGCTGCCGGGCTGCGGCGCCAGCAGCGCCAGGACGATGGCCAGCACCAGGCCGGCGGGGAGAAACCACTGCTGCACGTGCGTCGGGGTCCCGGGGTCGCGGAAAGCGCCGCATTCTACGCCCTGCTAACGGCACCCGGCGACCGCGGCGGCCGGGCCGCTGCTGCGCGGCTATGCTAGAAAGGTTTTCGGCAAGCGGCGGCGCAGCGATGTTCAACCCACGGCACTCCCTGTTCTGGATGGCGGTCACCCTGGCGCTGGTCGCCGGCGTCTGCGCCCTCCTCTACCCGTCGCTCGAGGCCGCATTTTTCGCCAACTGGGGCTTCAACTCGCTGATCCTCGGCGTGCTGGTGCTCGGCGTCGCGATCAACCTGCAGCAGGTGCTGGCGCTGGAGGTCGAGATCAACTGGATCAAGCTGTTCCGGACCGGCCAGACCGGCATCTCGGTGGCGGTCGAGCCGCGCCTGCTGCGGCCACTGGCGGTCCACCTGAGCGGGCGCATGAAGGACCGCTTCCGCCTGTCGGCGCACGCCCTGCGCACCATCCTCGACGGCATCCGCTCGCGCCTCGACGAGGCGCGCGAGATCTCGCGCTACATGGTCGGCCTGCTGATCTTCCTCGGCCTGCTCGGCACCTTCTGGGGCCTGCTCGAGACCATCTCGGCGGTGGCCACGGTGATCGCCGGGCTGGAGGTGACGGCACAGGAGGTCGAGACCGTCTTCGCCGAGCTCAAGGCGGGGCTGGCCGGGCCGCTGTCGGGCATGGGCACGGCCTTCAGCTCATCGCTGTTCGGCCTCGGCGGCTCGCTGGTGCTCGGTTTTCTCGACATCCTCGCCGGCCACGCCCAGAACCGCTTTTTCAACGGCCTCGAGGAGTGGCTGTCGGGGGTCACCCAGCTGATCGACGAGCCGGGCAAGGGCCAGGCGGAGAGCGCGCAGCCCGTCGTCACGGCGCCGCTGATCGAGCCGTACGACGACCGCATCGACCTGCTGGCCGCCGAGATCCGCGAGACCCGCGAGCTGCTGCGCGAGACCCTGCGCGAGCGTGACCCCGGCAAGCACGACTGAGCGCCCGTGACCGCCTCACCGCGCCAGCCGCGACGCCCCCTGGATGCCCCCGGTCGCGTAGCGGAACCCCCCGGAAGTGCTTACGTGGCGGGGCCGGGCGCGGCCCTGGAGCCTCTCCGCACCCTGCGACATGGCGCGACGGCGGGCCGCGCTGGCTCCGGCCCTGAGGACTGACGCGCATGGCCAGCAGCGCGCGCAGCCGCCGCACCATCGACATCTGGCCGGGCTACGTCGACGCCCTGGCGGCGCTGCTGATGGTGCTGATCTTCGTGCTGCTGGTGTTCGTCGTCGCCCAGGCGCTGCTGACACGCACGGTGTCGCTGCAGGACCTGGAGCTGACCTCCCTGCACCGGCAGATCGCCGAGCTGACCCGCGACCTCGGCCTCGCCGAGGAGGCCAACCGCGCCCTGGAGGAGAAGACCAATGCCCTGTCGACGCTGATCTCCGAACTGATGGGCGACAAGGTCGAACTCGACGCCCAGGTCGAGGAACTCGGCGGCGCCAACGCCGCCCTGGCCGCCGACCTGGCCGAGCGCGACCGCCGGCTGGCCGCGCTGGAACAGGACCTCGGCGGCCTGCGCGCGGCGCGCGCCGCGCTCGAGGCCGAGACCGCCGCCCTCGACGAGGCGCTGACCGGCAGCCGCGACCAGGCCACGGCCCTGACCGGGCAGCTGCAGCGAAGCGAGGCGGCGCTGGACGAGGAGCGGCGCATCTCGGCGGCGGCGCGCGACGAGCTGGCCCTGCTCAACCGCCAGGTGCTGGAACTGCGCCGGCGGCTGGAGGAGATCGCCACCGCGCTGGCCGCCGCCGAGGCGGTCAAGCAGGAGCAAGCCGGCAAGATCGAGGACCTCGGCAAGCGCCTCAACATCGCCCTGGCGCGCGAGGTCAACCGCCTCGCCCGCTACCAGTCGGAGTTCTTCGGCCGCCTGCGCGAGGTGCTCGGCGAGAGCCCGGACATCCGCGTCGTCGGCGACCGCTTCGTCTTCTCCTCCGAACTGCTGTTCGCCTCCGGCACCGCCGATCTCGGCGTCGACGGCCGCCAGCAGCTGGTGCGCTTCGCCGCCACCCTGCGCGACCTGGCGCGGCGCATCCCGGACGACCTCGACTGGGTGCTGCGGGTCGACGGCCATACCGACCGGGTGCCCATCAGCAACGAGCGCTACGCGTCGAACTGGGAGCTGTCGACCGCGCGCGCGCTGTCGGTGGTGCGCTTTCTGATCGACCAGCAGATCCCGCCGCGGCGCCTGGTCGCCGCCGGTTTCGGCGAACACCACCCGCTCGACCCCGGCGCCACGCCGCAGGCACTGGCACGCAACCGCAGGATCGAGTTCAAGCTGACCGCGCGGTAGGCGCCCGCCTCGGCCCGACACGGCGTCGCCCGAGGTACGGCCGCATCGCGGTCGAGGACCGCTCCTACAGGCACCGCACCCTGTAGGAGGGCCACTCTGGCCCGATACGGCGTCGCGTGAGGCACGACCGGATCGGCCGGGGGCCGCTCCTATAAGGCGCCCTCCCCGGTAGGAGCCCCGCCTTTATGCCTTCCGTATACCCGGACCGATGCGGAATGCCGGATCCAGGGGTGGAGGAACGGTGGCGAACGCGTCCCGATCGCAGGCGCCCGGCCCACCGGGCCGGTGCAGCGGGTGACCGCACCGTGCAGCGGCCGGCCAGCCCGAGGCGACCATCAGCAGACGTTGCGCTTGCGGAACGCCGCCACCTCTTCGACCGCCCTGGCGAGTTGCGCGCCGCTCCAGACGTCGACGTCGCTGTCGTCATCGAGGTAGGCGTCGGTGAAGTCCTGGGCGAACGCGACGTGACCGTCGTAGGTGTCGTAGTAATGCCCGTGCTCGCGAACCCAGGCGTGCCAGATCGCCGTGTCGATGGTGGCGGAGAGGTCGAGCTCCTCGTGGAGCACCTCGCGCCAGTCCGCCTCTTCGGTGTCGAAGACCTGCCAGAGGTCCTGGCACTCGACCCACTCGCGGTCGCCGTCGGGCAGTTTGCCGAGAACGTCCAGGACCAGGCATTCGAAGAACATCAGCAGCGGGTTGTCGCGGTAGCGCGGCTCCTTGAGCCAGTCGTCCTGGTCCTGCATGGTCGTCGCTCCGGGTGGTGTCGGGTTCAGGGCCTGCGCAAGAATCACCCGTCGTCGCGAGGTGCCGTCCGGGTGTCCCTGGCCAGGCGCGGGGGTGCACGGCGCGTTAGCCCCGCCAGGTGAGCGCTTTTGAGGGTCCCGGCAACGCCGCCAGGGGCGGTCCGGAGGCGTTGCGGCTGGCGTGGTGACGGTTTCACCGGCGCTCAGCCCTTGGCGGCGATCTTGGCCCAGGAGTCGCGCAGCGCGACGGTGCGATTGAACACCGGCCGCCCCGGCGCGTGGTCGCGGCGGTCGGCGCAGAAGTAGCCGAGGCGCTCGAACTGGAACCGTTCGCCGGGCGCGGCGGCGGCCAGCGCCGGCTCGACGATGGCGCTGACGGTGACCAGGGAGGCGGGGTCCAGGGTCGCCAGCCAGTCGCCCTCCCCCTCGGGGTTGGGCGTGGTGAACAGGCGGTCGTAGAGCCGCACCTCGGCGGTCACCCCCTGGTGCGCCGCGACCCAGTGGATCACCCCCTTGACCTTGCGGTCCTCGGGGTTGCGGCCCAGGGTGTCGGGGTCGTAACTGCAGCGCAGTTCGGTGACGGTCCCGTCGTCCGCCTTGACCACCTCGTCGCAGCGGATGACGTAGGCGTTGCGCAGCCGCACCTCGCCGCCGGTGACCAGGCGCTTGAACTTCTTCGGCGCCTCTTCCATGAAGTCGTCGCGCTCGATCCAGAGTTCGCGGCCGAACGGCACCGGGCGCTCGCCCAGTTCCGGTTCCTGCGGGTGGTTGGCGACCTCGAACTCCTCGGTGCGCCGCTCCGGGTAGTTGGTGATGACCACCTTGAGCGGGTCGAGCACGGCCAGGCGGCGCGGCGCGTGGGCCTCGAGGTCCTCGCGGATGCAGCCTTCGAGGATCTGCAGCTCGACCCGGCTGTCGGCCTTGGTCACGCCGATGCGCTCGCAGAAGTTGCGGATCGACAGCGGCGTGTAGCCGCGCCGGCGCAGCCCGGCCAGGGTCGGCATGCGCGGGTCGTCCCAGCCGTCGACGTGGCCGCCGGCGACCAGCTCGGTCAGCTTGCGCTTGCTCAGCACCGTGTAGTCGAGGTTGAGGCGGGCGAACTCGATCTGCTGCGGGTGGCACGGTGTCTCGAGGGTGTCGAGGAACCAGTCGTAGAGCGGGCGGTGATCCTCGAACTCCAGCGTGCACAGCGAGTGGGTGATGCCCTCGAGCATGTCCGACAGGCAGTGGGTGAAGTCGTACAGCGGGTAGATGCGCCACTCGTCGCCGGTCTGGTGGTGGATGACGCCGTGGCGGATGCGGTAGATCGTCGGGTCGCGCAGGTTGATGTTGGGCGACGCCATGTCGATCCTGGCGCGCAGCACCTTGGCCCCGTCGGGGAACTCGCCGGCGCGCATGCGCGCGAACAGGTCGAGGTTCTCCGCGACGCTGCGCTCGCGGTAGGGGCTGTCGCGCCCGGGCGCGGTCAGGGTGCCGCGGTAGTCGCGGATCTGGTCGGCGGAGAGGTCGCAGACGTAGGCCTTGCCGCGCCGGATCAGCTCGACGGCGAAGTCGTGGAGCGACTCGAAGTAGTTGGATGCGAAGTAGAGCCGCTCCTCCCAGTCGTAGCCGAGCCAGCGCACGTCCTCCTCGATGGCGCGCACGAACTCGATGTTCTCCTTGTGCGGGTTGGTGTCGTCGAAGCGCAGGTTGCACTGACCGCCGAACTCCTCGGCGATGCCGAAGTTGAGGCAGATCGACTTGGCGTGGCCGATGTGCAGGTAGCCGTTCGGCTCCGGCGGGAAGCGGGTGCGGATGCGTTCGTGCCGGCCCGCGGCGAGGTCGGCCTCGATCGCCTGGCGGATGAAATTGCTCTTCCTGGGGCTGCTGCTGTCGGTCATCGTTGCGCTGTCGGGTTCCGGCTGTCCGGGGTCGCGGGTGGCGACCCGTGGTGGTGAATGTCGTTGCCTACTGGATCATGGCCATGTGGGTCGGGCTTCAGCCCGACATCTTCGGTCCATCTTGTCGGACTGAAGTCCGACCTACATCAAGAGTGCCAGCGCCGGCTCGATCGCTGTGGTTGTCGAACCGGTTGCCTTCAGGCCGAAATCCAATGCTGTCCGTAGGCTGCCGTCTCTACACCATTCTTTGTAGGTCGGGCTTCAGCCCGACATCTCCGGCCTGCTTGTCGGACTGAAGTCCGACCTACATCAAAAAGCAAAAAAGCAGCTGCGCCCGTCCGTCTCCTGCACGCCCCGGACTGGCTCGTGTCGGGCTGAAGCCCGACCCACAAGAACAGACGCCGCTACGCCTCGCCCTCGGCCTGCTGCTCGGCGATGAACTCCAGCGCCCGGTCGATGCGCCGCAGGCAGGCGTCGCGCCCGACCAGGTGCAGGGTGACGTCGATGCCGGGGGTGGCGGCGCGGCCGGAGACGGCCACCCGCAGTGGCTGCGCCACCTTGCCCATGCCGAGATCGAGCGCCTGGGCCACCCCCTCGACCACCGCGTGCAGCGCCTCGGGAGACCACGGCTCCAGGGTCGCCAGGGCGGCGCGGGCGCGCTGCAGCGGTTCGACCGCCGCGGCCTTGAAATGCTTCTTGACCGCCGCCGCCTCGTAGTCGGCCGGGTCGCGGTAGAAAAAGGCGCTGATCGCCGCCAGCTCCACCAGCGTCCTGGCCCGCCCCTGCTGGGCGCGCACCACCTCGACCACCGGCGGACCGTCGGCCGGGTCGATGCCGAGCCGGCCCAGGTGCCAGCTCAGTTCGCGCGCCAGGTAGACCGGGTCGGCCTGGGTAATGTAGTGCTGGTTCAGCCACAGCAGCTTGTCGGTGTTGAAGGTCGAGGCCGACTTGTTGACCTGCTCGAGGTCGAACAGCGTGACCATCTCGTCGACCGAGAAGATCTCCTGGTCGCCGTGCGACCAGCCGAGCCGGACCAGGTAGTTGAGCAGCGCCTCGGGCAGGAAGCCCTCCTCGCGGTACTGCATGACGCTGACCGCGCCGTGGCGCTTGGAGAGCCGCGCGCCGTCATCGCCGAGGATCATCGGCACGTGGGCGAACACCGGCACGTTGGCGCCGAGGGCGCGGAAGATGTGCACCTGGCGCGGGGTGTTGCTGATGTGGTCCTCGCCGCGGATGACGTGGCTGATGCGCATGTCGAGGTCGTCGACCACCACCGCCAGGTTGTAGGTCGGCGCGCCGTCGGACTTGCGGATCACCAGGTCGTCGAGTTCGCTGTTGTCCCAGGTGACGCGGCCGCGGATCAGGTCGTCGAAGCCGACGCTGCCCGCGGTCGGGGTGCGGAAGCGGATCACGTGCGGCTGTCCCGGGTCGACCGCGCGGCCGCGGCAGTGGCCGTCGTACTTCGGCTTTTCCTTGCGCTCCATCTGCTTGGCGCGCAGCACCTCGAGCCGTTCGCGCGAGCAGTCGCAGCGGTAGGCCAGTTCCCGGGCCAGCAGGTCGTCGATCACCTCCTGGTAACGGTCGAAGCGCTCGGTCTGGTAGAACGGCCCCTCGTCGTAGGCCAGGCCGAGCCAGGTCATGCCCTCGAGGATGGCGTTGACCGACTCCGCGGTCGAGCGTTCGAGGTCGGTGTCCTCCACGCGCAGCACGAAGCTGCCGCCGGGGCGGCGGGCGTAGAGCCAGGCGAACAGCGCGGTGCGGGCGCCGCCGACGTGCAGGTAGCCGGTCGGGCTCGGGGCAAAGCGGGTGCGGACGGTCATCGGGTCTCTCTCGTCGGCCGGGGCATGGGCTGCCGGGCCGTCCCGGCGGCGTTATCTTAGCAGAGGGGTGCGGCCGCGACGGCCCCGGCGGCAGGCAAATTGACGCCCGCGTCAGGCGGGTCTTAGAATGCCCGCTCCACGCTGCGGGCGATTAGCTCAGCGGGAGAGCACCGCCTTCACACGGCGGGGGTCACTGGTTCAATCCCAGTATCGCCCACCAATCAGACGACCATCCGGACGCCCCCGCCAGGGGGTGTCGTCGTTCCGGGCGACGCCCGGGCGCTACCCGGGCGGGCCAGGGGCCATCGCCTCGCCCCGTCGGCCACCGCCCTCCCCCTCCCCTGCGACCGTTCTGCCACCCTTCCGGGTGGCGTGCACCCGTCAGGGCGCCAACCCCCATGACCGCGGACTACCCGAGGCATCCTGTCACCTACTGGCCTAGACTCGGGGCATCACCGATCGACCCGATCGGAGCCGACAGCGGAGGAGCTCATGTTCGAACCCATCACCATCCCCTACGAAGCGGTCATGCTGTTCAACGTCGTCAAGTTGAAGGAAGGGGTCGACATGGAGGAGGTCGAACTGGCCATGGGCGAGATGTGCAACGTGGTCAAGAACACCTATGGCGACGATGAGGGCGGCTTCATCGCCGGGCAGGTCTTCCGCTACGCGGGATTCGTCTCCAGGGAGGGGTCGATCGGGGCGTCCAAGGCCACCGACGACCACCTGGCCATCGTCACCTACTGGAAATCGTTCGACCAGCACGAAAGGTCGCATGCCGACCGTGCCTTCAAGGAAAAATTCAGCCAGCTCGAACAGTACTGCACCGAGACCTCCGAGGTCGGTTACGAACTGTTGTGGCAGGGGGCGCTTGAATGAGGCCGACCAGGGCCGGGTCGCATGGCGGGCGCTGAAGCGACCCGGTTCGGTGTCTTGTCTTCCGACCGGGCGTCCGGCCTGGGGCGGCCATGGCCTTGGTTGAAGACCGGCTACGGTTTGAATTGAACCAGGCACCTTTAGCGGTCCGTTTCTGAGACGGTACAGCTCAACTGACGAAAGCTCAGGCGCGGATCAGAACACCGGCAAATGAATTCGATGGCGGGGGCGTCAGGAGATGACTTGCGCCGTTTGATCGGTGTCGGCTATTGAATGACACCATTATTCCAGAAAATATATCGGATCTTTTCTCGCCTCCTTTTCCTCTTGATACGACGCCCCATGTCATCTCTTGTGTGTAGTCATAATCCGACATCTCTTGTAATCCATCGCCTACACCAGGGCATTCAGCGGGCGAATTTTTGTTACTAACATAGATACTAATACTTACTGAACTGAACACCTTTGTCAGAGGGCTATATTTCTAATAGTTGGGAATATTTTTATTTCACTCGGGTATCTTGCAGGGTTCAAATAAACCTCTACACTTCGCATTATAGAGCGCTGTTTCCGGACCTTCTTGGATGGCCCTTGTATGAGGGCCTGATTTTTTTGTTGGCAAAGGAGTGCTCGATGCCTGACCAACACTCCCCGCGGCAAAACCGCCTCCTTGCCATGCTGCCGGAGAACGATTACGAGCGTCTGATCCCTGATCTGGACCTGGTCGAGATGCCGTCCGGTGAGGTCATCCATGAGTCAGGCCGTCCATTGCATCATCTCTATTTCCCCACGTCGGCCATCGTGTCCCTGCAGTATGTGACCAAGGATGGTGCGTTGGCAGAGATCGCCGGGGTCGGCAACAGTGGAATGGTCGGCCTATCCGTGTTCACCGGAGGCATGACCACGCCCGACCGTGCCAGGGTACTGTTCGGGGGCTACGCCTATCGAATGCCATCGCAGGTGTTGCGACATGAACTGAATAGTCCGTCAGGCCGTACCGGCGCGTTGCATCGTATATTTCTGCGTTACACCCAGGCGCGGATGACGCAGATCGCACAGACCGTCGCCTGCAATCGTCATCATTCGATAGGAATGCGGCTGTGCCGCTGGTTGTTGTCAAGCCTGGACCGTTCATCGTCGGCAGAACTGATCGTAACGCAGGAAGCGATTGCCGGCGCGCTAGGGGTGCGCCGCGAGGGCATCACAGAAACCATCGGGAAATTGCGGCGAGCCGGATTTATTCATACCCAACGTGGTCACGTCCGTGTACTTGACCGGGCCGGATTGGAGGCACAGACCTGTGAATGCTATCAGGTCATCAAAAATGAATTCGATCGCCTGCTACCCGATGCGAGACCGACACGAGCCGTAGCGCCATGTTGCAGTTCGCATCGGCACAAGCCATCGTCGGGCGGGAAGATTCCCACTGCGTAGAAGATCCGGATCGGGAATAATTGTTTCTAATCACTGCTGTCCCACAATTTTCACGCGAACACGAGCCTCGTCACCGAGCATGAGAGCGGTCACGTTCAGATCAGCGCCCGCGCCGACCAGTGTCTCGACCACCTCGCTGTGTCCATGGTGAGCCGCCAGCATCAAGGCGGTCTGCCCATGCTGATCCCGGGCGTTGATGTTCGCGCCAGACCGAAGCTGCTGCCGCACCCCCTCCATATCGCCGCCCGTGACCACGCGTTCCCAAGTCGCATCCATCTGATGGTTTGTATCCGGCTAATGAACCACTAACTCGCGCCGCCACGAACCAGCCCGCACAGCACTGCATTGTTTTATCGACATCGTGTTCATCGTCTGGTAAGAGACGTGGCACTACGGTCTTCCCAGGACCATGGCCACCCTGAAGTCGCTCCCGAAGGTAGCGGTAAACACTCCCATGACTCCGAGCGTAACAAAGAGAACGGCCAGCACCCAGAATCCTGTGGACATACCTGACAAGGACATCATAAAGGCGACGCTACAGGCAATCAGAATCAGCAAGCTGACAAGCAACAACGTACGCCGCTTCCATGGCGCCGGCCTCGGCTGATAGAACCTCTTGAGCCATTTCTCCAGCGCGTTCACTGCGGTGTCGTGGTCGCTCTGACGGCCAGGCTCAGCTGGGGAAGGCTGCGCAGCGGCCTGATGTTGGCTGGAGTGCCAAGTCAGATTGTCGATATCTGCAAATAAAGCAACCATGATCCAAAGCCCCCAAACGAAAACAATTGGGCGATCAGCAGGGCTTTTGCAAACCTGCTTTGCGCTGCATTAACGCACCCCACCAATACAATGCACGGAAGAGCCAAAAACACCAATAGTTCCCAAAGACTTGGGACCCCCTCGGAAGGGGTGAGAGGCGCAACCAACCCGAACATATAGGTGACCGTTGCAGAAGCTACACCGACACCAATTGCTGTTCTTCGATTCATACTTCCAACATCCCAGCTCACCCGACGCTGGCCGCTGAGTTAATCGTGATCGGGCCACGATTATCCGCTGGATAGACTGGAACCCGTCAACCTCTTCAATCAGGCGGGCCGGTCATCACCTGGTCGATTTTCCAACCGGCGTTTTCCAGTACCAGGCGCACTTCCACCTTGCGCACAGAACCAGGCGCATTGGTACCGACAAGGATCAATGTAACCAAACGTTCGTTCGTTTTCTCGAGACCAGCCACACGGTAATTTTCCATGGTCTGGACATGGAGTCCGATCATGTCGGACATGCGACACAGGGAGTTCGCTTGGCATTCGTCGTTTGTTCGATTCATTGCGTCCGAATAGTACGACCTGAGAGATCGCGTGTTGATGTTTGCAAATAATCTGTTCGCTTTTGCTATCTTCTCTTTTTCAATAAGCGATATCGGTTCCGCAAGATTCAGCCGCTTGAGCTGGGCGTTGTATTGGTCATACAAGCGGATGATGGCGTCATCCTCGGCTGCCTGGATCGGCACGGCTGCCATGAACAGGGCCATGAGGAGAACACGACCATGGAGTTTGATCATTTTCATATCCTGATCTGGCAGACGTTTTTTCAACCGCGAGAAGTCTTCAGCCACGATAATGGACCCTACCCGCAACCCTGGTCGGGACGCTGCCACCACCTTGTTGGGGCGTGCGCACTCCGAACCAGATCCAGCACTCACTCCACTCGTCGAACAGCGCACGCTGCACCTCGATCTCGCGCTCCATGGGTTGACGGAACGGCAGCACCCGCGCTGGACTGGGGCCTGACCCACATTCAACGATTCGATTTCACAAGCTGGGCTATTCGTGATGGAGTTTTACGGTAGGTGCTGTTTTCCCAACGGCGCCAGGAAAGGATTTCAGGCGGGCGGGACACCTTCCTTGATGGTCTGCTTCAGTTGCTCCCGAAATTCGGGTGTGTCCTTGTGGCCGTGGACCGCAACCGCATGCTGCACTGCGATTTCCATCAACTCTTTCTCGCTGTCCGCGGAAATCGCAACCGTGCACTTCGTCTCACTCGGAAATTGCCTACAGTCGACATACTTGCGCGTCATGATTGTCTCCTAGCAACTGGTCAAGTGGAGTTGCAATTGTAGGTATGGTGCCCGGCAACGGCTCGCCCAATGACATCTGAGCCCGGGATCGCCGAAACGGCACCCAACTTCACTTATATACGCTGTCACTGCTGTCCCACAAAATTCACGAAAAAAGGCCTGAAAACCAAGCTGTTTTGATACAATGAATTCACCACAAACCATTGATCAAGCAGAAGGAATTCAGGCCTTGTCACATCATGATACCGTCTT
>Ga0326597_10001079_pt1 | contig 45379 bp, 43 predicted proteins | sample RVTome_12_FD_203789 | JGI IMG/M metagenome (GOLD analysis project Ga0326597, IMG submission 203789) | Soil microbial communities from uranium-contaminated site in the Upper Colorado River Basin, Wyoming, United States - RVT100D185 | ecosystem: Environmental > Terrestrial > Soil > Contaminated >...
TGCCGTCGACGTTCGCCTCGACCGGGCTCGCCAACGCCCGCATCGCGGCCATGCTCCTGTGATGGCCGAACCAGGAATGCTCGAACGGATCGACGCTGCAGCAGGGGCGATTCGGAACCTTGGCGGTGTCCTGCCGCAGACCGCTGTGGTCCTCGGATCGGGGCTCGGCGGACTCGAGGAGATGCTGGCCGACCGGATAGAGATGTCGGTCAGCGAGCTTCCGTACTGGCCGCGTCCACAGGTGATTGGCCACTCCGGACGGCTGGTAGTCGGGACCTTCGCCGGCCGGCGCGTTGCAGTCGTGGGCGGCCGGGTGCACGCGTACGAGGGGCGCGACCCTCGTGATGTCGTCTTCGCCACTCGCGTGATGGGACGGCTGGGCGTGAGACAGCTCGTCTTGACCAATGCCGCCGGAGGAGTGAACGCGGGTTTGAGGCGTGGTGCGCTGATGGTCATCGACGACCATATCAACCTGCAAGGCGCCAACCCGCTCGTGGGCGACAACGACGATCGGCTTGGTCCGCGGTTTCCGGACATGACCGAGGTGTATTCGAGACGGCTGCGAGGTATCGCCGACGAGGCCGCCGCCGCCGTCGGTGTGAGCGTCGCTCACGGTGTCTATGCGGCGCTCCTCGGGCCGAGTTACGAGACGCCGGCGGAAATCCGTTACCTACGGACGATTGGCGTCGACGCCGTTGGCATGTCGACGGTGCTCGAGGCGATCGCGGCACGACACATGGGGCTGGAAGTGCTCGGTCTGTCCTGTATTGCGAACATGGCTGCCGGGGTCTGGCCAGAGCCCCTCGATCACGATGATGTACGGGCGGCAACGCGTCGGGCGCAGGGTCCGTTCGTTGCGTTGTTGGGGGGGATCATTGAACGACTCTGAGTTGATCGGCGCGGCGAGGCTGGCCAGGACGTTCGCCCGTGCCGAGTACTCGTCGTTCAAGGTGGGTGCCGCGATCGAGACCGGTGACGGGGTCATCGTCACCGGCTGCAATATCGAGAACGCGAGCTACGGGCTGACCATGTGCGCCGAACGGGTCGCCGTGTTCAAAGCGCTCTCGGAGGGGCATCGAGCGTTTCGGCGAATCGCTGTCGTGGTCGACCGAGAGTCGCCAGCACCGCCCTGCGGTGCCTGTCGTCAGATCCTCTGGGAGTTCGGTGGAGATCTCGAGGTGGTCCTCGCGAATCTCGAGCGTGAGGTCGGGCGTCACAGACTCAGCGAGTTGCTCCCCCAGCCCTTCGATCGGCGCCTGTTGTAGAGCGCAGGTCGAGGCCGTGTCTGCGCGCTTGTGCGACCGAGCCCAGGCGCGAGCCCGCCGGCAGAGGTGTGGTGTCGTGGGTGCCCGTGTGACAGGGCCAGCCCACGACCGCCGCGGTACAATCGGATGCACATGCTGCCGACCATCGAATGGAACGACGACCGTGTCGTCATGATCGATCAGCGAAAGCTGCCGTCCCGAGAGGTCTATGTCACCTGCACGACCGCGGCAGAGGTGGCCAGGGCGATCAAGGCTATGGTGATCCGCGGCGCGCCGGCGATCGGCGTAGCCGCGGCGATGGGCGTCGCACTTGGGATGCGGCGGAGCAAGGCGACCGGCACCAAACAGTTCGCGACGGAGTTTCAGAAGACCTGTGACCTGATGGCGGCCACTCGGCCGACCGCGGTCAATCTGTTCTGGGCCATCGCTCGAATGAAGCGGACGTTCGGAGAGTCCGCGCAGTCAGGCGCGTCGGTTGACGACATTCGTCGCCGCTTGGACCACGAGGCGATGAGGATTCACGACGAGGATGTGGCCAGCTGTCGGGCGATGGGCGCCCACGGCGCAACGCTCGTGCCCCAGACGGCTCGGATTCTGACCCACTGCAACGCTGGGGCGCTCGCGACCGCCGGCTACGGGACCGCGCTTGGCGTGATTCGTGCCGCCGTTGAGCAGGGGAAGCAGGTGGCCGTGCTGGCCGACGAGACACGGCCCTTCCTGCAAGGCGCACGTTTGACCGCATGGGAGCTCGTCAAAGACGGCATCGATACGACGGTCATCACCGACAACATGACCGCGTCGATGATGCGCCTGGGCCACGTTGACCTCGTGGTCGTCGGTGCCGACCGCATCGCCGCAAATGGAGATGTGGCGAACAAGATCGGTACCTACGGTGTGGCGGTGCTGGCCAAGGAGCACGGCATTCCGTTCTACGTGGCCGCCCCGATTTCCACGGTGGATCTCTCCACTCTGGATGGCAGTCTAATTCCGATCGAAGAGCGGAATGGCCGTGAGGTGACGCACGTAGGGTCGTTTCGTGTGACGCCGGAAGGGGCGAGGATCCGAAACCCCGCGTTTGACGTGACCCCAGCGAAGTTCGTGACAGCGATTGTGACCGAGCGCGGCATTGCGAGGCCTGACTACGAGACATCGTTGGCGGAACTATGTCGTGCACCCGCCTGAGGCGGTCCACGCGCGATCGATGCGCGGGACCCTCGGTGCGGGTGGCGACCGACACGTGGGCTCGCACGGTGAGCGCCTCGCCCGGGTGTCGGATCGGGTAGGGGCGCCGACGTGAGTATGAGCCAGGGATCGAATCACCCGGTCGTGACGGAGATGGTCGTCCTCGGTATCGAAACCTCCTGTGACGAGACAGCGGCAGCCGTGGTCGAAGAGACCGGCAATCCGCTTCACCCCTGGCGGGTCGCGTCGAACGTCGTCGCCTCCCAGACGGAGGTCCATCGACAGTGGGGTGGGGTGGTGCCCGAGTTGTCCGCCCGGCAGCACGTGCGTGACATCTGTCGGGTGGTGGAGGAAGCGTTGGCCGGTGCGGGCAGGGAGTCCTATGACGCGGTCGCGGTGACCCAGGGGCCGGGCCTTGTCGGGTCGCTGCTCGTCGGCCTGTCATTCGCCAAGGCGCTGGCCTGGGCCCGGTCGGTGCCGCTGATTCCCGTGCACCATCTGGCCGGGCACATCGAGTCGCTCGTGCTGGAGGGCGGGGAGATGCCGCTGCCAGCGATCGTGCTCGTGGTGTCCGGAGGGCACACGAGTCTGTACCGGGTGGTCGCTCCAGGCGCGTATGAGCGGCTTGGACGCACCCGGGACGATGCCGCGGGTGAAGCCTTCGACAAGGTGGCGAAGCTGATCGGCCTCGGGTACCCCGGCGGGCCCGGGATCGACCTGGTGGCGCAGCATGGCGACGATCGGGCCGTGCCGCTCCCGAAAGTGCGGCTGACCCACGCTGATCGGAATGCGCCGGAACTGCCAGGCCTTCGCGACTTCAGCTTTAGTGGTCTCAAGACGTCCGTCTCGCGATACGTCAGTGCCCGTCGCGATGAGCGGGGCCTTGGCGAGGGCGACCAGTTGCCGAGACAGCACGTTGCCGACGTCGCGGCGAGCTTCCAGCGTGCGGTGGTCGAGGCTCTGCTCGACCGCCTCTTCGAGGCGGCCGAGTGCTATGGTGCGCGAAGCGTTGGTGTGGCCGGTGGCGTGTCGGCCAATAGCCGGCTTCGTGCGGACGCGGCTGCGCGCGGGGCCAGCGCCGGTTTGCGGGTATTTGTGCCCTCGCCTGCGCTCTCCACTGACAACGCGGCGATGATCGCGGCTGCCGGGCTGCGTCGCTATCGCGCTGGTCTCCCGTGTAGTCTCGATGTCGACGCGGACGCGGCGTTGGCGCTACAGACCATATGAAGACACACACCGAATACCTCTGGTTCGAGACCAAGAAGCGCCAGGAGTTCATCCGAATCACAGACGAGGTCGCCCTGGTCGTCGAGAAGAGTGGCGTCGCCGAAGGCCTGGTGCTCGTATCCGCCATGCACATCACCGCCGGCGTGTACGTGAACGACTGGGAGAACGGCTTGATCCAGGACTTTCATGTGTGGCTCGAGCAGTTGGCCCCCTCCGGCCAGGACTATCGTCATCACCAGACCGGCGAGGATAACGCCGACGCGCACCTGAAGCGGACCCTGATGGGCCAGCAGGTGACGTTGCCGATCACTCGGGGAAAGCTCGATCTGGGACCCTGGGAGCAGGTGTTCTATGCCGAGTTCGATGGCCAGCGGCGAAAGCGGGTTGTCGTGAAGGTGATCGGTGAGTGAAGGAAGCAGGCGCCGAACAGGTGGCGCTACCAGACTTCGCCCGGAGCGATCTGTGCGGGCTACCGGCCGGCAAGAGCGATAGATGAGCGACGGGCGTACAGACAGCCGTCAATACCCGGATCGTCCCATCGTGGGCGTAGGGGCGGTGATCGTCGCAGGAGGGAAGGTGGTGCTCGTCAAGCGCCGCTATGAGCCGCTGGCAGGGCACTGGAGCCTGCCGGGCGGCGCAGTGGAAGTCGGCGAGACATTGCAGGCGGCTGTCGCTCGGGAAGTCGAGGAGGAAACCGGCCTCTCGGTCGAGGTTGGGCCGGTGATCGAGGTGTTCGATCGCATCACGATGGATGAGGCGGATCGCGTCCGCTATCACTTCGTGCTCGTGGACTATCTGTGCTGGCCTGCGAGCGGATCGCTCACCGCTGGCTCGGATGTCGAGGAGGCGGTGCTCGTCGATCCTCGTGGTCTCAGTGAGTACAACCTGACGCCCAAGGCACGGTCTGTGATCGCGAGCGCTGTCGATCGACACAGAGAGGTGGCGCCGTCCAGAGAGTAGGCGCTACAGCGCCTCGCTGTCCGAGAGGCGCCCCAGGTCCATGCGCAGCCCGTCGGACGCGCTGGACTCTGTCGTGCGACGCGCCTTGAGTCCTTGAAGAAACGTTGTGATGACTCGGAGGACCGGTTCGGCGGGCTCGATGAACTCGAGCCCGGATCGATAGGTCAAGGCACCCGGTTTGACGCCGGTGGCGTGCGAATGGGTGACGCGTCCCTTGAGCACCACGGAGGTGTCGCCCAGGGTCAGACGAACGTCGTGCAAGGAGTTGATGCGCATCGGAAACGATGTTTCGATCGTGGCACCCCTGGCGCTCACCTCTCTGACGAGCAGCGGCTCGAAGACCATGATCTGGCCGCGAAGCGTCCCCTCAATCGGCAGGCGCTCGGATGTTCGCTTCGGGGCGTCAGGCGTGTCAGTCATGATGAATCATCCGTGCATCCGCAGCGTCGGGCCAGCCGGCGCCGAGATGTCCTCCTCCTTGGCGAGCCGCAGCATCGCAGCGCTCAGGTCGTGCACGCCGGCCAGGCGTGTGGCTGAGCGGTGGAATGCCGCGCGTGTCCGGGCCCAGTTCGCGCATCGCGACCATCCCTGAGCCGTCCGGGTTTTCGATGCGACCGCACAGTACCACGAGATGGGGGTGCGCCCGCCCGATCTGCGAACAGGCGAGTTCGCCCGTTCGCGCGAAAAGCCTCGGATAGGCACGAGCGTGATGCATTGTTTCCAGACGGTCAAGCCGTTCGATTCCGTCGTCCACCGCCAGCGCACCGCCAGCGTCGGACGTCCCAGTCTCGGTGGGTGGTTTCGTGTCATCCATCGAGGGAGCCGTCCTTCCGGGCGCGCAGGGACTCAGTTCAGGATTCGTGCCACGTGCGCCACATTGCCGCCGGCCGTCTCCGGGGTCTACTCCAGACGGAGTGTATCGCCCGTGGTGTTCCTCCCTGGGTGTGCCACGCTGTGCAGGCCTATTTTCATGAAATTCTGAGATTGTCGGCGTGCGGAGAACCTTCGTCCTCCGTTCCACAGATTCAGTACCGCTTCTTGAGCTGACGCATCAGGTCGAACTGGGCGGTATCGGCCACCGCCATCACCGCCATCACGCCAGCCTGGACCGGGTCCGTGACGACGAGATCGGCCGCGTCGGGTACGCCGCCGGCCATGTTCAGTGAGATGACGTAGAGTCCGTTCCTTCGCACCTCGCCAACCGCCTCGGTGATTTCGCCACCCATGATTGAGCCGGCGAGCACGAGAATGCGGACCCGTGGCAGTCGGATGACCGAACGCACAGCCGCGGCCAACGCCTGTTCGCCGACCAACGGAATCGTATCGACGGAGATGCGCTCGCCTCGAATGTTGTGGCGGTCGGCCTCCGAAATCGCTCCCATCGCGACCAGGCCCACCTGGGCACCACCGCCCATCACGATGATTCGCTTGCCGTAGATTCGCCCAAATGACGGCGTCTCGACGACCGATTCGACACCCGGTACCTTGAGCAGATCGGTCAACACCGTGTCGATCGCGACGCCATCGAGCGTGAGCTCGAAATAGATCTTCGCGTGCGGGCCCGCATGAAGATCGACGTACGTGATGTTGGCACCATGCTCCGTCAGAACCTTGGTGAGCCCGTAGAGCGTCCCTGAGCGATCGGCGACGGAAACGAGAATGGCGTAGGCAATCATCTAGGCACTGCGTTGAATTTAGCACGTGCCGAGGCTCTGGCGGGCCGAACCTGCCGAGATGTCGTAAGCTGCGTACGAGACATGAGGATACTGGTCGTCGAGGACGAGCAGAAGGTCGCCGACGCCCTGCTCGAGGGATTCAGCGGGGAGCGCTATGACGTTGTCATCGAGCGCACGGGTGAAGGCGCGTTCTTCCGCATGACGACCGAGTCCTTCGACGCGGTCCTGCTCGATCTCACGCTCCCGGGGCGAGACGGGCTCGAGATCCTCACGGCCGTCCGGGAGCGGGGTGTGAAGATCCCGGTGCTCGTGTTGACGGCCCGGGACACCCTGGAGGACCGCGTTGTCGGACTCGACGCGGGCGCCGACGACTATCTGATCAAGCCCTTCGCCTTCGCCGAGTTGCTGGCACGCGTGCGAGCGCTGGTGCGGCGTGGTGTGGCTGAGACCCCACGGCTTGCCGCCGGGGATCTCGAGATGCACCTGGTGTCACGCGAAGTGGTCCGCGCCGGCCGCCTTGTCGAGCTCACGGTCCGTGAATTCGAACTGCTGGCGTACCTCCTGCGCCACCAGGGGCAGGTAGTGTCGCGTGAAAGCCTTGCGCGCGACGTCTGGAAGGAGACGGCCAGAAGCACGCCTCTTGACAATGTCATCGATGTGCACATTGCGCGACTGCGCCGGAAGGTGGATGCCGATCGGAGCGCCAAGCTCATACATACCGTGCGCGGCATGGGATTCGTGCTGCGAGAGGGGGAACCGTGACGCGCTGGTGGCGGTCTCACAGCGTTCGCCTCAGGCTGACGCTCTGGTACGTCGCGGCCATGGTCATCGTTCTCGGACTCTATGCGACGCTGGTCTTCGCGTTCGTCCGGCGTAACGCATCGGACACCCTGGATGGTCGCCTGCGCGGGGACTTCCAGTGGGCCGCAGCGATGGTCGATCAGACACCGGACGGAACCATCACCTGGTACGAAGACCTGACCGAGGAAGAGAGCCCGTGGCTGCAGGTATGGAGCCCTGATGGCCAGCGGCTCTATCAAAACTCCGAGGCGCGCCGCCGCCCGCTGCCAGGGGTTCGGGAGCTGGCGATGGCCTCAGACGATAGCCTGGTGGCGGTGCAGACCGATATCGCGCCGGTGCGCGTGCTGACGCGCCGTGGCAGGATCGGCGCCAAGCCCGTCGTCATTCAGGTCGCGCGGTCCGAGGCGCCGATGCGAGCGGACCTGAGACAGCTCTCACTGGTCTTCGCGCTCGGCCTGCCGCTGGCGGTGGCCGCGGCCGGACTGGGAGGATACACGCTGGCCAGGCGCGCTCTGCTGCCCGTCGAGCGAATGACGGACCGGGCTCGCTCGATCACCGCCGAGCGACTGAGCGACCGTCTCCCGGTCGAACATCCCGACGATGAGATGGGACGGCTGGCGACCGTGTTCAACGAGACGCTTGGTCGGCTCGAATCCTCATTCGAGCAGATGCGGCGGTTCACGGCCGACGTGTCGCATGAGTTGCGGACGCCGCTGACGGCCATCCGCAGCGTCGGCGAAGTCGGCCTTCGGGAACACCGAGATGGCGATGCCTACCGTGGGATCATCGGCAGCATGCTCGAGGAGGTCGACCGGCTGGCCAGTCTGATCGATCGACTGCTGATGGTCTCACGCTCGGAAACCGGCCAGGCCTCGCTCTCCATCGAGCAGTTCGGGCTTCGCGGGCTTGTGGAGAACGTTGTTGCCCACCTCGACGTCCTGGCCGAGGAGAAGGAACAGCAGATCGCGATCGAAGGCGTGACGGACGTCGAAGCCTGTGCCGATCGACTACTGGTGCGGCAGGCACTGATCAATCTTGTCGACAACGCCATCAAGTTCACCCCGCCCGGCGGACGCATTCGCATCCGTGTCGGCGTCACGGCTGATACGACGACGATCGACGTGATCGACAGCGGCGCCGGGATCACGGAGGCAGGCCGAGATCGGATCTTCGATAGGTTCTACCGCGACGGCAGCATCGATGGACCGACAACGGGCGTAGGTCTTGGCCTATCGATCGCCAAGGGAGCCGTGGAGGTCAACGGTGGCCAGCTCGTGCTCGTGGCGACCGGCGCCGGCGGGAGTACGTTCCGGGTCAGTCTGCCGAGAGCGGCGAAACCTGTACGCCGGGTTGGGGAGTCGACGGCTCGGATGAGGGCATGATGCCGACCGGCCATCCCGCCCGGAGCACCAGGCCAACTGGTCGGGTGCGGGGTGGCCCTGGGAGTGATGGAGCGGATTCGAGCGAGCCGCGCAGGGGACGCTTGTGGGCAGCCAGGACGAGCGGTGCGTGGAGCATGAGGGGAGGCGCGAGTGAGGGTGGCCATCTTGGGGACCGGCTACGTCGGCCTGGTCACCGGTGCATGTTTCGCTGACCTCGGCATCAACGTCACCTGCATTGACGTCGATCGATCGAAGGTTGACCGGCTGAACGGTGGCGAAGTCCTGATCCACGAGCCTGGACTGGAAGCGATCGTGAAGCCCGCGGTCGCGGCCGGCCGTCTACGCTTCACGACCGTCGTTGCCGAAGGTGTGGCCGACTGCGACGTGATCTTCATCGCGGTGGGTACGCCGTCCGACGAGGATGGTTCGGCCGATTTGGGCTCCGTGCTCAGCGCAGCGCGCTCCATCGGCGAGGTCATGACCGGTTTCACCGTGGTCGTCAACAAGAGCACCGTGCCGGTGGGCACCGCCGATCGGGTGTCGCGGACCATCGCCGAGGCGCTCCGTGCAAGAGGCGTCGACCATGACTTCGCGGTGGTTTCGAATCCCGAGTTTCTCAAAGAAGGTGCGGCTATTGCCGACTTCATGCGGCCAGACCGCATTGTGCTCGGTCTGCCGGACGGCCCAGCCGGCGCCCGCGCGCGCGAAGTGATGGACAGGCTGTATGCCCCGCTGCAGCGCAACCACCAGCGTACGATCTATATGGACGTGCGCTCGGCCGAGCTGACTAAATACGCGGCCAACGCGATGTTGGCCACGCGGATCAGCTTCATGAACGACCTGGCGAGCCTGGCGAGCGCGGTCGGCGCTGACATCGAAGCCGTTCGTCACGGGATCGGCTCGGACTCGCGCATCGGCTATGACTTCCTCTATGCAGGTACTGGCTACGGTGGCTCATGCTTCCCGAAGGACATCCGGGCTATCAACCACACCGGCCGTGCACACGGTATTGAGTTGCGCGTGATTCAAGCCGTCGAGCAGGTCAATGAGCGACAGAAGGACGTCCTGGTGCGCATGATCAAGCGCCGCTTTGGCGAGCGTCTCGAGACTCGCAGGGTTGGCTTGTGGGGACTGGCGTTCAAACCCAACACCAATGACATGCGTGCGGCGCCAAGCAGAGTCATCATCCGCGGACTGCTCGCTGCCGGTGCTCATGTCGTGGCGCACGACCCGGTGGCGATCAGCGAGGCTCGCCGCGTCCTTGCGCTCGATCTCGCCGACTCACCCGACCTGCTCGAAAGAATGTCATTTGCCGAGGCACCGCAGGACTGCACCGAAGGCGCCGACGCGCTCGTGATTGCGACCGAGTGGAAGGTGTACAAGAGCCCTGACTGGAAGCGGCTTCGCGCGGGCATGAAACAGGCGGTCGTGTTCGACGGGCGCAATCTCTTTGTTCCACAGCAGTTACGTGTCGAAGGTATCGAGTACCACTCGATCGGAAGAGCCTCGTCGCAGCTGTGAACACGCGGTCTTTTCGATGCCTCTCGACCGGATACGAACGCGGCTAGGATGACGGTCGCCTGAATGGTTGCCACGTGGACACGATGAAGCACCATCGGTCCCGAGGTAAGGTGTGCGTCGTGAGAGAGAGCTGGGAGTGTGGCCGAGAGGATGCCAGCGTGACGCGGAACCTGCCTGAGGAGTCCTATGGGCTGCGCCAACGGATTGGCTGGGTCGCCGGCCCTATGGCCTTGCTGCTCACGCTGCTGCTTCCGCCGCCGTCGGGTCTCAGCGTGGAAGGCTGGTTGACGGCCGGAGCCGCCATGCTGATGGCGGTGTTCTGGATCGCGGAATCGATTCCGATTCCGGCAACCGCGCTCTTGCCCTTCGTGCTGTTTCCGGCACTCGGACTCGGAAATATCGCCGAGACTGCCGCGCCGTTTGCCAATCCGATCATTTTCCTGTTTCTCGGAGGATTTATCATCGCATTGGCGATGCAGCGATGGAATCTGCACCGCCGGGTCGCTATCGGCCTGATCGGCGTGCTCGGGACCAAGCCATCGTCCATCATCGCAGGGTTCCTGCTCGCCTCGGCGCTCGTGAGCATGTGGGTGAGCAACACGGCCACGTCGCTGATGATGTTGCCCATCGCGCTGTCGGTCGTGCAGCTCCTCCCGGAGCGGGCCCACCAGACCCGAGAGGTTCGTGGGTTCGGTACCGCGTTGCTGCTGTCTGTCGCCTTTGGCGCAACGACGGGAGGCATGGGCACGTTGATTGGGACCCCCCCTAATGCCCTTCTGGCCGGCTATTTCTCCGACATCCACGGGGTCACCATCGGCTTCGGTCAGTGGATGTTGGTCGGTGTCCCGGTGGTGTTGGTGGCGCTCCCGGCGGTCTATCTCGTGCTGACCAGGGTCATGTTCACGCTCGACGCCCGAGAGCTTCCCGGGATGGCCGCCTTGATAGGGGCAGAGAAGGCGGCGCAGGGTCGAATGGGCCGCGGCGAAATCGCGGTGGCCGTGGTGTTCGTGCTGACCGCGGCTGGCTGGGTCTTCCGACCACTCATCGCCAACGCCATGCCGCTGGTGTCCGACACGACGGTCGCGATGGCCGGGGCGCTCCTGCTGTTCATGATTCCGATGAATGTTCGGCGGGGAGAGTTCGTGATGGACTGGGCCGCGACAAAGGGTGTTCCTTGGGGTGTCCTGCTGCTCTTCGGCGGGGGACTCAGCCTGGCCGGCAATATCGAGCGACATGGTCTGGCGGCCTATCTCGGAAACCTTGCGATCGGTCTCGGTGACATGCCGATCGTGCTCACGCTGTGCGCCATCTCCTTCGGTGTCTTGATGCTGACCGAGTTGACGAGCAACACGGCAACCGCTGCCACGTTCCTTCCCATCGGCGGGGCGCTGGCGCTGAGCCTTGGTCAGAACCCTCTGCTGATGACCATTCCGATTGCGCTCGCGGCGAACTGCTCGTACATGCTTCCGGTTGGTACGCCGCCGAACGCGATCGTCTACGGGAGCGGCCTCATCACGCTCCCGGAGATGGCGAGGGCCGGGATTCTACTCAACCTCACGCTCGTTCCCGTCGTCGTCGCACTCCTCTTGCTCCTCGGGCCGATGGTGTTTGGCATCGAGATGGGTGTCGTGCCGCCTTGGGCGCGTTGAGGTGTGGAGCCATGGGCATCGATGACGCCGGAGCGTTGAAGGGTTGCTCCGCTGCACGAACGACTCAGTCGGGCACAGAACACACGGAGGAGACACATGTTCTTGAATGAAACGCGGACGCGCCGGGTGCTATTGAGCTGTTCAGTCCTCGCGATTGTGGGGACGCTGCTGGGTACCACGGGCCCGATGCTGGCACAGCAGGTGCCAACGTCTGCCGGTCGGGTGGATCCGGCACTGATGGAGGACCTGGTGGCGGCCAGCCGGATTCTTGCGCGGCAGGGTGTCGTGGACGCGTTCGGGCATGTCAGTGTGCGACACAACGGTGACCCCAACCGGTACTTAATCGCGCGCTCGCTCGCGCCGGCCCTGGTTACCGTCGACGATATCGTCGAGTACGATCTCGACAGCACTCCCATCAATTTGAATGGTCGCGGCCAGTTTTCCGAGCGGTTCATCCACGGCGCAATCTACAAGACACGACCCGACGTGATGGCAGTCGTGCACAATCACTCGCCGTCGGTCGTGGCCTTCAGTATCAGCAACCAGCCGCTGCGGCCCGTGTATCACATGCCCGCCTTCATCGGCGATCGACTCAAGGTCTTCGATATTCGGGAGGCCCTCGGCTTGACAGATGTGCTGGTCAGCAATGCCGAGCGGGGCCGTGCCCTGGTGGCCGTGCTTGGCACCGATCCGGCGGTCTTGATGCGCGGGCACGGCGTGGCCGTCGTCGGTGACTCGCTGCCGCTCGCCGTGGGGCGCAGCGTGTACTTGGAACTGAACGCGCGAATCCTGAGCCAGGCGATCGCGCTCGGGGGCGACGTCACCTATCTGGATCCAGGAGAGGCGCGACTCCTGATGGAAGCGGGGGAGCACCGCGGCTTTCTGCGGGCGTGGGAACTGTGGAAGCAGGAGGTGTCCGGACAGTAGTCCTGGAGCGTTCTGCGATGGCGGCCTGGCCGGCGCGCAGATCACCCCCGTGGCTACCCGCGATCGCGTTCGCCCAGGCCCATCATCAAGAATCCGCAAGAAGGCCGGAGTGTGGGGCGAGAGATTCTTGCTCACCTTCGTCTTCGTCCCGTTGATGGCGGCCCGGTACGTGTCGTAGAAATGCCACGTCGGCGTCGACGCGTACTCGAGATCGAGATCGAGGCTGTCGATGATGAGTTTCGTCGTGGTCGTTGCTCGCGCGCCAGGAAACCTGACACGGAGCGTCAGCCGGCCGCTGTCGGCAAGCCAGCGCGTTCCCACGCCGCGATTCCGCCAGCCAGCTCGCTCACCAAGGCGAATCCTCGTTGCTGTAGCAGACTGGCCGCGAGCGATGAGCGGTACCCGCCCGCGCAGTGCACCAGCAGCGGCCGATCGGTGGGGATCTCCGGGAGCCGGTCGAGGAGCTGGCTCAAGGGCACGTGCAGACTACCCTCGATCCGTTTCTGCCCGCGTTCGGGCCCGGCACGCACGTCGAGAACTGTCGGGGGCGCTGCCGAGGCCAATCGAGTGGCTGCCACGTCTGCCGAGATCCGCTCGGTCGTGGTGATCGCCTCGGGTACCGACGCCGCACTTGCCAGACCTCCGTCGAGGTACCCGACGACGCGGTCGAAGCCGATCCGCCCGAGGCGGAGCGCTGACTCTGGCTCTGTGCCGGGGTCGGCGATGAGCGCCACCGGTTGGTCGTGCTTCAGCACGGTGCCGGCCCAGGTCGCATACTGGCCCACGAGCCCGATGTTGATGCTGCCCTTGAGGTGCGCGGCAGCGAACTGCGCCGCATCGCGCGTGTCGAGCACCTGAACGCCTCGCGCCTGCTCGGCCAGCAACGCGCCCAGCGTCAATGGCTTCAGCTCTCGGGCGAGCGCCTGATCGAGCGTCGGGCGCTCCTTGCTGTTCAGCACCGCGTCGTAGGTGAAGTACGCCGGTGCGTCGGGCTGATCCGCCGTCACCAGCTCGATGAACGCGGCCTCGGTCATCGGCTGAAGCGCGTAGTTCACCCGTCGCTGCTCGCCGATGGTCGACACGGTTTCCTGGCTGATCGCCTTGCCGCAGAGGGAGCCGGCCCCGTGGGCTGGGTAGACCAGGCTCGAGTCCGGCAGCGGCAGGAGTTTCTCGTGCACCGACTTGTAGAGGAGGGCGCCGAGGTCCGACGCTGACCACCCCAGCGCTGCGCGTAGGTCGGGCCGGCCGACGTCCCCGACAAACAGGGTGTCGCCCGTGAGCACGGCAAGCGGCGTCGAGGTGCTCTGGGCGAGATCGAAGACCAGAATGGAGATCGATTCCGGCGTATGTCCGGGGGTTTCAATCGCCTGCAGCCGAACCTTGCCGAACTCGACGCGGTCGCCGTCGGCGAGGGGCCGGAAGGCATATTCGGCACGAGCCGCAGCACCCAGATAGATCGTCGCGCCCACGCGATCGCGCAGTTCCAAGTGGCCGGCGACGAAATCCGCGTGCAAGTGCGTCAAGAACACGTGCTCGATGCGAAGCTGCTGTTCGGCCGCATAGGAGAGGTATTTGTCGATGTCCCGTTGGGGATCGACGACCGCGGCGATGCCTGTCGCTTCGTCGCCTATCAGATAGGACGCGTGGGCCAGGCAATTGAGGTAGAACTGCTTCAGAATCATTGATAAACTCGGCCAGCCGGCGGCGGTTTCGCCGGCCGGCCTCGGCCCCAGGGGACATCTTATGTCGCTTTCACGTCGCACCTTCATCAAGGGCGTTATTGCCGGAGGCGCGGTGGCGTCGTCGGCCGCCTACCTCTTTCGCGGCGCCGGGCCGCTCCTCGGGCAGGCGTCGGCGCCTGGCTCGGTTGAGCGCCTCATCACCCTCTCGGTCAACGGGCAGCAGCGCCGTGTCGATGCCCTGCGGCAGGAGACGCTGGCGATGACGCTGCGCTACAAGCTCGGGCTGACCGGTACCAAGCTGGGCTGCGACCGGGCGGAGTGCGGCGCCTGCACGGTACTGATTGACGACGTGCCGCACTATGCGTGCTCTGTCTTGACGCATAGCGTCCGCGGTCGTCAGGTTCGCACCATCGAGGGTCTGGCCGCGCCCACGGGCGAGTTACACCCCATTCAACGCGCGGTTATTGACGAGCAGGGATTTCAATGTGCGTTCTGCCTGCCTGGCTTCGTGATGGCCGCCACGGGCTTTCTGAAGACGAACCCGAATCCCACCCGCGAGGAGCTGGCGCACGGCGTTTCCGGCAACCTCTGCCGCTGCCAGGACTACGACAAGATCCTCACGTCGTTGATGCGGGGCGCTGAGTACATGAGGGAGGCGTAGGCGATGCCGAAGCTGGTCGGGCTGAACTACGTTCCCGTCGATCACGTGGCCAAGGTCACTGGTCGTGCGCGGTATGCCGAAGATTTTCGCGTCGACGGGATGCTGTTCGCCAAGCTCCTGCTCAGCCCCATGCCGCACGCGCGCGTACGGTCGATCGACACGACGGCCGCGCTCGCCTTGCCTGGCGTGCGAGCGATTCTCACCGCCGACGAGCAGCCGGATCTCGATGGCGCCGAACGCGGCCTCACCAACGAGCCGGTCTATGCCGGCGAGCCGATTCTCGCGGTTGCGGCGACCGATGAGCTGACAGCGGCCGAGGCCGTCGAACTCATCACCGTGGATCTCGAGCCCTTGCCGTTTGTCACCGACGCGCTCGAGAGCCTGCGGCCCGGTGGTCCGAACGCGCGGCTGACCGGAAACGTGTGGGGCGCCCCGACGCCGGGAGGCCCGGGTGGGCCCGGTGCCCCGGCCGAGCTCCTGACTGTGAAGTGGACGGCAGAGGACTTCGCCGACGAGGGGTCCGGACGCCTGCCGATGGGCAGGGCGCTCGAGGAGTGGGAGTTCGGAGATCTGGATGCGGGCTTTGCCTCGGCGGCGCTCGTGCTGGATGAGACCTTCGTGACACAGTCCACCGGGCATCATCCGATGGAAACCCGAAGCGCGATGGCGTATTGGCAAAACGGGAAGCTCTTCATTCACGCCTCGACGCAGAGCGTCGCACAGACCCGCCGCAATATCGCGAGCCGTGTCGGGATTCCAGAGACCGACGTGATCTTGATCTCCGAGTACACCGGCGGCGGCTTCGGCAGCAAGGGCAACGGCTCGGTCGGGGACTCGATTCCGGCGCTGCTCTCGAAGAAGGCCAACGCGCCGGTCATGATGCGGATCACGCGCGAGGAAGAGAGCTATGTCGGTCGCGCTCGTACCAATCTGACGGGCCGCGTCAAAGTCGGCTTCGCCCAGGACGGACGTGTCACCGCGCTGGACCTCTTCATCGTCCAGGATACGGGCGCCTACGGACCGCTCGGCGATCACCGGTCCGCCGGCCTGGCGGCGTCGCTCATCTACCAGCCGCCGGCTATGCGGTGGCGTGCCATCAACGTACTGACGAATACGCCGCCCCGAAGGCAGCAGCGCTCGCCCGGTCCGATGCAGGCCAACGGGATCATCGAGCCGGTGATGACGAAGGCGGCCAAACAGCTCGGCATCGACCAGGTGGAGATCCGCCGGCTCAATTCGCCCGAAGGGAAGGCGCTTTTCGGCCCGGTCCTCCCGAATGGACAGCGCAACCATGTGACCGGCGCATTCGTGAAGGAGGCGCTCGATCGTGGCGCCACGCGTTTCGAATGGGACGTGCGGAAGGCGCGAGCCGGCAAGCGACAGGGCTCGAAGGTTCGGGGCGTGGGCGTGGCGGTCGGTCCCCATGGCGCGGGCTCGGTCGGGTGGGACAGCATCATGACCATCCGCCCGGACGGCAAGCTCTATGTGCAGTCGGGCGTCGGTAATCTGGGCACCCACTCGGTGATGGACCTCGCGCGGGTGGCGGCCGAGGTGCTCGACATGCCCTGGGAGAAGGTCGAAGTCGTCTGGGGCGACACCGGCAAGCATCTTCCCTGGACGTGCATGTCGGTAGGTAGCCAGACGACGCACGGGATGACGCGAGCCAACCATGCCGGCGCGATGGATGCGCGGCGCAAGTTGCAGGAACTCGCCGCGCGCGAGCTTGGCGGATCGGCCGACGACTACCAGGTCGGCGGTGAGCGGGTGTTTCGACGGGGCAATCCTGGCCGCGGCTTGAGCTTCGCGCAGGCGGGGCAGCGCGCGATCGCACTGGGGGGCAGGTTCGACGGTCACGAGTTGCCCGACGATATCAATCCGATGACGCGCGAATCGGCTATGGCGCTCGCCGGTCTCGGGCTGATGGGAGTCGCGAAGGACAATTACCCTCGTGATGGCGTTACCTACGGCTTCGTCGCCGGCTTCGCCGAGGTGGAGGTAGACGTCGAAACGGGTGGCGTGACACTGGTCGATTATCTGGCAGTCGGCGATGTGGGGACCGTCGTCAATCCGCGGAGCCTGGAGGCGCAGCTGAAAGGCGGCTCCTGTCTCGGCATCGCGCACGCGTTGTTTCAGAAGTCGGTGGTCGATCCGCGCTACGGCGTGTCGCTGGGCGACCGTTTCCACTACAGCAAGCCGATGTCAATACTCGACATTCCCGCCAGCATGCACGCCGAGGCAGTCGGTCTTGCCGATCCGGAAACACCGGTCGGCGCGAAGGGCGTCGGAGAGCCGCCAGTGGGCGCCGGATACGGCGCGGTGATGAATGCGATCGCCGACGCGGTGGGCGAAGACATCTTCCGCCGCGCGCCGGTGACGGCCGACATCATCCTGATGTCGCTCGAGAACGGACGACGGATGCACGCGCCGTTGCAGACGCATGTGTAGCTTCGGTACGAGGAACTGAGATGGCCGTCATCAGAGATCCGATGCCCGCGTTCGAGTTGTTTCAGCCGACATCCGTCGCCGACGCGCAGGCGCTGCTCGACCGTTACGGCGCTGGCGCCTGGGTGCTTGCTGGCGGTCTCGACAGCTTCGACTGGCTGAAGGACCGGATCAAGCGACCGGCCGCGCTGGTCGATCTCGGCGGCATCGCCGAGCTGAAGGGCATCCGCGAGTGGGAGGGCGGTCTCGAAATTGGCGCCATGACGACGCTCACCGACGTCGTGCGGCATCCAGAGATCCGCGAGCGGTACAGCATCCTGCTCGAGGCGGCGGAGGCGGCGGCCTCTCCGCAGATTCGCAACCAGGGGACGATCGGCGGTAACGTGTCGCAGGATACACGCTGCTGGTACTACCGGGCCGGCTGGCCGTGCTATCGCGCCGGCGGCAACATCTGCTATGCCGACACACCCGACGCGATCAATCGCGAACACGCCATCCTCGAACTCGACCGTTGCGTGGCCGTCAGCCCTGCCGACACGGCGCCGGCGCTCATCGCACTCGATGCGCGGATGGTGATCCGCACCAGTGGCGGTAAGGAACGGATCGTGGCAGCCGAGGACTACTTCATCGGGCCCTCGATCGACATCACGCGGATGACGATCCTCCAGCCTGGCGACCTGCTCACCGCTATCCGGCTGCCGGCGACATGGGCTGGCGCGCAGTTCTATTTCGAAAAGGTGCGGGATCGCCAGGTATGGGACTTCGCACTCGTCAGCGTTGCCTCGGCGATGGTCCTCGAGGGGCAGGACCGCTCGGCCGTGATCGCTCGCGTTCGGCTCGTGGTCAATGGTGTGGCGGCGCGCCCGCTACGGCTGCCAGCGGTAGAGGCGCTCGTGCAGGGTCTGCCCCGCAATGAGTCGACGGCCGTGATCGCGGGCAATCGTGCCATCGACGGTGCGCAGCCCCTGCGCTTCAATGGCTACAAGGTGCCCTTGATGAAGAATCTGGTGAAGCGCGCCATTCGCGGCGTCGAGGCCGCCACATGGACGTCCTGACCTGGGGCCGCAGCCCCTGGGACCAGGCGATCCTCACGCACGTGTCGTGGGATTTGCTGTGGGCCTCGCTCTTTGCAGGGCTGGCGTTTCTCGTGGCACACGCCGGCTACATGGTGCTGTCGGCGCATCGCAAGCGCCACGCCGCCGAGACCGACGCGATGGAGGCCGCGCGCACCGACCTGCCCGAGCGAATCGTTCGACACTCGATGGTGGCCAGAGTGTTTCACTGGGTCATGGCGGCCTCGATGTTCACGCTGCTCGTGACGGCCTTTTTTCCGATCGCCGGGATTCGGTTTGCTTGGGTGACCTGGCATTGGTCGGCCGGACTGGTGCTCAGCGGCTCAATCCTCTTCCATGTAATCCACGCCAGCTTCTGGCTGGACTTCTGGTCGATCTGGGTCGGTCCGCGCGACATTCCTGAGCTGAAGGCCGAGGTGCTTCGGGAATTCGGCCACGACGTGCCTGGTCCCCGTCCGGGCAAGTATCCGCTCGGCAACCGCCTCTACCACCTTGCCATCGTCATGGCCGGACTGTCGGTGGTTGTGACGGGTCTCTTCATGATGGTGCGGGTGCGGACGCCGTTCTTCACACGGAACCCGTACCTGTTCAGCGATGGGACCTGGGGCTTGACCTACGTACTGCACGGCCTGGCGGGCGTATCGCTCGTGGGCCTCGTGATCGCGCACGTCTATTTCGCCGTCCGGCCAGAGAAGTGGTGGATCACCAAGTCGATGATCCTCGGCTGGATCACGCGACGCCAGTATTTGGAACACCATGACCCGGACCGATGGACCGTGCAGCCCGCGCCGCCCGACGCTCTCAAGTAGCTGATGCGCGAAGACCTTGCGCGTCGCTGCGACGCGATCGAAGGAGCCTACGAGTTCATGCTGGCCTACGCCGCCCAGGGGCTCCAGGGCGATGCCGGCAATCAGACCGGCGGGCAGCTGCGCGAGTTTTTGACGCGAGCCGCCACGGCCCTCACAGGGCTTGGTGATGTCTTCCACGCGCTCATCGAGAATGGTGGACTGGAGCCGGCCGGTCAGTACCGCGCCTACGCCGCCGTACTCGACCGAGACGCGCGCGACAGCCTGGCAGCCGTCGAGTTGGTGCTCGCCCAGCCGTCGATCAGTTCCCAACTGATCGACAATCTCAACGCGTCGATCCACCTGCGGGCGCTCTTGACCGATCTGTTCCTCATCGACGAACTCCTCAAGTCCCGGCCCGCTGCCGCGGCGGAGTAACCCGCGGCGCGCGTCGTTGAGAATCCCTCTCCGCGCAGGCTGGAGGAGCCTGCGCTCTCCGCAGGGAAATCCGCCAACCCGTGCAACATCCGCGCAGGCCAACGAGCCGTGAGCGCCACCGCGAACACCACACGGCGGCCAGCTCGGCGCCCACATGCTCGGTGGCGTCGCTGGCCCGCACCAGGACCTATCCGTAGGTAGAGCGCAGGCTCCTAGCCTGCGCTCTACGTCTACCGCAGCTGGTCGGCGAGCCGCGCGACGGTCAGCGCATAGTAGTGGGCGCAGTTGTACCGGAGGATGACGTCGTAGTTGGGATAGACGAGAAAGCTGCGCGTATCGGTATGGACGAGGCCCGCGGCGACGTCAACCGTGGGGAGCGCGGCGCCGTCAGGGCGGCGCACCCCGAGCGTCTGCCAGTCGGCGAGCGGGATCCGCTCGGTCATGTTGCGCATCGCGAAGCAGCCGTCGGTGCGGGTGGGGATCTCTCGATCGATGCGGGCGCGTACGCCTGGGGTCAGGCGAACCTCGCGGCCCCAGGTGAACTCATCGTTCCAACCCCATTGCTTGAGATAGTTCGCCACCGAGGCAAACATGTCAGGCGTCGGTCCCCATATGTCGCGGCGGCCATCCCCATCGAAGTCCTCCGCGTACTTCAGGTAGCTCGACGGCATGAACTGCGGATGGCCCATCGCGCCCGCCCACGACCCGGTCATCCTCTTCGCGTCCGCATAGCCGCTCGACACCATCGTGAGGGCGTCGAACAGTTCGCGGCGAAAGAAATCGGCTCGCCGTGGTTCCCACGCCAGCGTCGCGAGCGCCCGAAAGATCGGTGTGTTCCCGGTGACGCGACCGTACTGCGTCTCAATGCCCCATATGGCGAGGACGAACCGGCGCTGGACGCCGTAGGCCTCTTCGACTCGTGCCAGGACGGTGGCATGCCGCCTCGCCGCATCGCGGCCACGGCGGACGATCAGCGGCGTCACGCGATTGCCGGCGTAGCGATCGAATCCCACGACGAGCTCGGCCTGTGTGCGGTCGTTCTGGATGACGCGCGGGAGTGGCTCCAGGCTGGCCAGGACCTCACGAATCAGACGTTCGCTGTAGCCGCGCGCCCGAGCCTCTTCGAGCAGCTCCTGGCGCCACTCATCGAACGACTGTGACGTCGAGTCAGTTCCTTGTGGCGCCTGGAGGAGCGCCGCGGCGAGCACGAGAGCGAGCACACGCACCATGTCATTATGTCGGACGCCGCGTCGCATCGACCACAGCGCCCGGGCGGCCTCTTGCAATTTGCGATGGCCTTCGGTTTAATGCCTGAGTCGCCTCGTCCGTAAGTCCCTGTCCGATAGAGAGTAGTGCCATGCCCTATATCTTGAACGTCAACGGAAGATCGACCACCGTCGATGTGCCTGCAGACATGCCCCTGCTGTGGGTTGTTCGTGATGTCCTGAATCTCAAGGGCACGAAATTCGGTTGCGGTATCGGCCAGTGCGGGGCCTGCACCGTGCACCTTGGTGGCCGCCCCGTTCGCTCCTGCCAGACGCCGGTATCGGTCGCCGTGAACGCGCCGATCACGACGCTCGAAGGGCTCTCCGCTGATGGCACACATCCCTTGCAGATCGCATGGCAGGAGATCGACGTGCCGCAGTGCGGCTACTGCCAGGCCGGTCAGATCATGTCAGCGGCCGCGCTGCTGTCGACGACGCCACGGCCCACCGATGCCGATATCGATCGTGCCATGAACGGCAACCTGTGTCGTTGCGGTACGTATCTGCGGATTCGCGAAGCCATACACAGGGCCGCTGGTTCGTCGCGGGCGACCGAGACCGCCCGCGCCAGCGCGGCCGGCGAATAGGAGGACGCCATGAGCACCATGATGATCAATCGTCGCGCCTTCCTTCGCGTCACCGCCATTGCGGGCGGCGGCATGCTGGTCGCCACCTACGTGGATCCCCTGACTGGCGTGCTCGCGCAGGGCCGGCCGGGCCCCGCCACCGATTTTGTCGCCAATGCCTTCGTCAAGATCACCCCCGACAACGTGGTCACAATCATTTCGAAAAATCCGGAAATCGGGCAGGGGATCAAGACCTCGCTCCCGATGCTGATTGCCGAAGAGCTCGAGGTGCCGTGGGAGGCGGTCCAGATCGAGCAGGCGGATCTCGATCAATCCAAGTACGGCCGGCAGAACGCCGGCGGCAGCACCGCGACACCGACCAATTACGATCCGCTCCGTCGCGTCGGTGCGGCGGTGCGAGAGATGTTCGTCGCCGCGGGTGCGCAGTCCTGGAGCGTGCCGGCCTCGGAGTGCCACGCTGCGCGCGCGGCGGTCCATCACCGGGCGACCGGCCGGTCGATGACCTACGGGCAGCTCGCCGCTACGGCGGCCACGCTCACGCCTCCTGACATGGATTCAGTGCCGCTCAAGTCGTCGGTGCACTTCGAGATCATCGGCACGCGTAAGGGCGGCGTCGACAACCGCGCGATCGTCACAGGCGAGCCGACGTTCGGCATCGATTTCACGGTGCCGGGGATGCTCTGGGCGGTCTACGAGAAGTGTCCCGTGTATGGGGGAACCGTCGTCAGCGCGAACCTGGCCGAGGTCAGGGCGCTTCCCGGTGTGCGTCACGCCTTCGTGGTGACCGGGACCACCGATACCCGTGGACTCATGCCCGGTGTGGCCGTCGTGGCCGACGGCTGGTGGCAGGCGCAGTCTGCTCGTCGCCAGCTCAGGGTGGCCTGGGACGAAGGGCCCACCGCCGAGCAGAGCAGCGACGACTTCGCCCGACGCGCGCAGGAGATCTCCACACAGAAGCCGGCGTTTCCCCTGCGCGTTCACGGTGATGTCGATCAAGCGCTGCAGACTGCGTCCAAGGTGGTCGAGGCGTCGTACTCGTACCCGTTTATCTCGCACGCGCCGCTCGAACCACAGAACTGCACGGCGCACTATCGCGACGGTCGGATGGAGATCTGGGCGCCCACGCAGACGCCAGCGGGGGGGCTGCAGCTCGTGTCAACGGCGCTGGACATTCCCGAGGAGAACATCACGATCCACATCCAGCGCGCCGGCGGTGGCTTTGGGCGCCGGCTGACCAACGACTACATGGGCGAGGCGGCGGCGATCGCGAAAGAGATCGGCGTTCCAGTCAAGGTGCTCTGGACGCGCGAAGACGACATGCGTCACGACCACTACCGGCCTGGAGGGTTTCATTTCCTCAAGGCGGGCGTGGACGCCACTGGCGCGCTCATCGCCTGGCGCAACCATTTCGTGAGCTATGGCGACAATGCGCAAGGGGCCCGGGGGTTCTCGAATTCGGCCAACATCAATGCCATCGAGTTTCCCGCACGGTTCGTGCCGAATTTCGAGCTCCAGTCGACGCTCATGCCGCTCGGTGTGCCGACCGGCGCGTTGCGCGCGCCGCGGAGCAACGCCTTCTCATGGGCGTTCCAGTCATTCATCGATGAGCTTGCGCTGGCGGCAGGCAAGGATCCGCTGCAGTTCCGTTTGGACCTGCTGGCTGGGCCGGCGTTGCCGCATCCAGCCGAAGGCGCCGACGGCTTCGAGGCGTCGCGGATGCGCGGCGTGCTCGAGCTGATTCGCGAGAAGTCCGGTTGGGGCACACGGCAGCTGCCGGCGCGCACCGCAATGGGCGTGGCGTTTCAGTACAGTCACCGCGGCTACTTTGCCAATGTGGCCGAGGTTGCCGTCGACACGAGCGACCGCGTCACGGTCAACAAGGTGTGGGTGGCTGGCGATATCGGTCGCCAGATCGTCAACATGAGCGCGGCGATCAACCAGGGGCAGGGGGCCGTGGTCGAGGGCATGAGCCACCTGATGAACTGGGAGATCACCTATGTGGGCGGCAAGGCGGTGCAGGGAAACTTCAACGTGTACCAGCCGACCCGCATGGCGCAGGTGCCAGAGATCGAGGTGCACTTCCTGAAGACGGACAATCCGCCGACCGGGCTCGGCGAACCGGCGCTTCCACCCACGGTGGGTGCGCTCAGTAACGCCATCGCCGCGGCCACCGGAAAGCGGATTCGCGCGCTGCCGATCGCCAAGGCCGGCTTCCGCTGGGCGTAGCCACGAGACACACGAAGGTTTTCCTCGTGGTTGACGGTGCCGCTGTCTAAGCCCAACTTCGAGGGACTCAACGTCCTTGTCCTCGAGAGCCGGCGCAGTCGAGAGATGGCGGCTCTCGTCGCTACCTACGGCGGCCGCCCGGTCGTCGCGCCGGCCATGCGCGAAGTGCCCATCGAATCCAATGCCGAGGCGCTGGCCTTCGCCGAGGCCCTCGTGCGCAACGAGTTCGATCTCGTCATTCTGCTGACTGGTGTCGGTACGCGGGCGCTCGTCGACGTCCTCGACGGCGCGGGCCGTCGTGATGCGTTCGTGGCCGCGCTGGGCCGGACGAAGGTGGCTGTTCGCGGTCCAAAGCCGCTCGGCGTCATTCGTGAGCTGGGCGTGCCGGCCTGGGTCACTGCGCCCGAGCCGAATACCTGGCGCGAACTGCTCGCGGCGCTCGACGCGACCGGCACGTCGTTAAGGGAGCAGCGCGTGGCGGTTCAGGAGTACGGCATCGCAAACCGGGAACTGCTTCAGAGTCTCGAGGCGCGCGGCGCGCGGGTGACGCCGGTGCCGGTCTATCGATGGGCGCTGCCGGAAGACCTGGAGCCCCTGCGAGGCGCCGTTGGATCGGTCGTTGCCGGTGACATCGATGTGGCCATCGTCACGACGGGGATGCAGGTTGCCCACCTCTTCGAGGTGGCGACCACGATGCAGCAGGACGAGGCCTTGCGCCAGGGCCTCGATCGTGTCGTCGTGGCGTCCATTGGCCCGACTACGAGCGAGGAGCTGCGTCGGAGGCGGCTCACGATTGACATCGAAGCCTCCCACCCCAAGATGGGGTTCCTCGTTCGGGAAGCCGCCGAGCGCAGTCGCGATCTTCTCGCGGCGAAACGCACGTAAGATCGGCTGATGCCGACATCCGAAGAACTCATCGAACTAGCGGATCTCTGCGCAGCGAAACTCGAGCTCGAGGGCGAGCTCAGGAATGCGCCGTCTTTCTCGGACGCCGAAGGGCAGTGCGAAGACGAGTACGAAGACCTCTTGCAGGCGGTCCACGAAGACGAGTTGTTCGCGCCCGTCGACATTCATCGCCAGGAAGAGCTCGTGGAACTCATTGCAGCGGCCCTGCCCGAGGACAAGCGGATGATGATCGTCGAACTGGCCGACAATCACGCCCGCCATGTCTGGATGCAGCAGGAAGGCGCGTATCACGTGGGCCTTGCGGTCGGCCGGCGGCTGCGCCTGCGAGGCGAAAACTGACCCGGACACTCGGCGAGGCACTGAAACCGTCCGGCGGCAGCCGGGTACTGCGAAGCTGTGAGTTGGCGAAGGCTACCGACCGTAGAGTTTGCGCACCCGCATGACATCGGCGGTCGACAGACCCGACACACGCGAGATGTCGTCGCGGTCCCTGAGCAACGTACGGTAGCGGCCGAAGAACGCCAGGATGTCGCCACCGTAGCCGAAGAAATACATGATGTCGCGGAAGCCGTCCGTGTGCTCGAGGCCGAGCGCGTGTCCCAGTTCGTGGACGCACGTGAGGTAGACGACCGTATCGCGGAACAGCGGATCGCGCGCTGCCCGATCGGCAAGGTCTGGACCGAGCGCGGCGAGATCAGGGCGAACGTAGACCGCGGCGCCACGCCGACCGTTGACCAGGAGCGGACGCATTTCCCCGTACAGGCCATACTCGGCCGGAACCCAGTGGACGCTGATCAACGCGTCTTGCTCGGGCGCGGGTTCAAACCTCACCGCTCCCTCCAGGCTGCGCTCCCAGGCCTTCAGCGCCCAGGTCGCCAGGTCTCGGTCGGACGCTCGGTACTGCGATCCCGGCAGACCCTCGGCGACGAAGAAGGTGATGCGTCCACTGGCGTCAAGCGGTTCGAGCGCTCGCAGCGACTGCGAGTCGGCGGTTTGCACGACGAGGCCGACGCTCGCGACCATGGCGGCCAGTGACAGGCGCCTGGGATTCATGCACATAAGATATGACGGTTCATCATGATCTCCTTCAGCAACATCAGCAAGCAGTACGGCCGGCAGATTCTGTTCGTAGACGCTTCGTTTCAGCTCAATCCCGGAGAGAAAGTCGGCCTGGTCGGTCCGAACGGATCGGGCAAGACCACGCTCTTTCGGATGATCGTCGGAGAGGAGTCACCCGACGAGGGCGAGGTCTCCGTGCCACGACGGATGACGGTCGGCTACTTCCGGCAGGATGTCGAGGAGATGGCCGGGCGTTCGGTGCTTGACGAAACGATTGCGGGGAGCGGACGACTTGGCGATCTGCATCACGAGCTCGAGGCACTCCAGCAAGCGATGGCTGATGCGGCGCAAGCCGGCCAGATGGATACGATCCTCGCCCGGTTCGGAGACGTGCAGGAGGAGTACGACCACGCGGGCGGATACGGTCTGGAGGCGCAAGCGCGAGAAGTGCTCCACGGCCTCGGCTTCGATGAGGCGCGTATCGACGGCGACGTGGGCGCGCTCTCCGGCGGATGGAAGATGCGGGTCGCGATGGCCCGTGTCCTGCTCGGCAAGCCCGACGTGCTGCTCATGGACGAGCCGACGAACCACCTCGACATCGAGTCGATCATTTGGCTCGAACAATTTCTGACCTCGCAGACCGGCGCGCTCCTGATGACGTCACACGATCGGGAGTTCATGAACCGTATCGTGACGAAGGTCGCCGAGATCGACAGCGGTGAAATCACCGTCTACTCCGGCAATTACGACTTCTACGAGCGCGAGCGGGGGTTGCGAGAGGCGAATCGGGAGGCGGCATACGCGCGCCAGCAGGCGATGCTCGCCAAGGAGCAGCGCTTCATCGATCGCTTTGCGGCGCACGCGGCCAAAGCCGCCCAGGTGCAGAGCCGGGTCAAGGCGCTCGAGAAAATTGAGAAGATTGAGCTGCCCAAGAAGCGCCGGGTCGTGAAGTTCGACTTCCGGCAGCCGCCCCGTTCAGGCGACCAGGTCGCCGTCGTCCAAGACGTATCGAAGACCTATGGACGCCGCACCGTGTACGACAAGCTCAACATGACCATTCGCCGCGGCGAACGCTGGTGCGTGATGGGTCGCAACGGTGCCGGCAAGACGACGCTCCTCAAGATGGTGGCGGGGGTGCTGCCGCCAGACTCAGGCGAGGTGCGGTTAGGAGCCAGCCTCAGGTTGGGGTACTTCGCGCAGCAGGCGCTCGAACTGCTCGATCCCGATCTCACGATCGAAGAGCAGCTCCAGAAGGATTTCCCGCAAGAATCGATCGGCACGCTCCGGAGCCTGGCCGGCGCGTTTCAGTTCTCCGGTGACGACACCGACAAGAAGATCCGCGCGCTGTCAGGCGGCGAGAAGACGCGTCTGGTCATGGCCATCATGCTGCTCAATCCGCCGAACTTCCTGGTGCTGGACGAGCCGACCAACCACCTCGACATGGCGACCAAAGAGATGCTGATTGACTCGCTCAAGGACTTCGAGGGCACGTTGCTCTTCGTGTCACACGACCGAGCATTCCTGCGGGCGCTCAGTAATCGGGTGATCGAGTTGGGGGGCGAGAGCGGTGTGGATCCCGAGCCCCACCTCTATCTCGGGTCCTATGTGGAGTACGTGGAACGTACCGGACACGAGGCGCCAGGTGTACATGCCTGAGACCGGTGGCGGCGATGTGCCGGGGTTCGGGTCTCGATCGTGGCAGAATGGGAAGGACATCATGATGCTCCGACCGTGGTCCGTTATCGCATGCGTGGCACTCGTGTCCGTCATGGGGTCTGTGACGCAGGCGCATCACTCGACCGCGGCGTACGAACCCACGACCATCACGCTCGAGAACGCGGTCGTGAAGAGATTTGCGTGGGCGAATCCGCACTCGGTCGTATCGTTCGACGTCAAGGACGAACGAGGCCGGATGACGACGTGGTCCGTCGAGAGCGGCAGTCCGTCGGCGCTCTCTCGCATGGGGTGGAATCGCAATTCGCTGAAGGCCGGCGATGTCATCACGGTTGAGCTCTTTCCCGCCCAGAACGGCGCGCCCGTCGCGCGTCTGGCGAGGATCGTGCTCGCTGACGGACGAGAACTGTTGGACAGTGTTTTCAAGGCGTCGCCGTTTGACACGATCCAAAAGAAGTAGCGATTGGTGTGCCGCCGGGGCAGTCGTCATGCTCTCGGTGTCGGCATGCGGCCGCTCCGCGTCAGAGGGGCCTGCGGCAATCGATCCAGTCGAGGAGGCTGCGGCTGCCCCCGTCCGCGACTTGAGCGGCGTCTGGGCGGGTCCGCCGCTGCCGACGCTGCTGGAGGCTGCGCCGTTCACGCCAGCCGGTCAGCAGCGCTACGACGCCAACAGAGCGACGTGGGGACCGAACGCGGTCGGCCTGGCTGAATCCAATGATCCGCTGATTACCTGCGACCCGCTCGGATTCCCGCGCAGCATGCTGTACGAGACGAGAGGATTCGAGTTTCTGTATACCCCCACCCGAACCGTTCAGCTGCTGCAGTACCAGCGCGCGTGGCGAGAGATCTGGACCGACGGCCGGGCGCTGCCCTCCGATGTCGGAGGAGACAGTCCCTCGTCGCTGGATTCGCGCTGGTATGGTTACTCCGTCGGCGGATGGGTAGACGACTATACTTTCGTGATCGAGACGACCGGCACGAACGAAAAGGGATGGGTCGACTACTTCGGCCGTCCGCACAGCGCAGCCGCGCACTTCGAGGAACGGTATCGTCGCGTCGATCGCGACACGCTCGAGGTAGCGGTGACCATCACAGACCCAGTGACCTATACCCGCCCCTACCTCGCGATGGAGCAGACATTCGTTCGAGCCGACAGGCAGGAGCTCGAGGAGCAACTCTGCGTGCCATCTGAGGCGATTGAATATTTCAAGACCATCGCCGAGCCTGCGGGGATCGGAAACAGATAGGTCCAGGGAGGGTCCTGCCTCGCCTGCGAGTCGTAGGCCGCTAGGCCCCAGGGTCGAAAGGGCGTTAGAATCACAGATCTTAAGCGCCGGGGCGTGGCGCAGCCTGGTAGCGCGCCTGCTTTGGGAGCAGGATGTCGCAGGTTCAAATCCTGTCGCCCCGACCACTGTTCTCCCTGTCTCTTTCGCAATCCTGGCCCAGCTTCTGAGGGGTGGCGACATACTTCGCGCGACGCTCAGGTTCGGTCGCGTTGGCCGTGAGCGCCCGCCCTGCTGGTGGTAGGATGCGCCAAGGCGGCGCGGAGGATTGCGATCAGCACAAGTCCCTACGTCGCGATGGCTCGGCTTGGTCAATCGCGAGACCCCGTCGCCGTGGAACTGCGCGGCCGGACACAGCTGCTGCCGAGTCGTTGATTAAGGAGTCAGTATGTGTGATCAGGATCATTTTGAGCAGGACCGAGACGAGTACGAAGGGAATGGATTGGTGACCCGTCGGCAATTCGGCGTCCTTCTCGGCGCGGGTATGGTCATGATGTTGCCGAAGGTCGCCAACGCCGTTGCCGTGACCGAGTCTGACGTCACCGTGATGACGCCGGACGGAACCGCCGACTGTTACTTCGTCCACCCGGTGAGTGGCGCGGCGGCTGGCGTGCTCATATGGCCGGACATCTTCGGGTTGCGGCCCGCCTTCCGCCAGATGGGCAAGCGGTTGGCTGAGACCGGTTATTCGGTGCTCGTGGTGAATCCGTTCTATCGCGTCAAGAAGGCCCCGACCGCGGATGCCGGCGCCGCGACCCCGATCCAGGAAGTGCGTCCCCTTGCGCAGGCGCTGAACGAGACGACACACATGACCGATGCCGAGGCGTTCATTGCCTGGATGGACGGGCAGGCCTCGGTTGACAAAGGCAGAAAGATTGGCACGCAGGGCTATTGCATGGGCGGTCCGATGGCATTCCGAACCGCGGCGGCGGTGCCCGATCGCGTAGGTGCGGTCGCCTCGTTCCATGGTGGTGGACTCGTGACCGACATGCCGAACAGCCCGCATCTTCAGACGGCGACGACCAAAGCGCAACTCCTCATCGCGATTGCTGCCAACGACGACATGCGGTCGCCCAACGAGAAGAACGTGCTGAAGGAGACATTCGCGAAGGCCAACCTGCCAGCCGAGATCGAAGTCTATGCCGGCGCCGCGCACGGCTGGTGCCCTCCAGATTCGCAGGTGTACAACGAGCCGCAGGCCGAGAAGGCGTGGAGCCGATTGCTCGCGTTGTACGGAAAGGCCCTCGCGTGACCACCGGGTGGGCGCTGCCGCCTGCACGACGCCGTTGAACGGCAGCGGCCGTTCGGGGAAGGGCGGTCGCAGGGGCCTTGGCCGGCGACCTGCGTCTCGCCGCGTGCGGTCGGGAATCGCGCCACGCTGAGTCAGAGATGGATGGTGCCTCTGGTATCGTTGCCCTTGTCGCGGTCGTTGTCATCGCATGGCTGTGGTTCCGCCACCGACGTGATTCGGCGCCGCGGGCCGAGGCGCAACTGCGTCGCATTTGTCTTGGCAACGACGAGCAGGTGGAGCGGCTCATCAACGGAGAGATGACGCGTGCGCCGAGCATCACCCGCGCCGAGGCGGCGAGCCGCGCGGTCGAACGGTACCTCCGCGACAACCGCTGACGTGGCGGCTGTTTGGCGCGCGTGGACCCTGTCCCCTTCAGGCTGCCTGGATGTGACCATCTGGTGACGCTTCCCGCGCAGCGTCCCGAATCATTGGCAAAAACAGCCGAGATCGGACAGGAACATCTGGCAGCAGGTTTGCATTCGAATCCGGTGGAGGCATATTCCATGGCATCCTTTGGTATGCGAACGGCGGTTCTGGTGGCGTGCATCGCGTTGACGGCGACCCCGTCGTTCGCTCAGGGGGGTGGCCGCGGAGGTGGGGGACGGACCGAAAGCGGTCAACGTGCCCAGCCGCGCGCTGGCGGCCAGTCGGGCGGACGCGTCCAGCCTCAGAGGCAAGCCGTACCGCGCAGCCGGGTTCAGGTCCAGGCTCGTGCACCGTCGGAACGTCGCGCCGCGCCGAGTCCGCGCGGCCGTGTGGAGTCGCAGGGCGCACAGCCCCAGCGTCGGGTGGCGCCGCAGCGACAGGCCCAGGTGCCGCGGCAGACACAGCCGCGTATTCGGGTTGAGCCCCAGGGGCGTGTGTCTCAGGGCGGCCAGCAGACCGCGCGACGGGTCGGGCCGCCGCCTCCCGTCAGGACGCCGCGACTGGTGGCGCCATCGAGTCATGTCGCGGTCCCGCGGCGGGTGGCGCCCAGCGTACGGGTCGTGCCCCGGGGGCGGGTCGTGTTGCCTCGGGTCGGCGGTGGGTACGTCGGGATCCAGTCGTATGCTGACCGGCGATACGGCAATCGTCCGTACGTCAGGCGGTCCTATGTGTTGCCGTACGGATACCGGCCGTACGGCTATCGTCCGGGCTGGAGTCTCAACCTCTATTTCGGCCAGCCCTACTCCTCGTACGGGTATTCGGTGTACAGCGACCCACGGGCCGCGTACGGGTACTACGCGATCGTTCCTGGCCGTGCCTATGGCGCTGTTCGGATCGTGGACGCGCCGCGTGATGCGCAGGTGTTCGTCGATGGCTATTACGCCGGGGTGGTCGACGACTACGATGGTGTGTTCCAGCACCTGAATCTGGAGGTAGGTCCGCACCACATCGAAATCGAGGCGGCTGGCTACCCGCTCATCGCCTTCGACGTCAATGTCCAACCTGGGCAGACGATCACCTACCGCGCGAACCTGCGCTGATGTCGTCGAGCGGGCACGTCCTTCGGGACGTGCCTTCACTGACGTCGGGCCTGTCGCCCGACTGAATCAGCCGGCATCGCTCTCAGTTCACAGACATGCCCCATGACGCACTGGTTCTCGTGGCCGTGAAGGGTCTCGTTGTTGGCGACGTGCGCGGCGTGGCGGAACTGGAGATGTCGGCAAGGTGATGTGAACCGAATGGACCAGCGACTGAATGCGTCGGGGACAGGGCGCCACAGACCTTTGGCAAGATGATGGAAGGACTCGAGGCGTCGTCGTTGGGCGCTCGGCCCGCGGTTCCGCCGTCAGCGGGTGCGGAGTGACCTGGCAACTGACGTCTCCAGGGTCAAGGCCAGCAACCCTGGCGCCCATGCGAACGCCCACGCGACGAATTGCGCGAGATAGTGGCGGCCGCCGACGGGTGGGGGTCCCCACAGGGTACTCATCACGAGGTAGAAGGCCGCCGCGCCGATGAGGGAGGCAGCCATGCCCCGCCAGGCAATGGCCGCCCAGGGTCTCCTCTCTGGCGCGCGGAGCCATCGTCCGTCGAGCGCGGCGAGGATCAACCACATGATGACCCAGGCGGCCGGGATCGCCGACCCGTAGGCGCCCCGGTCGATGGCCGCGGCTATCACGTAGTAGCTGCCTGCGCTTCCGATACCTGCGAGCGCCCCGACGGGGAGTCCCCTCATGGCGTGGCCGCTCGCGGCACCGAGCACGGCGCCCACCGCTGTGAGCAATAGGCCGCCGTGCACGAGTCCGGCCACGATCGTGTGCCGGACGCCAAACGTGTACCAGATGGCGTCACCGACTGTCGCGACCGCCGCCACGATGAGCACGCCGACGAGAGTGTTCATGTTCGAGGTGGAACTGGTCGTATTCTAGTGGCCCGTCCTGCCGATGGGTATCGTGGATCCCACCCGCGCTTGATTCGAGCGGCGCTGAGGCCGGAGCAGGCCCGTTCGAGGGAACGCCGAAAGCTTCTTGCGCTGTTGGCCCGTTTCGGCGGTAGGATCTCGGCGCTGCGACAAGGAGGTCAGGTCATGAATATCGTGGAACGCGCTAAGAATCTCTGTCTCACGCCGAGCACGGAATGGCCCGTCATTGCTGAGGAGGCGTCCTCGGCCGGGGCGCTGATGAGTGGTTATGTCCTGCCGCTGGCTGGCATCAGCGCCGTTGCCGGGTTCATCGGCGGCTCATTGGTCGGCTACACGTTGCCATTCGTCGGTACGTACCGCGTGCCGTTTGCCGCCGGACTGGCTGCGGCGGTGTTTAGTGTCGTCATGGCGGTTGTCGGCGTGTTCGTGATGTCCCTGATCATCAATGCGCTCGCCCCAACGTTCGGTGCCGAGAAGAACAGCGACCGGGCGCTGAAGGTGGCCGCGTACTCGTTTACTCCGGCCTGGATTGCCGGAGTATTCATGATCCTTCCGGCGCTCGGCATGCTTGCCGCTCTTGGTGGATTGTACGGGCTGTATCTTCTGTACGTGGGTCTGCCTCGATTGATGAAGTGTCCCGAGGACAAGGCGGTCGGGTACACCGCAGTCATTGTGATCTGCGCCATTGTTGTCAGCGTGGTGATGGCTGCGATGGGAGGCATGGTCGCCGGTGCGGGGATGTTGGGTGCCGGGGCGCTTGGCGCCGCGCGTAGCGGCGTGCCGTCGGGTGAGGTGCCGTTCGACCCCAACAGTCCGCTTGGCGCGCTACAGGGACTCGGAGCGGGGCTCGAAGAGAGTGCGAGAAGGATCGAAGAGGCGGAGGAACGGGGTGATCAGAATGCGCAGGTCGCGGCGGCGATGGAAGGTCTCGGGGCGCTGCTCGGTGGCGGCCGACGAGTCGAACCGGTTGACATCGAAGAACTCAGGGTCTTCGTGCCAGACACGTTCGCCGGATTGCCCAGGACGGAGAGCAGCGCCGAGAAAACGGGCATTGCCGGTGTGATGGTCTCGAGAGCCGAGGGCAGCTACAGCGACGGCGCCCGGAAGAACGTAACCCTGGAAGTGACCGACACAGGAGGTGCGAGCGGCTTGACTGGCCTGGCCAGCTGGATGAACGTGCAGGAGGAAAGGGAGAGCGCCGACGGCTTCGAGCGCACCGAGCGGGTGGGCGACCGGCTCGTCCACGAAAAGAGCTCGAAGAGCGGCGACAGCGAGTTTTCGATCGTGGTCGGCAACCGATTCATCGTGAGCGCCAGCGGGCGCGGGGTCGATCTCGACGAGTTGAAGACGGCGGCCTCAGGCCTCGATCTGAGCCGCCTCGAATCGATGAAGGAGGCGGGTGTCGAGCCGTAACCGACGAGGGTCTCGGATGACGGGGTGCCATCATCTACGCGTCGTCGCGCTTGCGGTTGGCTGTGTCGTGCTTGCACTGCCTGCCGCGGCGCAAACGCCACCGGTGCGCCCGGTTTTCGAGCGCTACACTGAACCGATTCAGATCTTCGAGAACGGCCTTGGCACGTTCACGAGAAAGATATCGTCGGGCAACACCGAAGCCCAGGCGTACTTCGACCAGGGCTTCCAGATGATGTACTCCTTCGCCAAGGCGGAGGCGGTGCGATCGTTTCGCGAGGCATGGGCGCGTGATCCCGCGTGCGCGATCTGCTACTGGGGCGAGGCCTGGGCGTGGGGGTCGTACCTCAACGCGCCAATGAATGGACAGGAAGCACCGCATGCCTATACGGCGTCGAGAAAGGCCCTGTCGTTGCGCAGTCGCGCGACCGCGGTCGAGCGTGCGCTCATCGATGCGATGGCGGTGCGATACGCCGAGACGTTCGACGCGACCACGCGGGTCGATCACGATCGTGCCTATGCCGAGGCGATGCAGAAGGTGTCGGCAACCTACCCCGATGACTTGGACATCGCCACGCTGTATGCCGATGCGCTGTTCTTGCTCGAACCGCGTCGCGGGTCGCGCGACCACACCGATCCGTCTGTCCGGCGGCTGCACGAAACGCTCGAGAGCATCCTGACGCGGGACGTCCGGCATCCCGGCGCCTGCCACCTCTATATTCACGCCACCGAGTCCACCACTCTGCCAGGTCGGGCGGAGGCATGCGCCGAGTTCCTGGGCATGTCGATTCCCGGTGCGAGCCATATCAACCACATGCCGTCCCATACGTGGAACGAAGTGGGCCGGTGGGGCGATTCGGTGCGTGCCAACCTCACGGCCTGGCATTCGGATCTGAAAGCCGCTGTGGGTGAGGGCTTCGCGATCTATCCGGAGCACAACCTGCACATGCTGTTGTATGCGGCATCGTACGACGGTCAGGGCGCGATCGCCATGCGCGCGGGGAAGGACTACACGAAGTTGACAGGCCAGTCGTTCTACGAAGTACTGACCCTCGTGCGCTTTGGACGCTTCGACGAGGTACTCGAGGTTGCGAATCGACCCACGCAAGACACTCAGGGTGGGCTGTGGGACTTTGCGCAGGGCTACGCTCATCTCAAACAGGGCAACGCCGATTTCGCGGCTCTCTATCTGGCGCGCGTCAAGAGACTCGCCGAGACGTCGACCGCCGGATTTCGCGTCCATTCGGCGAAGAATCTGCTGATGATCGCAGCGGGGATTCTGGAGGGGGAGATAGAGCGGATGTCGGGGGACCTCGACCAAGCGATTGCGTCCTTTCGGCGTGCCGCGAGCATGCAGGAAGGGCTTGTCTACGACGAACCCGAGCCGTTGCCGTTTTCGGCGTTTCACTGGCTGGGCGCGGCCCTGCTCGAGGCCGGACGGTTCGACGAGGCCGAGCAGGCCTATCGCGCTGAGCTGAAGGATCACCCTCACAACGGCTGGTCGCTGCTTGGTTTGCAGCAGGCCCTCGCGGGAAAGGGCACACCGTCGCCCGAGGTCGACGCCGACCTCGTGGCGAGTTGGTCACGCGCGGACACGTGGATCCGCTCGTCGCGTTTCTGATCGACGAGTCCCGTCGCCGTAGCGTGGCGGAGACGGCGTGTCGGTGCGTGACACCATTGACAGTTCTCCGACCCGCATGGCCGAACCTTTTTCCCGCGTTCGCTATTTGAAGACCGCAGCGGGGCTCGCGCTGGACGCCTTTCGAGAGGGTCGTCTCCCGTTGTCCCCTCGTCGGTGGTTGGTCGATCTACGCCATCTTCGCGCACAGATGACAGGGTCGTTGGGTTCCCACAGGCCGCCGACCCGGCTGGCCACACCGGGCCAGGCGGCCAAGCGTGCTGAGAAGATGGCCGAGTCCAGCCGGATGGCGCTGGCCGCGTTTCTCGATGCCGGCGACGAGTTGGGCTTTGCTCCGGAGGAGCAGCCCAAGGTGTCGGTGGTGCTCGCGCTCTACAACAGGGCGGAGTTGACGCTTCGGTGTCTGCACGCACTGCTCGAGCACCGGTCCGTTTCGATCGAGCTCGTCGCCGTGGACGACCACTCGACAGACAAGACATCAGCGCTTCTTGATCGCGTGCGTGGCGCCCATGTCATTCGGCTGGAGGAGAACCGGGGGTTCTTGAGGGCCTGCAACCTCGCGGCGCGAGCGGCACGGGGCGAGTACCTGCTGTTTCTGAACAACGATACAGAACTTCAGCCAGGAAGCCTCTCGGCGGCTCTTGCAACGATCGAGGGCTCGGAGTCTGTCGGCGCGGTCGGCGGTCGTCTGGTGTTTCCCGATGGCCGCCTGCAGGAGGCTGGCAGCATTATCTGGAGCGACGGGTCGTCGCTTGGCTACGGCCGCAACGACTCTCCGTGGGCACCGCCATACTGCTTCGTGCGCGATGTCGACTACTGCTCGGCCGCGTTCCTGCTCACCCCTCGGCAACTGTTCCTCGATCTCGGAGGGTTCGACGACCGCTATCAGCCCGCGTACTACGAAGACGCGGACTACTGCGTGCGTCTGTGGAAGTCGGGCCGGCGCGTCGTCTACAATCCTCGCGCGCTCGTGACGCACGTCGAGTTCGCCAGTTCCACGTCCGCTTCCAGGGCGGTGTCGATGCAGCTGGAACGCCGGGCGATCTTCGTCGATGCGCATCGAGAGTGGCTGGCCGGACAGGTGCCGCCGTCCCCGAGCGGGATCCTGCGCGCCAGGACTCGACATCGGATGGGACAGCGTATCCTCGTGATCGACGATCGGGTTCCGCACGCCTCCATTGGATTTGGCTTTCCACGGGCCGTGGCGTTACTTCGGGCGATGGTGGACCTCGGTCACTTCGTGACGATGTGTCCCGTCGCCGTCGTCGACGAGAGCTGGGACTCGGTCTACGAGGACATTCCCCCGGAAGTCGAGGTTCTGCTCGGCGACGGTCCTCAGCGTCTCAGACAGTGCTTTGGCGAGCGTGGCGGCTACTACGACTGCATCGTCGTGAGTCGTTCCCACAACATGGCGCTGCTCCGAGCCAAGTTGGGTGAGCCACGAGAGTGGATGCCGCATGCCCGAGTCGTCTACGACGCGGAGGCGATCACCGCCGTGCGCGAGATCGGGCGCCGGCGGTTGCACGGCGAAACCCTGCACGAGGCCGATGCGCAACGTCTCGTGGCCGCCGAGCTTGCGCTCGCACGCGGAGTGGACGCCGTGCTGGCTGTGTCGCAGCAAGAGCGACGACAGTTCGACGCCGTGGCTGCCGGGCAGGTACACGTTGTCAGTCACGCACTCGAGCCCGCGCCAACGGTGCGGCCGTTCCATGAACGCGCCGGGATCCTTTTCGTGGGCTCGTTCCACGAGCTGTCTCCCAATGCGGACGCCGCCATATGGTTCGCGACGAACGCGCTGCCCGCCGTTCGTCAACGCCTTGGCGAGCGCGTGGGTTTTACGATTGTCGGACAGAACCCGGCGGACGAAATCATGGCGTTACAGGCCGACGGCGTGAGCGTCGTGGGGAGCGTGCCGGACCTCGGCCCGCTCTACGACGGGGCTCGCGTGTTCGTGGCGCCAACACGGTTTGCTTCTGGCATTCCCATCAAAGTCTTGCATGCGGCGGCACATGGCCTGCCCGTCGTCGCCACGTCACTGCTCGCGCGTCAGTTGGAGTGGCACGACGGCGAGGAACTGGTCGTGGCCGATTCCCCCGACGAGTGTGAGGCCGCGTGCGCGGCGCTCTATCAAGATGCCGCACTGTGGGCGCGCGTGCGGGCCGGCGCGCTCGCCCGCGTGAGCGAGTCCTACTCATCGCACGCGTTCAAGACGGCGCTCGATGGCGCGTTGTCGGCCAGCGGGCCGTCCGGGCAGCCGGACGAGACTGTCAGGTGACGACAGTCTCACGGTGTCTGGAGTCGCGCGGATGGCGCGAGCAGTCCACACTGAGGTTATTGTTAAGGCCCGATGCCTCACCCACACGACCTGCCTCAGGACGATCTGGACTGTGCGCTCGCCTCGGCCGAGCGTCCTGATCTCCTCCTTGAGCTGGTTCACCTGTCTCGCAGCGCATTCGGCGTTCATACTCGCCACTACCCTAGCACCATCAATTACCCCTGGGCCGCATCCCGTTTGGAGGATCTGCCCGCTGGATCACGCCTGCTCGAGATAGGCGCCGGCGTCAATCCTCTGCCCCTGTTCCTCGCCGAGAGAGGGATGTTCGTCGATTGTGTCGACGGTAGCGACTTCATCCGGACGTTGCCGCCGGGAGACGACTGGAATGAGTGGGGATTTTTCGATTACGGTGCCCTTCATTCGAATCTCGCCTCCTTTAACGTGTCGTCGACGGCCTTCGAGCCTTCGCTGCCGTACGATGCGATCTACTGCATTTCCGTGCTCGCCCACATGCCGACGCCGGTACGAGAGGCGACGTTGCGGTTGTGCCGAACATGGCTCAAGCCTGGAGCGAGGTTGGCACTTGCGATCGATCTCATCGCCGGCACCGACATACTCTGGAATCGTGGGGGTTCTGACGAGACGCCAGAGCAGCACGGGACGTGGAGGGACGTGGAGACCCAGTTGCGGAATCTAGGATTCGACATCCTCGAGTCGAGGATCGATCGAAATATTCGCCATTCACCGGTCGATTTACATTTTCTCGTGGCGCGGGCCTGGGCACCGGCGTCAGCGGTCGGAAGCGGACCAAGGTAGCGTCTCTGGCATGTCGATGTTCTCTTACTGGGACAAGTCCGACCATGCTCCGATCGCCGAGTTTCTGACGGAGTGGCAGGCCCAGTTCGCGAATTTCCGTACGTTGGGAGATTCAGACATCGAAGCGATGCTCTTGGAGCACTTTCCGCAGAACCTGGAACTGTTCCGTCGCATCCGCATTCCCGCCTGCAAGAGTGACATTGCGATCCTTCTCAGCCTGCATTGTCTCGGGGGCCTCTACGTTGACTGTCATTGCGGAGTAAGAGACGCCGACGCCGTCTCGCGCTTGCTCGCCGATAGCCGGAACTGGGAGATCATTCTTTACAATAAGAACTTCGCCTCCGAACCTCGGCCAGTCGAGGCCCTGCGCCCGTTGAATAGCGTCATGGTGGCGCGCCGGTTTTCACCCATCATGCTGGAGTCCGCTGCGCTGGCCTTTCGGAACCTCCATCGCCACTGGGAGGTGGAGCAGCACACGAAGGGCCATGTGCCTTACGACATTTGGACGATGACAGGGCCAGGCGTTCTCGAGCACACGATCTGTATCCCGCCCCCGGCCAGGTGGGCGCTACCTCTTGGTGTCAGACCTGCGCACGCCGGCAGAGTTCGTTTCATTCAAGAAGGGCCGGATGCGCCGATTGTGCGCTACCGGCACTACGCCTACAGGGTACCTGGGGCTCACTGGAGCGAGCGACAGCAGGTCGAACGACTCTTCCATGAGGGGTAGCTCTCTGCAGAACCTATCCGATCCGTAGCGCCATGAGGGTTCATCTCTATGCGCAATGCTGGAACGATGAATGGATGCTGCCGTTCTTCTTTCGTCATTACGACAGCCTCGTAGACCGCTATTTCATCTACGACGACGGATCCACGGATGAGAGCTGGGCTATGCTCCGATCCCACCCAAAGGTGGAGGCCAGGCGCTTTGTGCGCAGTGTGAAAGAGTCGTTCGTCCTGTCCGAACAGTCGTTTTCGAACCAGTCCTGGAAGCTGAGCAGGGCAGAGGCTGACTGGGTGATTGTCACCGATATCGACGAGCACCTCTTGCATCCCTCTGGCCGTGCTTATCTGTCGCATTGCGCCACCGAAGGCGTGACAGTGATTCCTGCACTGGGTTTTCAGATGATCAGCGAGAGAGAGCCGACACCGGGCGAGAATCTATGCCTGGACTATCCCATCGGGATGCCTTGGGAGCCGCTGATGAAGGCCAGCATCTTCAGTCCTGGCGCGGTCACGGAAATGCGCTTCGCACCAGGTCGGCACACAGCCGATCCTGTGGGCCGCATTCAGGTTCCGGGTGTTGATGAGCTGCTGCTCCTTCACTTCAAGTACATGGGCTTCGAGCGGACTCACCGTAGACACCAGCAATTGTGCGAACGCCTGGGACACCTGGACATGCAACAGGGCTGGGGTCACAAGTATTCATGGTCGGTCGAGGCCCTGCGGGAAGATTGGGACGAGAGTGCTCGACACGCAATCGATACCGCCGTGTCCAGAAGCGATCTGGCGAAACACTATCCAATCCGCCCATGGTGGCAAAAGTACCGCGGGTGAGCGACATGCTGGAACCGGAGAAACGCCGAGGTTGCCTTGCGGTCCCTCACTGAAGAGGTTGAGCGGATCGTCGCTGCGTCGATGACCGTGTTCGGCTGGCGTGAGGGAGATGCGCTCGCGGAGATCGTCCTTGCCAGCTGGGGCTTGCGAACCGACGCAACCATTGTTGAGGTTGGCGTGTTCATGGGGCGCAGCACGGTGTTGTTGGCAGGGGCTCGGAAGTTGCGCGGTAGCGGCAAGGTCCACTGCGTTGATCCGTTCGATTGCTCTGGCGATGCATTCTCGATCCCACACTACGTCCATGGACTGAAGGCCACAGGTTCAGAGTCACTCGAAGACGTGTTTCGACAGAACGTGTCGCGGCTCGAGGTCGAGCCCTGGATTGAAATCCACAGAGGCGCGTCTCAGGATGTGGGCGCGGGCTGGTCATTGCCGATCGATCTACTGCTGCTCGATGCCGATCAATCCCCGACGGGCGCCCGAGAGGCCTTTGACACATGGACGCCGCTCCTGAGCACGGGCGGAACGATCATCCTGGGCAACGTCCATGACCACCCACGTGTAGGGCATGACGGAAACAGCCGATTGGCGGCTGAAGAACTGACGCCTCGCCGGTACTCCGCGATTCGCAGAGTAGGATCCACCGCTTTCGCGGTCAAGCAGTTCTGACCGAACCAGGCTTCGAGTCAAGCCGCACGGCCGAGGGCGCACGGAGGGTTGCTCCCGCACGCCGGAAAGATGTGACATTCTACGTCGACGTCGTGAAGCCTTACCCCCATCATGCCCGCAGGTGGTGACACCGAAGGGAGATTCTTCGAAGTGAAGCGGGTAGCCCTACTTGTCCTCGGGATGCATCGAGGCGGCACGTCAGCGGTTGCGGGTCTACTGGTCCGCTTGGGCGCCCAAGGCCCTAGGGCGTTGATGCCTCCCGATGCCGACAACCCGTCGGGCTACTGGGAGTCAACCGTGTTGTTCGATCTCCACGAGCGGCTGCTCCGCGCGGCGGGCAGTCGTTGGGATTCGTACACTCGTCTCGACTTGGACTGGCTGCGCTCCGGGATCGCACAGACCCTGAGTGACGAATGTCAGGACGCGCTCCGGACCGAGTTCGGAAATGCTGGCCGGTTCGTCATGAAGGATCCCCGGATGTGCCGGTTCGTGCCGTTCTGGCTGCGGACGCTCGAGCACGAGGGCATTGTGCCGGCGGCCGTCCTGGTCGTCAGAGACCCGATCGAGGTCGCGCAGTCGCTCTCGGCGAGAAACGGTTTCGAGCAAGACTTGTCCCTCCTGATCTGGCTGCGACACACGTTGGACGCCGAGTTCGCCACCAGGGGTGTTCGTCGAACGTTTGTCTGGTATCGAGCAGTGGTGGAAAACTGGAAACCCGTTGCCGAGAGGGTGTCCCGCGATCTGCAGATCGCATGGCGGCCCAGAACGTCTGCTGACGACGAAGACATTGGTCGGTTTGTGAGTGCCGGTCTCCATCACCATCGACAAGACGTTGACAGCCATGAAGACGTGGCGCCGGTGCTGGCCGAGTGGCTCCGGCGCACCCTGGCGGCCCTGCGGCATCTGCGCGGTCGTGAGTGCGATGCCTCTGAGGTGCTGGCGGAGCTCGACGCTGTTCGACTGGAGTTCGACAGAGCCACGTCGGCTATCGGAGATGTAGGCGATCGGGTACGCGGCGGACTGGAGGTCGAAGTCGAAGGGCTCGAGGCCCGCATCCGGAACCTCGAGGCCGACGTTGGCAACCTCGAGGCTCTCCGTGCCGGCCTTCAGTCGGCCCTGCACGCGCATGGAGAGCAGCTGGACACGCTTGAGCGGGCGCTCTCCGCTGCGCATCAGGACGCGCAAGCCCTGCGCGAGTCCGCTAGCTGGCGGATCACTGCGCCTCTGCGCTCCGTTTACCGGCTTTTTCGATGAGTCCGTTGGCCCGCCATCAGGGCGCGATCCCCAGGCGCACGAACGAGGCCTGATGCGCATTGCCCACGTGTCACCCACTTACCCGCCGTACCGCGGCGGCGTGGGGCGTCTGGCCGCGGAATACGCCGCCCGGTTGCGCGTCCGTGGACATGACGTCGAGGTTTTCACGCCTCGGCATGGACGCACGTCAGGTGACGAGGACTTCGTGCATCGCCTCGCGGCGCCGCTTCGCGTCGGCAACGCCGCGTTCATGCCCTCGCTCATCGCCAACCTGCGCGGATTCGATCTCGTCCACCTGCACTATCCTTTCTTCGGTGGCGCCGAGCCGGTGCTCGTTCGCAAGTGGCTTCATCCCGACCAGTCGCTCGTCCTCTCGTATCACATGGATGCGGTCGCCGACGGGGTCAGAGGCGCACTCTTTCGCCTGCACGCACGCTTCGTGCTGCCTCGCATGGTGGCCGGCGCCGACCGTATGCTGGTGAGTTCCGCCGACTACGCGTCCCACTCAGCCCTCGCCGGCATCGACGATGTCCTTTCGCGGGTGGAGGTGCATCCCTACGGTGTAGACACCGAGCGGTTTCATCCCGGCCGCGAGTCGGCACTTCGGGAGCGCCTGCAGATCGCGCCGGATGAACGGGTCATGGCGTTCGTCAGCCGACTGGATCCGGCACATCACTTCAAGGGGCTTCCGGTCCTCCTCAACGCCATCTCGCGGGCGAGGGCGCGTCGATGGCGACTTGTAGTAGTCGGGGATGGATCGTTGCGTGGAGGGTTCGAGCGCCTCGCGACCTCACTCGGCATCGCCAACCGCGTGTACTTCGCCGGTGACGTGAGCGACGCCGAACTGCCGCGCTACTACCGCGGTTCGGATGTCCACGTGTGTCCGTCGACCGAGGTCGCCGAGGCCTTCAGCCTCGTCACGCTCGAAGCGGCGGCCAGCGGCGTCCCGACGATCGCATCGTCGCTTCCCGGTGTGCGCACGGTGGTCGTCGACGGAGAGACGGGTATCCACGTACCTCCGAACGATCCAGAACGCCTCCGAAAGGCGCTCGAATCCCTGCTGGGGAACGCCTCGCAGTTGGCCACGCTGGGTCGCGCAGCTCGCGCGCGCGCAGAGGCCATGTACGGGTGGGAGACCGCTATCTGTCGGTTGGAGCGCACCTACCAGGAGACGCGCTCGGCGGTCGGATGAGACGTCCGCGCAGGCTGAAAGCCTGCGTTCTCCGCACAGAGGATTCCGGTGTCAGGTGCCGTAGAGCGCACGCTTTTAGCGCGCGCGGACAGTACAGGTGTTCCGCCTACACCTTCGTGAAGGCAGATGCCGGTTCGTCCCTGCTCATGATTCGACGCCCAATCGACACAAACGCGAGCGCTGTCGCAGGCATGATGACGGCGTAGAGCAGGCCGGCGATGGCCAGATCTGGCCGACCGAGCATGTTGAAGGTGATCGCAAACGAGAGGGCCAGGTTCTGCACGCCCACCTCGAAGGTGATGGTGACGACCTGTGCCGACGGCAGGCGGAAGAGCCGTGCAATGCCGTACCCCAGACCCATGGTCACCAGATTCAAGCCGATCACCAGGGCGCCAGCCGTTGCCACGTTGTCGATGAGTTCCTGGTAGCTCGACACGATGCCGAGAAGCAGCACGACGGCCATCAGATACAGCACCGCCTGTCGAATGGGCTCTACCATTCGCACGGCGAATGATGGGAACCTGGCACGAACGATCATGCCGATCGTGAGCGGCAGGAGTGTGAATGACACCAGGCCGATGAGCATCGGCAGCACCGGCAATGCTCCCAGCTGGCCCTGGTCACCAAAGGTCTCCAGCGCCAGGTTGATCAGGAACGGGATCGTGAATACGGTCACGACACTGGTGATGGCCGAGAGAGTCACGCACAGCGGAACGTCCGCCCGGGCCGCAAAGGAGTAGGCGTTTGACGTCACGCCACTAGGACACGCTGCCACAATCACCAGGCCGACCGCAATGAACGGCGGGACGTCGAACAGCAGCCCCGCGCCAAAGGCCACCAGAGGCAGCCCGATGAGCTGTGCGACGAGGCCGATCGTGACGGCCTTCGGGAATGTCACGACACGTTTGAAGTCAGCCAGCGTCAGCGACAGCCCGAGGCCCGCCATGACCAGACGCAACACCCAGGGGATGACTTCGGCATTGATGAATGCGGCCTGCCCGCTGAAAGCCTCCAGTAGACCCATGAATGACTGCCTCCCTGAACTACGTTCGCACCACGATGCGGTTGCGCATCGAGCCGATACCTTCGATCTCGGTCTCCATGAGGTCGCCGTCCTGGAGAAACTCTGGCGGCGTGCGCGCAAAGCCTACCCCGTCAGGTGTACCGCAGGCTAGAATGTCGCCCGCCTCGAGCGTCAACCCGTGCGACAGCGAGGCAATCAGCGCGTCGAGCGGAAAGATCATGTCGCGGGTGTTTCCGTCCTGCTTGACGACGCCGTTCACGCGCAACACGAGACGTTTGGAATGCGGGTCGCCGAACTCGTCGGCTGTGACGACCAGCGGACCGATCGGACAGAAGCCGTCAAGGCTCTTGCCCTTGAAGAACTGAAAGTGACGCTTCTGCAGATCTCTCGCCGAGATGTCGTTGATGACGGTGTATCCGAAGATGTGATCGAGCGCCGTGGCCCGAGCGATGTTGCGTCCGGTGATCCCGATAATCACCCCGAGCTCGGCTTCCCAGTCCACCTGCTCGGTCGCTGATCGGTCCCACGCCACGTCGTCGTACGGTCCGACGACCGATGTAGGTGCCTTGGTGAAGAAGACGGGCGCGGCCGGAAGCTTCACGGCCTCGCCGCGTGCGCGCGCGCCCTCCTCGATGTGCGTGAGAAAATTCCGTCCGATGCAGAACACGTTCTTCGCAGGCCGAGGGATGGGCGCAAGCCACCGAACTTCGTCTGTCCCGTAGCTCTTCAGGGCTCCGGGGTCAGGGGCTTCAAGGAGATCCTTCCAGCGGTGCCACTCGGCGGGGCCTCGATGCACCAACTCCAGGAGGCTGGCCGGCGGGTCCTGTGTGTCGGCGTCACGGGGGAACGACTGGAGGTCCAGGACCCTGTTGCCTCGCAGTACGCCGAGCCGTGGTGTCTGCTCTTCTGGTCTCGAGAACGTCAGATAGCGCATGGGCGACACAGACTACCATGTCGCTTGGAGGGCAAGGGAGATGTCGACCCCGGCGACGCCGGCGCCGCTCAAAGGCGTCAAAGTGATCGAACTTGGTGGCTTTATCGCCGGACCGTACGCGGCGAGCCTGTTCGCGCAATTCGGCGCGGACGTGATCAAGGTTGAGCCCCCGGGCGAGGGCGACCCATTGCGGCGATGGCGCAAGCTGCACAACGGCACGTCGCTCTGGTGGTACTCGCTCAGTCGCAATAAGAAGTCCATCACGCTGAACCTGAAGTCGGATGAAGGTCGGAGAATTCTCCGGGC